>MDTG01323511.1_pt1 | contig 179763 bp, 163 predicted proteins | sample 811421 | NCBI WGS metagenome assembly MDTG01 (sample SAMN05326645, study PRJNA326480) | marine metagenome | isolation source: seawater | place: Pacific Ocean: South East | collected 2011 | reverse complement strand
GCCAGACCATCGCCGCCTCCTGTCCAAGAGACGAAATCCAAGCCACAAGGTGTCAACCATGTCTCCGAACACCCGTTAATGATGTCCCCGGGCTGAACACCCGTTCCGGGGTCTGGTGAGCGTCGCGATTTCGTGCGGCGGTGCCTGGACGGGTGAGGGCGGCGGGCCCCGGAACGCGGTCCGGGGGAAGTGGCGCTTGGTGGTCGCGGCAGGTGCCTCCTCTCCCCGGCCGGGGAGAGGACTGAGGCGCGGTTCGTGAAGCGAATTCAACAGGCCGGGGGCCTGTTGAAAGCAACGAAGGGTGAGGGGCGGCCGCGGGAGCGGCCACTCAGAGACTCTTTGCGGCGCTGGCGCGGCCCCTCATCCGCCGCTTCGCGGCACCTTCTCCCCGGTGGGGGAGAAGGGGAAAAGCGCCAGCCCCCATTCATACCGTCTTCATTCCGGGCCGGGCACACTGTGCGCCAGCTTGCACACAGGGGGAGGGGACATCATGCGCCCGTTTTCGATCATGACGCTCGCCGCGCTCGCGGCGGCACTGGCCATGCCGGCGGCCGGGTTCGCCCGGGAGGACGCCACGCCGGCCGGGCAGGTCTATGCCGTGACGTTCGGGGACAGTCCGCCGGTCAGCGGGATGACCGTGATCTATACATTCCACGCCAGTTCCGTGATCTCCTCCGAGGCCCCGCGCGGGCTGGACGGGTTTGACGGCTATGGCGAGCCGGGCGGGAGCGGGCGCTGGTATGCCAGCGGCTTCGTCGAGATCGCGGGCAATGGCGTGGAGGGCCTGCACGATGCGCCGCCGCCATTCGGGACCGACCCCGCCTATCATCTGCAATTGCTGGCCGCGGGGTCCGACCAGGTCCTGTGCGAGGAATGGCCGCAGATCGCCGTGGGCGAGAGCGCCGATCCGCAATCCCTGTGCTGGATCACCAATCCCGACGTCACCGCCGTGGAGCGGCGGCAGTAAAAACGGGTAAAAATGGGGACACACACCCTTTACGATGTGGCTCCCCACCTACCCGGGTAAACCCCGTGCGCTTGCCGTGCCTGTCCCTGCACGCTCAACCGCTTTCCCCGGACCCGTTCCGGGGTCTGGTGAGGTGCGCGGTTTCGCGATCTGGTGCCTGGACGGGTGAGGGCGGCAGGCCCCGGAACAGGTCCGGGGGAAGTGGCGCTTTTTCGTTTGAGCACCACAGCGTGTCATCCCGGCAGTATGGACTTCGCGGGGCATTCATCCGGTGGAAAACGGGGACACACACCATCTGCGATGCGTATCCCCACCTTCTCCTGAACCTCATGCGCATGGCGTGACGCGTCCCCGCCGCCCGGCCGGGCCGGCGCTATTTGCGCAGGCGGTCGACCACGCCGGCGACGCTCCCGGCAGGAGCCGGGGCGGGGGCGGGCTTTTTCTCGGCCTTGGGTTTCTTGTGTTCCTTGTTGGATCGTTTCTGGCCTTTGGCCATGGTGTGCTCCTTCGCACGAGGCGCATCCGGCGGACGCGCACGCCCCGGTCATACGCCCTATTGCCGGCTCTGGATACGGCGCACGGGCGGCAAGGGGTTCATGGCCGGCTCTCCTCTCCCCGGCCGGGGAGAGGGATCAAAGGTGAGGCGCCGCTCAAGCCACCCGGACCTCGCGCACTTTTTCGCCCAGGATGCCGTTGGCGCGGATCGCCTTGCCGCATTCGAAACTGCCCGCGCGGAAGGCGCGGCAGGCTTCGGGGCGGTTGTCATAGACGGCGCAGATCGCCTGGCCGGCGGTCAGGTCCAGTTGCAGGTGGACGCAATGGCCGCAGGAGAAGTCGACGAAGCTTCGCTCGCCGTCAACAATGAGGCTGTCCCTGGGGAGGTCGCGCTCGCGGTCTTCCGGGAGCAGGACGAGATAGCGCGGATTGCGGCTGAAACAGCAGGCTCCGCAGGCGACGCAGTCAAACGCCGTGTCCGACATCGGTGTGTCAAAAATCCACCGCGCGAAGACGGCCTCCCGCCCCGGCCCGCGGCGCGCGGGGACATACGCCAGAATGTGGCGGTGTGCATCTGAAATTTTCTCCCATTTTTCCCGGACACGCGTCAGCGTGATCCGGGACCGACGGGAGACTCATCGCTTGAAGGCGTACGCGGTCGGTCCCGGCTCTGCGGCCCGCCTTTGCGGGCCATCCGGCCGGGAAAAAGCGGGTGGCGATGATTGCTCACCCTCCGTTAATCCCGCCCGTGCTCATCTCCTGGCTGCACACCGGGGAGGCGTTCATGAAAACAGTACTTATCGGCCTGGCGGCCCTTGGCCTGACATCCGCGCTGGCGGGGACGGCGCTGGCACAGACCCCGCCCGAGGGCGTGGTCGTGACGATCGACCTGCGCACCGCGACGGTCGACGAATACTGGTTCTACACCTTCCAGCCCGGCGGCGAGCTGACCATCCGCGTCCTCACCCAGCCGCATGATGGCCGGCCCTTCAGCGAGCTGCCCGAAGGCCCGGCGGGCCAGTGGAGCCTGGATGCCGGCGGCGCGCTCACCGTCACCTGGGATGCGGGCGATACCCGGCATTGCGACGCCTGGCCGGACTATGGCTATAACGGCACGCTGGACGGGACGCCGGACGGCACCTGCTGGCTGAACGAGGATCTGCTCGAGGCCGTGCAGGAAGGTGCGCTGACCTCGGTGAACTGACCCGCTCAGGCGCGCAACCAACGAAATATTAAGCCTGTTCGCCCAGCAAGGCGGTGAAAGCACCGTCTTGAGGGGAAGCCATGCCGTCGCGCCGTTTTGTGCCCTGTGTGCGGGCCGCTGCCGCCATTGTCCTGCTGTCGGGTCTGGCACCCGCGGCGATGGCCGAGCTGCCGCAGACCTATCTGGCGCTGCTGCAGGAGGCCGACAGCCGCGATCTGTCCGACGACCGCTTCCTGGAAACCGCCGACATGGTGTCGGTGCTGGTCGATGGCGGGCGCGCCGAAGTGCATGCCGCCATCCTGGCGCATCTGCCGGGCCGGGCCGGTGTCGTGGCCGACTGGCCGCTGCCGGCTCCGGAACCCGCCGTACCGGCACCCGCACCGGCAGCGCCGCATCCGGAACATCGCGATCCGGGGGAAGCCCCGGTCGATTTCGGCGAGGCGCCCGAGGGCTCCGGCGGCTGGCTGGCCGCGCCGCTGCGCGCCCTGCGCGATGACAGCTGGGCGGGCCATATCCGCGCCGGCATCCAGATGGAGCGGGGCAATTCGGAACTCACCGATCTCACCTTCGCCGTCGAACTGGACCGCGAGCTGGAGGATGGCTGGCGGATCGACAGCCAGTTCGAATACTTCATCGCCGAACACAATGGCCGCACCACGCGCGACAACTGGCTGGCCGAGCTGCGGGTCGAGCGCGAGCTGGACAATGGCACCGGATATTATGCCGGCGGGTCCTATGACCGCGACGAGGTGGGGCTGTATTCCCGGTCGGCCTTCCTGACCGCAGGCGGTATCTGGCACGTGCTGGAACGCGCGCGCATGGACTGGAAGCTGCGCGCCGGTGCCGGTCAGCGCTTCCGCGAAGCCGCTGCGACCGGTGTGACGACGACCGACTGGGTCGCCGAGGCCGGCTCCAGCTTTTCCTACGAGATTTCCGAAACCTCGCGCTTTGCCTCCGAGACCACGGCCTATGCCGGCGGCGGTTCGCGCATCGACCAGCGCTTCACCCTGACCAACCGCCTGTTCGGCGACTGGGCCGTGCAGACGGGTCTGCGCATCGAGCACGAGTTCGAGGACCGCCCCGGTTTCGAACCCACCGATGTCCGCCTCGACATCTCGCTGCTCTACGCGTTCGACTAGGCGGCGGCAAACTTATCCCCTCCCCTCCGGGCCGTGCGATACTGGTGCCGTTCTTTCTCAGTGCCGTCCCCCCCGATCTCCCGCGCGCACCACCGCAGGGAACCAAAACACGGTTTCATGCATTTCCTGGTTGAGCGCCGGCCTTCCCTGCCGGTCCCCCGGTTTCCGGCGCTGCAGCAGAGTACCGATCCGGCGGCTATTAGGCCGCCCGTCAAGCCAGGAGGCGTACATGTCGGAAGAAATGCTGAAACTGGCCATGCTGGCCGACAAGGTTGAACGCGAAGACCAGCCCGGCCGCGCGGCGTCCGCGCCGGTGAGCCCGCTCGACACGTTCCTGTTCTGGACCGGACGCACACCGGCCCAGCTCGCAGCCGCCGCCGGGGCAGAGCGCGAGGTCGAGCGCGTCTGATTCGCGCGTCTCACGAAATCCCCCCCCGACATCCCCCCGACATCCCCAAGGAAACGCCCGTGTCACTGGCTGTGGCACGGGCGTTGTCTTTATGGGGCTCTTACGGAGCACTTATCGGGCACATAGGGAGCGCTTACGGCTCCAGTGCGACGCCCTCACGGCGCGGGTCCGCTCCGCCAATCAGCGAGCCGTCCTCCAGCCGCCGCACCGCGTGCAGGCCGGAGTTTTCCCCGCGATTGGCATCCAGGGTGAAGCCCAGTTCACGCAGGCCTTCCAGCACGTCCGCCGGCATCCCGTCCTCGATCCGCACCGTGTCGCCGCGGGCCACGACATTGGGCAGGGCCACGGCGTCCTGCGGCGTCAGCTCCCAGTCCAGCATGCCGACCAGGCTTTTCGCGACATAGCCGATGATCGACGAACCGCCGGGCGAGCCGGTGGCCAGTTCGAAATGGCCGTCCGCATCGAACACAATGGTCGGCGACATGGACGAGCGCGGCCGCTTGCCGCCATCCGGCGCATTCGGCACCAGCCGTCCCTCCGCATCGCGCGGATCGCGCGAGAAGTCGGTCAGCTGGTTGTTGAGCAGGAAGCCGCCGGCCATGCGGTGGCTGCCGAAAATGCTCTCCACCGTCGTGGTCATCGACACCACATCGCCATCGCTGTCGACGATCACGAAATGGCTCGTGCCCGGCACGTCGGCCGTTGCATCGGCCCCCGGTGCGTCGACGCCCTCGGGAATACCCGGCACGGCATGCTCGATCGCCGTATCCCGGTCGATCAGGGCCGAGCGCGTGGCGATATAGTCCGTGTCCAGCAGACCTTCGGCGGGCACGAAGACAAAGTCCGGATCGCCGATATAGGCGTCGCGGTCGGCATAGGCGAGGCGGCTCGCCTCGATGAAGCGGCGCCAGCCCTCCACCGTGTCCGGGCCGGTCTGGCTCATGTCATAAGGTTCCAGCAGGCCGAGGATCTCGTTGACCGATACCCCGCCCGAGGCCGGCGGCGGCATGCCGCAGACCGACCATTCGCGATAGTCCCGGCAGATCGCCTCGCGCCGCACCGGCTCGTAATTCGCCAGGTCTTCCAGCGTCAGCGTGCCCGGGCGCGGCCCGGCCTGCACCGCCGCGACGATCTCCTCGGCGATACGGCCGGTATAGAGATTGCGCCAGTCCTCGGCCAGCGCCCGCGTGGTGGCGGCATAGTCCGGATTGCGCAGCAGATGACCGGCGGGCAGGGCCTCGCCCTCATCGGTGAAGAAATAGTCCCGGGTGGCTTCCCACTCGTCCAGCGGCGTGCGCGGCGCAACGCCGGCGATCAGGTTGTGCAGGCGCGGGGAAACCTCGAACCCGTTCTCGGCAAGCTCCGTTGCCGCCGTGAAACCGTCGGCCCAGTCCAGGGTGCCGTGATCGCCGTGGGCCATGGCCAGCATCGCCACCGCGCCCGGTGCGCCGACCGAATGGCCGGAGAAGATCGCGTCGAAAAAGCTCAGCGGTTCGCCGGTCTCCGGATCGATGAAGAGGTCTGGTCCGGCAGCGGCCGGCGCTTTCTCCCGCCCGTCATAGGCGGTCAGTTCGCCTGTCTGGGCGTCGTAGTAGAGCATGAAGGCACCACCGCCCAGGCCCGAGCTCTGCGGCTCGACCAGGCCCAGAACCGCCTGCACGGCGATCGCCGCATCCACCGCATCGCCGCCATTGCGCAGCGCTTCAAGGCCGGCCTCGACGGCCAGCGGGTTGGCCGCAGCCACCATCGCCGGCCCTTCGGCCGGGGCTTGCGCGGTGCTGTCCGGCGCCGGGGCCGGGGCCGCCGGTCCGGCATCCTGTCCGGCCTGGGAACAGGCGGCCAGCAACAGGCTGGCAGTGATGGCAGTAGTGGTCTCAAACATACGCAACATGTGACTTGCCCCTCATTCTCTTCCGGTCACGATAGACACCGCGTTCGCAACAGGTAAGGGGCTGAACATGGCGATGCCAGGAAAAACCAACAGTTTGACGGATGTTTCCGGGATTGCCGTCGGCCAGGCCGAGGCCGCGGACGCGAAAACCGGCGTCACCGTCATCCTGCCGGACAGCCGGGCTGTCTGTGCCGTCGATGTCCGCGGCGGCGGTCCGGGCACGCGCGAAACCGACGCGCTGGAAGCCCACACCCTGGTCGATGCCGTCGATGCGGTGGTGCTGTCCGGCGGCTCGTCCTACGGCCTGGCAGCCGCCGACGGCGTGGCGGCGGAGCTGGGCGCATCCGGCCGCGGCTTTGCCCTGTTCGACATGCCCGGCGTGCCGCGCTCGCCGGTCGTGCCCTCGGCCATCCTCTACGATCTCGCCAATGGCGGCGACAAGGCCTGGGGCGCAAACCCGCCCTATCGCGATCTCGGCCGCGATGCCCTTGCCGCCGTGTCGTCCGGACCGGTCGCGCTGGGCCGCGCCGGCGCCGGTTTCGGGGCGATGGCCGGCACGCATCCCGGCGGTACCGGCACAGCCAGCCTGGTGACGGGCGAGGGCTATACCGTCGGCGCCCTGGTCTGCGTCAACGCCTTCGGCTCGGTGACGATGCCCGGTCTGGACGATGTCTACTGGGCCTGGCCCCACGAGATCGATGGCGAGTTCGGCGGGGCCTGCCCGCCGGCCGGCTGGCGGGCCTCTCCGGCCGACTGGGGCGCGGCCAAGGTCAATCCCGGCGTGCGCGAGAACACGACCATTGCGGTCGTGGCGACCGATGCCGCCCTCACGCCCGCCCAGGCCCGGCGCCTGGCCATCATGGCCCAGGACGGACTGGCCCGCGCGATCCGGCCGGTGCACACGCCCTTTGACGGCGATGTGGTGTTTGCCCTGTCCACCTCGGCGCGCCCGCTGCCGGAGAGCGGTGCCGAACTGGCCCTGGCCGCACTGGGATCGGCCTGTGCCGACACGCTGGCCCGTGCCGTTGCGCGCGGCGTCCATGCAGCCCGCACACAGGCGGTATGACGCCGCTGCACACGGGTGTGCATTTGCCGCTTTGCAGTACTTGCATTCGGCGAAAGTCGCGGCTAGTTTCCGCGCCTCTTCGGGGCTCGCCCCGACAGACGGCCTGCACCGGTAGCTCAGCTGGATAGAGCACCAGACTACGAATCTGGGGGTCGGGAGTTCGAATCTTCCCCGGTGCGCCATTTTACAATCACCCCCATCGAGACCGCCTAATACCTTGAACGGTAAGGCTAAATCTGGGGTTCGAAGTCCATTTTCCCGATCATACGTAATGCCTGCTGGAAACACCATTTTCAGCACCAATTTGCGCACCGCTAAAGTGCCATTTGTCCATATTTCATAGGGGTTTGCGAGGAATTGGCAGGCGAGTTCGAACATCTCCTCGAAGGTGTGCGGTTTTTGGCCTACACGATTGGTCTGTTCCCGAAGCAATAGCTTATCTTTTTCGAATCCTTCGATCTTCGCCTCATATGCCGCGATCACGCGTGAAGAGTTTGAATCTACGATCCGGTCGAGGAGTTGATCGATCTTCTTGTCGAGTTCCTTGATACGCGCTTGAGCTTCTTTCGCCCGCGATTGTTCTTGATCGACACGACCATCCCAGAGGTCTTTCAGCATCGCTCTCGCAAGCTCAAAAAGGCTCTTAGCAGGCGTAACGCTTGCGAGCGCCGCTTCGACCTCCCCTTCGATCGCATCGCGTCTGATAGATTTTCTGTGGCTCTCGCAATCACGATTATAGCAGAGATAATACGGATGCTTTGTTCCGGTCTTGCTCGTGGACCACGCCGCCGTCAGAGGGTGATCGCAATCACCGCACAACGCGGCCCCGCGAAGCGGAAAGTCTTCCCGCATATCTTTACGGATAATTTGACGATCAGGATTCGCTAGTCGTTTTTGAATCCTCTCGAAGGTCGAGACAGAGACCAATGCTTCGTGACGGCCTTCACGCATCGCAATCCCCCACTTTGGAATTGAGATCAGACCGGCATAAAGCGGCTGAGTGAGTAGGTCGTTCACACGCTGATTACGCATAAATCCGCCCGGCAAATCTTTAGGGAAAAGGGGCTGGGCTTCGAGATAGCGCTTCACTTCCGCTTGTGTACCGAAGCGGCCAGACGCAAAGCCTTCAAGAGCTTCTTGCACGATCGAGGCGAGAGGCTCATCGCGAACCAAAACCTTGCCTTCGTTGGAGCGTTCAAAGCGATAGCCTTTAGGCGCTGCAAACACCCAGTAACCGTTCATGGCCCGAGCGCGCATACGGTTCGTGGTTTGCTCTGCGTTCTTTTGTCTTTGGTGTTGCGACACCGAGGCCAGAAGGTTTTCCACCAGCACCGAATCTGAGTCCTCCCCAAATTCGATCGAAGGGCTTTCCAACCGGCCTCCCGCGCCACCGATTGCCGTTCTCAATCGAATATGCGCGTCCAGCCCCCGTGCGAGACGCGACACATCGTCGATGATGACAACCGGATTTTCTGCATGGTGTTCTTTGAGCCAGTCCAGCATCTCCATCATGCCAGGACGATCAGCTACGCCGCCGCTCATATCATCTGTGAAGACTTGCTCTACGCGATAGCCCTTGTAGCCAGCATATTCCCGGCAGCGTGTTTCTTGGCTTCCAAGGCCATCGCCGCGCGTCGTCTGTTTGACGTTCGACACACGGCAGTAGATCACTGCGATTCCGCCGGTTTCGCTTTTCTTGTTCGTTAGATTCATCATGGTGTGCTCTCCGGCGTTTCGAGCTGCTTGCGAGGTTTGTCCTCGCGTTCAGCCTCTTGGTTTTCTTTATCAGCCATTGCCAGAGTCGGCCCATCGATACCGAAGCCAGCGTCTACGAACAGAACCATCAGGTCCCAAACAGTTCGCATGAGCGTTAGCTTCTGCGTCTCGGTGAGGTCGAGTTGTGCAATGTGGTGAGCGTACGCTTCAGGATCGAAACGAACCTTGCGAGCCTCCTGATTAAAACCGTCAACGGTTGACGATTGCAGGATGTTCTTTTGATCGTCTGGCATCCTGAACTCCTTTCTTGTGTCTCACGCACGCGAAGGGGGCTCTATTTTTATTATGCCGTATACGGATTAAAAAGTCCAGCATTTTCAGGGCTTTCAGCCCTTTTTGTGCATAACTTATCCGGCATAAAAGCACCGTTTCGCAATGTTCGAACTCAAAATGCGGTGCTTATTGCGATGCGACAATTACCTGTCCCGATCAGAGGAAGAAGAGTCGGTTAACGCTCTGAGATTAAATAATATTTTCCATGGCAAACCGTTACATCACCCGCTCAAAACTGAGCAATGAACAGGTCGAAGCACTCCTTTGGGCGGTTTGCTCAAACTTTTCTGTGCCGATTGCCAGTGAGAATGCTGGTATTTCCGAGCGATCAGCCGCTGAAACCATGCGCAAGCTGCGTGATATGATTGCCCGGTCTGACACGCTATTTCATCAAATCGGCCTTCCGTCTGGCTGGCCTGACGATGACGATCCGCTTTGGCAGCGCCTTCACACTTGCGTATTTGACTGTCCGTCTGAAATTAGGGAAGCGTTCGAAGGGGTCGATGGTCCAGGAACAGCCCTTCTTGGCAACAGACGCCTTTGTTCAGCGTGCGAGTTTCTGCCGCTCGTCCAGCCGCGCCCCATGCTGCTCCGCACACTCCGGCATCTCAGAACGGAACAACGCGGCCTTCCTACAGGAAGCTTCAAATCGGTGTTTCTTACGGCATTGGTCTATGACCGTTTCCGCGACGTTGAACTCGACCGTGCCCTCAAAGACGATGAAGCCATGAAGCGATTGGGATCGACCCGGCGCAATCATATGACGATGATGTTCGAGGCATGTAAGCAAACGCTACGAAAAGCCTGAAAGCCTCCTGTCAGCCGAGGCATAAGAGCCTGGGCAAAACCGTCCTCCGCTTTGAGATAACCGCATCCGTGGCGACTGGCAGGCCCACTGCAACCGACCTTCCGCACCAGTGACCGTGAAGGCAGTTGCAGCGTGCCTTTATTCCAGTCGCCCGAGCCTCCTGCGTTCAAAGCAAAGGAGGACAATATGCCCAACATTTATCATGCTACGCCCTACGACATTTCAGCGACGGGCTTCTATTTCGAAACGCTCGATGAGTACCGCGAGCGAGCATCGCGACATCGCAACGAGTACGGCGATCCCGTCGAAGAATATGAGATTCAGTTCATTGATGGCGACAATTACGAGCTGTTCAAAGCGATCGGCGTGAACCAAGCAAATCTGCCGCTGTGGTTCGATCAATTTGAAGACCTCGACGAAGATGAGGCCGCCCGCGCCATATACCTCGCTGGATACGAATGTATCGCGCCGGAAGAGATCATCGATCGCCTGGACGAAGTGATGCTCTTCGAAGGCACGCTTCTCGAATACGCCGAGGATTACGTCGAGAGCACCGGGCTTCTTGACCAGCTACCAGAAAGCCTTCGCTACTATTTCGATGTCGAGGCCTTTGCCCGCGACATGCGCCTGGGCGGTGAAGTCACCGAACTGGAACTCGGCAATCGTCAATGGATCGTCCAGCTATAAGCTGGGCGACCCAATTCGAAAGAGAGGCTAAAGCCGTGGCAAACGGCTCAGCCGATTTCGAGCACTAAGCTCGTTCATGACGACATGCAGATTGTGCGCAATCGCTTGAGCAAGCTCTGAACCGCATTCGCTATTTGCCAGCTCTTCGGCGAGCAATTGATGCAGCGCTCGAAGCTGCGTTATCGGCATGCGGGCAGCTTCCGCCTTTGAAATGATTTGAAGAGACATCGCGTCGCTCCTTTACGTTTGTAATTGCGGCGACCGAACCGTTCGAGCACCTCGCCTGTCCCGCCACACAATTTTCAGGCAATGGGTGTCGATCGGTTCGGTTCAGCGCCGCGTATCCGTAAAGGTTGCGACGTTATGCGTCCCAGGGATTCAAAGGCTTGCTGGCCTTCGCTTGACGAAACCACCAATGTTTTCGAGCGATGATTGGATAGTTGTTCTCCACGAAGAGAATCTGCAAATCGCGGTGAAGCGTCATCATCTCATCTGCATATGCCAGCGGACGCTGCACATCGTCATACGAGATAGTTTTCGAGTGGCCCGTAGTGGACGAGCTGCTTGGGTAAGATGTGGTTGCCGATGAGGACGTTCCGAAGCTGATGGACCGCTTTTTCATCGTCGTCATGCCGGTCAAGTGTTCGGCGTATTTCGCCGTCTCATAGTCGCGGCTTCCAAAATACTGAAACACGCCCGCATTGCTGACGAATGTCTGCCAGCCCTTATCGCCGTAGAGGCGCATGAGCTGAGACAGGTCTTGTGTAACCGCCCAAAGCTGTACGCCAAGGCCCGCCATCGTCCCGAAGGCTGTCTCAATAATCTTCAGCCTTTCGAGGGCTGCAAACTCATCCAGAATCACGCGCACCGGCTCAGCGTCCGACTTCGCAGGGGTGCGGGTCAGATCGATCATGGCGCTTGAGATCATCAACCGAAGCCAGCGATTGAACGTCGAGAGACGATCGAGCGGCAGCACCAGATAAATCGTCGTTGGCGCATCGGCAGTTTTGAGATCAGAGAAGCGGAAATCAGACTTGGTCAGGCTGTCACGGATTTTCGGACTATCAAGAAAATGCGTGTTCGATTGCGCCGAGGAGATCACGCCTGAGCGCTCTTTCTCCGCCTTTTGGGCAATGCGGAAAGCGGCAGCACTTACCAGTGGGTGAGGTGAGACCGCCATCCGCATCAAAATCTCATCCATTGTGCCAGGAAGATTCTCATCTTCCGTATCCGCAGCCGGAGGCAGCGACAGGATATCCCGGACTCGGCCAAGCGTTCGGTTGCCCTCTTCTTCGGGAGCAACGACGACATAGAGGATGAAACCAGCAATCAGCGCTCTGGCCTCGTCGCTCCAAAATGGCTCTTTGTCGGTTGAGACAACGAGCGCGTCCGCGAGTTGCATCGCGTCCGATCCAAGGTCTGGATCATCTGCGCGAAGAGCATCCAAAGGATTGAATTGGGCATGGAAGCCCGCATCGGTCCCAGGACCAAATTTATCGGCTTCTTGAGCGATGCCCCACGGGTCTACAATCTTGATATTGTGACCCATCGCAGCGCGCTTTTCTGCCGTACGCCGTGCATTCTCGCCTTTGGGATCAATTACGAGAATTGAGCTTTTTGACCGGAGAAGGTTCGGAATGATGGCGGCAGCACCTTTGCCCGTTCGCGTTGGCGCGACCGTCAAAGCGTGCATGTCGCCTCGGTAGACGAGCGGGATGCTTTTCTCTTGCTCCTTGCCGAGGAAAAGACCGTCTCCCTTGTCCATTGAACCAATCAGGTCGGCCTCTGTGATGTCATCGAACGTCGCCCACCGTGAAGAGCCGAAGATGTCCGGTATTTCCGTAGGCGGTCTGATGACGAGAAGAAACTTCGCCGCCAGGGCAATGCCCGCGCTAAAGCCAGTGATGAAGGCCAGCATCGACGCCATGGATGTTGTCGATGCAGTGTCGCTTGTGTCTCCGATGAGGACGAGCAACGCGCACAGAACAATGAGCGCCACCCATCCATGTTTGTGGACAACCCAACGCCAAAAGGCGAGGATTGCGACCAATCCAACCCCGAGCACAAATCCGCCCATGAGGCTGCTTAACGTGAGGCCGCGCATTGGGTTCATGGCAGCGCCAAGATCACCGCCGCCGATTGGCATGCCATAGGCATCATATTGGATTTGATTGCCGCCGCTTTCTTCGCCGCTGAAACCAAAGCTAACGACGGCCACCGTGACGGCCACACCGAATACTGCGAGCGCGCCCCAGCCGAGCCATTTGAGAAATGGTTTGGGATCAGGTTTAACCTTCGATTTCGTCTCAGGTGACGATTTTGAGGGCGGCTTGCTCCTCAAAAACTTCTCAACCTTCCGCTTTGGACTTGGCTCTCTGGAAAGCGCTGTGTCAGCTAAATCTTGAATGCTGTCCCACAGAGAGCGGAACCACGAAATTATTGGGTCCATCGTTTGGGCACTCCTCTTACGTTGAAAAACTGTCAACGTGTGTGAGTGCCGTTTATTATCGAAAGTTAAGCCAATCGCCTGTTTTGCGAAATTAGCCGCCAAAGCCAGCAGATTTTTTCACTAACGGTCGCGTTCTCGATCTTGCTCTTTGCCGCGTTGCAAAAGAGCCCGCATACGATCGCGTGCAGCTTCATCGCGTTCGGGCGCGGCATACTTTGGAGCTGGCCGGATAGTTTCACCGCCCAGGCTCAACGAAGGTGGTCTGGGACGCGGCTTTTCCAGTTCGGGAAGTGCGGCTTCCTCCTCCTTTTGAGCCTCATCATCCAGTTCTTGTGCAATGCGGTGAATGTCAGAGTTCCGGCGATCAGGGACTCCCGATCGCCGGTCATTGAGCCCTTCGAGCGCTTTCAAAAGGTCGATCGACGGTTCCTTTTTTGGAGCGTCCGAAGCCTTCTCTTCGAAGGCATTTTTCGCCGCTCCTTTGTTCCGGGCGTGTTTCTCATCCCAGCTATCAGACACATCGCGCTCCACGTCTCGATGGGAATCGACGTAGCACGGAAATCGTCAAAAGTGCAGTAAAGCCGGGTGTTTCGCGGTTTTCACCCGATTTGTGCGCGTTTTTTGACGCGCAAGGTGTGCGTTGTACTACAACGCCGACCTTGCCAAAGGGGCTGCTGCGCCCCCTGTTGGATACCCCAAGCCTTGGTGCTGACCAGGTATTGAACCTACCCAGCACCATTCAATCGTATCGCCGATTGATCCCTCATCAGAGGCGGAGAATGACCTCTCCCCTCCGACACCTCCCCATGTCCGAACAGCCTGCCGTTCGATCGCAGATCAGGTGAGCCTCCAAGCTCCCCCGATACCCCCATGGCCATGTCATGGAGACGACTTCATCGAGACCAACCGTACGCCGTTTGGATGCCGTCAGCGTATCGCCGCTGAACTACTCGCAGGTGAGATTTCTGCTCTCCCTGCACCCATCGATCAAACGGATTCCGTGCTCCCTAACATTGCTGTGAACATCATCGATGTTTTGCTTTTGTTCTATTTCTCGGCTTGGTATAATATTTAGGTGTGATCACTAGAATAGGAGATTCAAATGAGTGCCGAAAAATATAACCGTAGCATATCCCTTGTTTGCCCAACCTGTGGACATGATCAATTCCAGTATGATGACGAGGACGAATTGATCCCAGTTACTTGCCAGCAATGCAAGACCGAGATGTTTCGTGACGATTTGATCGAAGCGAATGCCGAGAACATCGAAATCAACAAGAATGAGGTCATCGGCGAAGTAACTAAAGATATCCAAAAGCAATTCAAAGACATGTCCAAGGGGAGCAAATGGAAAGTCCGGTAGCTGATTATTCTAGTCTCGCTAGCGCCATCATTGCGGGTCTGGCCCTCCTCGTCTCATTGGTGGCCTTGGTCCTCGGCGAGTTGCGTAATGCGCGGCAAAAAAAGTTCGTCGAGACCCAGCATGAGCTGAACGAACGGCTATTGGCACGCGAGCTTCAAAACCTCCAGGCATCCAGCAAAGCTGATATGGGTGCGAAGCTCATAAGAATGGGAAAATCGAGCTACCGTGTGAAAGTATGGAATCAGGGTGAAGCCGTCGCACACAACGTGGACATTCGCATCCCAGAGGGCACCAACATTATTACCGAGCGAGAAGTGGCAGATAAATTCCCAATGGAATTTATGGAAAGACATAATTCTGTTGAGTTGCTCGCATTTGTCCACATGCAGACCGCGAGGAAGCAACCAATCGAAATTGTTTGGAGCGACGATGACGGGCAGAATAAGAGCAAGATCGTCTACCTCACGTTTTGAGGCCAATACGCAGCATTCCGTCTAAGCCGGTGCTGCCCGCCCTTCATTGTCTACAATTCATTTTTTAAAAAATGGGGCCCCATTATTCTCTACATAAGGTTGTAATGGCCCTTCACAATCGTGTTCACAATGGATACACTTTTTAGATGTCGGGAAAAGATTCCGGTTTCCGTATCCGCGTGGAACGAGACCTCCGTGAAAAATTCATAGAAGTCTGTCGCGCGCAGGATCGCCCAGCGGCGCAAGTCCTTCGGGATTATATGCGGGCGCACATCCGGGATCACGACGAAGAACAAGACAACAAGGATACGTCCGACCGTGAACGCAGTTGAAATTGAAGAAGCTATTTCGGAGCTAGCCGAGCAGCCATTTGAGCCGCAGGAGTTCCCGTTCGCTTTCCTTGAGGCGTTTGGCAACAAAGCCACCACGATCAAGAAGCTTCGGTCTGGCGCATCGAATAAGTCCGACCAAGGCGGCGTTCTTCAAACCAACAACATCCATATCAAGGTCTGTAATCCTGGCACGGTGACAGAGGCGCTTCGTGCGTTGAAGGAAAGCCCTGCGACGACCAAAGCCAAAGCCAAGTATGTGCTCGCAACTGATGGGAGCGAGTTTGAGGCGGAAGACCTGATTGGCGGCGAGACGGTCGCCTGCGCCTACAAAGACTTCCCCGACCATTTTGGCTTCTTTCTCTCGCTGGCGGGCATTTCGACCGTCAAGCAAATCCGCGAAAACGCCTTCGACATTAAGGCCACCAGTCGTCTGAACCGGCTCTATGTCGAGCTATTGAAAGACAATCCCGAATGGGGGACGGAAGAGCGCCGCCACGACATGAATCACTTCATGGCGCGGCTGATTTTCTGCTTCTTCGCGGAAGACACCGATATCTTCGACGGTGAGAACCTTTTCACCGCCACGATCGAGCAAATGAGCGAGCGCGATTCCTCAAACACGCACGAGGTTATCGGAGAGCTTTTCCGTTCGATGAACACGAAGTTTGAGGAGCGCGCCGACGCCAAGATTCCACGCTGGGCTGACAAATTCCCGTATGTGAATGGTGGCCTCTTTTCTGGCTCGACAGATGTTCCGCGCTTTAGTCGTATCGCGCAGCGCTATCTTTTCCACATCGGCAATCTCGATTGGAAGAAGATCAATCCTGATATCTTTGGATCGATGATCCAGGCGGTCGCGGATGATGAAGAACGCGGCGCATTGGGCATGCACTACACGAGTGTGCCGAACATTCTGAAGGTGCTGAATCCGCTGTTTCTGGATGATTTGCGCGAGAAGCTGGAAGAAGCGGGAGATAATTCGCGCAAGCTTTTGAACCTTCGAAACCGCATGGCCAAAATTCGCGTTTTCGACCCGGCGTGTGGTTCGGGAAATTTCCTTGTGATTGCCTACAAGGAAATGCGGGCGATCGAGGCCGAAATCAACAAACGGCGCGGAGAAAGGGATCGCCGAACGGACATACCACTCACAAACTTTCGTGGAATTGAGCTGAGAGATTTTTCTGCCGAGATTGCTCGGCTCGCGCTGATCATCGCTGAATTCCAGTGTGATGTTCTCTATAGAGGTCAGCAAGAGGCGTTGCGCGAGTTCTTACCACTTAACGCGATGAATTGGATCACCTGCGGTAACGCCCTACGGCTGGACTGGCTGAATATTTGTCCCCCCACCGGCACGGGGGTAAAGATATCCTCGGACGACCTATTTGAAACGCCACTGGATCAAGCTGAGATCGATTTCGAGAATGAGGGTGGAGAAACTTATATATGCGGAAATCCGCCCTATTTAGGGTCCACCTGGCAAGACAAAGACCAGAAGTCTGATTTAGAACGTATTTTTGACGGTCGCACAAAAACTTGGAAGTCACTAGACTATGTGGCGGGTTGGCTCATGAAGGCCGCCGATTATGGAACGCATACGCCAACCGCATCAGCCTTCGTGACCACAAACTCAATATGCCAGGGGCAACAAGTGCCGATACTTTGGCCGCTGATCTTTCAAACTGGGCATGAAATTGCTTTCGCTCATACCAGTTTCAAATGGGCAAACCTCGCAAGCCACAATGCAGGCGTGACTGTTGCCATAATCGCCATCACAAACTCCCATCGACAAAAAAAGCGAATTTTTTCACTTGATCAAGAGGGCGAGGTTTTAGTTAAGGAAGCGGAAAATATAAATGGATATCTTGTCCCTTCTCCTAATATTGAGGTGCTCAAGAGTGCTCGCCCGATTAGTAAAATCGGAGAAATGACTAAGGGAAATCAGCCCACAGACGGCGGCAACCTTCTACTTACTGCCGCTGAAGCTGACGAGCTTAACCTCCCTGTAAGTGCCAAAATAGAATACGTAAGACCGATCTTAGGATCAGCGGAGTATATTCGCGGATTATCGAGATACTGTATTTGGATAGAAGAAACCGATTGCGATGAAGTAAAGCAATATCCTGAGATTACCGACCGACTTGAGCGCGTTAGGGAAATGCGGCGATCAAGCACAAAACCGGCTACGGTGGCTTTGGCCAATCGTCCTCATAGATTTGGGGAGATACGCCAAAATGGTCATGAAACAGTAATTATCGTTCCGAGCGTGTCCTCGGAAGCACGTGATTATCTTCCTGTAGGATATTTGCGGCCGGGAACCATTGTTACAAACCTTGCCTTTGTTCTCTTCAATGCGCCTCTATGGAATATGGCGCTGATAGCCTCTCGCCTCCACCTTGTTTGGATAGCCACAGTTTGCGGCAAGATGAAAACCGATTTTCGGTATTCCAACACCCTTGGTTGGAACACCTTCCCTGTCCCGAAGCTGACCGAGAAGAACAAGGAAGACCTAACCCGCTGCGCCGAGGATATCCTCTTGGCGAGAGAGGCGCATTGGCCCGCGACAATCGCGGACCTCTATGATCCAGAAAAAATGCCCGCCGACCTACGCGCCGCCCATGAGCGCAATGATGAGGTGCTGGAGCGCATCTATATCGGACGACGGTTCAAGAACGACACCGAACGCCTCGAAAAGCTGTTTGAGCTTTACACCAAAATGACAAGTCGGAAGGAGGTTGCGTGAGTAGCCTTACCGACATCGACAAGCGTTACCTTGAAAGGCTTCTCGTCACGCAGCCTGGCTATATTTTGGATTATACCGACCCAACTTATGGCGAGTTTTTTCAGCGACATAAGATCGATATTCACGGGCCAAAGTATCAGACCTACGGAACCTCCAAAGCGAAGAAGCTTCGTGCGTTTTGGGAACAAGAGTCGGACGAGTTGGTTGGCACGGTCCTTAATGAGATGCTCGATTCCTACGAGGCGAGTTGCGAACTTGATGGCCGGGAACTGGATAAACCGATCCTGGAAAAATCGCGGGCCATTGTGGCAAGGCTTGGCGGGAAGCTGGTCAATCGAAGCAATGCGGAGACTGAGAGCGAATTTCTCAGCAAAGAGTTCTCGATTCCGAATATCGAGAAGCTCCCAATAGAACCGGCCGTCGCCTCTGTGATCCGACAACGGCTTGAAGAAGCACGCACGGCTCTCGGAGCGGGCGCCTACCTATCTGTCATTTTTCTTTGTGGAAGCGTTCTTGAGGGGGTTTTGCTAGGCGCGGCGCAGAGCAACCCGGCTGGTTTTAATCGAGCGAATGCTTCTCCAAAATCGGATGATGGCACGGTTAGAAAATTCCCAGATTGGACGCTGGCCAGCTTTATAGATGTGGCCTGCGAAATCGGTGTGCTGAAGCCGGACGTTAAAAAGTTCAGCCACGGGCTGCGCGACTATCGCAACTACATTCACCCTTATGAGGAGATGGTTTCTGGCTTCACCCCAGACGAGCATACAGCGAAAGTTTGCTTTCAGGTTTTGAAGGCGGCGTTGGCGAGTGTGGCGGGAGAGCGCCGATGAACAAGAACAATAAACGAAAGGCGGTGACGCAATGGCATTAGAAGAAAATAAGTCGGTCCCGTCGGTCTCTGTCCAGTACGCCGCCAATGGCAATTCGACAAAATCGAATGAGCTGGGCATGCGTCCGATGCAGGAACAGGTCTATGAGAAGCGGGGTGAGCAATACCTCCTGATCAAATCCCCTCCTGCTTCGGGGAAGAGCCGCGCGCTGATGTTTGTCGCGCTCGACAAGCTGCACAATCAAGATGTGAAGCAAGCGATCATCGTTGTGCCTGAGAAATCTATCGGTTCGAGCTTTAACGATGAGCCGCTTTCCAAGTTCGGCTTCTGGGCTGACTGGAAAGTCGTTCCCAAGTGGAATCTATGCAATGCGCCTGGGGAGGATGGCGGCAAGGTCAATTCCGTTAGCGCCTTTCTCGCAAGCGACGATCAGATTTTGGTCTGCACCCATGCGACCTTCCGCTTTGCCGTCGATAAGTTTGGGATCGAAGCCTTTGATGGTCGCCTGATTGCGGTCGATGAATTCCACCACGTCTCAGCCAACCCCGATAACAAGCTTGGCCAGCATCTCGCCGCTTTGATCGCGCGCGACAAGGTTCATATCGTCGCGATGACGGGCTCCTACTTCCGTGGAGATGCCGACCCGGTTCTGACGCCAGAAGACGAAGTGAAATTCGAGCCGGTGACCTACACCTATTACGAGCAGCTCAATGGCTACACGTGGCTGAAGTCGCTCGATATCGGCTACTTCTTCTATTCAGGTGCTTACGCCGACGACATTCTCAAAGTGCTCGATCCTGATCAGAAGACGATCATTCACATTCCAAGTGTGAATTCCCGCGAGAGCACGAAAGACAAAATTCGCGAGGTGGAGCACATCATCGAGGAACTCGGTGACTGGCAAGGCACTGACCCGACCACCGGCTTCCAACTGGTGAAACGAGAAGATGGTCGTATCCTCAAAATCGCCGATCTGGTCGATGACGACCCGTCCAAGCGGGACAAGGTTTCAGCCGCGCTGAAAGACCCGGCCCAAAAGAATAACCGCGATCATGTCGATATCATCATCGCCCTGGGCATGGCCAAGGAAGGCTTTGACTGGATTTGGTGTGAGCACGCTCTGACCGTTGGCTACCGTTCGAGCCTCACCGAGATTGTGCAGATCATTGGACGCGCAACCCGCGACGCTGAAGGCAAGACAAGAGCCCGCTTCACCAATCTGATCGCTGAGCCTGACGCTTCCGAGGAAGCCGTGACTGAAGCGGTGAACGATACGCTGAAAGCCATCGCCGCGAGCTTGCTCATGGAGCAAGTTCTTGCGCCACGCTTCAACTTCACACCCAAGAACCCAAACACTGGTCCGCAGGCCGATTTCGATTATGGCGAAGACGGCTACGATCCAAATAAATGCAATGTCGGCTTCAACGAGGAGAGCGGCCAGTTCCAGATTGAGATCAAGGGCCTGAAAGAACCGAAGACACAAGAGGCTGAACGAATTTGCCGCGAAGACCTAAACGAGGTCATCACAGCGTTCGTACAGGACAAAACCTCTATCGAGCGCGGCTTGTTCGATGAAGAGCTTGTGCCCGAAGAGCTGACCCAGGTGCGTATGGGCAAGATCATCAAGGATCGCTACCCCGAACTAGACGAAGATGATCAAGAGGCCGTGCGCCAACGCGCGATCGCGGCGCTGAACATCACTCAGGAAGCCAAGAAAGCCGCCAATGAAAACGGCGACAGCGAAATCAAAGCGAACACGGCGTTTGTCGAAGGCGTCCGCAAATACGTTACAGACGTTCGCGAGCTGGATATCGATCTGATCGACCGGATCAATCCGTTCTCTGAGGCTTACGCCATCCTCTCCAAGACCATGAACGAAGACCGCTTGAAACAGGTCAAAGCGATCATGTCTGGCAAACAGGTGAAGCTCACCGCTGAAGAGGCGCGAGACCTCGCTAAACGTGCCCTGAAGTTCAAGCAGGAACGTGGACGTTTGCCGTCGATTACCTCGCAGGATGCCTGGGAAAAGAAAATGGCCGAAGGCGTCGCCTTCCTCGCCCGCATGAAAGCGGAGGCAGCCAATGGCTAAAGAGTTCACAGAAGAAGATGATGCCCTATTAGCCGAGTTGGGCGTCGAGGTTGAAGCGAAGAAAGCGGTCACACGGACGCCGCGCGAGGAGCGCATTATCGCGGGCTTTGAAGAAATTCAGCGCTTCGTCGAAGAACATGATCGCTTCCCGCAGCACGGCGAAGAGCGAGATATTTTCGAGCGTCTCTATGCCGTCCGGCTTGATCGTATCCGCAAGCTGGAAGAGTGCCGAGCCTTGGTCGAACCGCTCGATCACCAAGGGCTTCTGGCAGGAACTTCGTCAGCGGACTCGCCTGATGTAGAAGAACTTGATGATGATGCGCTTCTTCGCGAACTGGGCGTCGAGAGCGAAACTGCATCGATCACCGAATTGCGTCATGTGCGATCGGCTGCTGAGAAGCGAGCGGCCGAGGAAATCGCCAACCGCGAGAAGTGCGAGGATTTTGAGAAGTTCAAACCGCTATTCGATCAGGTCCAACACGAACTCGATACCGGAATGAGAACCACCCGTCCGTTCGAGCGGAAAGCGGAAATTGCGCCTGGACGTTTCTTTGTCGTTGGCGGTCAGAAAGCCTACGTGGCTCATATGGACGAGGCATTTCTGACGCCACAGGGCATGACCGATGCGCGTCTCCGCGTGATTTTCGACAACGGCACTGAGAGCAACATGCTAATGCGGTCGCTTCAACGAGCGCTTCACAAGGATGAAGCTGGACGCCGCATCACCGATCCTTCAGCTGGCCCATTGTTTGGAGGGGACCAGGAAGACAAAGACCTGGCCAGCGGAACAATTTACGTGCTGAGGAGCAAATCCAGCCATCCGGTCGTAGCTGAAAATCGTGAGGTGCTGCACAAGATCGGGGTTACAGGCGGTAGCGTAGAGAAGCGCATCGCCAACGCAGCAAAAGATGCGACCTATCTTTTGGCAGACGTCGAGGTCGTCGCGACTTACGAGCTATTTAATATCAATCGACAAAAGTTCGAACGGCTAATGCACCGCGTCTTTGAGCCCGCGCAGTTGAAGATCGACATCAAGGACCGTTTCGGACATCCGGTAGAGCCGCGTGAGTGGTTCCTGGTCCCGCTATTCGTGATCGACGAAGCCATCGAAAAATTCAAGGACGGCACAATTGCGGATTATGCCTATGATACGAGTGGCGCAAACTTAGTGAGGCGCAAATGAGAGTCTCAAAGATCGATATAAGGAAGTTCCGCGGTATTGAGAATTCGACCATCGTCCTTCCCAAACATGCCGTTCTCATAGGCGATAATAACACCGGCAAGACCACAATCCTTGAAGCTTTAGATCTTGCGCTCGGCCCGGACCGCCTCAATCGCTTTCCTCCCATAGATGAACATGACTTCTACCAGGGACAATATCTAGCCAAAGTTTCGAAAGGCGACAGTGAAGCCGAGGGAGATCAGGATGAAGCCTCCGACGCGGGAGACGTCGAGCTTGGCGAAGCTCCATGCATTGTAATCGAGGTGGCTATCGCTGAACTATCAGAAGACCAGAAGGCTCGTTTCGGAGACTATGTGGAATTTTGGGACGCGAAAGCAGACAAATTCTACGACGATCCAAACCCAGACGGTGTTGACCCAGATCATATTACTGAAGCGCTTCGCGTCACCTTTCACGGCTGGTACGATCCGGATGAAGACGACTTCCAAGGGAAGACTTATTTCACCCGCAGCCTGAAAGAGGCTGGCACACCTGTCGAGTTCCGAAAAAAGGACAAGCAGATATGCGGCTTCTTGTATCTGCGCTCTTTACGCACTGGAAGCCGCGCTTTGAGCCTGGAGCGAGGGAGCCTTCTGGATATCATCCTTCGGCTAAAGGAAGTCCGCCCGCAGATGTGGGAAGACACTATAGACAAGCTCGCGGATTTCACGGTCGCAGCGGACCCCAAGTTGGGAATCTCCGGCATCTTAGAAAGCATTAATGCGGCCCTAAAGAAATACGTGCCCAAGGAGTGGGGCGTTGAACCTCACCTCAAAATTTCAAATCTCACGAGAGAGCATCTGCGAAAGGTAATTACAGCCTTTATCGCTACAGGTGAGGGCAATCATGCTGCCCCCTTTTATCGGCAGGGCACTGGAACCATCAACATGTTGGTTCTAGCGATGCTGTCACAAATCGCAGCTGATAAGCAGAACGTCATATTCGCGATGGAAGAGCCCGAAACGGCCATTCCCCCCTATGCCCAAAAGCGCATTGTTCACGAAATACGTTCACTTGCTTCACAGGCAATCTTCACATCCCACTCTCCATATGTTCTCGAAGAGTTTGGACTCGATGAAACCGTCGTTCTCGGTCGGAATGCAGTTGGCGAGCTTAGTCAGCAGTCGATTGCGCTCCCTGCTAATTTGAAACTAAAGGCTTACCGGCAAGATTTCCGAACACGATTCTGCGAAGGCTTGCTCGCGCGGCGTGTCCTCATTGCAGAAGGCGAAACAGAAACCACTGCTTTCCCAGTTGTTTGCCGCCGATTGGCAGAATTGAATCCGGCGAGTTACAAATCACTAGAAGCCTTGGGAATTTGCACTCTGAACGCAGCTAGCGACTCCAAGATCGCTGGAATGGCCAAACTCTTCGCAGACCTTGGTAAGAGAACCTTCGCGTTATGCGACAAACAGGACGCTACAAATCAGGCTGCTATTGAAGCCGAGGTCGAGCTTCTTCTTATGCACGAGAAAAAAGGAATTGAAGCACTGGTCCTTGAGGGCACTACGGACGCGGCCCTTCAACGATTTGCTGGAACCTTGGAGTGGCCACCGCATCTGGCTCAAAAATACGCTGATCCAATTGCTGATGCCCGCAATGCACTCTTTGAGTATTTTGCATGGGCGAAAGGCAATTGGGGGCTTTCGGACTTTCTTGCTCAATGTACTGAAGATGAGATTCCGGAGTGGTTGCGCGAAGCCTGCCAGAAATTGTTGCAGGCTTGTGAGCCAGCAACAGTCGAGGATGAAGCTGATTCTCCCACCGAGGAACAATCCGAGCTCGGAGCCGCCGTCAATGGAGCTGACTGAGAAGCAGCGTCAAGTTTTGACCAGTGATGGTCATTTGCTCGTAACTGGCGGACCCGGCTCCGGAAAGACAACCGTATCAATCTTGAAAGCTGCCCAGCTTGCTGAGAGCGAGCTCAAACCGCAACAAAAGGTGCTTTTCTTGAGCTTCGCGCGAGCTAGCGTTTCTCGTGTCGTCGAGGCGATTGAACAGGAACAGACCATTGCTCGCGATATCAAGCAAAAAATTGAAGTCGAAACCTACCACTCGTTCTTCTGGCGGATTCTAAAGGCGCATGGCTACCTCGTCGGTCTGCCGCGGCGTTTGGAAATACTCACCCCACCTGCCGAGGCCATTGCCCTCTCTGCCGTTCGAAATGCCTTCGACGCAGACAATAGACTTTCTGACCGGGAAAAGAAAAACAAAGAAGACGCCGAGGTTGCGGAGAAGAAGCGGCTAGCTTTCGAGGAGGGGCGTATCTGCTTTGACCTCTTTGCGCCTTTTGTTGGCGATTTGCTCCATGGGAGCGACCGACTGCGGCGCTTACTGGCAACTATGCACCCGAACATTATTCTTGATGAATTTCAGGATACAAATGCCGAACAATGGCATGTCGTTAAATCTCTTGGCATTTACTCAAACATCATTGCTTTGGCTGATCCTGAACAACGCATCTTCGATTTCATCGGAGCCGATCCCGAACGTCTCGACCATTTCCGAGATACCTTCAATCCCACTGAAATTGATTTCAGCGATGCCAATCACCGTAGTGCGGGCACTGACATCGCCAAATTTGGCAACGATGTGCTCTCCGGAAATTTCAGGCAGGACGATTACGAAGGAATCGATTGCCTCCTATTTGAACCTTACGCCAACCAAGCAATGACGGCGCTAGTTACAACGGTCTACAAGGCTCGGAAACGCTTGATCGATGCAGGGAGAATTGACTGGTCGTTGGCCGTCCTCGTGCCAACTAAAAAGATGACTCGTCTCGTCTCCGATAATTTCCGTGAACCTCCGGCGGGAATGCAGGCCATTTCGCATAGCGCTATTATTGAGTTGGAGGCCGCAATTCTAGGTTCGGATATCATCGCTTACCTTTTGCAGGCTGGAGGCGCGGGCAACCGTGAGGCTTTCGTAGACCTGCTCTGCAACTATTTTCAAGGCAAAGGGGGTGATAAACCTACTAAGGGCGCTCTGAAGGAAGCTGATGGTTTAAGGAAGGCCTATGCGAAGTGGTGCGCAGCTCTCGATGCAGGAAAAAATCCGCCAGGTAACAGCGTCCTGCGGGCGACCTTCGAGGTTTTCGATGCGGCGCGGGCCCTTGAATTGACCGGCAACCCCGACAATGACTGGCGCGGAGTGAGGGCAGTGCTGGAAAATGGCGGGTGCAAACGCCTAAAGGAAGTCGGCACCGAGGTTCGAAACATCCGTCTATTGGAACGAGGCGCGCAGCTCCGACAAGACCTCGCACGGGATTGGCGTGAAAACGGTTCATATGCCAACGCACTGTCAATCGTTCAGCTGGCGTTCGTACAGGAACACTTTGCCACCAGCTCCAAGCCTGAGAATGGTGTGGTGGTGATGAACATGCACAAGGCAAAAGGTAAGCAGTTCGACGAGGTCATTATCTTTGAAGGCTGGCCGCTCAAACCGAAGGGCAAAATCGTCGTAAATCCTGATCGCATCGTTCGGAACAATGATCGTGCAGAAGTCAACGATGGATCACGTCAAAACTTTCGAGTCAGCGTGACCCGAGGACGTCAACGAACTACCATTCTGACACCGAAAAGTGACCCATGTGTACTCTTGGTCCCAGAAGAAGATGCGTGATTCCATTTAATCTTTATCGTTCCAGGTCCAGATTCCGCGATGATCGCACTTTCGCGGATCGTTGTAGATGCTTGCGCATTTGCTCGTATCTGCGTTGCTCATCAGTGAGAGTACGTTTCACGTCGGCTTGACGCTGATGCTGTTGTTTCTGGTCACGGTTCAATTCGCGGCGCTGCTCCAAATGCTCGAAGATAAGTGCATCCAATTCGGAACGGTCGCGAACCTGGCACTGCCAAGCCTCAAATTCATTTTGCTTTTTAAGCCGACGCGTCTCGCCCCGCAGCATGTCCCACATACCAGCGATGCCGGAGCGGTAGCGGTCTTGCCGCCTTTGGGCTTCAACAATCCTGCGCTTGCGGTGACGTTTTTTTAGCGCCTTTCTCTCCGCACTCTGCAAGCGGACAAGCTCTTTGCGTTGCTTGTTTAGAGCCTCACGCTCCAATCTCGCTTTGGCGCGCCGTTCAGCTTCCAGGCGTTGCATCGCCGGTGTCATGGCCAATGCGATCTCGGCCTTAGCCGCTTCGACGCTCTTTAGAGGGGCAGAAGGCTCGACCTTGTCGCGAACGGCTTTCGTTTTGATACCAAGCCACTTGGGAAGTGAATAAATCTCGCAGTCCCGATCTAGGACAACAACGCCGCGTCGGTCGCCCTTGGCGAGGGTAAACCCCCTTTCTTCGAGCGCTTGCACCAATGCCGACTTGGAGTCGGAAATTGCCCAGGCATCTTGCAGCGCTGATTTTATCGCTCGCGGGTCCTTCCCAATGCGCCGAGCCTGTTGCCATTCGGCGAGTGAGAAATTCTTCGGATCACGGGCGTCGCGATCAATGAGGCCGGTGGGCAACTCCCAACCATGCTCTCTGTAGATTTCGCGGGATACGTCTCTCAGCTTTCGATGTGAATGCGAGAGCTGGATCGCTTTCATGTTGATCGTATCGATCCGGCTCCACACAGCATGAGCGTGACGACGACCGTTCTTTTCATGAAAGACGATGGCGCGAGGCTGGCCCTCCAGCCCTAGTTTTTTCTCGACCTTATCGATCGCCGCCTCAAACTCAGAAACAGCCACCAATTCCTTTTCGGGTGGATTGAGGCTCAGCGAGAATAAAAACTGTTTGCAACGCGTGCCCTTACTGATCGCCTGTGCTTCTCCAAAAGCGCCCATCAGGTCATCGGCGACGAAACCACGAAGCTCATAAAGCTCAACGTGATCGTTTTCTTCTTTCATGAGGTGTACGGCCAGGTCTTTCGCGCCGCCGCGTTGATTGCCATTGAGGATCATGACGGCCCCTCAGTGCCCGTCCGAAGCGCCCTCATGAGTTCGTCGCGCATGGTCTGTATATCAGCGCATGCCCCTGCCAGTTCAGCTTCAAGGTCAGGCCCCAAAGGCAGGGTCCCGTTATTGATGCCTTTTGCAATCTGGTTGAGGTTGGAGGCGAGCCGTGAATTGCCCAAGATGCTCAGCGCTCTCGCTAGAGCTATACGGTCAATAGTCGGCCTACGTTGGCGTGACTTTCGCGGCTCTGCATCATCGCCGAACAGGCGCTTTCTGATATACGCGCCGAGCGAATTGCCATTGGCCATATGTTCCAGCTTTGCGCGCTCTCCAACGGTCAAACGCAGGGAGAATGGCGGTGCGGGCTTGGATTTGTCTTGTTGCGCCGCAGCGGTCTTGAAATGGGCGCTAACGCCCATCTTTGCTGCTTTCTCAAGGCCGCTCATAACTGCGGCCCCTTTGGCTTTTGAGAGATAGCCTTGAAGTCTATCTCAGAGTGTTTGAGTTGGTGCTCCCAATCCTGTAATGTTTCAAATAGCGCGTTCGAAGAATTTCCTTCAAGGCGCGCCATTTTTCTGATCTCACGACAGTTCGCTTCGCGAACGTCTCCGATGGGGCGGCCTGACCGGCCGGCGCGCGGTCGCGCTTGCGAACCCTTTGGGTTCGAAATGGCTCCTTCAAGGCGCGCCATTTTTCCTTTTGTTCCCGCTCCGCTCGACCCGAGCCTGTCATCGCATTCGGCGTAGGGGTCGATGCTCACATGGAACGCGCTCAGGGCTGCGGGGTCTGAACTTGACCCCGCGAGTCCTTGATCTGGCGGCAATTCCTCCGGATCGGGTCCGGAGTCTCGTCCCTGAAAGTGCGGGCGCGCGGCCACCGGAACCCTCGTCGCGTCTGTGCCGTCGTTCGTCGCAGGCTGTTGCGTTTGCCGCAGCGTCCCGTTGCCTGTCTCAAAGCGTTGGAAGTCACCGGCCGGGTTTGGTTTTTTCAATCCCGACAGCCGGGGGCGGCGCCGATCCAGGTGCCACGCTTGGCCGAACATGTTCGTTGCGGTGTTTATAAGGTCTGTATCCCTCCGAGTAAGCGCCAACGAAGAAGGGGGTTTTGCCCCCGGATCTATGCGGCAGTGCTCACGACACTGCCGCATTCTTTTTTGGACAATGTTCGTTTTTGCTGCGACTGCGAAAAGCGCGTCGCGCAAGCTGCAATCTGCACAACCCTATCATTGCGCGTGTAGCCCTGCAGGGGCAGGCACCGCCATGCCTTGAGCCCTGTCCGGGCGAATAAAATATGCCCTAACAACCGGTTACCACCGGAAGTCCCGAAAGGAAGGTTTAACCGTCTTGGCAGCTACTCGTCCGTGAACGCAGCCCGACCCGCCGGAGTCCCGACCCGGCCCGGCGCGTGGCGATGAACATGTTTCGAGAAGAAGGGGGCGTAGCTCCGATGCTGACCGGTCTCAACCGTCTTTCCCTCAAGGCCCGCCTGTCGCTGCTCGCGGTCGCATCCGTTGCGCTGATGCTGGTCTATGTCGGCGCGAACGGCGTTGTCCGCAGTGCCATGGTGAAGGCCGAAGCCGAAGCCGAGCAGGCGACACTGACCCTGATCGCCGCCAACAATGTGGAGAAGGATCTCACCTCCCTTCTGCGCGACACCTATCTGATGACCGCCACGCCGACCGCCGAGCGCATCGAGGCGGCGCGCGGCAATCTGACCGATTTCGGGATATCGCTGGCGGAAGCCGAGACTGTGGTTACCGACGCCGCCTATGCGGCGACCCTGTCGGAAATCCGGGCCGACTATGGCGATCTGGAAACGCTGATGAGCGACCGCATGTCGCGGATCGCGGGCATGAACAGCGCCGACATCAACCAGTTCATCGACCGGCTGGCCGTGTTCGACGATGCCATGGACACCGCGATCGAGAGCGTGCGCGACGGTGCGTGGGTCGATCTTGAGTCGGCCTGGGCGCGTCGCGACCGCATGGCCCAGCTCTCCTTCTGGGTGGCCGTCATCGCGGTGCTGCTGACGGCTGGCGGCCTCTATGGCCTGACCCTGGTGATCGGCGGCACGATCCGTACGGCGGTCTCCAGGATTCAGGATGTGGTCGGCGGCCTCGCCCGCGGCGAACGTGGTCTCGATGTGCCGGGCAAGGAACGCAGCGACGAATTCGGCAATCTCGCCCGGGCGCTCGACACGCTGCAGGAGGCGCTGACCTCTGCAGACGAAATGCGCGAACGCGAAACGGTCGAGGCCCGCGCCAAGGCGGAACGTGCGGCGCGCACGGAAGAAGCCGTGGCCCGCTTCGAGCAGGCCTCCACCGCACTCCTGGCGAGCGTGATGGAAGCGTCCGAACAGCTCTCCGCGTCCGCGACCCAGATGCAGGCGACGTCCGGCGAGGCGGCCACCGTCTCCGGATCGGCCCGCGATGCCGCCAGCAATGCCGCCTCGAGCGTGCAGGCCGTGGCTGCAGCCTCTGAAGAACTTGCCGCCTCGATCGCGGAAGTCTCCACCCAGGTCACCAAGACGAGCGAGCTGTCGCAGCTGGCCGGCCAGGAAACCAGCGCCAGTGCCGAAGGCATCCAGGAGCTGGCGGAATCGGCCCAGGCCATCGGCGCCATCGTCGACCTGATCGACACCATCGCCAGCCAGACCAACCTGCTCGCCCTCAACGCCACCATCGAGGCGGCGCGGGCCGGTGAAGCCGGTCGCGGCTTTGCGGTCGTGGCGTCGGAAGTGAAGGCGCTGGCCGAGCAGACCTCGACCGCCACGCAGCAGATCGCCGAGCGGATTTCCAAGATCCAGGCCTCGACGGAAGCCTGTTCGCTGTCGGCGTCCAAGGCGCTCGATGCGGTGTCGCAGCTGGGCGAGCTGGCTGTGGCTTCGGCTTCGGCGATCGAGCAGCAGCGTGTCGCGACCTCGGAGATCGCCCAGTCGGCCCAGAAGGCCCAGGACGGCACCACGCATGCCGCCTCCAATGTGGACCGTGTGGCCGAATTCACCCGCCAGACCGACCAGGTTTCCAAGTCCGTGCTCAGCGCCTCCGAAGAGATGTCGGGCCGTTACACCGCCTGGAAGACCGATTTCGAAGCCTTCCTCGAGAACATTCGCGCGGCGTAAGGCTGCGACAGGAGACAATCCCATGAAGACCATGACCGCTACGCTTGCGGCCGCGCTGCTCGTCGGCGCTGCTGCAGCCCCCCTCGCTGTGGCCGATAACAGCCTGCCGGGCGACATCCTCGTCGATATGCGCATGCGCTACGAGAATGTGGCCCAGGACGGCAAGCTCGGCGCCGACGCCATCACCCTGCGCACCCGTCTTGGCTGGAAGTCGCCGGAATGGAACGGTTTCACCTTCCTCGGTGAAGTCGAGAACGTCACAGCCGTCGATGGCGATGACGACTATAATTCCGGCTTCAACGGGCTGAGCCAGTATGCCGGCATCAAGGATGGCGAGTTCACCGAACTCAACCGTCTGCAGGTGGCCTTCTCGCCCTTCGAGAATGTCTCCGTGACGCTGGGCCGCCAGTATCTGCAGTTCGATGACGGCCAGTTCGTCGCCTCTGCCGGCCACCGCCAGGACAAGAACTCGCACGACGCGATCCGGATCGGCTGGTCGCATGGCGCGTTCGACGCCAGCTATGTCTATCACGACCGCATCAATCGCGGCCCGGGCGACAATTCCGACTGGCAGAGCGACAGCCATCTCTTCCATGCCGGCTACGAGATCAACGACACGCTGGACGTCTCGGGCTTTGCCTATTTCATCGACATCACGTCCGCAGGCGGCCGTGACCGTTCGAACACCACGCTGGGCGCCCGTCTGGCCGGCGAGCGCAGCTATGGCGATCTGGGTGTCGAGTATGCGGTGATGTATGCGCACCAGACCGACTATGCGTCGGCGACGATCGACTTCAACCTCGCCTATTTCGCCAGCGACCTGGCTTTCAGCTATGGCGGCGCGGAACTGGCGCTGGGCTATGACGTGATCGAGGGCAATGGCTCGACCGGCTTTGCCAATCCGCTGGGCAAGAACCATGATTTCCTCGGCTGGGCCGATGTGTTCTCCGGCGGTGGCCGCCAGGGCACGGTCGACGGCGTCGAGGATTTCAATGTGATGCTGTCCTGGAGCCGCGAATGGGAAGCGGGCTTTGTCCGCGGCCTGTCCACCGGCGTGCGCCGCCACGAATTCGAGGCCGAGCGCACGGGTGCCGATCTGGGCAGCGAATGGGACGCTTTCGTCGAGCTCGACCTGCCGCAGGGGCTCTCCCTTGCCCTGGAAACGGCGGACTATGACGGCCCCGGTGTTGCACCGGCACCGGCCGATGTGTCCAGGACCTGGGTCGTTCTGAGCTACCGCCGCTAGGCGGAGTGCATCGGGCACAGAAAATGGGGCGCTGCGAGATCGCAGCGCCCCTTTTTTGTTGCTAGCGGCCGGGACCCTGTCAGGCGCCGGCGCGCTCCAGCTGATGCGCGTCCTGCAGCGCTTTCAGCTTTTCGGAAATGGCGTCGAGGATCTTCCAGTCGGCATCGTCGTCGGTGACTTCATAAAGGTCGCCCTCGACAATGGCCGAGGCCGTGTCTTCGCCCGGACCGGTATTGTTGCCGGAGATTTCCGACAGGAGCGCCGCACTGCCGGTGAGCGCCACGACCGGCTTGCCGGCATCGCCGAACCGTTTGGCCAGCCTGGTCGCGCTGGGCGCCAGCTTGGCCGCCCCTTCCATCAGCACCAGGGCGTCATACGCATTCGGCTCGATGTTCTCCGTCGTTTCGGCCACCGCGAAATTGATCTCGGCGGAGCCGTTGTAACCGCGCAGCAGGGCGTGCTGGTCGGAGACCAGGACGGCGCGGCGGTTGTGGCGCTGCAGCGCTTCGGATGCGGTCTGCAGCTGGCGGACATTGACGGATTCAGCGACGAAAGCGGCGACCCTGCGCGGGCGATGGGAATGTCTCATATAGTTTATCGTACTCCGTTTACAGAAAATGGGGCGTGAAGGTCACGCGAAAGTCAATCTGCCAATATGGATAGTCCTTTTGGCTCGATAATCAAGGTCGCGTGGTGCACATAAAATAGAATACACCCGGCACGGAACCTTTTTCGCTTGGAATGAGTTTACAGGTTGCATACCGTATTATGTTCCGACTTGGTGATCGTATCGAGTCGGGCGTTGTGGAGTGCACAATACAGATTCAATACAGGGGGTAATATAGCATGTGCGGGATTGCCGGCGACTTGTCGTTCCAGAACTCTCCTTCCGACTCGCAAGCACTCGAGCGGATGAGCTGGGCCATGCGACGGCGCGGGCCGGACGGCGGCGGCATGGTCGTTCGCGACGGGACCGGCCTGGCCCATCGCCGGCTCAAGATCATCGACCTCACCGAAGCCGGTGCCCAGCCCATGCATGACGCCCGGCTGGGTCTGACGCTCGCCTTCAATGGCTGCATCTACAATCACCGCGAGCTGCGCGCAGAACTGGAAGCCAAGGGCTATCGCTTCTTCTCCACCAGCGACAGCGAGGTGATCCTGAAGGGCTATCACGCCTGGGGTCTGGATGTGGCGAAACGCCTGTCGGGCATGTTCGCCTTTGCCATTGCCGAGCGCGACAGCGGCAAGGTGGTGCTGGGACGCGACCGTCTGGGCATCAAGCCGCTCTACCTGTCCGAAACGCCCGGCCGCCTGCGCTTTGCTTCCAGCCTGCCGGCCCTGCTGGCCGCCGGCGATGTCGACCGCGAGCTCGATCCGGTCGCCCTGCACCGGTATTTCAGCTTCCACGCCGTCGTGCCGTCGCCGCGCACCCTGTTCAAGGGCGTGCGCAAACTGCCGCCGGCCACGCTGATGGAGGTCGAGCGCGACGGCACCCGCCGCGAGCACCGCTACTGGTCCTGTCCCTACGACATGCGCGAGGAGGAGCGGGGGCTCGATTCCGATGGCTGGCGCGAGCGGATTGCCGAGGCGCTGCGCGGTGCGGTGAAGCGGCGCATGGTCGCCGACGTGCCGATCGGCGTTCTCCTGTCCGGCGGGCTCGACAGTTCCCTGATCGTGGCCCTGCTGGCCGAAGCCGGTGTGAAGGACCTCAACACCTTCTCCATCGGCTTCGAGAGCGTGAATGGCGAAGCCGGCGACGAGTTCCACTATTCCGACATTGTCGCGAAGCATTTCGGCACGCAGCACCACAAGATCGAGATCCCGGCTTCGCGCGCGCTGCGGGCTCTGCCGGAAGTCATTGCCTCCATGTCCGAGCCGATGACCAGCCATGACTGTGTCGGCTTTTTCCTCCTGTCCGAGGAAGTCTCCAAGCATGTCAAAGTGGTCCAGTCCGGCCAGGGGGCCGACGAGGCCTTCGCCGGCTATCACTGGTATCCGCCCATGGCCGGCGCCAACGACGCCTTCGGCACCTATCGCGATGCCTTCTTCGACCGCTCCCACGACGAGATGGCCGAATTGCTGCAGCCCTCCTGGCTGGGCGGCGATCATGCCGGCGATTTTGTGCGCGACCACTTCCAGACACCGGGCGCGGCCTCGCCACTCGACAAGGCCCTGCGGCTGGACACGCATGTCATGCTGGTCGACGACCCGGTGAAGCGGGTCGACAACATGACCATGGCCTGGGGGCTGGAGGCCCGTGTGCCCTTCCTCGATCACGAGGTGATCGAGCTGGCGGCCCGCTGTCCCGCCGAGCTGCATCTGCAGCAGGAGGGCAAGGGCGTGCTCAAGCATCTGGCCCGCCAGGTCCTGCCGCACGAGGTCATCGACCGGCCCAAGGGCTATTTCCCCGTTCCGGCGCTGAAATATCTGCAGGGCGACTTCCTCGACATGGTGCGCGACGCGGTGCGCAGCCGGTCCTTCCGGGATCGCGGCATCGTGCAGGAGACCTATGTCGATCACCTCCTGAAGGATCCCGAAGCGCACATCACCAAGCTGCGGGGGTCCAAGCTCTGGCAGATCGGCGTGCTGGCGCTGTGGCTGCAGACGCATGACGCGCCTGTGAAGCCGGCCCGGGTCGAGGTGGCCGCATGACACGGCCCGGAACCCGACAGCCGGCCGGGGCGATCTCGCACCGGCTCCGGCGCAAGCGCGAACAGGCGCTGCTGCCGGCCGACGAAGCCATTCCGAACGCCGAAGGCGAGGGTGAGGCGATTGTCAGCGATGCGGCGATCGATTGCGGCTGGGGACAATTGCTGTTCGCCCACACCTTCCGCGACCAGAACACGCTGATCGACCGCCTGCTGGCGGAAAAGCCGGACCGGCGCGATATCGCCTTCTATGTCCGCGACCCGCATGTCCTGCTGGCGCTGGCGCCGCAGGAGATCTTTCTCGATCCATCCCACACCTACCGGCTGGAACTGCCCACCTATCGCGATGCCGGCGACCCGCCACGCGGCTTCCAGGTACGGCGCATGGCAACGCGGCCGGATGCCGATGCGGTGAACCGCATCTATGCGGCCTGCGGCATGGTCTCGGTCGATCCGGAGTTTTTCTGGCAGCACCGCGACAGCCGCGAGATCGTCTATTTCGTCGCCATCGACGAGGCGAGCGGCGAGATCATCGGCTCGGTGACGGGGATCGATCACGCCCGCCTGTTCAACGACCCGGAATGCGGTGCCTCGCTGTGGTGCCTGGCGGTGGATCCGCGCGCCAATCATGCCAAGGTCGGCGAGGCGCTGACCCGGCATCTGATCGCGCATTTCTCGGCGCGCGGCTCGCGCCATGTCGACCTGTCGGTGATCCATGACAATGAGTCCGCGATCCGCCTCTATGAACGCCTGGGCTTCGAGCGCACGCCCTTCTTCACGGTCAAGCGCAAGAACCCGATCAACGAAAAGCTCTTCACCGGCGGCAAGTCGCTGGAAGACGGGCTCAACCCCTATGCCGAGATCATCGTCGCCGAGGCCCGCCGCCGCGGCATTGCGGTGGATGTGCTCGACGCCGAGGGCGGGTTTTTCCGCCTGACCTTTGGCGGCCAGTCGGTCGTCTGCCGGGAATCCCTGACCGAACGCACCTCGGCCATCGCGATGAGCCGGTGCGACGACAAGGCCGTGACGCGCCGTCTGATGACCGAGATCGGGCTGGAGGTCGCCGAAGCCGTCGACGGCGGCGATGCCGACGCCGCGCAGGCCCTGCTCGCGCGGGCCGGATCCGTCGTGGTCAAACCGGCGCGGGGCGAGCAGGGGCGGGGCGTGGCCGTCGATATCCGCGACGGCGACAGCCTGGATGCCGCCATCGCCAACGCCCGCAATTACTGTCCCGACGTGCTGGTGGAAACCTGCGTGTCCGGCGACGATCTGCGCGTGATCGTGATAGACCGGGCCGTGGTCGCTGCCGCCCTACGCAAGCGGCCCGTCGTGGCCGGCGATGGGCGCAAGACCGTGCGCGAACTGGTCGAGGGGCTCAGCCGCCGGCGGGCCGCTGCGACCGGTGGCGAGGCGCGTATTCCGCTGGATGCCGAGACCGGGCGCTGCATCGCAGCCGCCGGTTACGGCTGGGACGATGTCCTGCCGTCGGGCGAAACGCTGGAAGTACGCCTGACCGCCAATCTTCACACGGGCGGCACGCTGCACGATGTGACCGACCTGCTTCATCCGCAGATCGTCGAGGCCTCGATCGCGGCCGCCAAGGCGCTGGATATTCCGGTGGTCGGGCTCGACTTCATCGTCAAGGCGCCGGTGCTGGACGAGTTCGTCTTCATCGAGGCGAACGAGCGTCCGGGACTGGCCAATCACGAACCCCAGCCGGTGGTGGAGCGCTTCCTCGACCTGTTGTTCCCGCGCTCCGCCCGTATCGACAACCTCCGTCCGGGAGCTGACCGTGTCCGAGCTTGAAATCGACGAAACCTATCTGCGCGAAACCCTCAGGACGCTGCTCACCATCCCCAGTCCCAGCGGCTATACCGACAAGATCGCCCGCTGGTGCTGCGAGGAGCTTGAGCGGCTGGGTATCGAGTACGAGTTGACCCGGCGGGGCGCGATCCGGTCGCGTCTGCCGGGCCGGGAGGAACAGCCTGCGCGCGCCATCATCTCCCATGTCGATACGCTGGGTGCCCAGGTCTCCTACATCAAGGATAATGGCCGTCTGTCACTGGCGCCGATCGGTCACTGGTCGGCCCGCTTTGCCGAGGGCGCGCGTTGCACCCTGTTCACCGAGCATGGCAGCTATCGCGGCTCGATCCTGCCGCTGAAGGCCTCTGGGCATGTCTACAACAAGGAAATCGATACCCAGCCGGTCGCCTGGTCGCAGGTCGAGCTGCGCATCGACGCGCCGGTCCACAATGATATCGACGCGGCCGCCATCGGTGTCGCCTCGGTCAGCATGGATTCGCTGGGCATTGCCGTCGGCGATTTCGTGGCCATCGACCCGTGTCCGGAATTCCTGGGCAATGGCTTCATCGTTTCGCGCCATCTGGATGACAAGGGCGGCGTCGCGGCGATGTTCGCTGTCCTGAAGGCGCTCAAGGAGAGCGGGGCCGAACTGCCGGTCGACACGCTCTTCCTGTTCTCGATCTCCGAGGAGGTCGGCGTGGGCGCGTCCTCGATCCTGACCCATGACGTCGCCTCCATGGTGGCCGTCGACAATGGCGCCGTCGCGCCCGGCCAGAATTCCAAGGAGACCGGCGTCACCATCGGCATGGCCGACATGACGGGGCCGTTCGACTATCACCTCACGACCAAGCTGATCCATCTGGCCAAGAGCAGGCAGATTCCCTTCCAGCGCGACGTGTTCCGCTATTACCGCTCGGACGCGGCCTCGGCCATCGAGGGCGGGGCGGATGTGCGCACGGCGCTGGTGACGTTCGGCATCGACGCCTCGCACGGCTATGAACGCGTGCACGAGAACGCACTGTTTTCAGTCGCGCGCCTGTTGAAGGCCTATGCGCTGAGCGCGGTCGAGATCGAGCGCGACGCCGAGCCGTCGGGCGATCTGGAAGGCTTTACCGACCAGCCGACCGAGCCCGCCGAAGCCGGCGAATAAGGGAGCCCGTCAGGAGCATTTTCAGCAAAAGTGGGAACCGGTTTTGCGGTTCGAAAATGCGACCACAGAAAAGCCAGGGCCATTTCATCGATGCTGAGGTCGATGAAATGGCCCTAGGAGCGCCAGTAACCGTCTTCCTCGTCATCATCGTCGAGGGCGTCGTCGTCGATATCGTCCTCGTCATCCATGACAAGGCCGGAATCGGCGAAGGCCATGGCGGTCTCCTCGTCTTCTTCACCGGTTTCGGTTTCCGCTTCCTCGCTGGCGATCTCGGTGAGCTCATAGACCGAGACACTGGTCGCCGACGTCGCCTCGAAACCGGCCTTGTCGGTATCCTTGGCCGGCGGCTTGCCGGTGCGGCGGTAGAGCATGGCGCCGAACAGGCCGAACAGGATCACCGCAGCGTAGAGGAAGAGCCCCGACGTTCCCACCAGGCTCATCGTAGCGCCGGCGATCACCGGGCCGATCATCGCGCCGGTGGCATAGACCGTCAGAATGCCCGACATCATGTTGGTCGCCTGGCCCTCATCCGCACGGTCGGCGGCGTGGGCTGCGGCAATGCCGTAATAGGATTGCGCCCCGGCCCCCCAGATGCCGGCAATCACGAAGACCGCGATCAGCGGCAGCACGCTGGACATCAGCCCCAGTACCACGCCCGCAATGCCGGCCGTGACCGCCAGGGCGGCGATCACGAGGCGGCGGTCGATCCGGTCGGAAATCATCCCGGCCGGCCATTGCGCGATCACGCCGCCACCCACCATGAAGGCGGAGAAGACCGCCGCCGTGGCGGCGACGGACTCGGTTCCCATCCCGCCGACATAGACGGCGTAGAGCTGCATCACCGCGCCATTGACCAGACCCGCGGATCCGGCGGCGATGACGGCGGACGGTGCGGTCTTCCAGATCCGCAGCGGACCGAAGGGCTCGGCCGAGGGCGCGGCCGGCTGGGCGCGGTTGGTGGCCGAGGCGGGGATCAGGCTGGCCGTGTAGAGCGCAGCGACGATCATGAAGCCCACGGCCGCGCCGGGCGGCACCGAGGCAACGAGGAAAGGACCGAGGATGAAGCCGATCTTGGCGGTCACCAGGTAGAAGCTGAGAATGGCACCGCGCTTGTCGCTGGGGGCGGCGTCGGCGACCCAGCTTTCGCCGGAGGCCAGGAAACCGGCCACGCACACACCCATGATGAACTGCATCACCAGCCACCAGGCCAGGGCGTCGCTGGCATAGAGGAGGGCGGCCGCAATCGAGGTCACGCCGGCAAAGGCGGCAACAGCACGGATATGACCGATGCGGCGGATCTCGCGCGGGGCGAAGTGTGCGCCCAGCAGGAAGCCGAAGGCATAGCCGGAGACGATGGTACCGATCTTCAGCGTCGAGGCGCCGCCGGAAATCAGCGCCAGCGGACCCACCACCGACAGGGCGCCCGCTGCCATCTGCAGCATGGCCAGGGCCAGCACGATCGCGGCGACATTTCGATAGCTTTCGCCCCGGCGCCGGGGCTCGGGGGCGAGGGCGGTGTCGACGGTCGGATCGGTCATGACGGGCATCGCGGGGTCGGCTTTGGGGCAGGACAAAGCTTCGCCCATCGCGTGCCCCGTATCAAGCGTGCCAAGTGCCCGTCAGATGGGAAGTTTTGTCGTGTTCTTGATCGCTTCCATGGCAAAGCTGGCGCTGACGTCGGACAGGGGCGCAATGGCGATCAGCTTCTTGTAGACCTCGTCATAGGCCCGCACGTCGGGCAGGCAGAGCTTGATCAGATAGTCGATATCGCCGCTCAGCCGGTAGAATTCGACCACTTCAGGCATGCGGCGCACGCCCTCGGCAAAGCGTCCGAGCCATTCCGCATCATGCCGGCTGGTGCGCACCGCGATGAACAGGGTGGCCTGCAGGCCCAGCGCCTCCGGGTCGAGCAGGGCGACGTGTTTCCGGATGATGCCGGCCTCGGCAAGCCGCTTCAGGCGCCGGGCGGTCGGCGTCGCGCTGAGGCCGATCAGGTCGGCCAGTTCCTGTACCGTCCGGTCGGAGTCGCTCTGGATCTCGCGCAGAAGCCGGCGGTCATAGTCGTCAATCTCCACGAACTGTCTCCTTGTTGGTGAAAATCACCATAGGTGTGCCCCTGACAGGTTTCAATTGGCGAAAATAGCCCCGGAAAACATGGTCTAGTCGCTCTTCAGCCAGGAAGGAGCAGACCATGTTCGACGAAAGCCGCACCGAAACCCTCATCGACCGGGTCCGGGCCGGACTTGCGGGCGGCGATGTGCGGCTGGAAACGCCCTTCGGATCGCGGCCACTCTTCTATGCCGACTACACGGCATCCGGCCGGGCCCTGGCGGAGATCGAGGCGGTCATGCAGCGCCTGGCGTCGGACTATGCCAATCCCCACACCGAGGACAGCGCGACCGGCCGGGCCAGCAATGCCTGGATGCGCGAGGCGGAACGCATCATCAAGTCGGCCGTCAATGCCGGTCCCGGCGATTGCCTGATCCCGTGCGCCGCCGGCGCGACGGGCGCGATCCACAAGCTGCAGGAAATCCTGGGGCTGGCCATTCCGCCCGCCACCCGCGCCGCGCTGGGCGGTCTTGAGGACTACGAGCCTGACACCGTCGTTTTCGTCGGCCCCTACGAACACCATTCCAACGAGCTGACCTGGCGCGAGAGCCTGGCCGAGACGGTGACCATTCCGCTGGCTGCCGATGGCGGGATCGACCTGTCCGCCCTCGCTGCCGCTCTCTCGGATCCGCGCCATGCCGGCAAGCGCAAGATCGGCGCCTTCTCCGCGGCGTCGAATGTCACCGGAGTGCGCACGGATGTCACCGCTCTGGCGCGCTGCCTGCACGCGCATGGTGCTATTATGTGTCTCGACTGCGCCGCGAGTGCACCCTATCTGCCGATCGACATGCACCCGTCCGATCCGGAAGCCGCGATCGATGCGGTGTATTTCTCGCCGCACAAATTCGTCGGCGGTCCGGGCAGCTGCGGTCTCCTCCTGTTCAATGGCGCACTCTATCCCGAACACCTCCCACCGACCCTCTCCGGCGGTGGCACGGTGCGCTATGTCTGGCCGGGCGGGCATGATTTCATCGACGATATCGAAGCGCGCGAGCGGGCCGGAACGCCGGGCCTGCCGCAATTCGTCCGCGCTGCGCTGGTGCTGAAACTTCAGACCGAAATCGGTCATGACACGATTGCAGCGCGTGAACACCGGGCGCTGGAAACGGCCCTGTCCCGCTGGACGGCCAATCCGCGGATCGAGGTTCTCGGACCGGCCGACCCGGCCAGGCGTATCGGGATTGTTTCCTTCAACCTTTTGAGCGGCAACGGAAATCGCGTTCCGCCGCGGCTGGTGACGGTGCTGTTGAACGATCTGTTCGGGATCCAGTCGCGCGCCGGCTGCTCCTGCGCCGGCCCTTATGGTCATCATCTGCTCGGCATCGGGGACGACGAGACCATGGCGATCCGCGAGCGGGTTCTGGCGGGCGAAACCGGCGCGCGTCCGGGCTGGTGCCGGGTCAGCCTGCACTGGACGATGAGCGCGGACGATGTCGATTTTCTCGTCTCTGCCGTCGAATTCCTCGCCGGGCACGCCGACGTGTTTGCGCGCTTCTATGATTGCGACGAGCGCACGGGCAGCTGGGCCTGGGGCGGCGATGTGCCGGAGCGCCAGGAGACGGGTTTTCCGAAGCGCCTGTTGTCAGAGCCGCAGTTTGTACGGAATTGCGAGGCGGTGCGGGATCTGCGCGAATTGCGGCGCGAGGCCTTTGCCACGGCGCGGGACGTGCTGGCGCGCTTCAGCGATCCGGTTCACTAAATTCAGACAGGCCGCCGGTGGCGCAGTACGCCCTCGCTCGCCAGCAGGCGGTCGATGGCCTCGCGCTGGTCCGCCGTTGCCAGGGTCCGCCGTGGATAGAGCGGTGAGGCGCTGTCGCGGTCATCGATCCAGGGCGCGTCCCACAATTCGGTATTGCGGATAAAGGCCCGGGCCCGGGCCTCGCCGCCGGTTTCAAGACAGCCGACCAGACAGGTATCGACATAGGATTGCGGGATGGGATGGCCGGCGTCGGCCCGGACCTGTTCGCGGTTCACCACGATCCAGTAGCGGCCATCGGGCAGGGCGCCCTGTTCGGGATCGGCCGGCAGCACGGTCTCGCGCGGCAGCTCGGTAAAGACATAGCCGCGCTCGCGATGCCGCAGAGCATCGGTGATCTCGGTCGGCACAAGTGCGGCATCCAGCGCATGCCCGGGGGCAGCGCGGACACCGGCATAGGTCGCGGCCTCGTCCGTGTAGCGGACCGTCCAGCCCCGGCGCCAGCCCAGCGCGATGACAGGCCGCGCCGGCTCGGTCAGGCCGGAATAGGTGGTGCGGCTGTAGCTGGAAAGCAGGCTGCCATAGCCGACAACATAATCTCTCGCTGACATGGTGACGTCCCGGTTTGCTGCGGCCCGAAAAGGCAAACGGCGCGAGCCTGCGCCCGCGCCGTTCATCTTGGGTCCGGTGCCCCCCGGGTCCAGCCCCCAATGTCAGTCGGTGCGCGTTATTGCGCCCGGCGGCTGGTGCGCGTGGAGTAGGAGGCCTGCGCCACCGGAACTTCTTCCGAATAGCTGTCATCCTGCACCTGCACATCCGTGCCGTAGAGATAGGTATTGCCGCGCTGCGGCGCCGGAGCGGCCCGGTTCTGGGCGACAGCCGGGATCTCGGTGCTGGTCGGCGGGTTGTAGCCCGGCAGCTCGATGTCCTCGCAGTCGACCAGGCGCCATTCCCAGCGCTCTTCGGTGCGCAGGGAGTAACGGGTGACGGTTTCCGTCTCCACCGGCACGACATGGCTGTCGACGCTGGCGTGCTGGTCGACGACCTGGATGCGGTAGGTGTCGCGCAGTTCCTCGATCGGAACCTGTTCGAAACGCGCTTCCTGGACGAGCACGTCGCGCGTGATGGTGGCGTATTCTGCAGGGTGCTCGACTTCGCGGATCTGGGCCGGCTGCACCACGATATTACGGGTGACGGTGCGATACTCGCCCTCTTCCTCGACGAGGCACCAGACTTCGCCGGTCTCGCTGTCGAAGCGGGTCATCTGGGCACCCGGCGTATAGCCCCGGCGCCAGACCATGCGCGGCTCGCGGACCATGATGGTCTCGGTCACCGTATCGTGGACCGCCGGTTCGACGACGTATTCCACATAGGCCGGACGAACCTGCACTGTCTCGGTGACGGTCTCGTAGACCGGCTCGGTGACGATGTAGCGCATCCCGGCTTCGCGGGAGATGTATTCGCGGCGCTCCTCGCGCAGGCGCGGCGGGGCCACGGTGTAGCGCTCATAGCTGTCCTGCGTGGTGACCTGTTCGGAATAGGCGTCGTATTCCGGCGCGATCCGGACGCGGGCATAGCACTCGCCGGCGGCCGCGCTGTTCGGCGGATCCGGCGGGAACCATTCGGCATCGCCGGCAAGAGCGGCGGATGCCGAGATGAGTGCGGCGGCCGAGCCGCACAGAAGCGTGTGTCGGAGCATGTGATTCCCCCTCTGTCGACACTGCGGGGACCGACACGCGGCCTCGCAAATCGAGCGGATGCTAGCGCAAATTGCAGGCATGGTTAAGAAAGATTAACCATGCCTGCCCGGAAAACACCCATCGGGGGAATTGGTGACGGATATTCCCTATCCGGTTGTTTTTGCGCGCTATGGCGTAACCGTCGCGCCCATCATGGCCATCATGATGTAGCCGGTCAGCATGGCTGCCCCGGTCCCGACGATGTAACCGACCACGGCCAGCATCACGCCAACCGGCGCCAGCGACGGATGGAAGGCGGAAGCCACCACCGGTGCCGAGGCCGCGCCGCCGATATTGGCCTTGGACCCGACCGCGATGAAGAAGGTCGGTGCCTTGATCAGCCAGGCGACGGCGAGCAGCAGGATGACGTGCACGGCCATCCAGATCAGGCCGATAATGAAGAACTCCGTGTTCCGGAAAATCGCCGTGACGTCCATGCGCAGGCCGATCGTGGCGACCAGCACATAGATAAACACCGAACCGACTTTCATCGACCCGGCGCCGGTCAACTGGCGGGCACCCGTGAAGGACAGGGCGACGCCTGCGACGGTGGCCGTCAGCATCAGCCAGAAGAAGCCGGAATCCAGCCCGAAATCGGTCAGGCCTGGCATGTTGGCGCCGATCCAGGGCCCCATGATATCGGCGATGACATGCGCCAGACCGGTCATGCCCAGACCGATGGCGACGATGATCATCAGGTCTTTCAGCTCGGGCACGCGCGCATGCTCCTGCTCGAACTTTTCCGCCTTGGCGCGCAGTTCGTCGACAGCGCCGGCATCGGCCTTGAGGAAACCGTCGATCTGCCTGGCATTGGCGACGCCGAGCAGCAGGACGGCCATCCAGATATTGGCGACGATGATGTCGACGGCGATCCAGGCAGAATAGACCTCGCTGCCCACGCCGAAGAATTCATACATCGCGGCCTGGTTGGCGCCGCCGCCGATCCAGGTGCCGGCCACGGTCGCCATGCCGCGCCATACAGCGTCCGGTCCGGTGACGCCGACGATATCGGGGAAGAGGATGCTGGCGATAAACAGAGCGACCGGGCCGCCGATCACCACGCCGATCGTGCCGGTAAAAAACATGATCAGCGCCTTGGGCCCCAGCCGCATTGTCGCCGGCAGGTCGGCTGACATCGTCAGAAGCACCAGGGCGGCCGGCAGCAGGTAGCGCGAGGCGACGAAATAGGTCTGCGACTCTTCCGGATCGACGATGTTGAAGAGGTTCAGCAGCGAGGGCAGGAAGTAGCAGAGCAGAAGCGGCGGGAAGATCCGGTAGAAGGTCTTCGCGGCCTTGTTCTGGAGGCTGGAGGTCCAGAATACGGCGCCCAGAAGCAGGGCGAGCAGGCCCATGACGACGGCATCATTGCTCACCAGCGGTGCGGTTTCGGCTTCCATGATCTCCCCTCGTGGATCGCGTCTGCTTTTTACAGGGGGCGGATAAGACCGGGTTTGAGGCCTGCGGGCAAGGCCGCAACGCAAAACGGCCCGGTCGGGGGACCGGGCCGTTTCGTGTGCGTGGCGGATCACTTACCAGATGGAGACGCGCTCTTCCGGCGGCAGGTAGAGGTCATGTTCCTCGGTCACGCCGAAGGCCTCGTACCAGACGTCCATATTCCGCACGACGCCATTGGTCCGGTACTGGCCGGGGCTGTGCGGGTCGGAGAGCAGTTGCGCCCGGGCCGCATCTTCCAGCTGCAGGACGCGCCAGACCTGTGCCCAGGACAGGAAGAAGCGCTGAGCCGGCGTGTAGCCATCGAGCTCTTCGGGAACGTCATGCTCGGCGGCATACATCTGGAACGCCCGCCAGGCCATCGAGAGACCGCCGATATCGCCGATATTCTCGCCCAGGGTCAGCTGGCCGTCGACATTCATGCCCTCGACCGGCGAGAACTGCTCGTACTGTGCCACGATCTGGTCGGTGCGGGCGTCGAACTGTTCGCGCGAGGCATCGGTCCACCAGTTGCGCAGCACGCCTTCGCCATCGGACTGGCTGCCCTGATCGTCGAAACCGTGACCGATTTCGTGGCCGATAACGGCACCGATTCCGCCGAAGTTGACGGCCGGGTCGGCATTCGGATCGAAGAAGGGCCCCTGCAGGATGGCGGCCGGGAAAACGATCTCATTGCCGGTGGAGTTGTAGTAGGCGTTCACCGTTTGCGGCGACATGCCCCACTCCCAGTGGCGGATCGGGCCGCGCAGGCGGTCGCGGCTGTCGGCACGGAACCAGGCATTGACGCGCTCGGCATTGCCGAACAGGTCATCTTCGCGGATCTCGATGCTGGAATAGTCGGGCCAGACATCGGGATAGCCGATCTTCGGCAGGAAGGTCTCCAGCTTGGCCAGCGCTTCGGTCTGGGTCTCTTCGTCCATCCACTCGAGCGTTTCGATACGTTCACCGAGGGCAGCGCGCAGATAGCCGACCAGTTCTTCCATCTGGGCCTTGTGCTCGGCCGGGAAGTATTGCTCGACATAGATCTGGCCGATCGCCTGGCCCAGATTGCCGTTGACGAACTGGATCGCCCGGCGGTCGCGCGGACGCGGCTCAGCCGTCCCGCTCAGCGTGCGGCCCCAGAAATCGAAGGACCGCTCATAGACTTCTTCGCTCAGAAGATTGGCCGTCGCGTTGAGATAGCCGAATGCCAGATAGTCCTGCCAGGTCTCGACGGGCGTGTCCTGGAAGATGGCGGCCGCAGCGTCGATCGCGGAGGTCTGGGAGACGATGAAATTCGTCTGGTCGGCAAAATCGCTGCCCTCGAGGAAGGCGGTCCAGTCGAACTCCGGCGCGAACTCGCGCAGCTCGTCCAGCGTCATCGGGTTGTAGGTTGCGACACGGTCGCGGGTCTGGGCCGGCGTCCAGTAAACCTCGGCCAGCGCCGTTTCCAGCGCGATGATCCGGTCGGCCCGGGCCTCGCCGTCCTCATAGCCCAGGAAGCCGAACATGTCGGCGATATAGGACCGGTAAGCCGCGCGGTATTCCACGAAACGCTCGTCGTCGAGCAGGTAGTAGTCGCGCGTCGGCAGGTGCAGACCGCCCTGGTTGATGTAGACAATGTAGTGGCTGGGATCGCCTTCATTGCGCGAGATATTGGTGCCGATCATCGAAGGATAGCCGGGCAGGCCGAACAGGCGCGCGATATCGGCATGCGTTTCGGCGTCGGCGATCGGGGCCAGGCCCGGGCGCACCGGATCAATGCCGCGGGCATTGATCGTGTCGACGTCCATGTAGCTGGCATAGAGGTCGCCGACCTGCTGGGCGAGCGAACCGGCTTCGGCGTCGGACGCGGCGGAGTCCTGGATGATGCCCTCGATCCGGTCTTCCGAACGCAGATAGAGCTCGTGGAAGGCGGTGTAGGAGGAGAAACCGGCCGGGATCTCGGTGTTCTCGAGCCAGCCTTCATTCACATAGCGGAAGAAGTCATTGCCGGGATGGATTGTGGTCGAGATGTGCTGGGTCTCGACGCCCCACTCCCCCAGCTCCGCGTCCTGGGCCTGGGCCCAGCCGGAAACCGCAAGACAAAGCGCCAGGCCGGCGGTGCCGGCGCGCAGAATGGATTTCATGGATTTTCCCCATTTGAAACTAGACAGCAGGGGGAAGATGCCGGGCGAAGCCCGTCGGCTGTGTGGGGACTTCCTTACGGTTCAGCAAGAAAAAGGCCCGGTCCTGCGACCGGGCCTGATCCTGTAGGCGGAGGCTCGCCTACCAGATGGAGACGCGCTCTTCCGGCGGCAGGTAGAGGTCGTCATCCTCGGTCACGCCGAAGGCCTCGTACCAGACGTCCATGTTGCGCACGACGCCGTTGACGCGATATTGCGACGGGCTGTGCGGGTCGGTGGTCAGGCGCGAAACCAGGGCGTCTTCGGTGTAGAGCCGGCGCCAGACCTGGCCCCAGGCGAGGAAGAAGCGCTGGTCCTGGCTGAAACCGTCCAGCTCGGCCGGGACTTCATGGTCCGCGGCGTAGAGCTGGAAGGCCCGGTAGGCCATCGAGAGACCGCCGATGTCGCCGATATTCTCGCCCAGCGTCAGGCGGCCGTCGACGGTCATGCCCTCGACCGGCGAGAACTGCTCGTACTGCGCCACGATCTGGTCGGTGCGGGCATCGAACTGCTGACGCGAGGTGTCGGTCCACCAGTTGCGCAGCACGCCGTCACCGTCGGACTGGCTGCCCTGGTCGTCGAAGCCATGGCCCATTTCGTGGCCGATCACCGCACCGATGCCGCCGAAATTCACGGCCGGGTCTGCATAGGGGTCGAAGAACGGTCCCTGCAGGATGGCAGCCGGGAAGACGATTTCGTTGGAGGTCGAGGAATAATAGGCGTTCACCGTCTGCGGCGACATGAACCATTCCCAGTCGCGGATCGGGCCACGCAGCCGGTCGCGGCTGTCGGCGCGGAACCAGGCATTGATCCGCTCGTTGTTGCCCCACAGATCATCCTCGCGGATCTCGATGCTGGAGTAATCGGGCCAGACGTCGGGATAGCCGATCTTCGGCAGGAACTTGTCCAGCTTGTCGAAGGCTTCGACGCGGGTCTCGTCGTCCATCCATTCCAGCGTCTCGATACGCTCGCGCAGGGCGGCGCGCAGATAGCCGACCAGCTCGTCCATCTGTTCCTTGTATTCCGGCGGGAAATAGCGCTCGACATAGATCTGGCCGATGGCCTGACCCAGATTGCCGTTGACGAACTGGATCGCCCGGCGGTCGCGCGGACGCGGCTCTTCCGTACCGTTCAGTGTGCGGCCGTAGAAGTCGAAGGAGCGGTCGTAGAAGGCCTGTGTCAGCTGGTCGCGATGGCTCTCCATCCAGTGGAAGGCGAGATAATCCTTCCAGGTCTCGACCGGGATTTCGCTGAACAGCTGGGCCTGCGACTGGATGGCCGTGTTCTGGCGCACCACGAACTCTTCCTGGTCGGCGAAGTCGAGGGCGGTGAAGAAGGTTTCCCAGGGGAAGCCAGCGGCATAACCGCTGACATCCTCGGCGGACATCAGATTATAGGTCGCCACGCGGTCGCGGCTCTCGGCGCGCGTCCAGTGGATTTCCGCCAGCGCGGTTTCCAGGTCGAGGATCGCCTGGGCCCGCTCGGCGCCATTGTCCATGCCGATCATCTCGAACACGTCGGCGATGTATTCCAGATAGGCCTCGCGATAGGTCTCGAAGCGCTCGGTGTCTTCCAGGTAATAGTCGCGGTCCGGCAGGCCGAGGCCGCCCTGGCTCACCGAGACGATATAGCGCTGGGGATTGCCCGGGTCGCGGCCGACATAGGCACCGAAGATCGACTGGGTGCCCGGCGCGCCCATCAGGCTGGCGATGTCGTCATGCGACTGGGCCGCCGCGATGCGCTCGAGGCCGGGACGGGCCGGATCGAGACCCAGTTCTTCCAGACGGTCGGTATCCATGTAGGAGGCGTAGAGATCGCCGACCTGCTGCGGCAGGGTGCCGTCGGCGGCGTCGCTTCCGGCGGATTCCAGGATAATGCCCTCAATCCGGTCTTCGGAACGCAGATAGAGTTCGGTGAAGGAGCCGAAATTCGAGAAGCCGGCCGGGATCTCGGTGGTGTCGAGCCAGCCTTCATTGACGTAGCGGAAGAAGTCGTCGCCCGGATCGACCGTGTCGGAGATGTGCTGGGTCTCGACACCCCAGTCGCCCAGTTCCGGAGCATGTTCATTGCTCGCGGTTTCGGTCGCGGCGTCATGGCTCTCGCCGGACGCGCCGGTTTCGGCCGCCGGCGTTTCGTCTTCCGGCTGTTCGCTTGCCGGCTGGCAGGCGGCAAGCAGAGCAAGGCACGCCGTGCCCAGAAGCAGTTTCTTCATGGTGACACTCCCCAATCGGTCTGATTCATGAAACTTGCCGGAAACACTAGGGCGGGACGGCCGGGCCGCAAAGGCATGGCCTGCGTTTTCCGGCGAATGCGCAAGGAAAAACGGCCCGGCTTGGGAAGCCGGGCCGTCAAGCATCTACCAGATGGAAACGCGTTCCTCGGGCGGAAGATAGAGGTCGTCCTCTTCCGTCACGCCGAAGGCCTCGTACCAGGCATCGAGGTTCCGCACGACGCCGTTGGTGCGGTATTGCGACGGGCTGTGCGGGTCGGTGGTCAGGCGCGAGATGAGGTTGTCCTCGCGATAGAGGCGCCGCCACACCTGGGCCCAGGCCAGGAAGAAACGCTGGTCGCCGGTGAAGCCGTCGATCACCGGGGCCTCGCCATTGCAGCAGGCGTCGAGATGGCGGTGATAGGCGGTGTAGGCCATCTGCAGGCCGCCCAGATCGCCGATATTCTCGCCCATGGTGAAAGTGCCGTTCACGAAACGGCCCTCGACGGGGGAGTAGCCGTCATACTGGGCGCCCAGCCGGTCGGCGCGTTCCTCGAAACGCTCATTCGTCTCGCCGGTCCACCAGTCGCGGATCGCGCCGGTCTCGTCGAAGCGGCGGCCCTGATCGTCAAAGCCGTGACCGATCTCGTGACCGATCACCGCGCCGATGCCGCCATAATTGACCGCGGCGTCGGCGTGCGGATCGAAGAAGGGCGGCTGCAGGATACCGGCCGGGAAGGTGATCTGGTTCATCAGCGGGTTGTAGGACGCGTTCACCGTCTGCGGCGGGTAGGGCCATTCGCCCCGGTCGACCGGTCCATCGAGATCCTCGACCTGCTCGTTCCAGGCGAACTCGCGCAGGCGCACGATATTGCCGAAGATGTCGTCGGCACGGATTTCCAGCGCGGAATAATCCTGCCACTCATCCGGGTAACCGATGCGCGGCTCGAAGGTGGACAGCTTGGTCAGCGCATTGGCGCGGGTCTCGTCATCCATCCATTCGAGCGACTGGAGACGCTCTTCGAAAGCGGCCGTCAGGTTCGCGACCAGCTCTTCCATCGCGTCCTTGGACGAAGGCGGGAAGTGACGCTCGACATAGATCTGGCCAACGGCCTCGCCGAGCTGGCCGCCAACGAGGTTCACGCCGCGGCGATCGCGCGGCCGCTGTTCCTCGGTGCCGTTCAGGACCGCGCCATACATGTTGAAGCTGGCCTGGTCGAAAGCTGCCGGGAGCTGGGCCGCATTGGAGCGCAGGAAATGGAAGGTCATGTAGTCCTTCCACACGTCGACCGGGGTTTCCTCGAAGATCGCACCGGCGCCCTCGATAGCGCTCGGCTGGGCGACCAGATAGGTGGCAACGCCGTCGAGGCCGAGCTGGGCCATGGCCTGCGGAAAGCCGAATTGCGGTGCCAGCGCGTCGAGCTGGTCGATCGGCATGGGATTGTAGATCTTCTGGATGTCGCGGCTGTCGGCCTGGGTCCAGTGGACCTCGGCGAGGCGCGTTTCCAGGGCAAGGATCGCGTCGGCCTTCGCGTCGCCGTCCTCGATCCCTGCGAGGGCGAACATCTCCGCGATGAAGGCGCGATACGCGTCACGATATTCTGCGTTCTCGTCTTCCAGATAATAGTCGCGATCCGGCAGGCCGAGGCCGCTCTGACCGACAAAGACGGTGTAGCGCGTGGTGTCGGCCGGATCGGGGATGATGCCGACGCCGAACGGGCTTTGATGGTGGATCGTCGCGAACAGCGCGTTGATATCGTCATGGCTGGCCGCTGCAGCGATCTCGTCGAGATAGGGCTGGGCCGGAGCCAGACCGCGTTCCTCGATCGCTGCCGTGTCCATCCAGGAGCTGTACAGGTCGCCGACCTTCTGTTCGACCGTGCCGTCCGCGGCCTCACGGGCGGCCAGCTCGGTGATGATTTCCTGCACGTGCACTTCCGCTTCCAGTGCGAGCTCGGTGAACATGCCGTAGTTGGAGCGGTCGGCGGGGATCTCGGCCTCGTCCAGCCAGGTGCCGTTGGCGTACTGGTAGAAATCGTCGCCGGCATCGATCTCGGTGTTCATGCCCGCGAGATCGAAACCCCATTCGCCGATCTCGGGCTGTCCGGCCGGTTGTGTGACGGCAGCAGAGTGTTCCTGTTGTGCGGTATCGGTCTGGCCACAGGCGGCGACCAGCGCCAGCACCGCGGTGCCAAGCAGCAGCTTCTTCATAGGATGCATCCCCAAAATACGCTTCGCGAAAATGTTTCGCCCCACGTTGTGTACAACGCGGGGCGAGACTTGGCTATTGAGCGGATGTGTTGTCCGCGGGCTATTCGGCAGGCGTTTCTTCCAGATGTCCCGGAAGCTCGCCGTGTGCGAAGTCGGTATCGGTGTAGTGCTCGCCGAACCGCGGCTGGCGCTCGCCGGTCCACATGGCGCGGAACAGGCGGGCGATATCGACCCCGATCGCGTACAAGGCCGGAACCAGCAGCAGGGTCAGGAAGAGGGCGAACACGACCGCGAAGCCCAGTGCCACGACCATCGGCTTGAGGAACTCCGCCTGAGTCGAGGTTTCCGCCATCATGGGGAAGATGCCCAGGAAGGTGGTCACCGAGGTCAGCAGGATCGGGCGGAAACGCTGCACGCCGGCATCGACCAGGGCCTGGAAGGCGCCCACGCCGTTGGCCCGCAGGCGGTTCACGAAGTCCAGCAGCACCAGGTTGTCGTTGATAACGACCCCCGCGGCTGCCCCCACACCGAAGTAGGAGAACAGGGCGATCGGCATCCCGAACAGGAAGTGTCCGAAGATCGCGCCGGTCAGTGCGAACGGGATCGCCACCATGATGGCCAGCGGCTGGAAGTAGGACCTAAAGGCCACGGCCAGCAGGATGTACATCGAGCCCAGGGCCAGGATGAGCAGGTTGATCAGCTCGGCCACGAATTCGCGTTCGCCTTCGGCCTGACCGATCTCGTCCCGCGACAGGCTGGGGAATTGTGCGTCGAAGGTCGGGAAGAAGTCCTCGTTCAGACTCTGGTTGATGTCGCCGCGTGCCGCCGGATCGGATAGCTCAGCCGACACCGTGACAGTGCGCATGCCATTGCGCCGGTTGATCCGGTTCAGACCTGGTGCGAAATGCGCCTCGGCGACCGAGGACAGCGGCACTTCGCGGCCATCGCTGGTGCGGATGCGGATTTCCTGCAGCGTGTCCAGCGAGCGCCGGGAGGCCTCGTCCATGCGGACCTGAACCCGTACATCCTGGCCGTCGCGCGGCAGGCGCTGGGCTTCCTCGCCGTAGAAGGACTGGCGCACCTGGCGTGTGACGTCCTGCAGGGTCACGCCCAGGGCCTGGGCGTTCGGGCGCAGGCTGAACTGCAATTCCTCGGTCGAGGTCTGCAGGCTGTCGACCACGTCATAGAGCGTGTCATAGCTGCGCAGCTGCTCTTTCAGGGCATCCGCCGCTTCACGCAGGGTGGCGAGGTCCGGGTGGGACAGGGCGAAGGTCATGCGGCTGCCGCCATCATTGATGGTGGAGTCCAGGCGCACTTCCTCGGCATCCGGGATCGGACCCAGGAATTCGCGGATCTGCTGCGCGACGTCAGCCGTGGGCAGGTGACCCGGGCGTTCCGCCGGCACGGCCAGCTCGATCCAGGCCCGCACCCGGCCATCGGACGCGATGGTGGAGCGGCTTTCGATCATGTCATTCTCGCCAGGGTACTCCCGGCGATAGTACTCCAGAGCTTCAGCCTGGGCGTCGTCCAGCTGCTGGCGGACCTGCTCGGTCCGGTTCCAGGGCGTGCCCTCGGCCAGCTGGATATTCACCTGGATCGTCTCGTTCTCGATCTGCGGCATGAAGACGGAACCGACGCGGTTCGTCATCAGCAGGGCGATGGAAACCAGGAAGATCATCAGGAAGCCGACCAGCGTCGCATAGCGGTTGCGGATCGCCAGCTTGGCGGCCGGACGATAGATACTGCGGGCGAACCAGATCAGCGAGTTTGCGATGGACCGCTGGAACTTGATCAGCGGGCCGAAGAAGCCTGTCTCCGACTGCGGTTTCATGTGCGACAGGTGAGCCGGCAGGATCAGCAGTGACTCGACCAGCGAGAAGGCGAGGGCGGCAATCACGACGAGCGAGATCTGCCGGGTGAACTGCACTTCCGGACCGGTCAGCAGCATCCAGGGCGAGAACATCATGATCGTCGTGATGACTGCGAAGATGACCGGTTTGGCCACCATCTGGGTCCCGATGATCGAGGCCGTCAGGCCAGGTTCACCGCGTTCGACCCGGTCGTGGATGTTTTCCCCGACCACGATGGCGTCGTCGACCACGATCCCGATCACGATCAGGAAGGCGAACAGCGACAGCATGTTCAGCGACACGCCCATCATCGGCAGGATCAGGAAGGCGCCGCCGAAAGCGGTGAAGATGCCGACCGTCACCCACACGGCCACGATCGGCCGCAGGAAAAGGAAGAGCGTGATCAGCACCAGGATGCCACCGAACAGCGCGGAGCTGGAAATTGTCTCCATGCGGTCGGAGTACATCTCCGAATTGTCCCACCACAGCGAGATGCTCACGCCTTCGGGCAGTTCGGCCTGCTTGCGCTCGATGAAGTCATGGACCGCGGCGGCGGTATCGACCACGTCGATACCGGGCGATTGCTCGACCACGATCAGCACCATGGTCTCGCCGTTGTAGGTGGCTTCCATATTGCTGTCGACGAAGCCGTCGGTGACACGGGCAACATCACTGATGCGCAGCGTGCCGCCGGCGCTGGTCTGGCGGATGATGATGTTTTCGAACTCGGGCGCAGTATCGGCCAGCTGGCGTGCGGTCAGGCCGAATTCACCCAGCTCGGTCCGCACGGTACCGGCGGAGGCGTTGAGGGAGGAGGCCCGCACAGCCCGCACGATCTCGTCGAAGGACAGGTTGTAGCGGCGCAGATTGTCCTCGGAGACCTCGATCGAGACTTCTTCGCCCCGCGATGCCCAGAGATTGACGATGGATGCGCCGGGCAACTGGGCGACCTCGTCGCGAACCTCGCGGCCGATGGCCTGCAGGTCGCGCCGGTCGATATCGCCGTGGACGGCAAAGCCGACGACCTGTTCCTGGTTGCGCCACTGCGACACGATCGGACGGTAAGCCGAAGGCGGCAGATTGTTCACCGAGTCGACTTCAAGCTTGATGTTGTCGATGAACTCGCCGATGTCGACGTTGCGCTTGCCCTCGATATTGACGTAGCCGACGCTTTCACGGGCGGTCGAGGTGATGGTCTCGATCCCGTCCATGTCCGCGAGGGCTTCCTCGATACGGACGACAATCTGCTCTTCGATGTCCTGGGGCGAGGCGCCGGGCCAGGAGACCGACACGGTCGCGCCGTTGAAGGACGCCGTCGGGAAGACTTCCCGGTTGAGCATGTTGTAGCCCAGGAAACCGCCGACGATGGCGACGATCATCAGCAGGTTGGCGGCGACGGAATTACGTGCCCACCAGCTGACGATGCCCCCGGGCACCTGGTCGTGTGTCTTGTTGGGATCGGTCATGACCGCTTCCTCTCCTGCCTTCGGGCCTAGCCGGCGCTCGCCACGGCGTCTTCGCCGTCGGCAACGCTTTCACCGGTTTCCTCGCCTTCCGGCGCTTCTTCATAATTGGCCGAGTAGTCGGCGAGCTGCTCGCCACCGGCATTGTAGGTGTGCACGCGCATGCCGTTGCTGGCGCCGCGGATCGGTGAGACCACGACCAGGTCACCGGCCTCGACACCGCTCGAAACGATGACGCGTTCCGGGCTGGAGTCGATGATGTCGACCGTGTGGATTTCCAGCGTTCCGCCCTCGCGGACGATGTAGACGCTGTCCTCGCCGCGCAGGGCGTTGCGGGGGATGATGTAGGCGTTGTCGACTTCGCGGCCCTGGATGGCAGCATTGACGAACAGGCCGATGGCCAGCGGCGCACCGTCATCGGCACCGGAGCCGTAGGGATCGGTGACTTCCGCGATGGCGTACAGGACACGGGTTTGCGGATCGATGGCACTGTCCGTGCGCGTGATCCGGCCTTCCCACTCATGATAGCCGCCGGCAACCGTGGCCGACAGGGTCACCGGAACACCGCCGCGCTCGTCGCCGGCCGCGTTGTAGGCGACCGGGATGCCCAGCAGGGACAGGTCGTGATCGGTCAGCGGCAGGCGCACCAGCACGGTGTCGGTTGCGAAGACTTCACCCAGATTGGTGCCCGGCGAGACATACTGGCCAAGGCCGGCATTCTTCGAGCGCACCCGGCCGGCGAACGGCGCGGAGATACGCGTGCGCTGCAGGTCCAGGCGGGCCGACTGCAGGGCGGCCTGGGCGGCGGCCAGCTGGGCCCGTGCTTCCGCGAGCTGCGGTTCGCGCAGGGTCAGGGACGAAGCCTCGCCTTCGCCGAGCTCTGCCCATTCGCTTGCGGCCAGCTCGGATTCGGCCTGTTCACGCGCCAGGGCCTGCTGGGCCTGGGCGACCTGGGCGGAGGCGCGGGTGACCGCCAGACGGTAGTCGGCATCATCGATCTGGATCAGGGTTTCACCGGCTTCGAAGAAACCGCCCTCGATGAAGTCGGGGTTCACGAATGTGATGCGGCCCGCCACCTGCGGTACCAGGTTGATCTGGGTGCGCGGCTGGGCCTCGCCCTGGGAGTCGACGGTGAGGGCAATTTCCCCCCGCTCGGCTTCCGCGACGAAAACGGCGACCGGCCGCGGCGCCGAATTGGCCCGCTGCGGCTGCGGTTGCGTTGCGAACAGCATGAAGAGAACTGCAGCACCGACGACGGCAACACCGCCGATGATGACGAAACGTCCGATGAGCTTACCCATGATTATTCTCCTGTCGGGGCGGCCGGGTCTGCGGACTGGGCCGCGGAGAAATCGCCGGCGATGGCGAGATAGAGGTCGACACGATTGGCCGCGCGCTCGCGGCGTGCCGAGATGTACTGGCTTTCGGCGCTGATGCGCCGGGACTGGGCATTGAGCAGGTCGAAGATGGTCGCTACGCCGCTGGCATACTGGCGGATCACGAGATTTTCGGCCTCGGCAGCCTCTTCATAGGCCTGGCGCAGATTGTCCACGCGCTGGGCCAGGATGGCGTCCGCGTCGATCGCGTTTTCGGCTTCCTGCCAGGCGGTCAGCACGGTCGAGACATAGCTGGCCAGCTGGGCTTCGGCATTGGCCTGCGCCTGGTCGCGGGCGCCGCGCAGGGCGCCGCCATTGAAGATCGGGCCTGTCAGGCTGGCCGTCAGGCTGGAAACCAGCGAGTCCAGATCGAACATGTCGTCGACATCGGCACCGCCCGTACCCGAGCTGCCATTGAGTGACAGGCTGGGATAGAGGGCCTTGCGGGCGGCATCGGCGCGCAGGCCGGCCGACTGCAGGCGGCGCTCGGCGGCGCGCACGTCGGGACGGCGCGTCAGCAGGGCTTCCGGGGTACCGATATCGCCGACCAGGCCCAGTTCCGGGAAGTCGCCTTCCGGAGCGAGGCGGGCAGCCGGATAGCGGCCCAGCAGCGCTTCCAGGCTGCGCGAGGCCGCCGCTTCGGCGCGCCGGCGCGAGGCCAGGGCCGCTTCGGACGATGCCAGGGCCGAGCGGGCCGTACGCACGTCGGAACTGCGGACCAGGCCACGGGCAAAGCGGCGTTCCGTCAGGTCGAGCGAGGACTGGCGGGTTGCCAGGTCGCGTTCGGCCAGTTCGGTCTGCAGATGGGCCTCGATCAGCGAGAACCAGCCCTTGGCAACCAGGCCGGCCACGGAGAGCTGCGATGCGCGAACATCGTCGGCGGCCGCTTCGGCGTCCAGCGCGCTTGCGTTCGCGCCGTCGGCGACCCGGCCCCACAGATCGGCTTCCCACGCGGTCGAAAGACCCAGCGAGAAACTGTCACTGCCCGAGCCGGTGTTGCGCTCGGTGCGGGTGTAGTCCATCCCGCCGTTCAGCGATGGCAGGCGGTCGGAACCGGCAATCCGTGCCGCAGCCCGGGCCGCGCGATAGCGGGCGAAGGACTGGTTGAGGCTCGGATTGGCGTCGAAGGCTTCGTCGATCAGTGCTGAGAGCCGGGCATCGCCCAGCTCGGCGACCCAGTCCCGGGAAGCCTGTGCACCTGTATCCCTTGGTGCTGCGGCCCATTGCGCCGGTGCGTCCGGAAGACCATCCCCGGCCTCGTAGGCCGGAAGGCTGGCGCAGGACGCCGTGGCAAGGGCCGTAGCCAAAACTAACAAACTTTTACGCATGCGTTGTCCCCGCACGTCACGATCTCGATGATTTTTGCATCCTAGAAAGGGCATCTCGAAAGTCAACAGATTTTTATCGAAAAACACTAAATCGATAGCGAATGGCATGAAAACTCTCTCGATTTTCGAGATGCATCCCTGGTGCGTCCCGGTTTCCGGTGGCGTCACGGCTTCGCGTGGCACTGCGAATATGCGATAGAGCTTCAACTAGCCCGTGGGCACTTATTTTTTTGTTAGATGCCCCGGCTTCCCGGATCGGATGCAAACGGAGTCAGAATGAGGCAGCCTTCTGCAGACGAACGGCCCCTGATCCGGATCCGGCGCCGGGATACGGCAGCCGTTGCAGCTCTTGGCGCGATCGTCATCCTCTTGTTCTGGATGTTCGGGGAACTTGGCTTTGTCGAAACCCTCGTCGCCATCGCCACTATAGCAGGTCTGTCGACGTTTTATTACCTGACCGTGTCGACCACGCTGAACCCTGCAAGAGGGCCGGATGTGGATGACAGTGCGCCGGCGCCGGTGGATCCGCAGGCCCGGGCCCAGCACATGCTGGACAGCCTGCCGATTCCTGTCCTGCTGATCGGGGCGGGCGGCCGGATCGAACTGGCCAATCCCGCCGCGCGGGAGTTTCTCGGCCTCGGTTCGGCTGCAGGGCATCTGTCGGCCGTGCTGCGCCAGCCGCAGGTGCTTGAAGCGGTCAGTACGGCGCTGCGCGGCCAGGCCGTCGATCCCGTCGAATACTCCATGATGGCACCGGTCGAGAGCCATGTGCGGGCTTTCGTGGCACCGCTGCGCGCCGAGGACGACCGGGTCATGCCCTGGCGGGCCATGCTGGTCCTGTCCGACGAAACCTCGATCAAGCGCGCCGACCGCATGCGGGCCGACTTCCTGGCCAATGCGAGCCACGAGCTGCGCACACCGCTCGCCTCACTGGCGGGCTTCATCGAGACGCTGCGCGGGCATGCCCGCGATGACAGCGAGGCGCGCGAGCGCTTTCTCGGCATCATGTTCGACCAGACCGAGCGCATGCAGCGTCTGATCAACGATCTCCTGTCCCTGTCGCGGGTCGAGATGGACGAGCACGTGCCGCCCAGCAGCGAGACGGATCTGGCGGCCCTGGTCGAGGATGCCCGCGACTATCTGCGGCCGCAGCTGGAGGAGAAGGCGATCCGCCTCACCGTCCGCAAGCCCGCCTCGGCACCCGCCATTGGCGACCGCGACCAGCTGATGGAAGTGCTGCTCAACCTGATCGAGAACGCGATCAAATACTCCCCCGAGGGCTCTGCCGTGCAGATCGAGATCGCCGGACCGCTGATGCGCGACGAGGCCGAACGTCCCGAGCTGGTGCTGGGCGCCCAGGCGAGCCGGTTGACGCTGGCGGCGCCGGCCTCTGAACCGCGCGAGCGGTATTTCGCCGTTCGTATCCGCGACGAGGGCAAGGGAATCGAGCGCCGCAACCTGCCGCGCCTGTCGGAACGATTCTATCGCGTCGACGGCCAGAAGAGCGGCCCGAAGGAGGGAACCGGTCTCGGGCTGGCCATCGTGAAGCATATCGTGAACCGCCACCGCGGTGGCTTCACGGTCGAGAGCGCTCTGGGCGAAGGGTCTGTATTCTCGGTCTTCTTGCCCGTTCCTGCCGCCGTGCGCGAGCAGGCCCGCGAAAGCGTCTGACGGCTGCGTCTGCAGACTGGCCGTGCTTTGTCACAAAATTGTAGTGACTCTGTCATAAACGGGGGCCGCGACACCCAGTATCTGTCACGCCTGCCGCGCAGCCGGCCCGAAGCCGGACGTCCGAAGGACACTTTGAATGTCAGTGATCGCCATCGTTGCTCTCATGGTCATCGTCATGCTGGCGGGCGGATTCTATGTCGGCCGGGCGCGGGCGATCGGCGCCGTGAACGGCAATACGGTCCGTCTCCACTCGCTGCCGAACTATCATGGCTATTACGTTGCGATCTGGACCGGCCTGCCGGCTTTCCTGCTGCTGGCGGCCTACGGTATTTTCGGCGGCCAGGCCGTCGAACGTCTGACCTTTTCCGAGCTTCAGCGCGAAGCCGGCACCCTCAACGCCAGTCTGGAAGAACGTCTTCTGTCGGATGCCGAGTATGAGGAATTCCGGGGCGCGGCCCTGCAGCTGCGCGAACGTGTCAATGCCATCGGCGATGACATGCAGCGCCTGCGCAGCGCACGCGGCGAGGAGCGCGATCCTGCCCGTCTCGAGCAGTTGCAGCAGGAGCAGCGCGAGGCGCTGAATTCCGCAACGGCAGCCGAAGAGGCCGCGATCGCCCGGCGCGCCGAACTGGTCGCAGCCGTCGGCAGCGAGGCCGAGGCCGCCGGCGCGTCGATGCGTCAGCTCGCCGGCTTCGAGCTTGTCCAGGCGCCGCGCGAACAGCGTCAGCTCTTCCTGTCCGACGCCATGCAGATCGCCAACGGGGCACTGTCCAGCCGCGAGAGCGCCGAGCTGAATGCGGCTGCCCGCATCGTGGCCCGCTATCAGGACCGCATCCGCTACTTCGTGGCGGTTCTGGCACTCGCTTTCGCGGCCGGCGGCCTGTTACGCACACGCGGCCAGGTCGTGCCCGACTTCCGCGCCCGCAATCATGTCGAACGGCTGATCACCGGCCTCCTGCTCCTCTCCTCGGTGCTCGCGATCCTGACCACGGTCGGCATCGTCTTCTCGCTGCTGTTCGAGAGCATCCGTTTCTTCTCGACCGTGCCGGTCTCCGAATTCCTGTTCGGCCTGCAATGGTCGCCGCAGATCGCCCTGCGCGCCGACCAGGTCGGCCAGTCCGGCGCCTTCGGGGCGGTGCCGCTGTTCGCCGGTACGGCGCTGATCACGCTGATCGCGATGGCAGTGGCCGTGCCGATCGGTCTCCTGTCGGCGATCTACCTGTCCGAATATGCCGGCCCGCGCTTCCGGGCGACGGCCAAGCCTGTGCTGGAAATCCTCGCCGGCATCCCGACGGTGGTCTACGGCTTCTTTGCGTTGCTGACGGTGGGCCCGGCGATCCGCGGCCTGTTCACCTGGCTCGGTTTCGACGATGTGGTGACCCAGAGCGCGCTGTCGGCCGGGCTGGTGATGGGCGTGATGATCATTCCCTTCATCTCCTCGCTGTCGGACGATGTGATCAATTCCGTGCCGCAGACGCTGCGCGACGGCTCCTATGCCATGGGCGCGACCCGTTCGGAGACCATCACCCGCGTGGTGATGCCGGCGGCCCTGCCGGGTATTGTCGGCGCGATCCTGCTGGCCGTGTCGCGCGCGGTGGGCGAGACCATGATCGTCGTCATGGCCGCGGGCCAGGGCGCCAATCTGACCGCAAACCCGCTGGAATCGGTGACCACCATCACCGTTCAGATCGTCATGCTGCTGACAGGCGACCAGGAATTCGACAGTCCCAAGACCCTGTCGGCCTTTGCGCTGGGTCTCGTCCTGTTCGTCATCACCCTGATCATGAATGTCATCGCCCTGCGCGTGGTGCAGAGATACCGGGAAAAATATGACTGATACGTCCGACACCACGTCCATTCGCGATGCGGTGAGCCGTCAATTGCCGCGACGCTACCGGGCCGAGCTGCGCTTCCGCGCGGCCGGACTGGCAGCCGTGGCGTCGGCCGTGGGCATCCTGGTGATCCTGCTGATCTCGATCCTGTCGCAGGGTCTGCCCGCCTTCACCGTCAACCAGCTGGTCCTGCCGGTGCATCTCGACCGCTCCATGGTCGATCCGGAGGGCGATGCCAGCGAGGCGTCGCTGCGCCGCGGTGCCTACAGCCGCGTTCTCCAGGACGCGATCCGGGCCGAATTCCCCGAGGTCACGGCGCGCCGTGACCTGCGCAACCTGTTCGGTCTCTACACCCCGCTCAATGCGACCCGGCTGATGGATGCCGTCCTGGCCGACCCGTCGCTGGTCGGCGAGACCTACACTTTCCGGATGCCGATCGCCGACGATCTCGACCTTTACCTCAAGGGCCGGCTCGTCGAGGACCGGACGCTGGCAACCGGCGGACTTCTCACGATCAGTGCCGATGGCGATGCCCTGGCGCTGAATTCCAGCGCGCCGGACTTCGAGAGTCTGGTCGAGGACGCAATGGCGACCATGCGGGCCGAGGCCACGGCGCTCGATGCGCGGGCTGCACGGGCGCGCAATCTCGCAGCCGAGCTCGAGGGGAGCGATGCCGAGGATGCGCTCTATGAAGCCGGGCGCCTGTCTGCCCAGGCGCAGGCCTTGCGCGAGGAACTGGCCGAGAATGATGGCCGGATCGAGCTGAACCGCGACCTGCCGACCATCCTTGTCGAGCTCAGCGGTGTCGCCGTCCGGCTGACCGCGCTCGGCGCCGATGGCCGCACGGCCAGCGGCGAGGCGATGCTGGGCGATGCGTCGGACATCTCCGGGGCGTCGGACTGGACGCTCTACGTGATCGACACGCCGGAAAGCCGCCGCCGGGTCTCCGACCAGGCCATCGTCTGGACGCGGGCGCTGGAGGCGCGCGGTCTCGTGCGTACCGATTTCAACACCTATCTCTTCACCAATGCCGACAGCCGGGAGCCGGAACTGGCGGGTGTGAAGGGCGCGCTGTTCGGGTCGATCCTGACCATGCTGATCGTGATCTGCCTGTCAGTGCCGGTCGGTGTGTTCACCGCGATCTATCTGGAAGAATACGCGCCGAAGAACCGGCTGACCGACTTCATCGAAGTCAACATCAACAATCTGGCCGCCGTGCCGTCCATCGTGTTCGGCCTGCTGGGCCTCGCGGTCTTCATCAACGCCTTCGGCCTGCCGCGCTCGGCACCGCTGGTGGGCGGTCTGGTGCTCTCGCTGATGACGCTGCCGACCGTGATCATCGCATCGCGTGCGGCTCTGAAGGCCGTGCCGCAATCGATCCGCCAGGCCGCGCTCGCAGTTGGCGCATCGAAGACCCAGTCCGTGTTCCATCACGTCCTGCCGCTCGCCGCGCCGGGCATCCTCACCGGTTCGATCATCGGCCTGGCCCAGGCGCTGGGTGAAACCGCGCCGCTCCTGATGATAGGCATGGTCGCCTTCATCGCCGACGCGCCGACGCTGGGCCTGGAAGGCCTCACCCAGCCGGCGACCGTGATGCCCGTGCAGGTCTTCCTGTGGTCCGACGGTGCCGAGCGGGCCTTCGAGGCGCGCACCGCGGCCGCCATTCTTGTTCTTCTGGCGCTGATGATCGGCTTCAATGCCCTGGCGATCTATCTGCGCCGCCGTTTCGAGCGGAGATGGTAACCCCATGCCCGACAATCAGTCCCACATCCTCGACCAGAATGCCGGCTTCGGCGCGACCGAGCCGCCGATCAAGGTGGCGGCTCGGGATGTCTGTGTCGCCTATGACGGCAAGCAGGCGCTCAACCACGTCTCGATAGACATTCCGGACCGCTCGGTGACGGCTTTCATCGGCCCGTCCGGCTGCGGCAAGTCGACCTTCCTGCGCTGCCTCAATCGCATGAATGACACGATCGAGGGCGCCCGGGTGACCGGCTCGCTGAAGATCGACGGCGCCGAGGTGAACGACAAGTCGATCGACCCCGTCGTGCTGCGCGCCAGCGTCGGCATGGTGTTCCAGAAGCCCAACCCGTTTCCCAAGTCGATCTATGACAATGTCGCCTACGGTCCGCGCATTCATGGCCTGGCCCTGTCGCGCGACGATCTGGACGGGATTGTCGAGAGCAGTCTGAAAAAGGCCGGACTGTGGGAGGAGGTGGCCGATCGCCTGAACGATCCGGGCACCAGCCTGTCCGGCGGCCAGCAGCAGCGTCTGGTGATTGCCCGCGCGATCGCGATCAACCCGGAAGTGATCCTGATGGACGAGCCGTGTTCGGGGCTCGACCCGATCGCGACGGCCAAGATCGAGGAACTGATCGACGAGCTGCGCGAGAATTACTGCATCATCATCGTGACCCACTCGATGCAGCAGGCCGCCCGCGTGTCCCAGCGCACTGCCTTCTTCCACATGGGCACGCTGGTCGAGTTCGGCCGTACCGAGGACATCTTCACGAACCCGCGCGATCCGCGCACGCAGGACTACATCACGGGGCGCTTCGGCTAGGGGCTGGCGCCAGATGAGGAGGTAGCGCAATGGCGCTGTCCAAGACCGCACATATCGTCACCGCCTACGGCGAGGAGCTCGACCAGCTGGCCGACGAACTCGCCCGCATGGGCGGCATGGTGGAGACCCAGCTGGAAACAGCGCTTGCTGCCATTGTCCGCCGCGATGCCAGCCTCGTTGCCGGCGTGCGCGAGCGCGAGAAGCAGGTCAATGCCATGCAGGACGATGTCGAAAAGCGCGTGCTGCGCCTTTTCGCGCTGCGCCAGCCGCTGGCCACCGATCTGCGCATGACGATCTCCGCGCTGAAGATCGCCAATGATCTCGAACGCGTCGGCGATCTGGCCAAGAATATCGCCTACCGCGCGGAAGACCTGGCCGAATATGCACCGCTCTCCCTGCTCGACCAGGTCGAGCGGCTCGGCGCGATCGTCGTGAAGCAGCTGCACGAAGTGCTCGATGCCCTGTCCTCGGCCGATGTCGAACCGGCAATCCGGGTCTGGCGCACCGATGACGAGGTCGACGAACGCTACAACGCGCTTGTGCGGCAGATGCTGATGAGCATGACCGAAGACCCGGGCCAGGTGGAGCCGGGTGTTCACATCCTTTTTGTGGCGAAGAATCTCGAACGTATCGGCGACCACGCGACGAATGTCGCCGAGGCTGTGCACTTCATGGTGACGGCCGGGCCGCTCGAGGCGGACGACGCCAAATCTTGATGACCTTGATCGTGGAGACGGAACGATGAAGCCTCAAGTTCTCGTGGTCGAAGACGAAGACGCCCTCGCCACCCTGTTGCAGTACAATCTGGAAAAGGAAGGCTATCAGGTCTCCGTCGCCGGCGACGGCGAGGACGCCCTGATCCAGGCCGAGGAGACCACGCCGGACCTGGTGCTCGTCGACTGGATGCTGCCCAAGGTTTCCGGGATCGAGGTGTGCCGCCGCCTGCGCGGCCGCCAGGAAACCGCCAATGTGCCGATCATCATGCTGACGGCGCGCGGCGAAGAGACCGACCGGGTACGCGGGCTCGATACCGGCGCTGACGACTATGTCGTGAAACCCTTCTCGATGACCGAGCTCTTTGCCCGTATCCGCGCCGTGCTGCGCCGGATCCGCCCGGGCCTTGCCGAGGATGTGATCACCGCCGGTGACATCACGATGGATCGCGTCGCGCACCGCGTGAAACGCTCCGACCGTGAAATCCATCTCGGGCCGACGGAATTCCGCCTGCTGGACTATCTCATGCAGCATCCCGGCCGGGTTTTCTCGCGCGAACAATTGCTCGACGCGGTCTGGGGTTCGGATGTCTATGTCGAGGCCCGCACGGTGGACGTCCATGTCGGCCGCTTGCGCAAGGCGCTGAACACCAAGGAAGAGCGCGATCCCATCCGCACGGTGCGCTCGGCGGGCTACGCTTTCGACGTCAACGCCTGAGCGTCCGCGTATTCGGCGACCAGAAAGTCGATGAGCGCGCGCACTTTCGGCGCGCGCTCGCGATGGGCGGGATAGACGGCATGAATATGCTGGTCGTCGACATGCCAGTCCGGCAGGAGGCGCTGCAGTCTGCCCCCGGCCAGTGGCGCACTGGCGACGAAATCCGGCAAAAGGACAATGCCGCAGCCCGCGATCGCCGCAGTGCACAGCGCAATCGAGTTATTGATGCGCTGATTGCCGCCGACGACAATCTCGACCGTCTCGCCGCCGCGCCGGAAGACCCAGCTGTTCGGCTGTGCCGCCATTGTGAAGACGAGGCAGTTGTGGCCGGTCAGCGCCTCGGGCGTCTCCGGCGTTCCGTGGCGGGCCAGATACGCGTCTGAAGCACACAAGAGGCGGTGCAGCGGCCGCAGGCGCCGCGCCTTCAGGCTTGAATCGGGCAGGGGGCCGCTGCCGCGCAGTGCCACATCGAACCCGTCCTCCAGAAGATCGGCCTGCCGGTCGTTGAACTCGATATCGAGGACCAGCTCCGGATAGCGCTGGTGGAAGCGCGGCAACCGCTCGGCCAGGTCCGTCAGTCCGAAGGACATGGGGGCGGAGATGCGCAGCCGTCCCCGCGGCGACGCCGCGGACCCGCTGGCGGCCTCATCCGCGTAGGCAAGCGCTTCGAGGATCTCCACAGCCCGGTCGTAATAGGCCTGCCCGGTATCGGTGAGCCGGAGTTTGCGTGTTGTACGCACGAGGAGCTGGGCACCGAGTTCCGCCTCCAGAGCGCTGACGGTCTTGCTGACCCCGGCATTGGACAGATCGAGATCGCGCGCCGCTGCGCTGAACCCGTTCAGCTCCACCACACGGCGGAAGACCTGCAAGGCGCGAAACTTGTCCATTGTTTACTCCGGGTAAAAAGAGTTCTCGATCATGCCGTCTTTGTCTTCTTGTGTGAACGAATAAATACGGGAGCGCCGGATCGGTCCGGCGATAATCCCGGAGGACGACATGAGACATTTCCTGATCGCCAGCCTGCTGGCCCCGCTGACAAGCTTCGCCCCGGCCATGGGCCAGGATACCGTCGGAACCAGCCCCTGGGGGCCGGGTGACGAGCTCGGGCGCCTGAACCTCATGACCGACGACAGCCGCGCCGCTATTCTCGGCCGGATCGCCGGCGGCCGTGCCTATGACCTGTCGGTCGAGTATTTCATCGGCATGCCCGGCTGGCACGCGGCCGGCGACCCCCGCTACCAGATCTGGATGACCCACACGCCGCGCGGCACCGTGGTTGACGATCCGATGGGGGTGGGCGAGGCGCAGAACGGGCACGTCTCCTACACGGGCTCCGCGATCTCGATGTACACCCACACCGGCACGCATATCGATGCGCTCAACCATTTCGGTGTCGACGGCCGCATCTGGAATGGCTTCTCGGCCGACGAGCATCTCGGCGACCGCGGCTGGCAGGTGACCGGTGCTGAAACCATTCCGCCCATCGTCGCCCGCGGCGTGATGATCGATGTCGCCGCGGCGCTGGGCGTTGACCGGCTGGAGGACGGTTATCGCATCACGCGTGCCGATCTGCAGCAGGCGCTGGAGCGCCAGGGCACGCCGCTGCGCGAAGGTGATGTGGTGCTGATCCGCACCGGTCGCATGCAGGACTATGAGACGGCGGCGCGCTATATGCACAATCCGCCGGGCCTGGGCATGGATGCGGCGCGCTTCCTGGTCGAGGAGGGCGGTGCGATGATTGTCGGTGCCGACAATCTCAGCCTCGAAGCCTTCCCGTCCGAAGTGCCGGGCAATTATGTTCCGCTGCACACCTACCTGCTCGCCCGGCACGGCGTTCCGATCATGGAACTCGTCAATCTGGAAGGGCTCGCCCGGGACGGTGTCCACGAATTCGCATTCATCGGCGGATCGCTGAAACTGCGCGGGGCCGATGCCGCGCCGATGCGTCCCGTCGCCCTGCCGGTGGAGTAGTCCATGCCACGCCTGTTCGACATTCTCCTGACGGCGCTGGCGCCGGCGATCTGGGGCAGCACCTATCTGGTGACCACCCAGTGGCTGCCGGACGGATACCCCGTCACGCTCGCCCTGCTGCGGGCCCTGCCCGCCGGGTTCCTCCTGCTGCTGTTCGTGCGCCGACTGCCCGCCGGCGCCTGGTGGGGCCGGGCCTTCGTGCTCGGTGCGCTGAACTTCACCGTGTTCTGGATTTGCCTCTTCGTGGCGGCCTACCGCCTGCCCGGCGGGATCGCGGCCACGGTCGGTGCGGTCCAGCCGCTGATCGTGCTGGGCCTGGCCCGTCTGGCACTGGGCACGGCCATCCGCCCGCTTGCGGTGATCGCGGCCGCCGGCGGACTGGCCGGCGTGGCCCTGCTCCTGGCATCGCCGCAAGCCGGCTTCGACCCGATCGGGGTGCTTGCGGCCTTGGGCGGCGCCGGGTCGATGGCTGCAGGGACCGTGCTGACCCGGCGCTGGGGGCCGCAGGTTCCGCTGCTCACCCTGACCGCGTGGCAGCTGACCGCGGGCGGAGTGTTGCTGCTGCCGCTCGCCCTCATCGTCGAACCGCCGCTTCCCGCGCTGGACGCCGGACACATAGCCGGCTTCGCCTATCTGGCCCTGATCGGTGCGGCGCTGACCTATATCCTGTGGTTCCGCGGCATTGCCCGCCTGGGACCGTCGGCCGCGACCATGCTCGGCTTTCTGAGCCCGGTCAGCGCCGTCGTGCTGGGCTGGGTGGTGCTGGGCGAGCGGCTGGATGCGATCCAGTTTGCCGGCGCCGCCCTGGTCCTGGCCAGTATCTGGCTCAGTCAGCGTGCCGCACGCACGCCGGCGGTGACGTTATCCGTAAAACAGGGAGGCACGGCATGAAACGGATTGCTGTATTTGGTGCGGCCGGGTCTGTCGGGCGCTGTGTCGTGAAAGAGGCGCTCGACCGGGGGCATGAGGTCACCGCTGTGGTGCGCAATCCTCAGCGGGCGGCCGGCTTGCCTGGGCTGGCCATTCCCGCCTTTGCCGAGGCGAGCGACGGGACGGCGATCCGCGCCGTGCTGCGCCACCAGGATGTGGCCGTGATGGCACTGCGTCCGCCGGCGGGCCGGGAAGCCGAACTGGTCGGCTATACCCGCACCCTGCTCGACGCCGCCCTCGAGACCGGCGTGCCGGCCGTGGTCGTCGGCGGGGCGGCGAGCCTGCGCTTTCCCGACCAGCCGGCCTGGACCGTGCTGACCCGGCCGGGCTTCCTGCCCGATGCCGTGCGGCCCATCGCCCAGGCCTGCCACGCCCAGCGTCAAGCCGTGCTGTCCGAGGGCGGTGACGGCTGGTCACACATCTGTCCGCCCGCCAGCCTTGAACCGGGCCGGCGTACGGGTCGCTACCGGCTGGGAGCAGACATGCTGGTGACGGGAGAAGACGGCCGTTCGGCCATCTCGGTCGAGGACTTCGCCATTGCGATTGTCGATGAGGCCGAGAGCCACGCCCATGCCGGACGCAGTTTCACGGTCGGCTGGTAGGCGTGGCGGGCGCTGTCAGCGCGTCCGCGGTGCGAGCGCGGCGTGGGCCGCCTCGCGCATGATGTCCGCGACCGCGTTGAAGCCGGTCGACAGGGGTGATCCGGGCCGCCAGATCAGCGCGATATCGCGTTCGGCGCCCGGATCGTCGATCCGCCGGAAGATCAGGCTGTCATCGCGCTCGGCCTCGCAGCGGACATAAAGTTCCGGCAGCACGGCGACACCGGCGCCCAGCGCAGCCATATGGCGGATGGCATCCAGGCTGGTCCCTTCATAATCGGCCGGCAGATGCCCGCCCGACCGTTCGGCCAGATCCGCGACGAGCCGGTTCAGGCGGTGACCGAGCGCCAGCGTCAGGAAGGCACGGCCGGACAGTTCGGCCAGGCCGACGGGTCCGCGTGTCTGTGCCAGCGGATCGTCGGGCGGTACGGCGATCCACAGGCGCTCGTGGAACAGGGCGGCGCTGGTACAGCCGGGATGATCCTCCGGCGCGGAAATGACGACATCCATGCGCCCGTCGCTCAGGGCCTGGTTCAGCACCACGGAGGATTCTTCCCGGATCGACAGGCGAAGCTGGGGATAGCGCGCATGCAGGCGGGCCGTGCAGCGCGGTAGCAGGTAGGGACCGATCGTCGGCAGCACGCCGAGGCGGACCTGTCCGACCAGCCCGTCCCGGCCGTACTGGGCGAGCCGCTTGATATCGGACATGGACTGCAGGACTTCGCGTGCGCGGGTCAGCAATTCGCGGCCGAGCGGTGTCGCGATCGCGCCATTCCGCCCCCGTTCGAACACTTTGAAGCCGAGATGGCTTTCCGCCTCGGCCACCTGCGCGGAGAGGCTGGGCTGGCTGACATGCATGCTGTGGGCGGCGCTGGAAAAGCGTCCGGTCTCGTCGATCGCGACCAGGTATTCGAGCTGCCGGAAGGTCGGACGCATATATAGTTTTTTCCTAATGGAAGAACAGTATCCATATATTTCCACTCATTATGGCCGCAGTCTAGAGCGTACCCACTCGCCTCTGCGCCGGCCTCACCTCCGGTCCCGAAGCCGCCGGTGCAGAGAATTGTCCGGCAACCGCCCCTTGCCCCCCTCGCGGCGGTTGCCGGACTGATCTCATCAAAAGGATTGGGTTTTGGAACACGGCTCCATTGCGCTTGCGACGCTGGCCTCGCCGCCGGTCCTGTTCTTCGTTCTCGGACTGGCCGCGGCGTTCATACGGTCCGACCTGAAATTCCCCGAAGCCTTTGCAAAGGGCCTGTCGCTCTTCCTGATCATGGCGATCGGCTTCAAGGGCGGGGCCGAAATGGCGCGCGCGAGCCTGGGTGACATCATCCCGGTCCTGCTGGCCGGGGTGGTTCTGTCGGCAGTCTTGCCGGCCCTCAGCTTCGGCCTCCTGCGCGCCACGACCTCGCTGCCACGGGTCGACATTGCCGCGATCGCCGCCCACTACGGATCGATATCCATCGTCACATTCATCGCGGCATCCGACGCCGCGCGCATGCTGCAGCTGGAAACCGGCGGCGCCATGGTGGCGGTAGCAGCGGCGATGGAAGCGCCGGCCATCCTGACCGGTCTCCTGCTGGCCGGTGCTGCAGGGCGCAGCGGCGGCTTGCGGCTGGCCGAACCGTTGACCAATGGCTCGATCGTCCTTCTGCTGGGTGCCTTCGCCATCGGCTGGATCTCCGGTGAAACCGGGATGGCGGCGGTCTCACCCCTGTTCGTCGACGCGTTCCGCGGTGTGCTGTGCCTGTTCCTGCTGGATATGGGGCTGATCGCCGGCCGGGGTCTGGTCGAGCACGGTCGCAAGATGCGGCCGGGCGTGGTGCTGCACGGGCTCTACATGCCGCTCATCGCGGCGGGCATCGCCCTGGCCATCAGCCGCAGTCTCGGCCTGTCGCCCGGCAATGCGGCCTTGCTGATGACGCTTGCGGCATCGGCCTCCTACATCGCGGTGCCCGCTGCAATGCGGCTCGCCTTGCCGAAGGCCAGGCCGGCGCTGTCGCTCACCCTGTCCCTGGGCATCACCTTTCCGTTCAACCTGCTGATCGGAATTCCGCTCTATTTCACCACGGCGCAAATGGTTCCTGGAGGCGTGCAATGACGGGTTGGAAGACGTGTCTTCGTGTCGAGCTGGAAGTGGATGCGGTCCAGGTCGATCAGGTGGAAACGCGCATCGAGGCGCTGGGCGTCACGGGCTGGATCGTACTGTCGGCGCATTCCGGTCGAAGCGCTGACGGCCGATGGAGCCGGGTAGGCCAGGTCACCGCGTCCGGCCGGCGCATGCTGGTCGTCTTCACCATCACCACGGCGCTGGCCGAAAAGATCCGCGATGCCCTGCAGGACGAGATGGTGCGGCTGAACGGCGAGATCGTGACCTATCCGGTCATGACGCCCTGAAACAAGCCAAAAAAAGAGGGCGCACCGGGAAGGTGTGCGCCCTTTCAAGGTGGGTGTCCGGAGCGTCAGTTGTCCAGCAGGACGTAGCGCCGATTGAGGGGCTGTGGCGGCCGGGCGTTCTCGCCGACAGTTTCGACAAAGGCGTCGATCTGGGCGTCCGAGACGCTGAGCGGGGTGGTGAACACCGTCCAGGACACGATTTCCGAGCAGGGCGGCGTGGTGAGCGAGCCCTCATAGCGGAAGGCGGCCTGGTCCTGCGGCAGCAGGGAGGCCAGGCTGACCGGCCCGTCGATCTCCTCGCGGTCGCCCGGTTCGCCGATGGCATCCCACAATGTGTCGACAGTGGCATGCGCCTCGCCGCGCTCGAACAACACGCCGACCACGGCAAGATCGCCCTCGCTGGCCGTCACAAAGTGGACTTCCAGCGGATAGGACTGTCCCTCCACCCAATGCTCGGATGCGGCATGGAAGTGGAACTGCAGGAGGTCGAAGCTGCGGCCGTTCAGCGACAGCTGCGCCGAGCCGGACGGGACGTGATAGGTCACGCCATGCGCACTGCGCTCGGCCTCGACACCGGAAACATCGGCGAAGTCGAGGACTGGCCGGACGCCGTCGGCAATAATGCCCGGAACCAGGTCGACCGGGCTTTGCTGCACACCCGCGCTGCACACGGCGAAATCGGGCGACAGCGCGCCCCAGTTCACCGGTGCTCCGTCGCCGGCATAACCCCATTCGTCAGCCAGGGCGGTTCCGGCCGGAACCGTCGCGGCCAGCAAACCCGCAATCACATATTTCATGGCGTCTCCTTTGTCTTGAGCCGCTGAGGATTTGGGGCCTGTCTTCCATGCCTTCTAATTCAAAAATACCGTCAATATTATAGTTAAAACCTATGAAATGAATGATGCGGATCGTGAGAGGCTGTGATCAGGACCGGGCGCGGCCGCCGGTCAGGGGAGACACGATGCACGCGATTTCCAGAACCGTGATCCTGGGTACGGCCCTTCTTGCGGCGTGCGAAGGACCGGCGGACTCCCGCGTGCAGGCCACGCCCGACCCGGTGCGGCAGTCACTCGCTGTCGACACGCCGCCGGTCGCGCGCTGCATGAATCTGTCCGGTGCGCTGGAGGCCGAATACGAGGGCGCCTGGGGCTATACGATCGAGTTCGGCCATATCGATGCGATCGCCGGGGCCGGGTTCGACACGATCCGTCTTCCCGTGCGCTGGTCGGCGCATCTGGGTGCCGGCGACCGGATCGCCCCCGATGTGCTGGCCCGGGTCGATGCGATCATCGATCACGCCCTGTCGCGCGGGCTGAGCGTCATTGTCGACGTCCACCATTTCGACGCTCTGATGCGCGATCCCGAGGGCCGTCTGCCGCAACTGGCGGCGATCTGGCGGCAATTGGCCGAGCACTATGCCGGTTATCCCGACACGCTGATCTTCGAGCTGCTGAACGAGCCGACCGACCGGGTCAGCGCGGCCCAGGTCAATGCCATCAATGCGCACCTGCTAGACGTTGTCCGTGCGGTGTCGCAGGAGCGCTGGGTGATCCTGTCCTCGGCCCGCTGGAATAATATCGAAGGCCTCGTGCAGACCGAAGTGCCCGCTGACGATCCGCGGGTCATGACGACGGTGCACTATTATTCGCCCTTCGAATTTACCCATCAGGGCGCGCCCTGGTCGAACCAGTCACGCACCGGCATCGAATGGGGCGGTCCGGCCGACGAGGCAGAACTGGCCCGCGACTTCGACATCGTGGCGCAGTATGCGCACGCCCAGAACGTGCCGGTCCTGATCGGCGAGTTCGGGGTCTATTACGAAGTGCCCGAACATCTGCGCGCGCGCTGGGTGGGGGCGGTGCGCCAGGCCTCGGAAGACCGCGGCTTTGCCTGGTGCCACTGGGGCTTTGCCACCACTTTGCGGGCCTATAATCGCCGCACGGACAGCTGGATCCCTGAAATGCGCGAGGCGCTGGTGGGCGATCCGCGCGACTGACCGTTCATACGGAAGCACAAAAAGAAAACGGCCGCCCCGAAAGGCGGCCGTATTACCGGACCCGAGGGTGAGGGCAGGGCCGGTTATCAGAAATTATAGCGCCGGGTTGCGGCGATCGCGTCGAGGGCGGCACCGGCATCGCTGGTGCGGCGGCGGCGTTTCGCGCTCGGCTGATAGGCCATCGAGGAGTGGGCCTCGCAATAGGCATTGCCGCCGGCGGTCTTGCGGCCGCAGAAGCGGAACTCGGCCTGGGCGGGGTCGCCGATCGGCCATTTGCACATCGAGTCACGCAGGGTGAGCACTGTGGCAAACTCGCCAGACGGCAGGACGGCAGGCTCCACCGGCGCCGGCTTGGGAGCGGCCGGGGTCGGAGTTGAGGGGGAGGGACGCGACACCGGGCGCTGGGCCGGCGCGGTGGAAGCCGTTGTGGTGCGCGGACGGGAGGGTTTGACAGTGCGGCGGGCCGGGCGCGACGGGGTCGCGCGGCCTGACAAACCGAGACGGTGGACCTTGCCAATCACGGCATTACGGGTCACACCCCCCAATTGTTTGGCAATCTGACTGGCGCTCAGGCCTTCCGACCAGAGCTTCTTGAGTTGCTCGACGCGTTCGTCAGTCCAGGCCATCGCACTCATCTCCTGAGTTGGATGCGCTTCATTGCCTTGAATGTCGGCTAAGAGCGCATATCTCAATTCATGTTTAATTACACTAGATATTGTACCCGCGCTAACTGAGGCCACAAGATCGGGGGATGACCATTCCTGTGGAAAGCTCACTTGCACGCCTAATCGTTAACGCGGATGGTTACCGGGATCTTAAGGGTAATTCGATATGAGTAACGCCAGTTTAACCGGCCTTAACGAGCCCAGAAAATTCGGCTTTATCAATTGGTTAGGTCTTTGGACGCTGTACAAGAAGGAAGTGCGGCGTTTTCTCAAGGTCTACACCCAGACGGTCGCTGCACCGGTCGCAACGACGCTGCTTTACATGACCGTTTTTGCCGTCGCGATCGGCTCGCGGCGGGGCGATGTGAACGGTATTCCCTTCATCGAATTCCTGGCGCCGGGCCTCATCCTGATGGGCCTGTTGAACAATGCCTTCGCCAATTCGGGCTCCTCGATCCTAGTGTCCAAGGTGCAGGGCAATGCCGTCGACTTCCTGATGCCGCCGCTGTCGGCGCTGGAATTGTCGATCGGCTTCATTGCCGGCGCGATGACGCGCGGCATCATGGTGGCGGTGGTGACGGCGGTGACGCTGATCCCCTTCATGAACATCATGCCGCAGCACTGGTGGGCGGTCCTCTATTTCGGGATATCGGCCTCGGCCATGCTGGGCATGGTCGGCGTGATCGGCGGTCTGTGGGCCGAGAAGTTCGATCACATGGCGGCCGTGACGACCTTCGTGATCACGCCGTTGACCTTCCTGTCGGGCACCTTCTATTCGGTCACGGCGCTGCCCGAACCGATCGCCACGATCAGCCATTTCAACCCCTTTTTCTACATGATCGACGGCTTCCGCTACGGCTTCACGGGCCATGCCGACGGACATCTCGCCATCGGCGCCGTGCTGGTGCTCGCGATCAACCTTGCGCTGGCCGCGGCCTGTTATCTGCTCTTGCGCGCAGGCTGGCGCTTGAAGAGCTGAGCGCGGAGGCCTAGACGAGTATCAAAGGCGTCCGAGAACGGGCGCCGCGATGCTTTTGGAGGACCGCATGCCTGCCCCGATGATGGATACCTATTCGCCGCCGGATCTCGTGTTCGACCACGGCAAGGGAACGCGCCTGTATACCGAGGCCGGCGATGCCTATCTGGACTTCATTTCGGGCATTGCGGTGAACTGTCTGGGCCATGCCCATCCCAAGGCTGTGGCCGCCCTCAACGAGCAGGCCGGCAAGCTCTGGCACCTGTCCAACATGTTCAAGGTGCCCAAGGGGATCGAACTGGCCGAGAAGCTCTGTGCGGCGACCTTCGCTGACCGCGTCTTCTTCACCAATTCCGGCGCCGAGGCGATGGAATGCGCCCTGAAGACGGCGCGCCGCTATCACTATGTGAACGGCAATCCGCAGCGCTATCGCATCATCACCTTCACCGGCGCCTTCCACGGCCGCACCTATGGCGCGATCAATGCCGGCGGAAACCCGAAATACCTCGAAGGCTTCGGCCCGGCGATGGAAGGGTTCGACCAGGTCGAATTCGGCGATCTGGATGCCGTGAAGAATGCAGTCACCGAAGAGACCGCCGCGATCTGCGTCGAGCCGGTCCAGGGCGAGGGCGGTGTGCGCGCACCGGAAGACAGCTTCCTGCGCGGCCTGCGCCAGATCTGCGACGAGCACGGCCTGATGCTGATCTTCGACGAGGTCCAGTCGGGTGCCGGCCGGACCGGCAAGCTGTTCGCCCACCAATGGGTCGACGGCGCCGAGCCGGACATCATGGCAGCGGCCAAGGGCATTGGCGGCGGTTTCCCGATGGGCGCCTGCCTGGCGACGGAAGCGGCGGCGGCCGGCATGGTCGTCGGTACGCACGGTTCGACCTATGGCGGCGGCCCGCTGGCCATGGCGGTCGGCAATGTCGTGTTCGACGAGCTGACCTCCGACGGTTTCATGGATCATGTGGTCGACGTGTCGAACTATCTGCGCCAGCAACTGCACGGCCTGATGGACCGCCATGGCGACAAGATCGCCGAGATCCGCGGCAAGGGTCTGCTGGTCGGGGTGAAGCTGAAGGACGGTTTCGATCCCAAGAAGCTTGCAGGACTGGCCCGCGATCGCCATCTCCTGGTCGGCGCGGCGGGCGACAATGTCTGCCGCATGGCGCCGCCGCTGATCATCACCAAGGACGATGCCAGCGAGGCGGTGGCCGTTCTCGACGAAGCGCTCGGCGCACTTGAGGCCAGCTAGACCACCCCTTGCCGAACGGAGAGACGGCGTGAGCGATCCGCTTGGAGAGCATGACAATATCGTGGCCGGTTTCCAGGTTGAGGGGCGGGCCGTGCGCGGCCGTGTCTGCCGCCTGGGATCGACGCTGGACGCGATCCTGTCGGCGCACGCCTATCCCGAACCGGTAGCCCATCTGCTCGGCGAGGCGGTGATCATCGCCGCCCTCGTCGGGGATGCGCTGAAATTCAACGGCCGGCTGATCGTGCAGGCGAACGGGTCGGGTCCGATCCGCTTTGTCGTCGCCGAATACGTCAGCGGTGAGGGCGTGCGCGGTTTTGCCAAGATCGACCGCGAGGCCGTCGAGGCCGTGCTGGCCGAAAACCCGCCTCGCGACACGCTGATGGAGCGTCTCCTGGGCAAGGGCGCTTTCGCGATGACGCTCGACTACGGTCCTGACAAGGACCAGTACCAGGGCGTCGTTCCGCTCGAGGGCACGTCCCTGTCGCAGGTCGCGGAAGGCTATTTCGCCCAGTCCGAACAGACACCCACGCGCCTGCGGATCGCCATCGGCGAAAGCTGGAAGGAAGGCGAGGCCCGCGCCTGGCGCGGCGGCGGCGCCATGCTGCAGCAGGTCGCCGGCGACGAGACCCGCGGGTCGGCCCGGGATGACTGGGACCATGTCCGCGCGCTCTACGAGACCGTCGAGGACGCCGAACTCCTCGATCCCGACCTCTCGGCCGGAAATCTGCTCTTCCGCCTGTTCAACGAGGATGGCGTGCGCCTGTTCGAGCCCGCGCAGATCGCCCGGCGTTGCTCGTGCGAACGCGAGCGCCTGCTCGGCATCGTCGCCAGCTTCCCGCCGGAAGACCGCGCGGAAATGGAAACCGGCGGCGCCATCGTGATGACCTGCGAGTACTGCAACAAGGACTGGGATTTCGGCCTCGAAGAGGTTGCGGCCGCTGCGCGCTAGCGCATTTCCGAACCGCGAAACCGGTTCCCACTTTCGCTGGAAATGCCTGGTCCCTGGTGGTCGCATTTCCGAACCGCGAAACCGGTTCCCACTTTCGCTGGAAACGCCTGGTCCCTGGTGGTCGCATTTCCGAACCGCGAAACCGGTTCCCACTTTCGCTGGAAACGCTCCTAGTTCCGCCAGAAGCGCGGGCTGAGGAAGACCAGGACCGCGATCACTTCCAGCCGGCCGATGAACATGTTGAAGGTCAGGAGCCACTTCTCCGGATCGGAGAGGGGGGCGAACGTCCCTGACGGGCCGATGATCGGACCCAGGCCCGGACCGGTATTGGTCAGGCTGGTCGCGGCACCCGACAGCGCCGACACCGTGTCCATCCCCATCGCCGACAGCAGCGCCGCGGTGATCGCGTAGACGGCGAAGAAGACGAAGAAGAATCCGAGTACGGAGTGGAGCGTTTTTTCATCCACTATGCGACCGTTATAGTGCATCGGTATCACCGCATTGGGACGCAGAAGTTTCGCCAGGTAGCGCCGCATCGCAGTGCCGGCGATCTGGTAGCGGAAGATCTTCACCGAACACGTCGTCGACCCGGCACAGCCCCCGATGAACATGAAGACGAAGAAGGCGGCCTGCGAGATCGGACCCCAGGCGCCGTAGTCCGCCGTGGCAAACCCGGTCCCCGTGATGATCGAGACCGAATTGAAGGCCGCCTGCCGGATCGCGCCGCCTTCCTCATGCGCGCCTGTCATCCAGAGCAGGACCGTCAGGGAGGCCGTCGCAACCGTCACCACGAGCAGAAAGCCGCGCACCTGGGCGTCGCGCCACAGCGCCACGGGCTTGCCGCGGATCGCCACGACGAAAAGGACGAAGGGCAGCGAGGCCAGGATCATGAAGATCGTGGTGATGATGTCCGCGCCCATGTGCACGTAATTGCCCATGGAATTGTCGGACGCCGAGAAGCCGCCGGTCGAGAGCGTCGACATGGCGTGGCAGAGCGCATGCAGCCAGTCCATGCCGACCGCCATGAAGGCAAAGAAGCAGACAAGCGTCAGGACCAGATAGATCAGCGAGATACTGGCGGCGATCTGGGTCGCGCGCGGCAGGATCTTGTCGGACTTGTCGCCGGTCTCCAGCTGGAAGAGCTGCATGCCGCCAATGCCCAGCATCGGCCAGAAGGCCATCGCCGTCACAATAATGCCGATCCCGCCGATCCATTGCAGGATGGCGCGCCAGAGCAGGAGGCCCTCCGGCCGGTAGTCGAGGCCGGTAATCACGGTCGCTCCGGTCGTCGTCAGGCCCGAGACCGCCTCGAAGAAGGCGTCCGTCCAGCTCAGTCCCTCGCCGGACAGACGCAACGGCAGCGCGGCGCAGACGGACAGGGCAAACCAGGCGCCGACCGTCAGGACAAAGGCCGTGCGTGGTGTGATCGAGTCGACCGGGCCGCGATTGACCAGCGCCGTGGCGCCGCCGATGAACATGCCCAGGATCGAGGAGATGAAGAAGGCGCTGGCGCTTTCCCCGTCGCCTTCGGCCGCATCCAGCATGGCCGGGAAGACCATCGCGGCGGCCAGGACGGCCACCATGATGCCGACCATGAACAGGACCTGTCGCAGGGATGTGGTCACGGCGAACCCCAGGAAACCGGCCGGCGCGGCAGCATCAGTGCAGCTGGACCCGGTCGGTCGGCCTGTCGAGCGAGAAGCCGGGAATGATCGCCGCGAAACTCTCGCCATTGCGGCGGCGCATTTCATAGCTGCCCTGCATGAAGCCCGACGGTGTGCTCAGCGGTGCGCCGGAGGTGTAGCGGAAGCATTCGCCCGGCTCGATGACCGGCTGCTCGCCGACGACGCCTTCGCCCTGTACGTGCTCGGTGCGGCCCATGGAGTCGGTGATGACCCATTTGCGGGCGAGCAGCTGCACGGCCTCATGACCGGTATTCTCGATCTCGATCGTGTAGGCCCAGACATAGCGGCCCTCATCCGGATCGGATTCGTCCTCCAGATAATCCGGCATCACGCTGATCTTCACGCCGCTGCTCTCGTGCTCGTACATGCTGCGCTTCCGCCCTCACTGCGCAGCCTTCAGGCGCGCTCCGGCGCGCATAATCCTCTTCGCGCGGGTCCGGCTCAACCCCCACGGTCAGCGCGTCTGGACAGGGCGCGGCAGATGGGGGACATGTGGTCGTCCCCGCTCGGCAACCGCACGGACGATCATGACCGCCTCCGGAATCCTGCCTGACCACCGGCTGAAGACCCTGTTCGACACCGGCGTCATTTCCGCCGACACGCCTCCGGCAGAGGGCCAGATCCAGCCCGCCAGTATCGATCTCAGACTGGGCAGCCATGCCTGGCGCTTGCGGGCGAGCTTTCTGCCCGGGCCGGGCCGGACCGTGTCGGACCGGCTCAATGAAGACGTCGTCATGCACACGGTCGATTTGACCAACGGGGCGGTGCTGGAGACGGGGTGCGTCTATCTCGCGCCCCTGCAGGAGCGGCTGAAACTGCCGCCGGGCCTCAGCGCCGCGATGAATCCGAAGAGCTCGACCGGCCGGATCGATGTTTTCACGCGGGTCATCACCGATCACGGCGTCGCCTTCGACCAGGCGCCGGCGGATTATGACGGGCCGCTCTATGCGGAAATCTGCCCCTGCACCTTCTCCATCCTTGCCCGCACGGGCGACCGGCTCAGCCAGATCCGCTTCCGCGAAGGCGCGCACGTGCCGCTGCGCGATGTGACGGTGAGTGTCGATCTGGCCGGTTTCGAGGACGGGATTGTGGGTTATCGCGCCCGCCGCCATGCCGGGCTGGTCGATCTGGCGAAGATCGGAGGGCATGAGCGCACGCGGTTCTGGGAGCCGATGTACGCGCCGGACCGCCGCCTGATCCTGGATCCGGGCGAGTTCTACATCCTGGCATCGCGAGAGGCCGTGTCGATCGGCGCGGAAGAAGCGGCGGAGATGGCCCCCATCGCCACCGAGATCGGCGAGTTCCGCGCTCACTATGCCGGCTTCTTCGATCCCGGCTTCGGCATCGCCGAGGCGGGCGGGACAGGCTCGCGCGCAGTGCTGGAAGTGCGCGGCCGCGACGTGCCCTTCATTCTCGAACACGGCCAGCCGATTGCCCGGCTGGTCTACGAGCCGATGCGCGAAGCACCCGAAATCCCCTATGGCCGCGTGGCCTCGAACTATCAGGCCCAGGGGCTGAAGCTTTCGAAGTTTTTCGTCTGAGGCGCGTCAGCCTGTTTCGGTTTCGTCCAGGGCGCCGGCGAGCCAGCGGTCCATGACGACGCAGGCGACGAGGTCGCCGGTGACGTTGATCGCCGTGCGGCACATGTCGAGGATACGGTCGACGCCGAGCAGGATGGCGACGCCGGAAGCCGGAATGCCCAGCGAGTGCAGGATGCCGGCCAGGATGATGATGCCGACGCCCGGTGTCGAGGGGCTGCCGATCGACGCCCCGACCACCGTCACTACCAGCATCACGAAGCCCGGCGCGCTGAGTTCGACCTGGTAGATCTGGGCGATGAAGAGCGCCGCGATGACCTGGTAGAGTGCGGTCCCGTCCATATTCACCGTCGCGCCCAGCGGAATGACGAAGCGGGCGACGGCGGGGTGCACTTTCAGCCCCTGCTCGGCGGTCTTCAGCGAGAGCGGCATGGTGGCGGCCGAGCTGGATGTCGAGAAAGCCAGCAGCTGGGCGCTTGCGACCGTGCCGGCAAAGGCCAGCGGCGAACGGCGGCCCAGAACCGCAACGATCAGCAGATAGACGCCCAGCAGCACCAGCAGTCCGCCGGCGACGCAGAGAATATAGACCGACATGCCCAGAAGGGCGGAAATGCCGATCCGCATCACGAAGTCCGAAATCAGGCCGAACACGGCAAACGGTGCCAGCCGCATCGCCCAGCCGACAATGGTCAGCGAGGCGTCCTGCACCAGCTGGATGATCTGGATCAGCGGGGCTGCGCGGCCGATGCCGAGCGAAGCGAGGGCGGTGCCGCCGATCAGGCTGGCCACCACGATCTGGAACATGTTGGCGTTCAGCGTCGCCTCGGCGAGGCTGGCCGGGATGATATCGGCAATGGAGCCGGCCAGGGTGGGCGCCGGCGTGGCGGCCAGATCGACATCGCCGGACCCTGCGGCGGCCGGTGCGACATCGCTCAGGCTGATGAAGCTGCCGGGCTGCACCAGGGTCGCGATGGCATAGCCGATCAGCACCGCGATCGTGGTCGTCATCAGGAAATAGGGGGCAATGCGCCCGGCAACGCGTGCCAGCATGTTGGCGTTGCCGCTGGAGGTGATGCCCAGAACGATCGAGGTCGCGACCAGGCCGATCACCACCATCTGGATCAGGTTGAGAAAGATCTGGCCCGGCAGGCGCAGCCATTCGCCCACGACGGCAACGGTGTCGCCCGGCACGGCGAGGGGCGAGCCGAGATCCGGCGAGAGCACGAGACCGGTGGCGATCGCCAGCAGCATGGCAACAAGGATCTGCGCCCAGAGCTGGCTGCGCATCAGGCCGCGCACGCGGATCATATAGAGGCGCTGGACCAAGACCGTTTCTCCCGCCTGGCGGCGTCTGCCGCCGCACCGGCCGGTTGGTAGCGGATCGGCGGGCGCATGACGATAGCGGCACTTCGTCCCGCCGGCCGTCTGCGGGGTTGCTGAATTTGGGCTGGCAGGCAGGCAGATCTTGGGAGTAGCTTGCCGGCATGAACAACCGGTCTTCAACGGGCGCGCAGGCCGGCCGCCGGAATGCGAGCGTTCCGGGACAGGTCAATCCCGTCGTCTACATCCTATCGCTTCTGGTCCTGGGGCTGGGTGCGACGATGGTCATCCCGCTCCTGGTCGAATGGGCATCGCCCGACGCACATCCCACCATGTTCGCCGTACCTATGCTGACAGCCATAGGGACGGGTATCGTCCTGTTCGCCGCGACACGCAGCGATGCCGATCTGGAGCTGGACAATCGCCAAGCCTTCATCGTGACGGCCGGCAGCTGGACAGTCCTGCCCGTCTTCGCGGCCATTCCTTTCGTGTTTGCCGGGCTGAGCTGGACCGACGCGATTTTCGAGGCCGCTTCGGGCCTGACAACGACCGGCTCGACCGTGGTGCAGGGGCTGGATGCCTGGCCGGCCAGCCTTCTGCTCTGGCGTTCCTTCCTGCAATGGATCGGCGGTGTCGGCATCATCGTGACGGCGGTGGCGCTGCTGCCCTTCATGCGGGTGGGCGGCATGCAGTTGTTCAAGGCGGAAAGCTCCGACCATTCCGAGAAATTCGAGGCGCGGGCCCATGTCTTCGTGGTGCGGATCCTGGTGATCTATCTGTGCATGACGGCGGGCTGTGCGGCACTGTACGCCACTTTCGGCATGTCCGGCTTCGATGCGATCAATCACGCGATGACGACGCTCTCCACCGGCGGCTTCTCGACCCACGATGCCAGCTTCGCCTTCTTCGAGCCGCGCGCGCTGCACGCCATCGCGATCGTGTTCATGATCGCCGGTGCGATCCCGTTTGTGGCCTACATGAAATTCCTCGACGGCCAGCGCACCATCTTCCTGCGTGATCCGCAGGTTCGCTCGCTTCTCGCGCTGCTCGCCGGCGTGTCGCTGGTTCTGGGCCTGTGGCACGCGACCCAGTCCGAGGACGGGCTGGGCCAGTCAATCATCTATGCCGCCTTCAACGTGGTGTCCGTGGTCACCACGACCGGTTTTGCCAGCACCGACTACACCGCCTGGGGCAGCGCCACGATCGCGACCTTCTTTGCGCTCACCTTCCTGGGCGGCTGTACCGGATCGACCAGCGGCGGGGTGAAGACCTATCGCATCCTGGTGCTGTTCCAGGTCGTGCGGCGGCACCTCATGCTGACCGTCATGCCGTCGCGCGTCGTGGCGCGCACTTTTGACGGCCGGCGAATGGAGGAAGATGCGTGGATCGGCGTGCTGGTGATGGTGGTCGTCTTCCTGGCGACCTTCCTGCTCTTCGCCATCGGCCTGGCCATGACGGGACTGGACTTCATGACGGCCCTGTCCGGCAGCGCCACCGCGATCACCAATGTCGGGCCCGGACTGGGCGATATCATCGGCCCTGCGGGCAATTTCTCCACGCTGCCCGATACGGCCAAATGGCTGCTCTCCGCGGAGATGGTGCTGGGTCGCCTGGAGGTGCTGACCTTCCTCGTGGTGTGCCTGCCCAGCTTCTGGGACTAAAGGCTGCCAAGCACCGTTCCTGGACACTTGCACGATGCCGGAATTTCGCTGTAATCATGCGGATATCCAGCGCCCGGGCGGGTGTAGCTCAATGGTAGAGCAGAAGCTTCCCAAGCTTACGACGAGGGTTCGATTCCCTTCACCCGCTCCATTTCCGGGCCGGCCTTGACGCCATCCGGAATTGTTGTCCCTCATCGTTGAATTTGCAGTTGAATGCCGTAGGCTGCCCCCGTTTTCTACCGGGGGGATACATGCGGGGAATTCTGGCTGGCATTGCCGCAGTGGCAATGTCGTTTGCGAGTGCACACGCACAGGATCAACTTGAAAACTACGCCGCGCTGCCGCGTATCTGGGATGCCGAACTGTCGCCGAGCGGGGATCTTTTGGCGACGGGCTGCAGTCCGCGCGGAACGCGCGAAATCTGTCTCTACGATCTGGAAGGCGGCGGTGCGCTGAGCGCGATCCCGGCGCCGGATGGCGGGCGCATCACCGGTTTCTACTGGGTCAACGACACCTATCTGATCTACACGATCGCCGCGTTCCGCGAGATCATGACGGTGAACGGCCAGCTGGAGATCACCGTGGCGCGTGCGGCCTCCTTCAATGTGAGGACCCGCGAGACGGTGCTGCTGCTGGACGACATGCCCGGCGCCTTCGTGCCGGGACAGATCGTTTCCGCGCTTGTCGATGATGACGAGCATGTCGCGCTGGAGGCCATGTCGGGCCGGTGGAGTGACCGTCCGAACGCGTCGCGCCTGGGTTCGGACGCCCGGTACGAGACCACTGTCTTCAAGGTCAGCCTGGAGGACGGCAATCGCGATGAGCAGATTTTCGAGACCGGGCAGAACGCGTTCGTCGTGCTCGACGCGCACGGCGTTCCGGTGCTGGAGGTCCGCATCGAGGACGAAACCGGGGAGTTCGGCATTTACCGGGTCGTGGACGGGGCTTCTCAGCGGCTCTATTCGGAGGTGTTCGAGGCGGAATATCCACAGATCCCCGGCTTCACCGACAATGGCGAGGCCGTTGCCCTCGATATTCCCGGCGTTGGAATCCGCCGGCTCGAGATCGCGACGGGTGAGTTGTCGGACTACGATCTGTCGGGAACCGGGTTGTCCGAAGCGAGTTTGATGGTGGACACGGTGTCCCGCGAAGTGATCGGCTACAGCTCGCAGGGGGCTTTGCCCGAGCAGCGCTTTCTGCGCTCCGACTTCACAGCCCTTCGTGAGGAATTGTCGGGCATTCTCACCGAAGCGGTCGTCGAACTACGCTCGTGGAACCAGGCCAAGACCAAATTCGTGGTGATTGGCTGGGATGTCGGGCGGCCGCCGAACTACTATCTGCTCGACCTGCAGACCGGGGGACTGGGACTGCTCGACACTGCCTATGCCTTGCCCGACGGTGGGGCCGGGGTGCGTGAGCGGCTGACCTATGCCAATCGCGAAGGCCAGGAGATCGAGGCCTGGCTGACGCGGCCGGCCGGCGTTGAAGGCCCCCTGCCGCTGATCCTCTTGCCGCACGGCGGGCCGCGCGCCCGCGACAGCGGCGTATTCGACTGGCAGGCGGCGTATTTCTCCTCCCTGGGCTATGCCGTCCTGCAGCCCAATTACCGTGGCTCGACCGGGCAGGGCGAGGCCTTCATCGCGGCCGGGATCGGCGAGTTCGGCACCGGCATGATTGCCGACATGATCGATGGCGCCCGCCATGTCAGTGCCAACGGGCTTGCGGACGCGGACTATTGCGCCGTCGGCGGCAGCTATGGCGGCTATGCCGCGCTGATGCTCGCGCTGGAGGATCCCGAACATGTGCGCTGCGCGATCTCCTTCGGCGGGGTGACCGCGCCCTTCGCCTTCATCGGCACGCGTGATTACTCGGACACCCTGGTGCGCTACTGGGAACGCTATATCGGCAGCCGGTTCGATGACCGCGCCTATCGTCAGGCGATCTCGCCTGTCGACCGGGCCGGCGAGTTCTCCCAGCCCCTTCTGGTCATGCATGGCGACGAGGATACTGTGGTCCCGCCGGGCCAGCTGCGCCTGCTGCGCCGCGAACTCGACGGGCGTGGGGATGCCGAATTCATCATGCTGCCCGGCGAGAACCACTATCTGGACACGCAGACGGCCCGGACCGCCTTCTTGCGCGCCAGCCGCGACTTCCTGGCCGAGCACTATCCCGCGGACCGCTAGATCCGCGGCCGCTGTCCCATATCGAAGCCGCCCAGTTCGGCGAGATGAACGAGGAAGATCACGGCGAGGCCGCCCATCACGACGGCGATCAGTGTCCAGGGGATCATCCGCGGGCCGCGCTCCGGTCTGACCGGCTGGCCGGCCCGCCAGCGGGCGAGAAAGAAGCCTGCAATGCAGATCGTGAGGGCGATGAGGGTCGCGGGCAGGGAGAGGTACATGGGGGTTCTGCCAGCGAGCTGACACCGTGTTCTGTCTTTTCCCAGAGATAGGGGTTTTGCACGAGCTGCACCAGAGCGCGGACAGCAGGCACGACCTGGATCGACCAGTAGGCGGGCAGCAGGGCCAGATCGGCGATCCGCACCGGCAGGCCTGCCCGGGCCATGCCTTCGATCGCGCCCATGAGGCCGCCGGCATATCCCGCGCCGAGGATCGACAGACAGGCCAGGACGGGCAGTGACACGCCTTGTTCCATGACAGCCACCGCCAGCGCCGCGGCGAGTGTCGGGCCGTGGATGAGTGCCGACAGGACCGCGCCGCCCAGCGTCATCACGAGCGGCAGGCTGAGGCGCCGGCGTTCGGCATCCAGTCCGAAGTGAACCCCGAGCGTCTGCCAGTACCCTTTCAGCCAGCGGGTCCTTTGCGGGGTCCAGCCGCGCAGGCTTACGGGCGCTTCTTCCAGTGTGGTCGGCGCGATGAGACCGCAACGATAGCCGAGCCGGTGAAGGCGCACGCCCAGATCGGCATCTTCGGTGACATTCCAGGCATCCCAGCCGCCACTGCGCTGCAGGGCCTTCGCACGGAAATAATTGCTGGTTCCGCCAAGTGGCAATGGCCAGCCGAGCCGCTGGTAGAGCGGCAGCATGACATGAAAATGCGCGGCGTATTCCATCGCGAACTGGCGTGTCAGCCAGGTCTCGCCCCGATTGTACCAGTTGAGCGGGGCCTGCAGGCAGGCCAGACGCGGCGGGGCAAGGCTGAAGCTCTCGGCGGCATGGCGCAACTGGTGCGGATGCGGCCGGTCCTCGGCGTCGTGCACCGCAATGATCTCGCCACTGCAGAAGCGCAGGGCGTAGTTGAGCGCGCGCGGCTTGGTGCGCGGGTGTCCGGCCGGCGCGATGATGACGCCGAAGCGGCGATCCAGCCGGCACCGCTCTATGGCTGCCAGCGTCTCGGTGTCGTCCGCTTCCAGAACCAGACGCACTTCCAGCTTGCCCGCCGGATAGTCGATCGCCGCGAGGGTGGTGACGAGCTGGGGGATGACCGCGGCTTCGCGATAGAGAGCCACGATGATGCTCGCTTTCGGCAGGGCGGCCTCGCACAGGTCGCGACGCGGCGCATGGCGGGGCCTGTTCAGCGTGCCGGCGATGCGCAGCAGAGCCAGTGACAGACAGGTCGGCGCCAGCACAGCCAGCAGCAAGGCCGATGTGGAAAAGGGCAGGGCCGGCGATGCCAGGATACTGGCCAGGACAAGGCCGCAGAGCAGGCTGACCAGGTGCGGGAAACTCCGGTTCCGGGCACTCAGTTCCGGGCAGCGGCGCGACAGGCCGCCCGCGGCTTCGTCTGTCCACAACCGTGCGAGAATGCCTGGTGGCGTCTGCAGCCGGCCGCCCCGTTCTGGAGTGGCGTGGGCCGGAGCGACGCGCGCCGAAGCGCTGCATGATCCGGCTCTCCGGGGCGCGCTGCGTGCAAGCGTCCCGGCCGCGTCAATCCCCTGTGCGCCGTCCATTTCCAGCTCCGGGCTCACCGTCCGGGCGCATCAAAGCAGAAACACACGCAAAACGCGAATCTGAAAAAATCAAGCCTTGGGGTTGATCACGAAGTCGAGGCGGGGCCGGGACAGATCATCGCCGTCGAGCACAAAGATGCTGGCTGTTGCCGTGGGGTAGCCCAGCGGCATGCGGGGTGTCTCGCCACACATCTGGGCCAGCTTGTGGGCAAAGCCGCCAATGCCCGGATTGTGTCCGACCAGCAGGATGGTGCCGGCTGTGCCGAGGACCTGGCGGGTGGCGCGTTCCAGCATTTCCGTGGAGGCGTGATAGAGCGCCATCGGATCGTCCATCTGCGGCTCGCCGATCTGCGGCAGCATCTGGTCATAGGTCTGCCGTGTGCGCCAGGCCGGCGAGACCAGTGCGAGATCGACGCGGATACCCCGCCCGGCCAGCACGTCGGCAGCGGCGGCACTGTCTTCGCGTCCGCGCGCTGTGAGTCCGCGCTGGAAATCGTCTTCCGCCTCCAGCCGGTCGACGGCCTTGGCATGGCGCATGAGGATCAGGGTGGTCGTCATCGTGTCGGCGCAGTCCGGATGCTGGTGCGGATGTAGGCGCTCCGGCGGCGGTCTTGCAATCGCGTGGCCGGAAGCGCACCTAGTCCTAAGGTGTTTTTGCCGCCAATTGAACCGAGGAGGACGACATGGGTCTGCTGTTGGGTGATATCGCCCCGAATTTCGACGTCGAGACGAGTGAAGGCGCAATCAATTTCCACGACTGGATCGGCGACAACTGGGTGATCTTCTTCTCCCACCCGGCCGACTACACGCCCGTCTGCACGACCGAGCTGGGCTTCACGGCCAAGCTGAAGGACGAGTTCGCCAAGCGCAATGCCAAGGCGATCGCGCTCTCCGTCGACAGCGTCGAGGACCACAAGGGCTGGATCAAGGATATCGAGGAAACGCAGAACTGCGCGGTCAACTTCCCGATCATCGCCGACACCGAGCGCAAGGTGTCCGAACTCTATTCGATGATCCACCCGAATGCCGATCCGAAAGTCACGGTGCGCTCGGTCTACATCATCGACCCGAACAAGAAGATCCGCGCCACCTTCACCTACCCGCCCAGCGCCGGCCGGAATTTCAACGAAGTGCTGCGTCTGCTCGACAGCCTGCAGCTGACCGATGGCTACAAGGTCGCCACGCCGGTGAACTGGGAAGACGGCCAGGACGTGATCGTGGTCCCGTCGATCTCGGACGAGGAAGCCGACAAGCTCTTCCCCGCCGGCTACAACAAGATCAAGCCCTATCTGCGCGTGACCAAGCAGCCCAACAAGTAAGGCTGCACGCATCGCTGACGGTTTCGAGGCGCCCGGGGGATTCCCGGGCGCCTTTTCCCGGCCCGGGTTTGACAAGTCTCCTTGACGACAAGCTCGCTTTACAGATATGACAAGGGTGCTTTACAGCTTAGGAGGCCGATATGGACGATCGTGATCTGATGACAGGCGAGGGTGGTGCGCCGACCCTGGTGTCGCTGGCACTCTTCGCCGTCATCTTCTTTTCCGCCCTGCTTGCCGTTGAATTCGGCAGCGGACTGATCGAACCGCTTCGCGCGGCCCTGGCCGGCCTGCCGGCAAGCTTGAAAGCCGGTGCGCTGGCGGCTGTGATCCTCGGCCTGATGGCCATCGCGCGGATTGCGGTTCTGCTGGGCTTGCGCGCGGACACGGCGAAGAAATCATGACCCCCGAAATGAAACGCTACACCTGGCGCACCCTCGTCCTGATGCTGATCTTCACCGGTCTCCTGGTGGCGATCGACAAGACGCTCGACCCGTCGCGCAATGGCTGGCCGGCAGTGCAGGCCTGGCCGCTGGTCGGGCTCACCTGCCTGCCGCTCCTCGTCTATGGCTGGGAGGTGATCCGCTATGTCCGCTCGATCGACGAAATGCTGGCGCGCTTCCAGATCCGCGCGGCGGCGGTCGCCATGCTGGCCATGCTGCTGGCCGCCGCCGTGTTCGGTGTGGCGGAGATCTATGGCGTGATGGAGCCGCTCAACATGACGATGCTACTGCCCATCGCGGCGGTGGCGCACAGCGTTGCATCCCTGATCCAGCAGGTCCGGGTGCAATGAAGAACCGGCTCAGGGAGCTTCGCGGCGAGCACGGCTGGAGCCAGCAAGCGCTGGCCGACCGGCTCGATGTGTCGCGCCAGACCGTCAACGCGCTGGAGACGGGCAAGTACGACCCCTCCCTGCCGCTCGCCTTCAGGATCGCCCGCCTCTTCGGCCAGCCGATCGAGGCGATCTTCGACGATGAGGTGGAGGGTTAGGTTCAGCAGAGAACAAGCGAAACCGGTTGTCATCCCGGCCGGATGCCCGGCCTCGGGCCGGGCGCAGGGCCGGGACCCATAAACACGATCATTGGCCGCCAGCAGGCGCTGTACCACCGCCGCAAATAACTCGACGAGCGGCGCGTGTATGGGTCCCGGACTTCCGCCCCGCCTTTGCGGGGCATGCATCCGGGATGACAAAATCAGGGGGTTCCAACCCTAAGCGGGCAGATCCTCGCCATTGCTCGCGGCCTCAATCCAATGTCCGCCGGTAGCGCAGCATCGCCACGGTGGCGATCACGGCAAAGATCACGGTCAGCGGCCAGATCTGCGGTACGATATCGCCCTGGCTGGCGCCCTTCAGCATGATCGCCCGCACGGCGCGGATGAAATGCGTCGTGGGCAGGGCCTGACCCAGCGTCTGCGCCCAGGCGGGCATGCCGGCAAAGGGGAACATGAAGCCGGACAAAAGGATCGAGGGCAGGAAGACAAAGAAAGTCATCTGCATCGCCTGCATCTGCGTGCGCGCCACGGTGGAGAAGAGGAAGCCCAGCGACAGATTCACCAGGATGAAGAGCGATACGCAGACCAGGAAGGCCGGCGCCGAGCCCAGGAAGGGCACGCCGAACAGGAAGCGCGCGCCGGCCAGCATGATCACCACCTGGATGAAGCCGACGAAGACATAGGGCGTGATCTTGCCCACCATCACCTCATAGGGCCGTGTCGGCGTGGCCAGCAGGGTTTCCAGCGTACCGCGCTCGGCCTCGCGGGTCAGCGCCATCGAGGTCATCATCGCCATCGTCATGGTGAGAATGACGCCCAGCAGGCCGGGCACGATATTCAGCGCCGTGCGGCCGGCCGGATTGTAGCGGCGGTGGATAACCGTCTCGACCGGTGGTGTCATCTCGCCGAGCAGGGGCGCCAGCGCTTCCTGCACCAGGGTGGGGAAGGCGCCCGTGCCGGCGCCGGCGGCGACCGGGTCCGAGGCGTCGGTGTCGAGCAGGATCTGCGGGCGGTCGCCGCGCAGCAGGTCGCGCTCGAAATCCGGCGGAATGGTCACCACGAACAGGGCCTCGCCGGTCTGCAGCGCCGTATCGGTTTCGGCCCGCGAGTAGGTGATGCCGATCAGGTCGAAATAGTCGGACGTTTCCATCGCCTGCAGGATGGCGCGGCTGGCCGGACCGTTATCGCCCATCTCCACGAGGGTGGGCAGGTGGCGCGGATCGGTGTTGATGGCATAGCCGAACAGCAAAAGCTGCATCACAGGAATGCCGACCATCATGCCGAAGGTCAGCCGGTCGCGGAGCATCTGGATGAATTCCTTGCCGATCAGGGCGAGGATGCGGCTGAAACTGTTCATGTGAAATTGTCCTGCGAGCCGGCCATCAGCCAGATGAAGGCTTCCTCCAGCCCGGTCTTGGCGAGATCGACACTGATGCCCTCGCGCCCGCGATAGGCACAAACCGTCCGCTCCAGCGCGTCCGCATCGCGTCCGGACACGTGCAGGGCCGAGCCGAAGCGCGCGATCTGGTCGACGCCCTCGGCATTTTGGAGTTCGTCATAGATGGGCTGCAGCCCCTTGCCCTCGATCCGCCAGGTCACCAGGCCGACCCGTTCGGGAATGTCCGCGGAGGGCGCGTCGATCAGCTTCTTGCCATAGGCGATGAAGGCGATGTAATCGCACTGCACCGCCTCATCCATGTAGTGGGTCGAGACCAGAACGGTGACGCCCTTGCGGGCCAGCCCGCGGATCCGGTCCCAGAAGTCCCGCCGGGCCTTGGGATCGACACCCGCGGTCGGTTCGTCGAGCAGCAAGAGGCCGGGATTGTGCATCGAGGCTGCGGCGAGGGCGAGGCGTTGTTTCCAGCCGCCCGACAGCGTGTCGGCCAGCTGGTGCGCCCGCGGTCCCAGATCGTATTCCTCCAGCGTGTTGGCGACGATCTGTTTCGGGTTCTTAAGCGCATGCAAGCGCGCCATGAAAGTCAGGTTCTCGCGCACGGTGAGATCGCCATACAGCGAAAAGCGCTGGGTCATGTAGCCGACGCGCGACTTGATGGTCCGGCTTTCCTCGATGATATCGAGGCCCAGCGCGGTGCCGCCGCCGCTGTCCGGTTTCAACAGGCCGCACATCATCCGGATCGTTGTCGTCTTGCCGGATCCGTTCGGGCCGAGAAAGCCGTAGATCGACCCTTTGGGAACCTGCATGTCGAAATCGTCGACGACGCGGGTCTCGCCGAAACTCTTGGTCAGGCCTTTCACATCGATGGCAAGCGCTTCGCTCATGGCTGCGGCCTGAAGCGCAGCGGCGTTCCCGGCGGGGGCGGTGTGCCCTCGAAGCGCGCCTCGGCGCGATAGACCAGGCGGGCGCGCTCATTGTCCGAATAGATCACGGGCGGGGTAAACTCGGCCGCGTCTGCTATCGAGGCCAGGCGGACGGTGAGGCCCGCCGCACAGCCATCGCAATCCACCGCGAAACGGTCGCCGGTGGCATGGCCGCCAATCCCGGTCTCCGGAATGAACAGCACGGCGTGGACCGCGCCATCGGGCAGCAGCTCATAGACGGGCTGGGCCGGACCGGCCTGTTCGCCGGCAAAGCGGATCTGGCGATGCACGGCGGCATCGGCCGGCGCAGCGACGGTCCGGCGGTTCAGGGCATACTCGGCGCGCTCGCGCTCGGCCTGGGCCGCCGCGATCTCGGCCTGCAGGGCGCGCAGCTGGTTCTCCCGCGCCGGCAATTGAACGAGGCTCAGCCGCTGGCGCATTTCCGCGACACGGGCATTGGCCGTCCGGGCCGCCGCCAGTGCCTGGTCCAGCCGGGCCTGGCTGACATGGCCGTCCCCGAACAGTTCGCGCGTGCGGGTCAGAGTGTCATTCGCTTCGCGGGCGGCGGCGTCGGCCTGGTCGAGCTGGTCCCGTGCCGCCTCGATCTCCGGCGAGCGGGCACCCGCGGCGGCATCGTCGAAGCGGGCGAGCGCAGCCTCGATCCGGGCCTCGGCTGCGGCGAGGGCGGCCCGTTCCGCGGTCGCGTCCAGCGAGAACAGGGTATCGCCCGCGGCGACATGCGCGCCCTCGCGGGCCAGGGTCTCGACTATGCGGCCGGGCGCGTCCGGCGCAATGGCGGTGAAATCGCCCTCGGCATAGCCGTGCAGCGTGTCGTCGGGCTGATCGCTGCAGGCGGCGATGCCCAGTACCAGTCCGGCCAGCAGGAGATGTCGGCTCAGTCGCATCACGCGTCCTCGCGGGGTTTGAGGCCATGGAGCAGCAGGTCCGACAGCGCGTCCGCGACATCGACCGGCTCCCTGAGATTTTTCGGATGAAAGTCGAACGCGCTCGCCAGCATCATGTGGCCGAGGCAGGGACCGCCGATACAGCGCATCAGCATGTCGGCATCGACGGGGCGGAATGTTCCGGCCTCGACGCCGTCGGCAGCCAGGGTCGCGATGGCGCGGCGCGCAGTTTCCAGAACCTGGTCGCGATAATGGGCGGCGATGTCGGGGAAGCGATGGGCTTCGGTCAGGACCAGGCGCGGGGCGGCGGAAATGTCCGGGTCGGTCATGGCGGTAATCATCATGAAGATGACGCCGCGCAGTGCCGCTTCCGGATCGCGCGGCGCACCGACCGAGGCCAGGCGTTCCGCGGCCGTGGCCAGGGCGCCGGCCGATTGCTCGACCAACGCTTTCAGCATCGCTTCCTTGGACGGGAAATAGAGATAGACCGCGCCCTTGGAGAGGCCGGCCCGCTTGGCGATGTCTTCAACGCGCGCGGCGGTGAAGCCCTGTTCGACAAAGACGGAAAGGGCGGCGTCCAGGATCTCGTCGGGCCGGGCTTCAGGCCGGCGGCGTCGTGTTTTCGTGCTCATGCCGATTTAATAACTGACCGGTCAGTTAGTTGCAAAGGAAATTTCCGAGGCCCGGGGATCGGCCCTTTTCTAGGGGGTGGGGTCGCCGGTGTTCAGTGCACGCGCCCAGTCCTCTGCCCAGCCGTTCAGGGGCAGCAGGAGGTCCTGCAGGCTGCGCCCGCGGGCGGTGAGGGCATAGCCCTCATCGGTCAGTTCCACGATGCCGGCCTCGATGCATTCGGCCAGGCGTGTATTGAGCACGCTGGGGCTTATCCCGGCGGCCTCCTGCAGCGCGCGGAAGCGCAGATGCCGGTCATCCCGCAACTCCCACAGCAGGCGCAATTGCCAGCGCCGGCCCAGAAGGTCGAGCAGGGCCATGACCGGGCGGCCGGACTGTGATGCGGGTGTCGGATGGCCGGGGAGGGGTGTGGATCGGGTCATGCTATTATTTTCGTAGCGTTGGAATGAATGTGTGCTATGAAATTCATAGCAACGATTGTCCCGGAGGTCCAGCATGCCCCGTATCGCCCCTGTCGAGCCGCCCTATTCGCAAGATGTGCAGGCGGTTTTCGACCGCATCATGCCCGCAGGCGTGCCGCCGCTGCGCCTCTTCACCACGCTGGCACGCAGCGAGCGGGTCTACCGGAAATTCAACGCCGGCAGCCTGCTCGACCGCGGCACGCTCACCCTGCGCCAGCGCGAACTCGTGATCGACCGCACCTGTGCGCTCAATGGCTGTGCCTATGAATGGGGCGTGCATATCGCCTTTTTCGCCGAACGGGTCGGCCTGACGCCCTCCGAGATCGAGGCGCTCGCCGCGCCGGAGATCCGTGACGATGACTGGCCGGCTGAAGAAGCGGCCTTGCTGCATTTGTGCGACGCGCTTCACCTCACAAGCCGGATACCGAAGGACTGCTGGGACCGGCTCGCCACGCATTTCAGCGACGAGCAGATCCTCGAACTCATCGCCCTGGCCGGCTTCTACCGGACGGTGGCCTATTTCGCGAACGGGCTGGAGATCGAGCCGGAAGCTTTTGGTGCGCCGCTGCCCGGCTACACGCCGGGCACCTGACTCGCCGGGTGCGGCAAAGCGGTGTCAGATCGCACCTGCTTCAAGGGGCCGGCGGCAAGGGGGAGTTGGCGATGTACGAGACCATCTATCTGGCACTGCATGCGATTGTCGCACCGGCCTGGATACTGTTGGCCGTCGCGCCGGGCTGGCGCTGGACGCAGCGGCTCGTACACGCCGCCCTGATCCCGCTCGTCCTGTGCGCCATCTATCTGGCCTTCCTGACCGCCGCGATCGGCTTCGGACAGGCCGATCCGGACGCCGGGATGAGCACGCTGGCCGGTGTGATGGCGCTGTTCTCGCATCCGGTCGGCGCGCTGACGGGATGGACGCATTTCCTCGTCTACGACCTCTTTGTCGGTGCCTGGATCGTTCGCGATGCGCGCCGTCACGGCATCGCCCACTGGATCGTCCTGCCGGCGCTCTTCCTGTCGCTGATGTTCGGACCGCTGGGCCTCCTGCTTTACCTCCTGATCCGCAAGTTCAGCGGCAAGGGCGGCTGGTCGCTTGATGAGGCGGCCCTCTCTTAGCGCCTTCTGGGCAGCCGGCCGTCGCGCCGCGGGGCTTCGCCTTTCTTCAGCTTCCAGCGTTTCAGGAGGCCGTCGACCGGGTGGACGTAGAGCCGCCCCGGTTCGGGACCGTCGGCGAGGTAATAGCGCCGGCTCCACAGCCATCTGCCGTCGCGTCCGATGGCCGGCCGGTCGACGAAGTCGTCGAGATGCTCCAGTACGTGCTGCTTCACCGTGTGGCCGGGATCGAGATGCTCGCAGATCTCCGCATGCACCTTGTCCCAGGGCCGGCCGACTTGCCGGTCGAGGTAGCGTTTCAGCGGGGCGAGATTCTCGTTCAGCCATTTGGAATGCGTGCCGTTCTCCTTGCGCTGGCGGCGCAGGCCCTGCTTTTTCGGCAGGAGATCGCCGGCCCGGTCCAGCTTGCCGCGTGCCAGCTTCTGCGTGCGCCAGCCGGCCCGCGGCCGCTCGACGATCACCTTGAACATGTCCTTGCGCATGAGATGTCCTCCCGGGCGGTGCGGGGGAGGGCCGCAAGGCCCTACCCCTTCACGCAGACCACCTGCTTGAGCGTGTGGACCACCTCCACCAGGTCGGACTGGGCCGCCATGACGGCGTCGATGTCCTTGTAGGCCATCGGCGTTTCGTCGATGACGCCGGCGTCCTTGCGGCACTCCACCCCCTCCGTCGCCTTGCGGTGATCGGCCAGGGTGAAGGCCTGGCGGGCCTTCGAGCGCGACATGGTCCGCCCGGCGCCGTGGGAGCAGGAGCAGAAGCTGTCTGCCGCGCCCTTGCCGCGGACGATGAAGGAGCGCGCGCCCATCGAGCCGGGAATGATCCCCAGCTCGCCCTCGCGGGCCGAGACCGCGCCCTTCCGGGTCAGCCAGACATCGGCGCCGAAATGGTGTTCCTGCTCCACGTAATTGTGGTGGCAGTTCACCGCGGCCTTGTCGGTCTTGAACCGGCCCAGCGTGGTGCGCAGCGCGCCGAGGACGCGCATCATCATCGCCTCGCGGTTCTCGCGGGCATAATCCTGCGCCCAGCCGACGGCCTCGACATAATCGTCGAACAGGGGCTCGCCCTCCAGGAAGAAGGCGAGGTCCTTGTCCGGCACATGGAAGTCCAGCACCCGGCGGGCGAGCTCCTCGCGGGCGCGCTCGATGAAATAGGTGCCGATCATGTTGCCGGTGCCGCGCGACCCCGAGTGCAGCATCACCCACACCGCGCCGGCCTCGTCGAGGCACAGTTCGATGAAGTGATTGCCGCCGCCCAGCGTGCCCAGCTGACCGTCCACCTTGTGGGTGCCGATCTTGCGGTGCTTCGCCTTGATCGTGGCCAGCCGCTCCATCAGGCCGGAGGCCTTCAGCTGCGTCTCCACCGAGGCCGGATTGATCCGGTGATCGCCGCCCTTGCCATTGCCCACCGGCACGGCGCGTTCGATGGCGTCGCGGGTGGCCTTCAGGCTGTCGGGCAGGTGCGCGGCCTTCAGGCTGGTGCGCACTGCCATCATGCCGCAGCCGATATCCACGCCGACCGCGGCAGGAATGATCGCACCCTTCGTGGGGATCACCGAACCGACCGTCGCGCCGCGTCCGAAATGCACGTCCGGCATGGCCGCGACGTGGCTGTGCACGAAGGGCAGGCCGGCGACATTGCGCAATTGCTCGATGGCAGCATCCTCGACGGGAACGCCGCGGGTCCAGGCCTTGATCACGCCGGAACGGGTCTCGATGGCTTCAAATTGCACAGACATGGTTCGTCCATCCCGCAGCGCCTGCGGGACCTTTCTCTTTTTGTGTTGTGATGTGTCCGGCCCCGGAATTGGGAGGGTGCGCGTTGGGGGCACGCACCCTCCCGAGGCAGGGTTCCGGCCGGCCGCTGGGGGAGAGAGAGCCGTGGCCGGAACGAAAAAACCCTCCGCGAGCAACGCTCGGGAGGGCGGGTCACCGGGACTGTTGGGGGTCAGTCTACCAGGTGATCGCGGACCCTTCCGCGCGCGCAGTCACGGCCGGCCAGAAGGCCGAGCCTGGGAGGCGATATGCGGTCTGAACTGCGTTCATCATCGTCTCTCTTTTGCGCGCCCGTTCGCGGGCGGGTGGTGATCGGGAGGCGGCTTATGACGCCGCCCGCCTTCGCGTTCAAGACGAAATCGGCACGGTGAGGTTGGATCGCCGTGATGTGTGACTTTTGAGGCACGTTTTGCACCCCGCTTGCGATTTCTGTCGCGCGGCCGGCCCGGTTCGACCTAATCTCGCGAAAACAAGACGGGGGAGGACGCCGATGTTTCAATCCATCATGACGCCTGTGCTCGCGCTCGCGGCGTGGACATTGGTGATGTTGCTGTGGATGTATGCCACGCGCCTGCCGGCCATGCAGAAGGCCGGGATCGATGCGACGAAGATCCAGGACCCGGCAGAGCTGAACACGCTGCCCATCGAAGTCCGCCGCATCGCGCACAACTATAACCACCTGCACGAGCAGCCGCTGATCTTCTACGTGCTGTGCATCTACGGCCATCTGGCCGGCGTCGCCGACGAGCTGAACATCATGCTCGCCTGGGGCTATGTCGTGCTGCGCATCCTCCACTCGCTGATCCAGGCCCTGTGGAATTTCGTCCCCGTCCGCTTCGCCGTCTTCATGGCGTCCTCGATCGTGCTGGTCGTGATGACGGTGCGCAATGTGATCGCGGCGATGTGACGGGGTGAAAAGCCTGCCGGAAGCGGCTGAACAGCCGATCAGGATTTTCTTCGCCATCGCTTGGTGATAACCGGAGCCCATGCACGCACCCGAAGCCCGACTCTCCCAGGTGATCGACCGGTTCGAACAGGTGGAAGCCCGCCTGGGCGCCGCGGGCGATCCCGATGAAATCGTCAAGCTCTCCAAGGAGCACGCCGAGCTGAAGCCGGTGGCCGAGAAGGCCAGCGAGCTGAGGGCTGCGCGCGCCGAACTCGATGATCTCGCCGAGATGATGGAGGGCGGCGACGCGGAAATGGCCGACATGGCGCGCGAGGAATACTACGCCCTCAAGGAGCGCCTGCCCGAGCTCGAGCACGAGATGTCGCTGCTGCTCCTGCCCAAGGACAAGGATGACAGCGCCGACGCCCTGATCGAGATCCGCGCCGGGACCGGCGGCGACGAGGCGGCGCTGTTCGCCGGCGATCTCTATGCCATGTACCAGCGCTATGCCCAGCTGCGCGGCTGGAGCTGGGAACTGGTCTCGGCCTCGGAAGGCGAGCATGGCGGCTACAAGGAAGTCATCGCCCAGGTCTCCGGCAATGGCGTGTTCGGCCGGCTGAAATTCGAAAGCGGCGTGCACCGTGTGCAGCGCGTGCCGGCGACGGAAAGCCAGGGCCGCATCCATACCTCCGCCGCCACGGTGGCGATCATGCCGAAGCCGGAAGAGGTGGATTTCGACCTCGACATGAGCGAGGTCCGCGTCGACACGATGCGTGCTTCCGGGGCCGGTGGCCAGCACGTCAACAAGACCGAGTCGGCCGTGCGCATGACGCACCTGCCGACGGGTATCATGGTGGTGTGCGCCGAGAAGTCCCAGCACCAGAACCGCGCCCGCGCCCAGGAACTCCTCAAGGCCAAGCTCTACGACATGCAGCGCGAGGCCGCCGCGGCCGAACGCGCCGCCGAGCGCAAGGGCCAGATCGGTTCCGGCGACCGTTCCGAACGCATCCGCACCTATAATTATCCGCAGGGCCGGGTCTCCGACCACCGCATCAACCTCACCCTCTACAAGCTGGACCAGATCGTCGCCGGCGACGAGCTGGACGAGGTGATCTCCGCCCTGATCGCGGAAGACCAGGCAGCCCGCCTGGCGGCGCTGGAAGACGCCTGATCCGGCGATGACCGGGTCCTTCGACAAGCTGGTCGGCGATGCGAGGGCCGAGTTCGACAAGGCGCCGGGCAAGCCGCTGCGCGAAGCCTGGCAGGGGCTGGGCCTGGCCGATATCCGGCGTGATCTGGTGCAGCGTCTGCTCGCCGCCGGGATCGGCGAGGCGGAGACCGAGGCGCGCCACATGCTCGCCCATGTCCTCGCCCCGGCAACGCTGGCCGAGGCCCTGGCCGATCCGGCCCTGGTCTCCTGGCAGCGCGTCGCCAGCCTCGCCGATCTCGCCTGGGACCGGCTCGCCCGCAAACCGCTGAGCCAGGTGCTGGGCAGCCAGCCCTTCTGGACGCTCGATCTGGCGGTGACGCCTGATGTGCTGACCCCGCGGGCCGATACCGAGACACTGGTCGAGGCCGTGCTGGCCCGCTGCCCGGACGGCGATGCCGAACTGCTCGATCTGGGCACCGGTTCCGGTGCCATCCTGCTGGCGCTCCTGAGCGAGCGGCCGGGCTGGCACGGCACCGGGATCGATCTCTCCGATGCGGCGCTGGCCGTGGCGCGCGGCAATGCCGGGCGCTGCGATCTGGCGAATCGCGCCCGCTTCGCGCGCGGCCGGTGGTCGGACGGTCTGGCGGACGCGGCCTTCGATATTGTTGTCTCCAATCCGCCCTACATCGTCTCGGACGTGCTGGCCGGACTGGAGCCGGAAGTGCGCGACCATGAGCCGGCCATGGCGCTGGATGGCGGGGCGGACGGGCTGGACGCCTATCGCGACATCTTCCGTGATGTGCGGCGGATCCTCAAGGAAAACGGTCTCTTGGCGCTCGAGATCGGCTATGACCAGGGCACGGCCGTGAGCGCGCTGGCGCAGGCCGCCGGCCTGACCGGGACCGCCGTCCTGCGCGACCTCGCCGGTCAGGACCGGGTGGTCATCGGATACAACGGCGAAAACCGCTAAAAGGGCTTGGAATGCGTGGCTTGCCGGTCTAGGGTCACCGACAAGGCAGGTGGATCGCGCCAGTACGGGGGTCTCGCGCGGCCGGATGAGCCACCTGCCATTATCCGGCCAATTCGACGATCAACGTGTTCGGTGGCGCACAGGCTTGCACCTGCAAATGCACAGCAAAGCCAGCAGTTTAGATAAGCATCGCTGTTAAACAGGGATAGGCGATATGAAGCGTCAACGCGGTCGAGGACGTAAGTCCGGAAATCCGGCTAACCGCAGCTATGAGAGCAACGGTCCGGAAGTAAAGATCCGTGGCAATGCCTCCCAGATCTACGACAAGTATCTCCAGCTGGCGCGCGACGCGTCGTCGGCCGGTGACCGGGTGCGTGCGGAAAATCTTTATCAGCACGCCGAGCATTATTACCGCATCCTCCAGGCCAGCCAGCCCAGGCGCGAGCCGGGCCAGGACGATAATGGCGACAATGCCGAGGCCAATGGTGATGACGAGGACAATGACGACATGTCCTACGGCTCCAATGGCGGCGGCTCCAACGGTGGCCACTCCAACAATGGATCCGGCAATGACCAGGGCGGGGATCGCGAGCGCGAACCGCGCCGTGGCCGTGGCCGTCAGCGCCAGCAGCGCCCCTCCGACCGGGGCGGCGAAAAGGAAGATCCGCTCGGTGTCGTGACGCCGGAAGCCGAAAAGCCGGCTGCCGAAGAGGCCAAGCCGGACGCCAAGGCCGAGGATGGTGAAGACGGCGCGCGCCGCCGGACCCGCCGTCCGCGCCGCACCAAGGCTGAAATCGCCGCCGACAAGGCCGCAGCGGAAGCCGCGCTGGAAAGCGCCAGCGCTTCGGCCGACGGCAAGACCGGCGGTGGGGACGATTCCGAAAGCGAAGCCGCCTGACGGGCGCACCGCATTGCGGACTGTGAAAGATGGGCGGCCGGTTTCCCGGCCGCCCTTTTCGTATCTGGAGCGTGATCAGGTGAAGTGGGAACCGGTTCACCGGTTCGATCACGCGACCGCTCAAGAATCCGGAGCGGGAACGATTTCGCAGGAAACGATCCTGTCTAGAGCTCGGCCCGGCCGCGCAGGCCGCGCGGCACCAGGCCGAAATCATGCCCGTCGCTGCGGGCCGCCTGGACCAGCACGGCCAGCGCCATCAGGGCCAGCAGCACCTCGGCCGACGGGCCCGCCATCCAGATTCCCCATTCCCCGAACCAGACCGGCAGGACCAGCGTCAGCGGGATCGCGAACAGATAGGTGCGCGACAGGCTGAGCAGGGCGGCGCGCAACGCGTCTCCGACGGCCTGGAAACAGGTCGAGATCATCACGGCAGGCCCTGCCAGCACATAGGCGGCCACGATCACCGGCAGCAGGCGGCCGACCTCGGCGATCACGACCGGATTGTCGACGAAGAGCCCGGCCAGCCCGGTCGCGCCAAAGCTGAAAATCGCCTGCGCCGTGCCGGCATAGACCAGCCCGCAAACGAGGCCCAGCCGCAGTGTGCGGGCGACCCGATCGCGCCGTCCGGCGCCGAAATTATTGCCCACAATGGCCTGCAGCGCCTGCGCCATTCCCATCAGGCCGAGAAAGCTGAACGACAGGAGACGCGTGGCGATGCCACAGGCGGCGACCGTGGTATCGTAATCCTCCAGCGCCGTGTTCTGCAGCATGACCAGGATCGTGCCCGATCCCAGCGACAGGCCCAGGAAGGACAGGCTCTGCGGGGCACCCAGGGCCAGGAAGTCGCGCCAGCCCGTGCGCCAGCGGTGCCAGGGCAGGGCGAAGGCCGGCAGATCGCCGCGTCCGCTGGCCCGGAAGGCGAGCACGATGATGAGGCCGGCCGCCTGGGCGAGCGCGGTGCCGATGGCCGAGCCGGCGACACCCCAGCCCAGGCCCGCGATCAGCACGAAATTGATCGCCATATTGGCGACGGTCACCAGCGCGCCGGTGATCGCCATGAAGCCGACCCGGCCTTCCACGCGCAGGGCGGTGGTCTGCAGGCCGAGGGCGAAGGCCAGCGGCGCGGCGATGACGGTGATCTGCAGATAGCGATAGCCGTATTCAGCCAGTGTGGCCGAGCCGTTGGCCGCCAGCCGCACCAGGGGCTCGCCGCCCAGGAAGAAGACCGCCAGGAGGGCAAGGCAGGTGAGCACGCTCAGCCCGTGCGCACCGGCGAAGCTGGCCTCGGCACCGGCATGATCGGATGCACCCAGCTGGCGGGCCAGCACGCTGGCCATGCCGTTGGCCACGAGCGTGGCCAGGGCGATGCACATCATCACGATCGGAAACATCAGGGTGACGGCGGCGAGGGCATCGGCGCCGACGAACACGCCGAGGAAGATCGCATCGACGACGGTGAGAAGCCCGTTCACGCTCATCAGGAAGACGATGGGCAGGGCGGTTCTGGCAAACAGGGGACCGATCGGTCCTTCCAGGTACCCGGTCTTGCGGGCAGCAGTCTGGCTCATGGGTCACATCCCGGTCGGGCACCGCCCGGATACCGGACGGCGCGACATCCTGCACGGGCCATAAGGCGGCGTTCGCTTTGGCGAGAAGCCGGGCAGGACAAGTTGAATTCGGAAAGCGGGTTTCACCGGGCAGGCTCTCTGCCAGCGGCGGGCACCCAGGAGCCCGGAAGGCGAATGGCTAGGCGGTCGCCCCGGTCCCGTCAAGCAAAACCGGGTCGCCCACCGCGATACGGCCGCCCTGCTCGACGCTCAGATAGAGCCCGCAGCGGGTGTGGCCATAGTGTTCGAACAGGGCCTTGGGCAGGTCGATATCCCGTTCGCCCGTATCCAGATTGACGCTCGTCGCGGCACAGCGGCCGATCGGGTCCCGGGCCCGCAGCACGGCATCGCCGATGTGGATGTCCCGGCCGATCCAGTCGAACTCCGCCCAGGGATCGAGCCCGTCGATCAGCAGATTGCCGCGAAACCGCACCGGGTCGAGTTCGTGTCCGGTCCGGGCCGCCAGGTCGCGCACCGAGGCGGCATTGATCAGCGAGATGTGCGGCTGGGGAATATCCGTCATCGCCTGGCCGGGCGCAGACACGATGCGCATCGGACCGCGCAGCTGGTCGCCGAGAAGCCCTGCCAGCCGGTCGAACAGGGGCGCATGCGTCGTCGCGTCCTCCAGGTCGACGGTCACGGCTTCCCTGGCATCGACCGCCACGGACAGGCGCTGGCCCGCATCCTCATAGCGGCAATCCAGCCGCGCCAGTTCTGCCTGTCCGGCGAGCATGAGAAAGTGTTTCTTCTTCACATGGCCGGGATTGTCCGCATCGAAGGGACCGGGGCCGTTCTCGATCGCCCAGCGGCGATCGTCAGGCAGGACCTTGCCGGCCTGCAGCCCGACAGCGTCCATGCGATCGGGGCCCAGCCCCTTTACCGGAAAGCGGGTGATGGCGGTAAGCTGGGGCATGGCAATAACCTGTTGGTGAGGCAGGGGCAGAATGTCGCGACCCGTCCACTTGTGTGACTCAATGGCCACACCTACATCAGGGTCGGAACGCGGTGCCGTCGTGCTTGATCAAGGCGACAGGCCGCACGTTATCTCGCCTGATTTGGGAGATCGATATGGATTTTGAGAAATATACAGACCGTGCGCGGTCGATCGTCCAGGCTGCCCAGGGCCTGGCGCTGAAATCGAACCATCAGCAATTTGCCCCCGAGCACCTGCTCAAGGCGCTGCTCGACGATGAGGCCGGGCTTGCCGCAAACCTCATCGAGGCCGCCGGCGGCCGCATCCGCCAGGTTCAGGACGGCACCGCCCAGGCGCTCGCCGCCATTCCCAAGGTGGAAGGCGGGCAGGGCAAGCTCTACCTCGCGCCGGACACCGCCAAGATTTTCGGTGCTGCCGAGGAAGCGGCCAAGAAGGCCGGCGACCAGTACATCACCGCTGAACGCCTGCTGCAGGCGATCAGCCTGACGGCCGGCAACAAGGCCTATGACGTGCTCAAGGCCTCCGGCGTCACGCCGCAGGCGCTCAACACGGCGATCAACGATCTGCGCCAGGGCCGCACCGCCGACAGCCAGTCGGCCGAGGACAGCTATGAGGCGCTGAAGAAATATGCCCGCGACCTCACCGAAGTCGCGCGCGAAGGCAAGCTCGACCCGGTGATCGGCCGCGACGAGGAAATCCGCCGCGCCATCCAGGTCCTTTCCCGCCGCACCAAGAACAATCCCGTGCTGATCGGCGAACCCGGCGTCGGCAAGACCGCCATCGCGGAAGGTCTGGCCCTGCGTATCGTCAATGGCGACGTGCCGGAAAGCCTGAAAGAAAAGAAGCTGCTGGCGCTGGACATGGGCGCGCTGATCGCCGGTGCGAAATATCGCGGCGAGTTCGAGGAGCGCCTGAAGTCCGTGCTGAACGAGGTGCAGTCGGCCAATGGCCAGATCATCCTCTTCATCGACGAGATGCACACCCTGGTCGGCGCCGGCAAGACCGATGGTGCGATGGATGCGTCCAACCTGCTGAAACCTGCCCTGGCGCGCGGCGAGCTGCACTGTGTCGGCGCGACGACGCTGGACGAGTACCGCAAGCATGTCGAGAAGGACGCCGCGCTCGCCCGCCGCTTCCAGCCGGTCTTCGTCGACGAGCCGTCGGTGGAGGACACCGTCTCCATCCTGCGCGGGCTGAAGGAGAAGTACGAGGTGCACCATGGCGTGCGCATCGCCGACAGCGCTATTGTCGCTGCCGCCAATCTCTCCAACCGCTACATCACCGACCGTTTCCTGCCGGACAAGGCCATCGACCTGATGGACGAGGCCGCGTCGCGCCTGCGCATGCAGGTGGACTCGAAGCCGGAGGAACTCGACGAGATCGATCGCCGGGCGATCCAGCTGAAGATCGAGGCCGAGGCGCTCAAGAAGGAAAATGACGACGCGTCGAAGGAACGCCTGAAGACGCTCGAAAAGGAAATCGCCGAACTGGAAAGCCGCTCTGCCGAGCTGACCGCGGCCTGGCGCGCCGAGAAGGAAAAGCTCGCCTCCGCGACCACGATCAAGGAAGCGCTGGAACGGGCGCGCAACGAGCTGGTCGATGCGGAGCGCCGCGGCGATCTGGGCCGGGCCTCCGAGATCAAGTATGGCCGCCTGCCGGAACTGGAACGCCAGCTCGCCGAGGCCGAAGCCGAGGGCGATGGCGCTGACGGCCAGATGGTGCAGGAAGTCGTCGATGACGAGCAGATCGCCCATGTCGTCTCGCGCTGGACCGGCGTGCCGGTCGACAAGATGCTGGAAGGCGAGCGCGACAAGCTCCTGCGCATGGAAGAAGCGCTGCATGGCCGCGTTGTCGGTCAGCAGGCGGCGCTGGAAGCCGTGTCCGACGCGGTCCGCCGGGCGCGGGCCGGTCTGAAGGATCCGGCGCGTCCGATCGGCTCCTTCCTCTTCCTCGGCCCCACGGGTGTCGGCAAGACCGAGCTGACCAAGGCGCTCGCGGAATTCCTGTTCGACGACGAGACCGCGGTCACGCGGATGGACATGTCGGAATACATGGAGAAACACTCTGTCGCCCGCATGATCGGCGCGCCTCCGGGCTATGTCGGCTATGAGGAGGGCGGTGCCCTGACCGAAGCCGTGCGCCGCCGGCCCTACCAGGTCGTGCTGCTGGACGAGATCGAGAAGGCGCACCCGGACGTGTTCAACGTGCTGCTGCAGGTGCTCGACGACGGACGCCTGACCGACGGTCAGGGCCGCACGGTGGATTTCCGCAACACGATCATCATCATGACGTCGAACCTGGGTGCCGAATTCCTGCAACAGGTCGAGGATGCCGAACAGGCGCGAGACCAGGTGATGACGGCCGTGCGCGGACATTTCCGGCCGGAATTCCTCAACCGGGTCGACGAGATCATCCTGTTCCGCAAGCTGGCGCAGGAGCATATGGGTGCCATTGTCGACATCCAGATCGAGCGTCTCGCCCACCTCTTGGAAGATCGCCGCATGACGATCGAGCTGGACGGCAGCGCCCGCGACTGGCTGGCCGCCAAGGGCTATGACCCGGCCTATGGCGCGCGTCCGCTCAAGCGGGTGATCCAGAAGGAGCTGCAGGACCCGCTGGCCCGGCTGCTGCTGGAAGGCCGCATCAAGGACGGCGACACGATCAAGGTCTCCACCGAGGCCGGCGTGCTCACCGTCAACGGCGTCGCCGTCGGTGTGAAACCGCCGCTCCAGGCCGTGGTGAACTGATGAAGAGGGCGGGCCCGGGTGATCCCCGGGCCCGCTTTCTTTTCTACATCCGGATTTCCAGGTGCGGGCGTCCGTCCGATGTCCGCGACGCCGAGACGCCATTGCGGCCGATCGTGCCGTTCACGCGCTTGCGCCAGGCGGAAAAACTGTCGAACGTCACCACATCGACAGCCTCGTCCAGATCCAGCGTGACACGATAGCGCGCGCCGTCATTCAGCCGGGTCAGGCCGATCACCTCGGCGGTAAAGGCCTGGCCGAGATAGCTGCCGGACACTTTCGCGCCGAGCGACAGGGGTTCGGCCGGCCGGTTGCCGGTTGCGGCGTGGATCGTGTTCCAGTCGCGATAGCCGTATTGCCGGGCAACAAGCTCCAGCGCTTCGGAATGGGAAATGAAATTGCCCTCCGCCTCGAGCGATTTGCGCAGGCGTTTCGCCTGGGCCTTCAGCCCGTCGAGCGCAGGGAGGAGTTGGGTCGTCATGTCTTCAGCCTCATGCAGGTGCTGCATGCGGTCTTCTCGATGGGTGCCCGCCTTGCCATCCCGCCGCACAGCAACTGTTTCGGCAAAGATCATGTGCGGGAGAATTTCACCGTGGCTCGCGCCTGCGGGCGGCAGGCATCTCCCGTGCCCGAAAGCGTCACATAGTGCGACGCTGGCGCAACGTCAATGTTGCCCCAATGTCGCACCTATGTGTCCGGTATGAGGGTGTCCTGCAGGCCTACTGGGCGCCGTTCCCGGCATCGGCCATGAGCGGCGCGTCGCCGCGAGATGCCGGCGGTGCCGCGTCGCGGATCGCCAGGATCCGGTCCCGCTCGGCTTCGAACAGCGCGATCTCGTTGTCCGCCAGCTGGCGGCCGGTCGGCAGGTCGAGCGTCATCGGGTTCACCGGATTGCCGTTGTGATGCACTTCATAATGCAGGTGCGGACCGGTCGAGCGGCCGGTCGTGCCGACATAGCCGATGGTCTGGCCCTGGGTCACCCGGGACCCGGCCCGGATATTCCGCGCAAACCCGTTGAGGTGCGCATAGGCCGTCTGGTAGCCGTTTGCGTGGCGGATACGGATATAATTGCCGAAGCTGCCGAACCGGTTGGCCCGCTCCACGACACCATTGCCCGCCGCCATGATCGGCGTACCGGTCGGCGCTGCGAAATCGGTGCCGTTATGGCGGCGCGTATAGCCCAGGATCGGGTGGCGGCGCGCGCGCGAGAAGTGCGAGGACAGGCGGGCGCCATTGATCGGCGTGAGCATCAGCAGGCGCTGGGCGCTGGCGCCATCGGCGGTGTAATATCCGACAATACCGTCCGGTGTCTCGAAGCGGAAGAATTCCTTCGGTTCGCCGCGGCCGGCATAGCGCGCATAGAGGATGTCGCCGGTGCGGGCGACATCGCCCTCATCGTCGATCATGCGCTCGAAGAGGATATCGAAACCGTCACCCGGCTGGATCGAGCGCTGGAAGTCGATCGCATAGCCCAGAACGCCGGCCAGTTCGACGACCACACGATCGGTGGCACCGGCATTGAGCGCGTCGACATAGAGCGAGGTGTTGATCTCGCCGGTCGCGCGGACGAGTTCCCGTTCGAATGTCGCGTGGGTTTCGCGGGCGCGGTAGTTGTCGTCCCACGTCCGGGCAACGGTGATCGACCGTTCGACATCGGGCCGGAAAGACAGGCCGTTCAGGCGAACCGCCGAAGCCTCGTCGCCGCCTTCGGCGTCCGGCGTCGTCTCGACATAGAGCCGGATACGTTCACCGACGGGCAGGCGGCGCAGGTCGTAGACCGTGCTGAGCGCGGAAATCGCACGCGCGGCCTCGACGCGATCAATGCCCGCATCGTCGAGCAGGCCGGCGAGCGTACCGCCGCTGGGCACCACCCGTTCGACCTGGATCGTCGTGGCACAGTTCACGCAATCGGTGAAAGCGGAATAATTCAGTTCGACCGGGTCGAGCGCCACCGCCAGCGTCATCGGCGGCGGTTGCAGCACGTCCTGGCTCGACGCGATCTGGCTTGCTTCGGCCAGCAGCTGGCTGTTGTCGGCGACCGGCGTGTCGATCGCCGTCTGTCGGTCGATCGGAGACGCATCGCTTTGCGGCTCGTTGCTGGTCATGAGGGCTATAAGAAGCACCGCGGAGAGCGTCAGGCTGGCAGCAGCCACAAGGCCACGGGTGCGGTGGGTGTCGGCACGGGATACGTCAAATCCGGACATGTCGGCGTCCATACTCCGGTCAGCTCGTTAACACACGGCGTGTCACACGTGATGTCTAGCAAGTCTCGCGCCGTCCGAAGCTGTAACACTCCGGAATGGCCGAGCGCCCCCTCAAAAGCCGTGCAAACCATGGCTTGGACCGATCCGGTTGCCAAGTCCTTTACGGCGGAGCATTGCAGATTTGACTGCGAAAAGGGGCGAGAGGCAGCGAGAATCGTGTATCGATGACGACATGCTCGACGAATTTCCCTCCGAACTGACCGCCGAACAGCTTGCCGCACTGCTGTGTGCCCGGCTGTGTCATGACCTTGTCAGCCCCGTTTCTGCACTGGGGGCTGCCCTGAGCGTTCTGGACGACCAGGACTCGGCGGACATGCATGAAGATGCGATGGGACTGGTGCGCGAAAGCGCCCGCCAGGCCCAGGCGAAGCTGGAATTCTCGCGTCTCGCATTCGGGGCCGGCGGATCGGCTCCGGGCATTCTGGATACCCGGGAACTGCGCCGGCTGACCGAGAACATGTTCTCGGCCTTCAAGCCGGAGATTGTCTGGAAAGTCGAGGCTTCGGGTCTCGAGAAGGCCGCCGCACGCCTGCTCCTCAATCTGTGCACGCTCGGCGTCGATGCAGCCCCGCGCGGCGGCACGGTGACGGTCGAGGCGACGGATGCCGCCGGCGGCGCGCGTCTGCGTATTGTCACGGAGGGCCCGCGGGCCCGGCTGGAAGCGGGCACCGCGCTCGCCCTGGAAGGCCAGGCGCCGGAGCACGGTTTCGACGGACGCTCGATCCAGCCCTACTACACGGCGCTCATCGCGCGCTCGGCCGGCGGCCGCGTCAGTGCACACGTGGATGGCGAGCGTGTGGAATTCGTGGCCCTGGTCAAACCGCCGGAAGGCATGATCGGCTAGGCCTGCAAGGCGAGGCCAAACCAGATAATATTCTATTCGTATTGTAGATGAGAATAGGCTACCCGAGCCAACAGTCCGTTAACTAAGGGCTGGCAGGTTGTGCTGGAATCAAGACCGCACGGGGCCTGCCATGGATGATCTCATCAGCGAGTTTTTGACGGAAACAGCCGAAAGCCTGGACGTCATCGACGCGGAGCTGGTGCGTTTCGAGAACAACCCGGAAGACCGGGCCATTCTCGACAACATTTTCCGCCTTCTCCACACCATCAAAGGGACTTGCGGCTTCCTGGGCCTTCCCCGCCTGGAAGCTGTCGCTCACGCCGGCGAAACGCTGCTGGGCAAGTTCCGCGACGGCGAACTCGCCGTATCGCCACCGATGGTGACGCTCGTCCTCGAGGCGATCGACCAGATCAAGGTGCTGCTGGAATCGCTCGAGGAAACCGGCGCCGAGCCGGCCGGCGAAGACAGCGCCCTGATTTCCAAGCTCGAAGATGCGGCGATGGGCAAGCTGGAAGGTGCCGTCCAGCCGGACGCGCCGCAGAAGCCTGAAAACTGGGACGAAGACCTTGGCCGCGAACTGCGTCCGGGCGAAGTCTCGCTGGCCGATCTGGAAGCGGCCTTCCAGAACGCCGATGTTGAACCTGCCAATGCTCCGGGCGACGCAGCGCCGGCAGAGAGTGCGCCTGTGCAGCACCTCGGCGTCGGCGATTTCGATCCGGAACTGGGTCGCGAACTGCGTCCGGGTGAAGTGTCCGCTGCCGAACTCGAAGCGGCTTTCATGAGCGCCGATGTTGAGCCCGGCTACGCGCCGGAACCGCCCAAGGCGTTCATCACCGACGATATGAGCCATGAAGAAGCGCTGCAGTCGGCCATGGCCGAGCTGAAGGGCGTTGATCACGTCGCCGGTGGTGAAGGCGGCCCGCGCGTCCAGCAGACGGTGCGTGTCACCGTGGACGTGCTGGAAGGTCTGATGACGACCGTTTCCGAGCTCGTGCTGACCCGCAACCAGCTGATGCAGACCATTCGAGGCATGGAAGACGAGGAGCTCAAGGGCCCCCTCCAGCGCCTGTCTGCCGTGACCGGCGAGCTGCAGGACGGGGTCATGAAGACCCGCATGCAGCCGATCGGCGATGCCTGGCGCAAGCTGCCGCGTATCATCCGCGACGTCTCGACGGATCTCGGCAAGAAGATCGAACTGGTCATGGAAGGCCAGGACACCGAGCTGGACCGTCAGGTGCTCGAGCTGATCAAGGATCCGCTCACCCACATGGTCCGCAACTCGGCCGATCACGGCCTCGAGATGCCGGCCGACCGGGTCAAGGCCGGCAAGCCCGAGAAGGGCCGGATCAAGCTGTCCGCCTATCATGAAGGTGGCCACATCATCATCTCCATTTCCGATGACGGGAAGGGGCTGGACACCAAGCGCATCGGCGAGAAGGCCCTGGAGAAAGGCCTGACCACGCACGACGAGCTGGAGCGGATGACCGAAGCGCAGATCCACCGCTTCATCTTCGCACCGGGCTTCTCGACGGCGGCCAAGGTGACCAACCTGTCCGGCCGCGGTGTCGGCATGGACGTGGTGCGCACGAATATCGAGCAGATCGGCGGCGTGGTGGACGTGGCGTCCACGGCTGGCCGCGGCTCGCATTTCTCGATCAAGATCCCCCTGACCCTGGCCATCGTGTCGGCCCTGATCGTCGGCTGCGACGAACAGCGCTTCGCGATCCCGCAACTGGCTGTGCGCGAACTGGTGCGCGTCGGCGCCGGGTCCGAGCACACGGTTGAAAAACTGCACGGTGCCCGCGTGATGCGTCTGCGCGACCGCCTGATGCCGATTGTCGACCTGCACGATGTGCTCGGTGTCGGCGAAGCCTATAGCGGCGGTGAAGACGAAGCGGCCTTCGTGGTCGTGCTCGACGCCGGCGGCCGCAATGTCGGCCTCGTCGTCGACAATGTCCTCGACACCGAGGAAATCGTCGTGAAGCCGCTCTCGGAATCGCTGCGCAATGTGTCGGCCTATTCCGGTGCGACCATCCTGGGCGACGGTTCTGTCATCATGATCCTCGATCCGAACGGCCTGGCCGGCGAGATCGTCTCGGCGATGGAAGAGGAAGCTGTGAACGACATGGCCAGTGCTTCGGTTACCGAACTGGCGCAGCAGACCCAGCGTCTGCTCCTGGTCCGCGCCGGCGGTACGGAACCCAAGGCGGTTCCGCTGGCCCTGGTCACGCGTCTGGAAGAGTTCGAACCGGATACCATCGAGACCACCAATGGCCGCCAGGTTGTCCAGTATCGTGGCCGCCTGATGCCGATCGTGCCGCTGGGCGCGGAAATCCGCTGCACGGAAGGCCAGCGTCTGCCGGTCCTCGTCTTCGCCGAGAACCACACGGCCATCGGTCTCGCCGTCGACCAGATCGTCGACGTCGTCGAGGAACGTGTCGACATGCAGATGTCCTCCGACAAGCAGGGCGTCATCGGGTCTGCGATCATCAAGGGCAAGGCCACGGATGTGGTCGATATCGCCTGGTATCTCGATCAGTCGCGCGCCAGCGATATCCAGCGCCGCTCGGCCTCGCGCCGCCGCAAGGTGCTGCTGGTCGATGCCGACGCCTTTGCCCGACGCATGATCGCGCCGCTGCTGGCCGCTGCCGGCTATGACGTGACGCCGGCCGGCGGCATGCACGAGGTCAAGTCGATTGCCGAAGCGGGCGAGCATTTCGATGCGCTCGTCGGCGATCCGGCGGCTCTCGACCGCATCCGCAATGAAGGCATGTGGACCAATCTGCCGGCCCTCGCTGTGACGGACTGGCCTGAAGATACTCCGGCCGACGGCCTCACGGTCGTCCTGCCGCGCTCCGACCGCGGTGCCCTGATTGCCGCGCTCGACGAGGTTTCCCAAGAGGAGAAAGTGGCATGAGCTCGCAGCATAGCGACAATTCCGGCCTCGGCGCCGAAGCGATGAACGAGTACGTGTCCGTCCGTATCGGCGATCAGCTGTTCGGCGCGCCGGTCGATGCGATCCGTGAAGTGTTCGCGCCGCAATCGGTAACGCATGTTCCGCTGGCTCCCGACGAGGTCGCGGGGCTTCTGAACCTGCGCGGCCGCATCGTCACGGCCATTGACGCCCGCCGTCGTCTGGGCCTGACGCCGCGCGAGAAGACCGAGACCGGAATGGCACTCGGTGTGGAACGCGGGAACGAAATCTTCGGACTTATCGTCGACAGTGTCGGTGAAGTGCTGCGTCGCCCGCGGTCCGAACTGGAACCGGTCCCGGCCCATGTCGATGCGCGCTGGCGTTCCATGGTCAAGGGCGTGCACCGGCTGGAAAAGGAACTGCTTGCAGTTCTCGACGTTTCGGCCGTCATCGGTACGGCCGGCCAGACCAACAAGGCTGCCTAGCGGAGGGTAAGGCATGAGAACCTGTCTCGTCGTGGACGACTCCCGGGTGATCCGGAAAGTCGCTCGCAAAATTCTTGAAGAGCTCGACTTCGAATGTGTCGAAGCGGCGGACGGATCCGAAGCGCTCGACGCCTGCCGCAAGCAGATGCCCGACGCGATCCTGCTCGACTGGAACATGCCGGTCATGAACGGGCTCGACTTCGTCAAGGCGCTCCGCCGCGAGGAGGGTGGTGACAAGCCGGTCGTGGTGTTCTGTACCACCGAGAACGACATGGCACACATCACCGAAGCCCTGCGTGCGGGTGCCGACGAATACGTCATGAAGCCCTTCGACGGTGAAATCATCGAATCCAAGCTGCAGCAAACCGGATTGCTTCGCGCCTCCTGAGGAGTTTCCCATGCCGGAACTCGCCACTACGGGCGCGGCCGCCAACCCCATTGCCAAGGTTCTCGTGATCGACGACTCCGCTGTCGCACGGGGCCTGATGACCCGCTGGGTCGATGAAGATCCCGATCTCGCGCTTGTCGGCGCGGCAGTCGATGGCGAGCAGGGCCTGAAAAAGGCCGAGGAGCTCAAGCCCGACCTGATCGTGCTCGATGTTGAAATGCCCAAGATGGACGGCCTCGCCGCCCTGCCGCTGCTGCTGAAGGCAGTGCCGGGCTGCAAGGTCGTGATGGCTTCCACCCTGACGCGCCGCGGCGGTGAGGTGACCATCCGCGCCCTGTCCATGGGCGCGGCCGACTACGCCCCCAAGCCGCAGGCCGGGCGTCTGGCCGGCGCCGAGGAATTCCGCCGCGACCTCCTGTCCAAGCTGAAAGCGCTGGCACCGCGCCCGATTCCGCCGGTTCCCAGCGCCCGCGACATCCCCGCGGCGCCTGCGCCGGCGATCCGCACCATCACGCCTGCGCCCGCCGCACCCGGCGCGCCCGTCCGCAAGGCGTTTGCACCGGCGGCACAGCCGCCCGCTTCGCGCGGGGCTGTCGCCCGCCATACGGTGCGTCCGGAAATCATCGCCATCGGGTCCTCGACCGGTGGCCCGCAGGCGCTGCGCGATGTCGTGGCGGCCTTTGGAACCGATATCCGGGTCCCGATCGTGGTGGCCCAGCACATGCCGGCCCTGTTCACCAAGATCCTGGCGGAACACCTGTCCAAGGCCTCGTCCCTGCGCTGCAAGGAAGCCGAGGACGGCGAACGCCTCGTCGCCGGCAGTCTCTACATTGCGCCGGGCGACTTCCATCTGACCGTCCGCAAGGATGCGGCCGGCTTCTACGCGGTGCTCGACCAGACGCCGCCGATCAATTTCTGCCGCCCCGCCGTCGACCCGCTGTTCCAGTCGGTGACCGAGGTGACCGGTGGCAAGGCGCTGGGCATCATCCTGACGGGGATGGGGCATGACGGCCGCGAAGGCTCGCGTATCCTGCGCAGTGCCGGCGGCACGATCCTCGCCCAGGACGAAGCAACCAGTGTGGTCTGGGGCATGCCCGGCGCTGTCGCCGCGGCCGGCCTGGCCGACGAAATCCTGCCGCTCAACCGGATCGGTTCGTCGATCGTCCAGCGCGCGAAGAACGGGATGTGACCATGATCAAGATCGAAGACATCACTTTCGTGGCAGCCGAAGCCTACAAGCGCTCCGGCCTCGTCCTGTCGACCGACAAGGGGTATCTGCTGGAAAGCCGCCTGGCGCCGCTGGCGCGGGCCGAGGGCTATCCGTCGATCGAGGCCCTGATCGCCGCGGCACGCCGTGAAAGCAATGACCGTCTGCTCTGGGCGATCACCGAGGCTCTGGCGACGCACGAGACCTTCTTCTTCCGCGACAACACGCCCTTCGACCTGTTCAAGCAGGAAATCCTGCCGGTGCTGTCGCGGGCCCGCGGCAACATGTCGACCATCCGGATCTGGTGCGCGGCCTGCTCGTCGGGCCAGGAGCCCTATTCGCTGGCGATGATCCTGGAAGAGGAAAAGGCCCGCCTGGGCGGTCTGCGCTTCGAGATCGTGGCCACCGACATGGCACCGCGCGTGCTGGAAAAGGCCAAGGCCGGCGTCTACTCGCAGTTCGAGGTCCAGCGCGGCCTGGCGATCCAGCGTCTGGTGACGCATTTCGACCAGTCCGGCGATCAGTGGCGCATCAAGCCGAACCTGCGCTCGATGGTGACCTTCCAGAAGCAGAACCTGCTGGAGAACTTCTCCGGCATGGGCACGTTCGACGTCATCTTCTGCCGCAATGTGCTGATCTATTTCGATGCCGACACCAAGAAGCGCATCCTGCAGCGGCTCGCCGCGCAGACCGCAAGCGACGGCTATCTGATCATGGGTGCCGCCGAGACGGTGGTCGGTCTGTCGCAGGATTTTGCGCCGGTCGAAGGCCGCCGCGGCCTGTATGGCCGCTCCGGCGCGGCCAAGTCGGCTGCGGCCTGACACGCCTGACAGCTCCTGCCGAACAAGAAGGCGCGGCCCCACCAGGAGCTGCGCCTTTTTCATGTCCGGCCAAAGCGCCTACGGCGTGATCGCGTCTGCGCGTACGGCGTCCATCATCTCGTAGAGCAATTGTGTCGCCGGCTCACGCATGGCGTCGATATAGGATGCGTCGGAAGACGTGACCGCGACGCCCAGCCGGACGCGCCGGAAATTGCCATCCACGCCGTAGAGCAATTCGGAAAAGCCGATATAGTAGGGCCCGTCACCCTCATCCTCGATCCCGGTGCAAACCTCCCAGCGGGCATCTGCCGTCGATGCTGCCGAGAGCGGGTGGATGGCCGGTGTGTCGCAACCTGCGTCCGGCGCCGGCATGCGGTCGTCCTCTTCCAGCGTGTCGGGATCGACAGGCAGCGGATTGCCCTGCGCATCGTGGCGCTCGATGCTGCTGGCATCGACATCGACGCCATAGCTCATGGACCATTGGGCCCCGCGCGCATCGGCCTCTTCTTCGAACCGGTCCATCGCCATTTCGAGGCGGGCTGTGAGGGCGTCGGGATCATCCACCGTGAGGCCGCCGATTTGCGCAATCTGGTTGACCAGTTCCAGGGTGAGGGCAAGTGCGTCGTCCTCGCTGTCGGCGAGCGCGACAGGTGTGACACTGATACAGACGAGCAAAGCGGCAAGCCAGCGCATGGCGATCTCCTTCACGGCTGGCCAAGGCTAGCGGCTGAGCTTCGAGCGGAAAAACCCCTGAACAGGGGACATGAAAAAACCCGGACGTCGCCGCCCGGGTTTTCTCAGGTTCGGTTGTGAGGCCGGATCAGGCGGACGCCTTTTCCTCGACCGGGTCGCGCAGCACATAGCCGCGGCCCCAGACCGTCTCGATATAGTGTTCGCCACTGGTGGCCGCAGCGAGCTTCTTGCGAAGCTTGCAGATGAAGACGTCGATGATCTTCAGTTCCGGCTCGTCCATGCCGCCATAAAGGTGGTTCAGGAACATTTCCTTGGTGAGCGTCGTGCCCTTGCGCAGGGAGAGCAGCTCGAGCATCTGGTATTCCTTGCCGGTCAGGTGCACGCGCTGGCCATCGACCTCGACCGTCTTGGCGTCGAGGTTCACGGCGATCGAACCGGTGCGGATGATCGACTGGGAATGGCCCTTCGAGCGGCGGACGATGGCGTGGATGCGCGCGATCATCTCGTCCTTGTGGAAGGGCTTGGTCATGTAGTCGTCGGCGCCGCAGCCCAGGCCGCGCACCTTGTTGTCGATGTCGGCATTGCCCGTGAGGATCAGGATGGGCGTGTCGATCTTCGCCATGCGAAGCGTCTTGAGCACATCGAAACCCGGCATGTCAGGCAGGTTCAGGTCGAGCAGGATGATGTCGTAATCATACAGCTTGCCCAGGTCGACGCCTTCCTCACCGAGGTCGGTCGTATAGATATTGAAGCCGTCGGACTTCAGCATCAGCTCGATGGACTGGGCAGTTGCCCGATCGTCCTCAATAAGAAGAACCCGCATTGGTTCGCCTCCGGTTTCGTTGTGCGGGCGAATCAGTGCCGCCCGGCCTCACGTCTGTGATTAACCTTATTTGGACGCTAGGCGGAAACCCTTAACGAAAGTTAAGCGCTGCTTGACCCTGTTTCGGAATCGTCAATTCGAGAAAATTCTGTCGATCCGCTTGATTCGAGAAACTCGTTAACGATTCAGGGGTTAACGCGTGTGGTGAATCCCCCGGCAGCGTAAAATTTCGCGAATTGATCAAATATAACGTGCATAAAGTATAGCCTCAGACCGGCCCGATCTGCCCGTTCTGAAACGGAAATTCGGCTTCAGAGCCTGTCCTGGAAGGCTTCCCGGGTTTTCCACAGGACATTGTATCGCCTGCGAGACTCACCTGGCGGAATCGAGTCCGTCCGCTTCGGGGAATCAGCTGCGCGACGCCGTGCAAAAAATGCCGGGTGTTTACGTCGGAGCAACCGCGTTGGGTATATTGTCTCCGGGAGCTGGCATTTTCGCCACAGGAAGCAGGGCGGGATCTCCCGTATGATGCAGACCCTCATCGATCGCATCGATCGCCTCGACGACCGGGTGCTGGAAGGACGGATCACCGCCCTGAACGGCCTGCTTGTCGAAGCCGAGGGCCCCAAGGCGGGCCTCTCGCTGGGCGCGCATGCCCTGATCGAGACAGGTGAGAGTGTCGCGGAATGCGAGATCGTCGGCTTCCGCGGCGAAACCGCCCTGATGATGCCCTTCGGTCCGCTGGAAGGTGTGCGTCCCGGAGCCCGGGTCCGCCTGCAGCCCGAAGCCGCCCGCGTTCGTCCGTCACAGGCCTGGCTTGGCCGCGTGCTCGACGGTTTCGGCCGTCCGCTGGACAATGGACCTCCGCTCACCGAAGGCGGTGTCCCCTATCCGCTCAAGGGCAATCCGCCGGGTGCGCATGGCCGTGCGCGGCTGGGGACGAAGCTGGATCTCGGTGTCCGCGTGCTCAACGCCTTCGTGCCCATGCGGCGCGGTCAGCGCCTGGGCATCTTTGCGGGCTCGGGTGTCGGCAAGTCTGTCCTGATGTCGATGCTGGCGCGGGCCTGCGACGCCGACGTCATCGTGATCGGCCTGATCGGCGAACGGGGCCGTGAAGCCCGCGAATTCGTCGACGATGTGCTGGGCCCGGAAGGCCGCAAGCGCTCCGTCGTCATTACCGAAACATCCGATGCACCGGCCCTGGCGCGCCGGCAGGCTGCCCATCTCACCCTGACGACCGCGGAATACTTCCGCGACCAGGGCAAGGACGTGCTGTGCCTGATGGACAGTGTCACCCGTTTTGCGCTGGCCCAGCGCGAGATCGGCCTGGCGGCCGGTGAGCCGCCGACGACGCGGGGCTATACCCCGTCGGTTTTTGCCGAACTGCCGCGTCTTCTGGAGCGCGCCGGACCGGGCCCCGAACGCCGCGATGGCGGACGCCAGGGGACGATCACCGGCCTGTTCACCGTCCTGGTCGACGGCGACGATCACAACGAACCGATCGCCGACGCCGTGCGCGGTATCCTGGACGGCCACGTCGTGATGAGCCGGGCCATTGCCGAGCGCGGCCGCTATCCCGCGATCGACGTTCTCAAATCGGTCAGCCGGACGGCTCCGGAGGTTTACGATCCGCCGCAGCGCCCGTTCGTGGCCGAAGCGCGCAAATTGCTGTCGGCCTATGCCGACATGGAAGAATTGATCCGGCTGGGGGCTTACACCCAGGGATCGAACCCGGATGTGGACCGGGCAATCGCTCTCAACGAACCGTTGGAAGCATTCCTCGGGCAGCAAAAAGACGAAGCGGCGGACATTCCGTCGACATTCGCGCTGCTGTCCGAGATTTTGGGTGGTGGTGAAGGAGGGCGGTCATGACACGCTCGCATGAACCCTTGATCCGGCTGGCCCGGTTCAAGGTCGAGGAACTCCAGAAACAGATGGCGGAGCTCGATCGCTCCCGCCAGGCATTGATCGACCAGATCGAACGGCTCGAAGCTTCGGTCCCCGAAGAGCAGGCCATCGCGACCGAGTCGAAAGAAGGCTTCCTGGCCTATGGCTCCTATGCCCAGGCCGTGATCAAGCGGAAGGAGAACATCCGCCTGTCGCTCGAGGAAGTGGATATCCAGGCCAATGCGTTGCGCGGCCGGCTGTCCGAAGCCTTCCAGGAACTCAAGAAGTACGAGCTGCTCGAGGAACGGCGTCTGGCCCGGATCGAGAAAGCCGTGCGCGCGGCCGAACAGGACGAGCTCGACGAGATCGCCCAGGTGCGCCACCGCCGCCCCAACTGACGGACAAAAAAGGTCCCGGCCTTGAAGAAGACCGGGACCATTGAGTTCGTAGTTTCCCACCTACGAGGTTCCCCTGGCCGGAACGGCCGGGAGACATGGAGAAGAAGGCCGGGGAGGCCGCCTTCCTCTAGAAGCTTTGCGTCCAGCCGATATCGAAGCGCACCGAACGGCCCGGCTCGCTGACGCCGGCGAAGACGCGGTCATAGTCGTGGTCCAGCAGGTTCTCGACGCCGGCATTCAGGCTCAGCCCGTGCTCGGCAAACGGCCGCCAGCGGGCATAGACATCCGTCACCACATAGCCGGCACGATGCTCGGCCGGATCCAGCGGTTCGTCATACTCGCCGGCCGCCTCGATGCGGCCGCCCAGGATCAGGCGGTACTGGTCAAAGCTCCAGCGGCCATCGACAAAGAGGCGCGCCGGGGCCAGCGAACCGATCGGATCGCCAGACTGGGCATCCTTGCCATCGATCCCCGTCAGCGATGCGTCGAGCGAGAAGGGGCCTTCCGCGAAGCTCGCCTGGATCTCATAGCCCGACAGCTCGGCCGAACCCACATTGCTGCTCTGCGTCGTGCCCGCCGTACAGGGCAGGAAGGGCGGCGCGAAGCAGCTTCCGTCGAAGGCGAAGTCGACCGAGAGGTCGATCAGGTTTTCCGCATCGGTCTCGTACCAGGAGGCGCGCAGGTCCAGCCGGTCGACCCCGACCCGGTCTGCCAGATCGACACCGACACCGATTTCCAGGGTTTCGGTTTCCTCGGGCAGCAGGTCCGGATTGGCGATAAAATCGTTCGACACAAAGATCGGGGCGCCGAGGATCGGGTGCGGGAAGGAGAAGTGCGTGCCGTCCAGATAGAGTTCGTTGATCGACGGTGCGCGGAAGGCCTCGCCCCAGCTGACGAAGACGTTGAACGTGTCGATCGGCGCATAGGTCAGGCCCAGGCGCTGTGAAACGGCGTCATTCGATACGGCGGCGCTGGACGGCGTGGAGGTCTCGAACTCGTCATAGCGCACGCCGGGCAGGACGATCATGCGGCCGGGAAGCCCGAAGGGCGCCGGGCCGTCGAGTTCCAGCTGGACCCAGCCCGCCGTGAACTGGCTGTCGGCATCCGGCGCACCGCCCCGCGTGCCGTCCGGATCGGAACTGTCGAACCCGTCCTGGCTGTCTTCATAGTATTCGCCGCCGACGGTCAGGCCTGCCTCAAAGGCACCCAGATTGAATTCGAAACGCTGGTCGCCGCGGATGCCGACGGTTTCCAGATCGCGGCGCAATTGCCGGCCGGAGACCGTCTCGCGCTCGTCGACGCCGGTCTCGTTGCGGTAGACCGTCAGTTCCAGGTCCAGCCAGTCGATCGTGCTGGGCGCGATCGCGGCGGTCAGGGTCAGATTGTCGGCCGTGATGTCCTTGTCGACGAGGGCGTTCAGCGAATCGACGCCGGCATTGCCCTGGCCGTTGTTCGGCTCGGTCACATCGCCGGAGAAGCTTTGCCAGCTCAGCTCGGCGCGCAGGCCGTCGCCGAAATCATTGCCGATCTTGATCAGGCTGGAGAAGGATTCGTCGTCGGCCGGCAGGTCATTGCCGGAACCCAGGCTGATATCGCCGGAGGAACGGGCGGAGACGGAGGCCAGGAAATCTGCCGTGCCGGCGCGGCCGTAGACGCTGGCCGATCCGCGGGTTTCCTCGTCCACCGACCGGTAACCGGCGCCGAGGGAATAGCCCCAGCTTTCGCCGTCATCCAGCAGATCGTGGGCACTGGCCGTGCGGAAGGAGACGACACCGCCGGATGCGCCGGAGCCGTAGATTGCGGATGCCGGACCGCGCACGGCTTCCACGCCAACCAGCAGGGCCGGGTCGATGAAGAAGACGCCGTCATGGCCGGAGGAATAGTTCTGGCGGGCGCCGTCCAGCAGGAGCGTGGTGTTTTCCCGCCCCTGACCGCGCAGCGCAATTGTCTGGCCGGTGCGTCGCGGACCGCCGGCGACGTCGAGGCCGGGCATGGAGCGCAGCAGATCGTCGAGATCGGCAGGGCGGCGCAGGTCCAGTGCCTCGGCATCGATGGACGCCGTCATGCCGGGATAAACGAACGCGTCCAGCTTCGTGTAGGTGGCTTCGACCACGATGACATCGGCATCGTCATTCGTTGCGTCTGCATCCTGGGTCAGGCCCGGGGCGGAGAGGGCAAAGGCGGCGACGCCGGCAAGCAACACGGTTTTCATTTCGATGTCCCTAAGTGCGAATGATTATCAGTTGCCCGTGTTCTGCCTCTTGCTTTTTGAGATTGCAAGTGAGAATTCTTCTTAGAAACATGCCTGTGCCTTTCGGGCACGTCTGATGGATGAGGGTTTTCATGAAGATCGCCTATCTTGCCGCTGTCGCCGCCGTACTGACGGCCGGCGGCTGCGCCACCACGAACACCGCAACCGGCGGGGAGACCGCGGCTGTCGCGCCGATGTCTGAACGCTCCCGCGCTCTTTACCAACAAGACCGCGAGGCGATCCTGGCGATGCAGGGCGAATACGCGGTGACATTCGACTTCCGCGAGACGGTGCCGGTGGCCGACGGTTATGAACTGGCCGAACCCAAGCTGACGCCGGCGCGTGAGGTGGTGATCGTCGTCGAGGATACCGGCGACTTCATCATGCTTCAGCACCTGCTGATCGTGGGGCCAGAGGAAGAACCTTTCATCGTCAAGCACTGGCGCCAGGACTGGCGCTACGAGCCGGAAACGGTGCTGGCCTTCCAGGGGCATGACGACTGGACCGTCGAAGCGGTCCCGGCTGCCGAAGCCGCCGGCGCCTGGTCGCAGACCGTCTACCAGGTGGATGACAGCCCGCGCTATGCCGCGGTTGCACCCTGGACCCATGATGCCGATGGCGTTTCGACCTGGGAGCCGCCGGTCTCCTGGCGTCCGCTGCCGCGCCGGGACGACACCACGCGTGACGACTATGATGTTATCGCTGCCGTGAACCGCCACACCGTCATGCCGTGGGGCTGGACCCATGAGCAGGACAATTCCAAGCTCGTCGTCGAAGAGGACGGCGCGGTGCACGAGCTGGTGCGCGAGATCGGCGTGAACACCTATCGCAAAACCGATCTGGGCAATGACCAGGCCGCTCATGACTACTGGGCCGCGACGCAGGACTACTGGGCGATGGTGCGCGGCTATTTCGACAATCTGGAAACCGGCACGCAGGGCTTCCACATCGAGGACGATGCCGAGGGCACGCTGCTGTACGGTCCGGTCCTCGAGGCGGGCCAGCGGGTCCTGTTCGGCATTGCGGCGGCTGAAGAGGCCTATGCCGAAGCCGAGGTCCTGCTGAACAGCCAGATCACGGTTGTCGAATAAGGCCTACCGGGCGGCGGCGACTTCGCGCGGGCGGCCCTGCTGGAAAGGCAGGGCGGCCGGCGGTACCGACTGGCAGAACCGGACGAGCGCGTCACGCATCCAGCGTGTCGCGCTGTCCAGCTCGAAGCGGCGGTTCCAGTAGAGTGCGATCGGCACGCAGGCGATCTCGAAGGGCAGGGGGTAGGCGGTGATACCGCCTTCATCCACCATCTTCCTCGCCAGCCGGCCGGGCACGGTGGCGACCAGATCGGTCGTCCGCACCAGGTGCGCGACCGTGCCCATATGCTGTGTCGTCACGGCAACGCGGCGGCGATAGCCCATCCTGGCCAGGGTCTCGTCCACGTGCGACTCCGAGTCGCCGCGCTGCGAGAAATTCACGTGCGCGAGATCCGCGAAAAGTCCGATGTCCGGCATGGCGCGGACCCGGGGGTGGTCCGAGCGCACCGTGAAGGCATGCAGGTCCTGCATCACCGTTCTGACGCCGAAGCGTTTGGCCGCCGGCGCCTCCTTGTGCAGCAGAAAGTCGAGTTCGCCGGCGTCGAGCATGTCCAGCCCTTCGTCGAGATCGGGCGAGCGCAGGCGCAGATCGATCTGTGGCGCCTCGACCGCCATGTGGGCCATCAGGCCGGGCAGGATGAACAGATCGAAATAGTCCGCACTGCCGATCCGGAATTCCCGCCGGCACAGGCGCGGATCGAAGGCCGGGCCGCTGTCGAGCGCCTGCTCGATATGGCGCAGCGCCTCGCGGACATCCTTGATGATTTCGGCACAGCGTTCCGTGGGTTCGATACCTCGCGGCGAGCGCATGAAGAGCTGGTCGCCGAACGCCGAGCGCAGGCGTGCCAGCGCATTCGACACGGTCGGCTGCGACACATTCAGCCGCCGCGCCGCCCGCGTCACATTGCGCTCGTGCCAGAGCGCCTCGAAGGTGATCAGCAGATTCAGATCGACATGCTTGAGCGACATGATGGCCATCCTTTGCGCCTCTCGCTTCGCCCGGGCTCAGAAGTGCCGGGTCAGGCGAAGGGTGAGTGCATCGTCGCGGTCGACCGGAAAAAGGGCGTCCCGTTCGTCCACATTGAGCGTAAACCGCCCTTCGAGTTCCAGGAATATATAGGAGCCGAAACGGCGCTCCGCTTCGATCAGGGCTGCGGTCGAGCCGTTTTCCGTATCGATCACCGCTCCGCCGAGGATCGCGGTGTCGTTGATATCGTTCAGCGCCAGCCGTCCGCCCAGGAAGATGTCATTGTCGAAAGCGGTCGGCGGCGCGATGGCGGGATCGCTGTCGCGGCCGTCGAGGTGATACTCGGCCAGCACGCCGAAATCGGCGCCGGACGCGGTGATGCCGTAGAAGGTATATTCCAGCCCGCCGGAAAACGCGCCGAACGTGTCGCCCTGACCTTCGCGGACGATCGCCTCACCCTTCCACAGCCAGGGGCCGCGCGTCAGCTGCACGTCGGCCGAGACCTGGGTGATGATCCGGTAGAGCGGATGCAGACTGTCGCCGCTGTCCGAGATTGTGAAGACGGGCTCCCGGTCGGTGCCGTGAAAGGCCGCCAGACCGACATCCCAGTCTCCCAGGAAATGGCTCCACCGCGCGGCGAGATCGACATGGCGTTCCTCGTCGGCATGTTCATAAAGCGGTGCTTCCGTCACTGGCAGCGGACCGCGCAGTCTTCCGTCCCGTCCGGGGAAGGTCCGTTCACGGAAGCCGGGCAGCACGAAGAATTCCAGCCGCCCCCAGTCGCGCTGGCTCGTCAGGCGAAGGGCTGGCTGGCCCAGCTTGTCCTCGCCGTCGGAATCCTCGACGAGATCGGTCTGGTTGATGATGTCCACCAGGTGACGTGACTCAGTGACACCCCAGAACACCTTTATGAGGCCGGTTTCGAGCGTGAATGTGTCACCTATGTAGCGGTAAAATCCCTCCCGCAGATCGGCATGGGTCCGCTCGTCATCGGTGCTGTCGATCCGGGCCCAGGGCACGACGACCAGCTGATGCCGGCGGTCCTCGCTGCGCCAGCGGAAATCGCCTTCCAGGATGATCGACGACTGCACATCGTCCGCCTGTCCGGGCCAGGCCGGATCGTCCAGGAAGATACGGGTCTCGCCCCCGGCCGAACCGCCCGCATCCCATCCCTGGGCGCGGGCTGTCGACTGGGCGAGGATGATAACGGCCGCAAGGATCAGCGCGGGAAGAACAAGCGAGCGCAGGGTTCGCAGGGAAGGAAGCATCGGAAGTCTCGTTGACTGGAAAGCGCCGCAGCTGCGCCGGTTGGGCGTTGGCGCAGCTGCGGCAGGGCACGGGTCCGGGTGAACCGCCGGAGCCTGTGCGGTCGGGGTCAGTACTGGCGTTCCAGAACACCGCGCACGAAGTCATTGTCGGAAAGGCCGACGCCGAATTCGTAGTCGCTGTAGACCAGCTCGGTGGACTTGCCGGTCTGGCGATTGGTCATCGTCAGGACGTGTGCCCGCCAGATGCCGTCGCCGTACTCGCGGTAGTCGGCCAGATCGAGCGTCTTGAGAAGGTCGCCCCGGCGGTCGAAAAACTCGATCCGCCGGATCTGGTAGATGTCCTGGTCGATGTAGGAGACCTGGCGCGAATAGCCGGAATTCTCGTAGCGCGGGAAACGCTCGACAATATCAACCGTCATCGTCTCGCCGCCGATCTCGACATCACCGGACGAGACGTAATTGTGCTCATACTTGTTCAGCTCGACCGCCGTGAAGTCCTCGAATGCGAACTCGGACCCGACAAACGGGCCGGACTTGTTGGCCGAGGAGATGCGGCGCACGCGTGCCAGGGCCGGCAGGTAGAGCCACTGATCGTCCGGTTCGAGAATGCGGGCGTGCGAGAGAAGCGCCGTTCCCTCCACATCCGCCGGCGTGTGGAACACGACGACCGACTTGTCGCCGACCGTATTGTCCGCACGCTCCAGCGTCTGGAAGCTCAGCTCGCGGCTGGTTTCCTGGCCAGCGGCATTGCGCAGCACCATGCGGGCCTCCACACGGCTGTCGCCGAAGCCATTGTCGGAATTGTCCGAACGCATGGCGATTTCATAACCCTGGCGCTCGCTGTCACTGTCGACCCAGTCGGGCAGGCCGATATCCTGCGCGATCGCGGAAGGGGTGGCGATGGCGGCGAAGGCCGCCGTCGCCAGAAGGGCGTTACGCCACAGGTTGGTAGTCACGGTCTTCATTGGACTTTTCTCCGGATTGGGGCTTGGGGGCGGTCAGCTTGGACAGCTCGACCAGCAGGGCCGGCAGGAGCAGGAAATCGAGCACCAGGGCGAAGACGATCGCCAGGGCGGTCAGGAGTCCCATGTCGGCATTGAGCTTGAAGGTGGACATGGCGAGCACGGCGAAGCCGGCGGCCAGGATGATGGTGTTGATCACCACCGCCATGCCGACGGTCTCGAAGGCGTAGCGGATGGCCTCGGCAGTCGAGGCGCCGCGCTCCATGCGGGCCCGCCGGTATTTGGTGAGGAAGTGGACGGTGTCGTCGACGACGATGCCGAGCGAGACCGCACCGACCGCGGCAACCGAGAAGCCCACCGTGCCCACCAGCAGTGCCCAGGTCCCGAACGTCGTGAGAATGGGCAGTGTGTTGGGGATCAGGCTCAGCAGGCCGAGGCGGAAGGAACGCAGCGCCATCACCATGACCAGGCCGATGGCCAGAATGGCGATGATATTGCCCGAGATCATCGAGTTGACGTTCCGCTCGGCGACATAGGCGAACATCACCTGCGCGCCGGTTGCGGACGTATGCATGTAGTCCGGCGTGTTCTCGGCGAGCCAGGCTTCGGCCGCGTCGAGGAAGTCCTTGGTCTCCTGCGTCGTGACATTATCCAGCGTCACCGTCATGCGGGTGGCCGACTTGTCGATATTGATGCGGTCGTTGAGATCCAGGCCGTAGGGCAGGGAGAGTTCGTAGAGCAGCAGATACTGCGCGGCGAGGCTGCGGTCTTCCGGGATGCGGAAATAGGCCGGATCGTCCTCGTGCATGTTGCGGTTCAGGCGCCGCATGATGTCGGTGATGGAATAGACGTGAGTTACGCCATCCTGCTGCCGGGCCCAGCTGGCGAAGGCGTCGAGCCGTTCCAGATACACCGGGTCCGAGACACCGCCAGCGCCGTCGGCCGGGACCGAGAACTCGATCGGATAGAGGCCGAAATACTCCAGGGCGGTGTCATTGTCCTGCCGGACCTCAAGCGAGGGCGAGAAATAGTTCACCCACTGGTCGTTGAACTCGATCGTCGGGATCAGAGCGATCAGTGCCGCGCTGGCGGCTGCCGACGCGATCAGCACGCCCCGGCTGTGCCGGGTGACGAAGCCGGCCAGCTGTCCCATGCGGGCGGTCGCATCCTTGCCGTCGGGTTTGCGCGGCGCCGCTTTCATCGGCAGCACGCTGACGATGGCCGGCAGGAAGGTGATCGAAAGCAGCCAGGCAGCGGCGATGCCGATCGCTGTCATCGTGCCGAGATGCCCGAAGGGCGGTGCATCGGACAGGTTCAGCGCCATGAAGCCGATGATGGTCGTCAGCGAGGTGATCGTGACGGCCAGGAAGTTGATCCGCACGGCATCCACGATGGCGTCGCGCCTGGGCAGGCCGTCGCGCATGCGCTGACGCATCGACATGAGAATATGGATCGAGTCCGCGATGGCGAGTGTCAGGACGATGGTCGGTGCCGACGCCGACACCGGCGTCAGGCCGATCGCGAGGAAGCCGGCCGACCCCATCGAGACGATCGAGGAGAACAGGATCAGGAACAGTGTCGCGATGGTGCCGCTGACCGACCGGATCGCGACCATCATGATGGCCAGCAGAACGAGGTACATCAGCGGGATCAGCTTCGCCATGTCGCCCATCCCGGACTCCATGAAGGCGTTGTTCATCATGGAGACACCCGACAGGGCAATATCGATGTCCGGATAGTCCGCCTCGATCCGGTCGCGCAGTGCGCGGACAACGGCGACGGCCTCGGGGACTTCCATCGCGCTCTCTTCGGGGTATTGGAGCACGATGTTGATCGCCGTGACGCTGGCGTCCTCGGTGATCAGCTGGTTGCGCAGAAGCGGCTCATTGAGGGCGACGGCGCTGCGTTCGGACAATTCGGTGTCGCTGAGCGTATGGGCATCGCGAACCAGATCCTCGACAATCAGATTGTCGCCGTCGGCCCAGGTGTGCTGGAAGTTTGTGATGGAATCCACGCGGATCGCGTAGGGAACCTGCCAGCCCGCTTCGGTGATCTCCTCGACTGCGGCGAGGGTTGTCTGGCTGAAGACATTGCCGTCCGCCGGACGGACAACGATCAGGAAGTTGTCATTCTTGGTATAGGTGGCCTGGAAGTTCTCGAAAGCGGCCAGTTCCGGATTCTCGTCGGAGAAGAAGGCCCGGTAATTGGTGTCGAAGGCCAGGCGCGGCATGCCCATGGCAAAGCCGACCGTAGCCAGGATTGTGGCGAGGATGACAATCCAGCGCCAGCGGATCATGGCTTCGGCGAGAGCCGTCGCAAACATGTCCGTGCGATTTCTGATAGCGCCCATTTCGGGTCCTTTCGCGCATGCGGTCTCGTGCCGGGGTCGCGCAGGACGACCCGGCGGGACGCCCGGGCGTCCGTTGTCCAGTGTTTCGATTTCGGGGGGCGGCCCGCAGGGGCCGGGGCCGTCAGGCCGGTTTGGCAGTCCTCATCGCATTTCCCTCGTCTTGGCGGCCAGGCGGCTGGCTGCGGGACAGGTGGGACAGGCGACGGCATTCCGCCAATCGATGAGGCGAATATCGCTTATCGGGTATTTGAATAATGGTGCGCGAAGGTACGGGGCGGTTCACTTGCGCCCGTATTTCCGCTTCACCCAGAAAATGCCGCCGATGGCGATCATGTACAGGGCGAGACGGAGCAGGACGACGATACCGCCGCGCTCGTCGAGTCTGGAAATCGCGAAATCAAAAGCGAAATCAGGCGGAACGCCGGTCGCCCAGCGGTAGAAGAAGGGGGCCGCCGCATCGGCGAAGAAGGCAATGGCCGCCGCCGCCGGCCATTGCGGCCATTTGCGCATGATCAGTGCCGCCACCAGCGACAGGACAATCAGCAGCCACCAGTCAAAACCGGTAAAGCCGGAGGCCAGCCGGTCTCCAAACGTCTCGTACATCCCCCGAGCGCTCCCCTACGCTTACGTCCGGGAGACAGTTTAGGCCGCTTCTTTGCCGCGCGCGAGTGATCCTGCAAGTGCCTGCAGGTCCTTGGCTGCATCGCAGGCCGGAGCGCGAACGGATACGCAGGTCTGGTTGCGGATTGCTGCGGGCACGTTGACGTCCCGCCGGACAATACCGGCCAGTGTCGGCGTAAAGCTGAGGAAGGCCTCGCAGGTCTTCTTGAACGCACCGAAAGCCTCGCGCGCGGTGATCATGTCGGGCGCGTTGTTGACGACAACCAGCGGCGCGGCTCCGTCATCGTGCAGGCGCAGTGTTTTCACGAAGGCGTAGGCATCGGTCAGCGAGGTGGGCTCGTCATTGATGACGATCACCACATCGTCTGCCGTCAGCGCCAGACGCACAGTCGCGCGGTCGGCGCCGGCGGCGAGGTCCAGGATGGCGCGATCATAGGAGAGGGCGAGTGCGGCGACGCCGGAGGCCAGCTTGGTCAGGCCCGGCCCGGCGAGATTGGCGAGGGCGCCGGAGCCGGAGCGGCCGGAGATCACATCGAACCCGCCGCGCTTCCGGGAACCGCCGAATGCCGGACCCACCGCGTCGGTCAGGGAAACCTTGCCGTTGAGCACGCTGGTGATGTCGGCGGCGGGCTGGAGGCCCAGCTGGACGTCGATATTCGCCATGCCCAGATCGCCATCGACCAGCAGGACCCGCTCGCCCATCTGCGAGAAGGCGTGGGCCATGCCGATTGCGGACGCGGTCTTGCCGACCCCGCCCTTGCCGGAGGCAATGGCCAGGATGCGGCCTGCGGAGCGGTCTTGCGGCGCGGATGCGAGCTTCATTGGTCCGCCTCTTCGAACGGGGTGTCACGGTCTTCGATGAGAACCCGGGCCAGCCGCAGCGGCGTGGCCGGGGCCAGTCCGCCCCCGATGAAGGGGGTGGAGGAGATCTGGGCAAAGGCCAGCCCGGTTTCGCCGACGCCCAGGATCGCACCGAGACGCCGGCTGGTATCGAGCTTGACCGGGATGCAGCGGCTGGCGCCGATCGAGGCGAACAGCGATGCGGCATCCTCGGCGTCTTCGGGGGTCAGCCCGGCATCGAAGACATAGATGATTTCTGCTCTCGCAGAGTCGGCGAAAGCGAGCGTCATGTCCAGATCGTCCAGCTCGAACGGGTTCACTGCCGGGCTGTCGATCAGGACGGGGCCGTCAATTTCGGCGACTGCATCGATCATTTCACGCGGGTCGTCGGCGGTGCGGAATTCGGCGCCCATGCGCTTGGCGAGGGCGCGCAGCCGTTCGTCGGCGCCGGCGCGCTCGCCGTCGCACGAGATCAGGGTGGGCTTGGCGCCTGCGGTGATCGCGCGTGCCGCTGTTTTCGCGAGCGCCGAAGTCTTGCCGACACCCGGCGTACCCGCGAACAAGAGGGCGTGCTCGGGCACGGCCGGCAGCGGCTGGAAGGTGTAACGGCTCTCGATCGCGTGGGCGAGGCGGGCGACGGCCTGACCGTCCGACAGATCGTGGGCGGCGCGGATCAGGGCCTGAGCGGCACTGCCGGGTGTACGGTGAAACCCGAGCGCCCGGATAACCCGGTCCAGATCGCTGTCCTCGCGCATGCCGCGCTCGATCTCGGCTTCGGCATGCAGCCGCTCGGCGCGCTCACGCACCGGTTCGGCCGGTTCGCGGACATAGGCCGTCTCGGCCGCGGCCCGCACCTGCACACCGCCGCCGGGCGCGTCGGATGTCGCGATGATCACCGCATCCGGACCCATTTCACGGCGTACATCGGCCATGGCCTGGGTCAGGGACGGGGCAGAGAAGGTTTTCAGGCGCATGGTTGGTTCAATTCACAAGGGGGTTCCGGCCGGTCAGCCGACATGGCCCAGGGTCTTCAGACGTGCGCTGGGGTGGATCTCGTTCTGCGACATCACCACCGTCTGCGGGCGGAAACGTTCCACCAGGGAGCGCACATACGGACGAATCATCGGGCTCGTCAGCAGTACAGGAACCTGACCCTGCGCCGATGCGGTTTCAAAAGAGTTTCTGATCGCAGCGACGAAGTCGTGCAGCTTCGAGGGGGCGAGCGCAAGCTGCTTGCGGTCCCCTTCGCCGATCAGCGACTCAATGAAGGCCTGTTCCCATTGCGGCCCGAGGGCCAGAACCGGCAGGTTGCCGTCGAAGGACTTGTTGGCGTGGCAGATCTGCCGGGCCAGACGCGTGCGGACGTGTTCGACGATCGCATCGAGATGCTGGGTCGTGGCGCTGGCTTCGGCGATGCCTTCCATGATGGTGGACAGGTCGCGGATGGAGACACGCTCGCGGATCAGCGACTGCAGGACGCGCTGGATGCCGGCGCGGCTGATCTGTGCCGGCGCGATATCGTCGACCAGCTTCTTGTGTTCCTTCGACAGCTTGTCGATCAGCTTCTCGACTTCGGCATAGGACAGCAGGTCTGCCATGTTCTCGCGCAGCTGTTCGGTCAGGTGCGTCACCAGGACGGCGGCCGGTTCGACAATGGTATAGCCGCGGAAGGTCGCTTCCTCGCGCATGCCTTCGTCGATCCAGGTCGCGGGCAGGCCGAAAGTGGGCTCCTTGACGTGCTCGCCGGGCATGTCGATCGGCAGGCCGGCCGGATCCATGACCAGCAGCTTGTGCAGGCGCAGCTCGCCGCGGCCGGCTTCCAGCTCCTTGATGCGGATCGTGTACTCGTTATTGCCCAGCGCCATGTTGTCGACGATGCGGACCGCCGGCGTGACAAAGCCCATTTCCTCGGCCAGCGAACGGCGCAGTGCCTTGATCTGGTCGGTCAGCTTGCGGCCGTCGACATCATTGATCAGCGGCAGCAGGCCATAGCCCAGCTCGATCTTCAGCTCGTCGATGGCCAGGCTTTCCTCGATCGGCGCGTCGCCGCTGGATTTGCCCGCGGTCTCTTCGGCAATCTTGCCGGCCTTCGCCTCTTCCTCCTCGCGCGCCTTGCGTTCGACGATATCGCGGTTCATCCAGGCCAGGGAGCCGGCACCGGCCGCCATCAGGGCGAAGGGCAGGAAGGGCATGCCGGGCAGGATGCCGACCATCAGGGCAACGCCGGAAACCAGGCCCAGGCCTTGCGGGTTGGCCGTCAGCTGGCCGAACACGGCCTTGTCGGCTTCGCCGTCGACACCGGCCTTGGAGACCAGCAGGCCGGCGGCCACGGAAATGATCAGGGCGGGGATCTGGGAGACCAGGCCGTCGCCGATCGTCAGGGTGGAGTAGGCGCTGGCAGCGTCCGGGAAGGACATGCCCGACTGCACGACACCGATGATGATGCCGCCGATCAGGTTGATCGCCGTGATCATCAGGCCGGCCATGGCATCGCCGCGCACGAATTTCGAGGCACCGTCCATGGCGCCGAAGAAATTGCTTTCGCCTTCCAGCTCGGCGCGCCGCTTGCGCGCCTCGTCTTCATTGATCAGGCCGGCCGACAGATCGGCGTCGATGGCCATCTGCTTGCCGGGCATGGCGTCGAGGGTGAAGCGGGCCGCGACTTCCGCGATCCGGCCGGAACCCTTGGTGATGACGACGAAGTTCACGATCACCAGGATCGAGAACACGATCACGCCGATGACGACATTGCCCTGCATGACAAAGGCGCCGAAGGCCTCGATGACCTCGCCGGCGGCGTTGGTGCCTTCGTGGCCGCGCGACAGGATGAGGCGCGTCGAGGCGATGTTCAGGCCCAGGCGCAAGAGGGTGGTGATCAGCAGCACCGCCGGAAAGGCGGAGAATTCCAGCGGCTTCTTGATGAAGAGCGCGGTCATCAGCACCAGCACCGACACCGAGATGGAGATCGCCAGCGAGAAGTCCAGCAGCATGCGGGGCATGGGCAGGAGCAGCATCACCAGGATGGCGAGAATGCCCACGGCCAGCGCCACATCGCCGCGCATGACGCGGTTCAGGAAGGCGTGGGTATCAAATCCGCCCGCATTGGATGCGGCGGTTTCGGTTGCTGCGGTGTCGACCACGATCTAGTCCAATCAGGCTACGGAGGCGCCGGTTGCGGGCTGGTTGGGTGCGGGAATGTCCAAGCCCTGGTCCGAGTAGAGTTTCAGCTTGTTGCGCAGGGTGCGGATCGAGATGCCGAGAATGTTGGCGGCATGCGTCCGGTTGCCCAGGCAATGGTCGAGCGTGTTCAGGATCAGGTCCTGTTCCACCTCGGCAACCGTGCGGCCGATCATGTCGGTCTGTACCGATTGCGCGGCATCGGCGGCTTGGCGGGCAACGCTGTTGCCCGAACCGGTGAAGGCCGAACCGTCCGGCATGCGGATCGCATCCGGCGTGATCTCGCGGCCGGATGCCAGCAGCACAGCGCGGTGCATGGCGTTTTCAAGCTCACGGACATTGCCGGTCCATTCGCGCGCCAGTAGCTGTGTCTTGGCAGCCTCGGAGATCGGCCGCTCCTCGATCGCATTGGCGGTGGCATACTTCTTGGTGAAGTGCTCGGCCAGGGCCAGGATGTCGGCCGGGCGTTCGCGCAGTGGCGGCAGTGCCAGGTTGACGACGTTGAGGCGGAACAGCAGGTCCTCGCGGAAGATGCCTTCGGCCACGGCCTTGCGCAGGTCGCGGTTCGAGGTCGCCAGGATGCGGATGTTCACCTTGACCGGCTTGGTGCCGCCGACCCGGTCGATCTCGCGCTCCTGGATGGCGCGCAGCAGCTTGGCCTGCAGGCGGATGTCCATCTCCGAGATTTCGTCCAGCAGCAGCGTGCCGCCATCGGCTTCCTCGAACTTGCCCACGCGGCGGGCAATCGCGCCGGTGAAGGCGCCTTTCTCGTGACCGAACAGTTCCGATTCCAGGAGATTTTCCGGGATCGCGGCGCAGTTGACGGAGACGAAGGGGGCCGAAGCGCGCTTGGACTTGGAGTGGACGTAGCGCGCCATCACTTCCTTGCCGGAGCCGCTTTCACCCGTAATGAGGACGGAGGCGTCGGAGGCGGCGATACGGTCGGCGAGCTGGATGACGGCCTGCATGGACGGGTCGCGGGCGATCATCGGACGTTCGTCATCGGCGATGGCTTGCAGGACGGCGGCGATCAGGTCGGCGTCCGGCGGCATCGGAATGAATTCCTTGGCACCGGCGCGGATCGCGGCCGCGGCGGCTTCCGGACGGACATTCACGCCGCAGGCGACGACCGGCACGGAGATCCGCTCTGCCTCGTTGGCGGCGATCAGGGCCTGAACGTCCAGCGACAGGTCGACCATGAGCAGGTCGGCACCGCGGCCGGCGCGCAGGTGCGCGGTGGCCTGTTCGATCGTGTCGACCTGGGAGACCTTGGCGCCCCGGTCCAGGGCGATCTTGGTGGCGGTGTGCAATTGTCCGCCGAGGCTGCCAACTATCAGAATGCGCATGGTATTACTCCGTCCTCAGGCGGCCTAGGCCGCGTCCCCGTCCTTGATGATTTCCGTCATGGTCACGCCCAGCCGGTCGTCGACCACGACGACTTCGCCGCGGGCCACCAGCCGGTTGTTGACGTAGATGTCGATCGCTTCGCCGATCTTGCGGTCCAGCTCGACCACCGATCCGGAGGTGAGCTTCAGAAGCGAGTTCACGTCGATATGCGCCTTGCCGAGCACTGCCGAGATGTTGACCGGGACATCGAAAACCGGCGCCAGATCGGCGGCGTTTTTCGCATCGTCTTCCAGCATCTGGTCGGCCTTCGGCGCGGGTGCCGCTGCCGGCACCTGCTGCGCATCATTGCCCAGATCGGGCAGGTCGAAATTGTTTTCGTCAGCCATTCTGGCCTCCTTCAAGCAGCAGACGCGCCGGCCGATTGGCCGGAGACACCGTCGGTGCTGTCATCTTCACCGGGGCCGGCCGCGAGCCAGCGGGCCACCACGTCATTGAGCCGCGCCTCGATTTCCTCGGCGCTGCGCTGGACTGCGCCGGCGCCCCATTCCATGCGGACATCGGCGCCGCGCATGCCGGCGTCGCCGCGCACCGAGATCGCGCCTTCAAAGCCCGCATCGCGGGCGGTCGCTTCGAGGCGATCCGACAGGTCCTCGACGAGTTCGGCCGCACAGCGCACGGACAGGCGCGGCTCGGACCGCAGGTCCTGGACAGTTTCGCGTGCCAGGCTGTCGATGGTCTCCAGCGGGTAGGCCGACAGGGCCTCGCCGGCGATCTTGCGGGCGGCAGCGACAGCCAGTCCGGCGGCTTCGTGGCGCAGGGCCTCTGATTCATGGGTCAGGCGCGACAGGATCAGCTGCATCTGGGAGGCGATCGCCTGCAGCGCATCGGCGCAGCGGCCTTCCTCCATCTCGCGGCCCTCCTCGACGCCCCACATGCGTGCTGCGTCGACATCGTCCTGCGTGAAGAAGCGCTTGTAGCTTTCGCCTTCGCGCAGGATTTCGCCATTGCGGTCGAACTCGGTATCGAAGTCGAATTTGACAGGATTCATCGTTCGTCCGCTCCCTAGTAGATCAGTTCATCGTCGGCGCCGCCGTCGGCGAGCATGATCTCGCCCTTGGCCGCGAGGTCCTTGGCCACCGAGACGATGGCCTGCTGCGCCTGGTCGACGTCTTTCAGGCGCACCGGGCCCATCGCCCCCATGTCTTCGCGCATGATCTTCGCGGCGCGTTCGGACATGTTGGAGAAGAACAGGTCGCGCAGGCTGTCGGACGCGCCTTTCAACGCCAGGCCCAGCTGGTCCTTGTCGATGCTGCGCATCAGCGTCTGGATGCCGCCCGGGTCGAGCTTGGACAGGTCTTCGAAGACGAACATCAGCGAACGGATCTTCTCGGCGCTCTCGCGATTGCGTTCTTCGAGGGCAGCCAGGAAGCGGTTTTCCGTCTGGCGGTCGAAATTGTTGAAGATCGACGCCATCATCTCGTGACTGTCATGCTTTGAGGTGCGGGCGAGGTTGGACATGAATTCGGTGCGCAACGTTTCCTCGATCCGGTCGAGAATTTCGCGCTGCACCGGCTCCATGCGCAGCATCCGGGTGACCACTTCCAGGGCGAAGTCTTCCGGCAGGGCCGCGAGAACGCGCGAGGCGTGCTCGGACTTCACCTTGGACAGCACGACGGCAACTGTCTGCGGGTATTCATTCTTCAGGTAGTTCGCCAGAACCACCTCGTTCACATTGCCCAGCTTGTCCCACATGGTCCGGCCAGCCGGACCACGCAGCTCTTCCATGATCGCCTCGACCTTTTCGCCGGGCAGGAAGGAGGTGAGCAGCCGCTGGGTGGCCTCGAACGAGCCCATCAGCGAGCCGGTGGAGGACATCTGGCCGACGAAGTCGACAATCAGCTTTTCCACGGCACTTGAGGTGACGGTGCCCAGATTGGACATCGCCTGGGAAACCTCGCGGATTTCCTCCTCGTCGAGGTGTTGCCAGATCGACTCGCCCTCGTCGCCGAGCGCCAGCAGCATCACGGCGGCCTTTTCCGGGCCGGTGAGTCTGGCGGGATCTTCTATGGCGCGCTTCTCAGACATGGCCGGGCTCACCCTTCATGCAGCCAGGAGCGGAGGATCGCGATCGATTCCTCGGGATGGGATTCAACGATGTTGGCGACCTTCTTCAGCGAGGACGCCTTCACCTGGCCGTCGATCTTCTCGATATCGATTGAATCGTTGCTGCCGCTTGCGGGAAGGGCTGCCGGACGTTCGCCCTGGGCCGGCAGCGCCATTGGCACCGGTCCGGCGTCGGCGCCGGCTGCAGCCAGGGCCAGACCCTGCGGCATTGCCACGCCGCTGGCGCCTTTGACCAGGGGCCGCGCAACCAGGAAGATGATCAGCAGGGCCGTCACGAACAGGACGATGATTTCCGCAACTCGCATGATGTCGGCTTTTGACAGGGACAGCGGGCTGCTTGCAGGGGTGCCCAACAGCGGGTCGGCCCGGGCGAATTCGATCTGGCGAACCGTCAGGGTATCGCCCCGATCGTCGCTGAAACCCATGGCCGAGCGAACAAGGGCTTCGATCTGCTCGATCTGGGCCTGCGGGCGTTCGCGCCAAACCGTGGTGCCGTCTTCCTGCACTTCAACGATACCGTCGACGGCAACGGCGACAGACAGGCGCTCGACGGCGCCGGCTTCGACGACTTCGGTCCGCGTGGTGCTGGAGAGAGCGTAGTTGACCGTCTCGTTGGAGGTTTCGCGGTTGGCGATATTGCTGGCACCTTCGGTCTCGCCATTGGCGCCGTTGGGCAGGTTTTCGGAGGCCGAGACGCGGTTGCCGGATCCTTCGCGATCGCTGGAGACGTCTTCTGAACGCTCACGTGACAACAGGACCGAACCTTCCGGGTCGTAGGTTTCAGAGCTTTGAGTCACGCTCTGGCGGTTCAACTCGGCGGTGACCTGGACGCGTGCAGCGCCGGAGCCGACAACACCCTCGACAATGTCCAGGATGTTGCGGCGCAGGTCGGCTTCGACCTCGCCGCGGCGCTCATCCATCAGGACGGCACCGGCATTCTCTCCGTCGACCGTGCCGGCCAGCTGGCGTCCGCGATCGTCGGCCAGGGCGACCCGGCCCGGTTCCAGACCGGCACCGGAGGCAACGATATTGCGAATCACGCGAATCTGTTCGGCGTTCAGGCGCTGACCGGTAGAGACTGTGACGGCGGCCGTCGGCTCTTGCTGGTCGCGGGCAAACAGGCGGCGTTCCGGCAGGTTCAGGTGTACCCGCGCGCTGTCGACAAAGGCCATGGACTGGATCGTGCGTGCCAGCTCGCCTTCCAGTGCGCGCTTGGCGTTCAGGTTCTGGACGAAGCTGGTCTGGCCGAAATTGTCCTGGCGGTCGAAAATCTCGTAGCCGACCGAGGCGCCGGACAGGGGGCCGGAGGACGCGACCCGCACACGGGCTTCGTCAACCTGGGCCGTGTCGACATAGATGGCGGTGCCGCCTTCGCGGATTTCATAGGCGATGTTTGCCTGGTCGAGCAGCTGGCTGGTGGAGGCCGCTTCCGCCGGATCGAGACCCGAATACAGGAGCGACTGGCTGCCACCGCCGACGGCGCCGGAAAAATAGACGAGCGCAGCGGCCACACCCACGGCGAGACCGAAGATGGCGGTCAGGCGTCCGGCACCAAAAGCCTTGAACTGGTCGAGTAGAGCGTTCACGGAGAATCCTGCCTTGCGTCCCTGCTTCATCAGCGAAGCACTGGGCAGAATTTTCCTACCGGTCTCGTAAACGAGGGTTTAATGACGCTTAATAGGAAATGCACTCTGCCCGTCGAGACCAGGCAGAGCACACAATCACGATGTGCAATTGACATGTTGAACGGCGACCCGGGGGAAGGGCCGCCGTTCGGAAACGCTAGTTAAAGGGGGGACAACTAGCGATACTGTTGCAGGCGCGTCGTGCGCAGCCCGGCCAGTCCGTGCTTGTCGATGGAGCGCTGCCAGCCCAGGAATTCCTCGACCGTCAGCGAATAGCGTGCACATGCGTCCTCGAGCGAAAGCAGGCCACCTCTCACGGCCGCGACGACTTCAGCCTTGCGACGAACAACCCAGCGCTGGGTGCTCGGCTTGGGCAGGTCCGCCAGGGTGAGAGGGCTACCATCCGGTCCAATGACATAATTTTCTTTTTTAAGGCGCGGCTGCATGTCCGACCCCCGTTGTTCTTGTTTGTAGGGTCACCCTACACAGCGGCCTTTAACATCCACCTAAACCGCTGGGTAAATTTGTGTTTAAGGCACTCGATAGAATTTGTGTCGAATTGGGAGCCCGCGACATGCCCCGCAGGCGGCAAAAAAAGAAGGGGACGCCCGAGGCGCCCCCTTCAGACCAGTCCAAGGATCAGTGCCGACCCTAGCGCTTCATCCGGATCGCCTCGTCCAGCATCTCGTCAGCCGTGGTAATGATCTTCGACGATGCTGAATAAGCGCGCTGCGTCGTGATCAGGCTGGTGAACTCTGTCGCCAGATCGACATTCGAGCTTTCCAGCGTCGAGGAGGCGATATTGCCGGCCGTTCCCAGACCCGGACGCGTCAGGGTGTAGGCGCCGGACTCGGGAGTGACGGTAAATGTGCCGCCCGCCTGGGCTTCCAGTCCATCCGGGTTCGTGAAGGTCGCGACCGGGATCTGGTAGATCTTGCGGACAATGCCGTTTGTGAACTTGGCAAAGACGAAGCCGTCCTCATCCACATCGACGCTGGCAAAGTTGCCGAATGCCGAGCCGTTCACATTTGTCGAACCCAGATTGGACGGGCTGTCATACTGGGTGAAGCCGCCGGCCGAGTTCGCGCCGCCGAAGTCCAGAGAAATGGACTGGGCGTCGATACCGGTCGCGTTCGCCCACTGGAACTGGTTTGCCCCGAGAGGTGCCGCATTGCTGGAGGCGAGGAAGTCCAGAGACGTCGGCAGCGTGGTGTTGGCCGTGTCAAGGCGGCCGTTCTCGTCAAAGGCCACCGTGCCCGTCAGCAATTGCCCATCAACCAGGCCGGCGCCGGTCGTCACGTCGGATGCTGGCGACATGTGAACTTCGGCATGCCATTCATTCGTGGTCGAGCTCTTCAGCATTGAGATGGTCAGCGTTCGCACACCGCCGACACTGTCGTAGAAGGGGATGGAGCGCTGGAAATCAGGTGTGACATTGCCCGATGCCATGTTGTTGGCACTGACGGTCGGGTCGTAAGTCGCCTCATCCGCCGATATTGCCTGACGCTGGTAGAGGTTGGCGTTGAATGACATCGTCGTCGATGCTTCAGCGGCGCCCCCGATGGATGACAGGTTGATTGTCTCCAGATTGTTCAGATCAGACGGGTTGGCTGTCACCGAGCCATCTGATGCGACGGGCCAGCCAGCCAGATACATGCCGGCATCATTCTTCAGATAACCATTTTCGTCCGGCAAGAAGCGGCCAGATCGGGTAAACGCAACCGTATCGTTCGAGTCGGCATTCGGGGTTTCTCGCACCACGAAGAAGCCGCGGCCGGCGATGGCCAGGTCAGTGCTGGTCGTGCCGGGCTGCAGCAGGCCACCTTCGGAAATCGCCAGACGTGCAACCGAATTCACGCCAGCTGCCGTATAGCGCGAGCTGGCAGAATTGCCGCCGCCGTCATAAAGCGGCGTGAACACGGAGTTGGCGCGCTTGTAGCCGATCGTGTTGACGTTGGAGATGTTGTCCGAGATCGCGGCCAGCGCGCTCGAATTGGCAATCAGGCCGGAAGCGCCGGCCAAAAGCGCGGAATTGATGCTCATAGTGCATGCTCCATGCGTTCTTGGGTCTTGTTTGGAGCTTTCTGCTGCGTTGGTTGGGGCTGCCTTCTGGCGGCCCGTCAGGCCGGCGGGCCTGCTCTGTCATGTTCTGCCTGGTCAGATTATGTCGTCGACAGTCTCCGACCCGTCTTCGCGAACGGCGAGGATGGAGGATAGCGGGACGCTGATATTGCCCATCTGGACAATCACTTCGCTGCCGGACATGTCGACGCCCGTCACCCGGCCCGAGGCGCGGATTTCGGCGGTGATGCTCTCGCCATCGGCATTCGTGGCAATCACGTCCAGCGTGTAGACGCCATCCTCCAGGTCGGCACCGTTTTCGCTCTTGCCGTCCCACTCGAACTCGTGGGAACCGGCAGTCACCTCGCCGGTCGAACGGGCAACGATACGTTCGCCCTGCTTGATCACAAGCGTCACGGACTCGGCGTCGTCGGGCAGGATGTACTCCCAGTTGGCGCTGCCGTTCTCCATGTAGGCCATCGGTGTGTCGGCCATTGCAACCCGGCCGATATAGCCGACCGAGTTCGCCTGGGCGGCGGCCGACTGCAGGATCAGCAGGCTCTCCAGATTCTGGTTCTGGGCGATCTGCTGTTCCACGCTCGAGAAGTCGACCAGCTGGTTCACGAACTGGGTTGAATCCAGCGGATTCAGCGGGTCCTGGTTCTTCATCTGCTCGGTGAGCAGGGTGAGGAACATCTCGAAATTGTCGGCGAGGCCGGTCTGCGAATTGACGAGCGACGGGCTTGCCTGGGTCGCACTCGTGACTTCGGTCATTCTTCCGTCTCCCTTACACCCGCATGTCCACGCCGCTCCGGCGTGACAGCAGGAAACCGTATTTCGATTGCTGAACGATCGGCGCAGCGGCCTCGTCGGTCAGCCCGATCTCGCCGCCCTCGGCAAAGATCGGCATGGTGGTCGCAGACGGATCACGTTCAGACCCGGATGTGTCGCCGCCTTCGTCACGCATCTGGAAGGTCAGGCCCTCGTCGGCCAGCTCCAGTCCTGCCTCATTGAGGCTGCGTTCCAGATCCCGCGCGGCGCGTTGCAGTTCCGCAAGCGTTTCAGGACGTTCCGCGGATAGAACGGCGTGAACGCGATTGTCGGCCCGCAGTTCGAGGCGCACATCCACCTTGCCGAGCTCGGCCGGGTCGAGACGGATATCGAACACCCGCTGGCCATTGTTGAACTGGCGCGTGATCTGTCCGGCCAGGTGCTGGGCCGTGTGTGGCGCAAAGCGCGGCAGGTTGGCGCCGGCACGGTCGGCGGGGGCGCGGACATCGCCGGTCCGGTTGAGCTGGATCTCGGCATCGGACTGCGCGGCGTCGGGGTCGATCTCGAGCGGCTGGACCGGCGCCGGGTCAGCGTTTCCGGCAGGCTGTGCAAGTGCCTGCATCAGCGGTGACATAGCGGGTGTATTCGGGTCACGTTGCGGTGACATAGAAGTAATATTGCTGCCCTCCGCTGTCGCATTTGACTGGACAGAGCCCTGTCCGGTTGGCGTCGTCGAAACGCCCTGGCCGGCCGGCGCCGCGGACTTGCCGCTGGACGATTTGGCGGATGCCGCGCTACCGCCGGTTTCCAGGATCGCGGGACGGTGCGATGTTTCGCGCAGCGGGGCCGGTGCCTGTCCGGTTTGCTGCTGCGGCATTGCATTGGCCGTGGCAGCTGTGGCGGCGGCTGTAGTGGCCCCGGCCGTGGCGGCCTGGGTTTGAGCGCCGGCCTGCATGACCGAAGGTTTGGCTGTGCCTGATGACGCCGCGGCACCTTCCGATGCAGCCGGAGACGTGGCAGCCGGCTGGGCAGCTGCTTGCGCGGCCGCATTGGCGGTCTGGGCCGGTTTGCCCGGCGTGGCGCCGGATGCATCCGGTGCGGACGGAGCCGGCGAAGCCGTGTTGGCGGTCTTGCCGGCAACGCCTGTGTCCGCGGTCTTGGCGGCGGCGGCCTGCTTAGCAGGTTCGGGCGCGAGATCCGACGCCGTAGCGCCGCTCTGCGATCCCGGCGTGCTATTCGATGCCGGGTTGGCAGCGGTGGAGGCGGTCGCCTGGCCGGTGTTCTGCGCCGGAGCTGTGGCCGTTGATCTGGCGGTAGCGCCGTCCTGCGCGTTCGCCGATGCGCCGGCAGCGCGGGTAGCCGCGGCTGTCGCGCTGTCCGGTGATTGCGCGGCGCTGTTTGCGGCCGGAGCGGGCTCAGTCGTGTTGCCAGACGATGCTGCTGCGGGTGCAGCGCCGGCGACCGGCGTTGAAGCCGCCTGGGCGTTCACCTGGGCATTCATCTGGGTATTGGGTTGAGCGGCGGCTTGTTGTGCAGCCGGCTGGGAGGAGGCTGGTTTGTCCGTTTCGGCGGATTTGGCCTGGACCGGTTTCTGGCCGGCCGCTGCTGCGTCCGCACTTTCAGCGTCGCTTCCGGTTGCCGGAGCGGGCTGGCCCGCGGCAGGTGCATTGCCGGCATTGCCGGCATTGGCGGTGTCGCCGGGAATGGCGCGTTCACCGGTCTTGGCCTGGCCGGCCGGTTTGCGGACCGGGGTCTCTTCCGTGCTGCGCGCGGTCTCGACCATGTCGGAGAAAGCACTCTCGCGGGCGCTGTCCGTATCGTCATGACGGCGGCCTGCATCGCCGGACGGCCGGCCGGTCGCGCCGGGGCGATCGGCGGCGGCCGCCGTGTCGGCGCTCCGGGGGAGGTTGGCAGTGGGAAAACCCGATTGCATGTCCGGTCCATCTTGTTCTTGCGGCGCCATCCGCGCCTGGCTTGCCGATCCGGTCGCAAGGGGCGTGCCAGTTTCGATTTAGTCTAACCATCAGAAAATACGTATTAATTTCCCGGTAACCGGTCGCTCGATCCGCTTCTGCCCGGCGAAACTTTCCCGGTGGTGGGCCGAAGCTGCCGGTCTGCGCCTCACGCACCCGCCCGGCCTCGCGCGCGGGCGCGTTCCTGTTCTCCCGGCCCGGTTTCCCGGGCGCCGGACAGGCGCCGGTGCGGTCATCGAAAAACTGGCCCGCCCCTTGCGACGTCAGGGACAGGCCGATCCGTCTCGCGGATGGCCGCCGAATGGATCGAATGCGCAAAGGTCGAAATATCGCAATGGGTTACGTGATGGCAGCTTGGCTTGAACACGGTGCGCGCCGCCTTCGGCGACCCGGCAAGGCTTGCCGTGCCGGCGGCAGAATTGACCGCCCGGCCCACCGGATCGGCCTGCGTGCAGGGAGCGGAACATGTCGCTGAACGGAATTCTCGGAAACGCGCTGTCGGGCCTCTCGGCCAGCCAGGCCGGCCTGCGCGCCACCTCCAACAATGTCGCCAATGTCAACACGCCCGGCTATGCCCGCACGGAAGCGCTGCTGCAGGCGCGCAATGTCGGCGGCGTGGCGATGGGCGTCGAAGTGGTCGGCATCCACCGGATCGTCGACCGCCACCTCCAGGTCGCATCACTGCGGGCGATCAGCGATGCCGGCGCGGCCGAGCTGAGCGCCAACATGCTGGACCGGGTGCAGGCACAGTTCGGCAAGCTGGACGATGCCGGCTCACTGTTTTCGCGCATGAATGCGGCCTTCTCCGGCCTGTCGCAGGCAAGTGTGGACCCCACCCTGGCTGTGGCGCGCCTGTCGGCGGCTTCCGACCTGCAATCCTTCTTCGACGAGGCCAAGCGCCTGTCCGGCGAGATCCGGAATTACCGTCTGGAGTCGGACTCGAAGATCAATGCCAATGTCACGCGGGTCAACGAGATCATCAACGAGCTCTACGAGCTCAACTCCAGTGTCCAGAGCCTTGCCACCACGGGCGGCGATACATCCGGGGCAGAAAACCGCCAGTCCGAACTGCTTGACGAGCTGTCGCAATACATGGACGTGCGCTCGGACTACCAGCCCGATGGACGGGTTGTCGTGCGTACCGGCGATGGCGTGCTGCTGCTCGACAACTACCCGGCCAGGCTGAGCTATGATGCCGGTGGCACGGGTGCCTATGGCATCGATTACGGCAACATTTTCGTCCAGCCGCCCAATGGCGGTACGGCGCAGCAGCTGGACAGCCATATCACCAGCGGCGAGCTGCGCGCGCTTATCGACATGCGCGACAAGGAATTGCCCGCCATGGCCGAAGAGCTGGCAGAGCTGACCTCCGGGGCGGCCGACGCGCTGAACGCGGCGCACAACAATGCCACTGCCTATCCGCCGCCGCAGACGCTGAGCGGCCGGAATACCGGCCTGGAAGGCACGGACCTGCACAATTTCACGGGCGCGACCACGCTGGCCGTGACGGACAATACCGGCACGCTGGTGCGGCGCGTCGATATCGATTTCGACGCCGGCACGCTGTCGGTCGATGGCGGACCCGCCGCCGCGATCGGCACGACGGTGGCCAGCCTGACCACGGCGATCGACACGGCGCTGGGCGGTGTCGGGTCCGCCAGTTTTGCCAACGGCCAGCTGACGATTGCCGCGGATGCGGCGGCCAACGGCATCGCTACCCTGCAGGATGACGCCAATCCCAGCGACCGGGGCGGGCGCGGCTTTGCGCACTTCTTCGGTCTCAACGATGTCGTGCGGTCGAACGAGCCCGGCTTTTTCGAAACCGGCATGACCGGTGCCGAACTGCACGGCTTTGCCGGCGGCTCCACGATCAGTTTTGAAGTGAAGACGGCGGCGGGTGACCGGGTCACGACGGTCGACATCCCGATGGTCGCCGGCCAGAGCTTCAACGATGTCATCACGGCGCTGAACAACACCACGACGGGTGTCGGCCGTTATGTCACCTTCAGTCTCGACGCCAATGGCGAGCTGACCTCGACGCCGAATGCCGGTTATGAGGCTTTCGACGTCAACCTGACCGGCGACAACACGTCGCGGCCGGGTTCCGGCCTCGCCTTCTCGGAAATCTTCGGCGTCGGCCTGGAAGCCCGTGCCGGGCGTTCGGAGAGCTTCGAGGTCGATCCGGCGATCCGGTCGAATGCCTCTCGGCTGGCGCTGGCCCAGCTGGATATCGATGGTGCGACGGTTGTCGGCGATGTCGTCGTGACGGCCGGCGACAATCGCGGCGGTATTGCCCTGCAGGGCGCCCTGACCAATCCCCGCAGCTTCGATGCGGCCGGTTCGCTGAACCGCACGACGGTGAGCCTGCAGGATTATGCCTCCCGCATGGCCGGCGCGGTCGGCTCGCGCGCCTCGCGCGCCGAGAGTGTCGCCGGATCGGCCGCCGTGCTGCGTGAGACCGCGGCCCAGAAACGTACCGATGTGGAAGGGGTCAATCTCGACGAGGAACTCGCCGCGATGACGCGCTTCCAGACGTCCTACAACGCATCGGCCCGCATGCTGCAGGCCGCCAAGGAAATGACCGATATTCTTCTGAATATCGTCTAGGAGGTTTTGAACCCATGACGCGGATTTCCACCTATGCCGCCAACCAGTCGGCGCTGATGGACCTGATGAAGGCCCAGAAGCAGATGTTCGAGGCGCAGCAACAGCTGACGACCGGCAAGCTGGTTCATGATCTCAAGGGCGTCGGCTACCAGGCCGAGATGCTGTCGGCCGCCCGCGCCGCGGAAACCCAGGCCAAGAGCTATGAGGAAGCCGCGACGCGCACCGAGACGCGCCTGGCTGCCCAGGATACGGCGCTGGAGCATATCGCCGACGCCGCCAACAGCCTGCGCCTTGCGATCACCACCAAGGAAGGTGACTACATCATGCAGCAGACGCGCGAGGCCTTCTACGAGGTCACCAACGCGCTCAATACGCAGCATGCCGGCACCTATCTGTTCAGCGGCACGCGCACCGATGTGCCGTCGGTGGGGATTTCGGACCTGTCCGACCTCGTGCCCATGGCCAGTGCCGACGAGGCCTTCCAGAACAATGACCGCAAGCCGCAGGTCCAGCTCGACCAGAATTATTCGATCGAGGTGGGTATGCTGGCCAGCGATGTCGGCGGCGATGTGATGGCATCCTTCAAGCGGATCGCCGATTTCGACGCCGGCCCGAACGGTCCCTTCGCCAGCCCGCTTTCCGCGGCGCAGGAAGCCTTCCTGCAGACCGAGATCCAGAATGTCGTGTCTGCGCTGGACAATCTGCATGCCCGCGTCGGCGAGAACGGCACGCGGCAGGCGCATGTGGAAAACCTGAAGACCAATCATGTCGAGCGCCAGGACTTCATCACCCTGATGATTTCCGACATCGAGGACGCCGACATGGCCGAGGCCGCGACCCGTTTCCAGCAGGCCCAGACGGCGGTGCAGGTCTCGGCCGCGACCTTCTCCTCGCTGAACCAGGTTTCGCTGCTGAACTATCTGAGGTAAACAGCGCGCCATCGATAACCGTTTGCTCCGGGCCTTGACCCCGTTGGAGGCGCAAGAATGACCACGCTGGTTTCCGGCGACGCCCTGGCGCGCGCCGATGCACTTCTTTCCGAATTCAACCTGTCCGGCGATCCGCTGGGGCTGGGCGGCAACCCGGCAGACCACCGCGTCGTGGTGGCCATGTCCGGCGGCGTCGACAGTTCCGTCACGGCGGCCGTGCTGCACCGCGCCGGCTATGACGTGGTCGGCGTGACGCTGCAGCTCTATGATCATGGCGCTGCGATCCAGAAGAAGGGCGCGTGCTGTGCCGGTCAGGACATCTACGACGCCAGGCGCGTCGCGGAGGCCTGCGGCTTTCCGCATTATGTCCTCGACTATGAAAGCCGGTTCCGCGAGGCGGTGATCGAGGAATTCGCCGATAACTATCTGGCCGGCTACACGCCCATTCCCTGCGTGCGCTGCAACCAGACGGTCAAGTTTGCCGATCTCCTGGACACGGCGCGCCAGCTGGGTGCGGCCTGCATGGCGACCGGGCATTACATCCAGCGCGTGGCCGGCCCGAACGGGCCGGAGCTGCGCCGGGCTGCCGATGCCGGCAAGGACCAGTCCTACTTCCTGTTCGCGACCACGCACGAGCAGCTGGACTTCCTGCGCTTCCCGCTGGGCCATCTGAACAAGGACCAGACGCGCCGGCTGGCCGAGGCCTTCGGCCTGATCGTCGCCGACAAGCCGGACAGCCAGGACATCTGCTTTGTGCCCCAGGGCCGCTATGTCGACATTGTCGAGAAAGTGCGTCCCGGCGCCTCGCGTCCGGGCGAGATCGTGCATGTCGACGGGCGTGTGCTGGGCACGCATGACGGGGTGATCCGCTATACGGTCGGCCAGCGCCGCGGGCTGAATATCGCCCTGGGCGACCCGCTCTATGTCGTGCGCCTGGACGCCGAAACGGCCCAGGTGATCGTCGGCCCGCGCGAGGCGCTGGAAGTCGACACGATCGGCCTGAAGGAGATCAACTGGCTGGGCGATGACGCCCTGTCGGACGGCGCGCCCGTGCGTGTGAAGGTGCGCTCGACGCGGCCGCCGGTTCCCGCCGCGCTGTCGGTCGAGGGCGACCGGATCGGTGTGGTTCTCGCCGAGGGCGAGGAAGGCGTCGCCCCGGGCCAGGCCTGCGTCTTCTACTCGCCGGACGACGAGGACCGCGTGTTGGGCGGCGGCTGGATCGCCAGCACCAGCGGGAAGGGCGGGTCCGGCGGAGTGCGGCTAATCGGGTGATTGCTAGCGCTTTTTGCGCTTTGCCAGCCTTTTTTCTCTCCTGAGTTTGTCGTTGCGACCTTCAGCATTCTTGTTGGCTCTAATCAATTCTTCGTTCCGCTTCCTGAGGTCGTCGGTTTGATCTTTTAACCGCTTGATTTCGATTGATTGCTGGTCGATTTTCGTCCTCAACGTCGCATTTTCTTCACAAGAGTGAACAAGCGCTTTTTTTAGCGATGCAAATTCGCATGCGTCTTCAAAATTTAGGCTTGGGTCTGTCAGAAGTTGCTGAACTTCAAACAGAAGTCGAGTGCTGGTCTCCAAGTTTACTCTTGAGCGTTCTTGGTGCAGGCCTGCCGAGAAGTCGTCCGCGTTTGAGCTGAGATGTTCAATCTCTCCGCCCAAATAACCTTTGCAGCTTTCCAATTTTGCTTGGATGTCTTCAAAGAGCGACGGATACCCCAAAATTTCTCTCCATCGTCGCTGCGTCCGGTCTTCAGACTGGCCCATTGATCTCTTGCCGGGATCCCGCCTCAGTCTTTCAATCCGGTCAAGGGTGAAACCGCGATGCGGCGCCAGAGGCGCCCTTGACCGGATTGAAAGACTGAGGCCCGCTGGCTGACAAGAGTTCAATGGCGGGGGGTGTTGCACGCACTATCCGAATGACAGGTTCTCATTGGGAATTGTGTGTGGAACAAAACCGGAGCATTGCCTACGCATTCGTGCTAGAATTGCAACCTCAAGGAGGCGTCCCATGCCCATTTCGCTCGACAAGCGCTGGCAGATCTTCGTCAAAGAGCAGGTCGAACAGGGCCGTTACAAGACCGAAGCCGAGGTGATCGAGGACGGGCTGCGGCTGGTCGAGGCGCGGCTGGCGGAGTTGCGGGACAAACTCAACGCATCGATCGAGCGCGGCGGCAGTCACACGATCGAGGATGTCGAGGCGCATCTCGACGCCGTAGCGGAACGCATGAAGGCCGAAGGCTTCTGAGGTGTTTCGCCTGGAGCTGCTTTCCGGCGCGATTGACGATCTCGAAGCTATCCAGCACTACATCACCCGTCGCAGTGGCGACCAGGTTACCGGCCCACGGCAAGTGAAACCTCGGCAAGAGAACCATGAATGGCTGCGTCTCACCCGGCCGCCACAGCTTTCCACAAAACCACCGTACCCCAATGAATAGCGACGGGTGGCCAGATCGCGCCGCTGGTCCGATAGGCCACCGTACACACCAGTCCCAGCAGCGCCACGATCGCCAGGAAGGCCGGCTCGAGAAACACCGGCTGGGCCATCGGCAGGCCGAGCCAGACCTGCACGGGGTGCCAGAGCACGAAAGCGGCGATGGCAATTCCGGCTCTCAGCCAGCCGGTCCGGCCGCCGAGCAGGACCCGGAAGACCATCTCTTCGGCGAGTGACGGAACGAGGATTGCGATCACGGCGACGACGATGAATGGCCGCCATTCATCGGTCAGGGAAAACTTGAACAGTGATTCATGTTGCCCCAAATAGGCAGCGATGAGCGCGAAAACGCCAAACAGCAGAAGGGATTGTCCCCATTCGGACAATCGCGGCCAGGTCCGGACCGCGGATGTTGCATCTGCGAAAATGCTTGACGCTGTGCCGCATCTTTCGATCATGCGCGCCAGACTAGAGACGAAACCAACCCCTGAGGAGACACGAAATGAGTGCTAGCGACGATCCCATTGTCATCGTCGGCATGGCCCGCACCCCGATGGGCGGCCTGCTGGGTGAGCTGGCGCCGCTTTCGGCGAACGAACTCGGTGCGATTGCCGTCAAGGCGGCGATGGAAGAGGCCGGTCTCGCCGGCGACGATGTCGACCAGATCCTGATGGGCAATGTGCTGATGGCCGGCCAGGGCCAGGCGCCGGGCCGCCAGGCCGCGATCAAGGCCGGCCTGCCCAAATCCGTCGAGGCGACCACGCTGAACAAGATGTGCGGTTCGGGCATGCAGGCGGCGATCATGGGCCGCGCGGCGATTGCCTCGGGAGATGCCGAGATCATCATCGCCGGCGGCATGGAGTCGATGACCAACGCGCCGCACATGCTGCCCACGCATCGCGCAGGCTTCAAATACGGCCATGACACGATCAAGGACCACATGGCCCAGGACGGTCTCGAGGACGCCTACGAGAAAAAGCCGATGGGCGTCTATGCCGACATGATCGCGGAAGAACACCAGTTCACCCGCGAGCAGCAGGATGCCTACGCCCTGGAAACCCTGGCCCGTGCCCAGCGCGCAACCAAGGAAGGCGACTTCAAGCGCGAGATCACGCCGGTGACAATCCAGACCCGTAAGGGCGATGTGACGGTCGATACCGACGAGCTGCCGCGCAAGGCGATGCCGGAGAAGATTCCGTCCCTGCGTCCGGCCTTCTCCAAGGACGGTACGGTCACGGCGGCCAATGCGTCGGCCATCTCCGACGGTGCGGCAGCCTTGGTGATGATGCGCCAGTCCGAAGCCGAGCGCCGCGGTATCAAGCCGATCGCGAAGATCGTCGCGACGGCGGCACACGCCCACGAGCCGGCCTATTTCACCACCGCGCCGGTGCCTGCCATGCGCAAGGTCGTCGAGCGGGCCGGCTGGCAGATCGAGGATGTCGATCTGTGGGAGATCAACGAGGCCTTCGCCGTCGTGCCGATGATCGCGATGAAAGAGCTGGGCATTTCCCACGACATCATCAACGTCAATGGCGGCGCCTGCGCCCTGGGTCACCCGATCGGCGCCTCCGGTGCCCGCATCATGGTGACGCTGCTGGCGGCCCTGGAAAAGGCCGGCAAGACGAAGGGCGTTGCCTCGCTGTGCATCGGCGGTGGTGAAGCCACGGCTGTGGCTGTCGAGCGCTTGGCGTAAGCGTTTCGCCAGACCGGCCAGACTGGAACGAAGAAGGGCGCGGCCGGCCGGCTGCGCCCTTTCTCTTGGGGTCCGGCTTAGCCCTGAAAAGCGGCGAAGGCCGACAGGCCGGCGATCGGCAGGAAGGCCAGCCAGGCCGGGTGCCGCCCGCGTCCGAAGAACAGGGCCGCCGCGCCGCTGACAGCAAACACCGCCGCAACAATGCCGAGAATGGTGGTCCGTCCGGCGCCGGTCTGCCCGTCCATCACAACGAGGATACCGGCCAGTCCGAACCAGGCGAGGGTGGTGATATGCCAGGCCGTGCGGATCAGCGCCCGTGTGAAGTCCGTACTGCCGCGCAGGCGGGGCAGGGTGTCCATCGTCAGCAGCGGCCGGATGAGGCGCTGCTCGCCGGCGATGGAGTGATAGAGGCCGATCAGCACGGTCAGGGCGGCGGCGATCAGAAGCATTGTTTATGTCTCCCGCTAGAGCGCCAGTCCGGCCGCGCCGAGCGCAGCCGTGGCGGCGAACAGGCTGGTCGAGGGCAGTTTGAGCGGCGCGATGCCGCCCTTCATCGCGACAGCCGCACTCAGCACGCTCAGCGCGGCGCATAGCGGCGTCAGGAAAAGCGCGATCGGCCGGTAACCCGCATCCCAGGCGGCGAGAGCATAGCCTGCGGCCATGAAGGCGAGCAGGATGGTGGTGATGTGCCAGCAATAATAGTTCAGCCATTTCGAAGCCGGCGGCAGGGCGTCGCTGTCGAGCAGCGGCCGCGCGACTTCCCGGCCGCCCGCGAATGTGTGAACCAGTGTGGTGAACAGGGCCATCGCGGCCGCTAGCCAGAGCAGGAGGGGCATGATAGTGACTCGTATTGGAAAACTTATTCTAGAAATAATGTTCTAATATGGGCCGGCGGTCAACATTCTCCGACGATGATGTGTTTGCGGCGGTTGGCCGCATGCTGGTGCGTGACGGCGAGGTGCGCATGCAGAGCGTGGTCGAGCAGACCGGCGTCTCGGTCGGCTCGCTCTATCACCGCTTCGGTTCGCGCGAGGGACTGCTGGCGCGGGCCTGGCTGGACACGCTGGCCGCATTTCATGCCCGTTTTCTCGCAGCCCTCGACCAGCCCGGCGAGGTGCCGGGCCTGGCAGCGGCGCTGGAGACGCCGCGCTTCTGCCGCGACGAGCCGGACAAGGCGCTGATCCTGGTCTGCTGCCGGCGCAGCGAGCTGATGTCGGACGACACGCCGGAGGCGCTGCAGGCCGAGCTCGCCGCGGTCAATGACGGGGTGATGGCGGCGATCGAAGCCTTCTGCCGGCGCACAGGCCTGCCCCTGGAAATCGCACGGCTCGGCCTGATCGGCTTTCCCCTGGGTGCCGTGAAGCTCTACATGCCGGGCGCGCCTGTCCCCGAAGCGCTGGACGAGGAGATCGAGCGGGCCTACCGCGCGGTTGTCCTGCCGCGGCTGGTCTCTTCCTGAGGCGGGGTGAAATCGCAGGCCGACGCGGCGCGGTCCCAGCGTCCGCCTGCATCGAGGCAGGCATCGATCTCCAGATTGCCGGAGAGGTCGAAGCGCAGAACGATCACGATGACGACCGCGACGAGAATCGCGGCCCCCCACAGGAGCGGCGCGGCCATGCTGCGCTGGCGAAGGGCCACCTAGTCCTCGATATGGTTGAGTGGCAGGCCGCGGCCTTCCTTCACATTGCGGATCTGCACGGAAGTGCGGAAATCGCCGACCACGTCGAGCGGGATCATCTTCTCGTACATGAAGTCGTTATAGCTATCGATGTCCGGCGTCACGACCTTGAGCAGGTAGTCATAGGGGCCGGTCATGGTGGCCGCCTCGGTGACTTCCTTGAAGGACTGGATGGCGCTTTCGAACTTTTCGTAATTCGCCTTGCGGGCCGGCTGGATCTTCACTTCCAGATAGGCGGTGAACATCAGGCCGATGGCCCGGCGGTCGAGCTGGACCGAGCGGCGCTTGATGATGCCCTCGGTCTCCAGCCGCCGGATCCGGCGCCAGCAGGGCGAGGGTGTCAGGCCGACGATTTCGGCGATATCGGCGACCGAACGGCCGGCATCTTCCTGCAGGGCTTCCAGAATGCGGACATCAATCGTGTCGAGAGTGGCGGTCATTATTTCCTCAAACCATGGATTTCTGCGAAATTAATCCAATATATTGCACTTGCGAACCCCGAAATGGCGCCGCATTCCAACGGTAGACAAGACCTGTCCATCCGCGTTAGACGCCGTCTCGCGCTCGCGAGCCAGTATATCGCGGCGATTGCCGGGGCCCAGACGCCCCATCAGTTCAGCGAGAGCCCATGGCACAAGACGAACCCCGCTTCCATGTTCCGGCGCCTCATGTCCGGCCCGGCGACACGCCCGACTTCTCCCATCTCGACCTGCAGGCTGCCGGTGAGGCGCCGCGTCCCGACCCGTCCGTTGCGGGCATGGAGACGCGCGACCTGGCGCTCGGCCTGATCGGTGTGCTCGATCACAACCACCAGGCCGTCGGCGACTGGGATCCCAAGCTGCAGCCGGACGTGCTGCGCGAGGGCCTGCGCCACATGATGCTCACCCGCGCCTATGACGACCGCATGCTGAAGCTGCAGCGCCAGGGCAAGATGAGCTTCTACATGAAGTCGACGGGCGAGGAGGCGGTGGCCGTTGCCGGCGCGATGGCGCTGGACAAGGGCGACATGGTCTTCCCGTCCTACCGCCAGCAAGGCATCCTGTTTGCGCGCGGCCGCAACATCGTCGACATGATGTGCCACTGCATCTCCAACAGCCGTGACAATCTGAAGGGCCGGCAATTGCCGGTGCACTACACCTGGGCCGAAGGCAATTTCTTCTCGATCTCCGGCAATCTGGCGACGCAATTCCCGCAGGCCGTGGGCTATGCGATGGCGTGCCAGTACAAGGGTGACAAGCAGATCGCCGCGAGCTGGATCGGCGAGGGTTCGACCGCCGAGGGCGATTTCCATGGCGCGCTGGTGCTGGCCTCGACCTACAAGGCGCCGGTCATCCTCAACGTCGTCAACAATCAGTGGGCCATCTCGACCTTCCAGGGCATCGCCGCCGGCCAGTCGCCCAGCTTCGCGCTTAAGGGTATCGGCTACGGCCTGGCCTCGCTGAGGGTCGACGGCAATGACTTCCTCGCCGTCTATGCCGCCACGCAATGGGCCGCCGAGCGCGCCCGGGCCGGTCATGGCGCCACGGTGATCGAGACCTACACCTATCGCGCCGATGCGCACTCCACCTCGGACGATCCGTCCGGCTACCGGCCCAGGGGCGAGAACGAGATCTGGCCGCTGGGCGATCCGATCGCGCGCCTGAAGAACCATCTCATCGGTCTGGGCGAGTGGGACGAGGCGCGTCACACCGCGCTGGAGAAGGAACAGAACGAGCTGGTGATCGCCTCCTACAAGGAAGCGGAGAGCCACGGCACGCTGCATGACGGCCCGCTGTCGCCGGTCAATTCCATCTTCGAGGATGTTTACGCCGAACAGGACTGGCGCCTGCGCCGCCAGCGCCAGGATCTGGGAGTCTAGGACATGGCCACGATGAACATGATCCAGGCCCTCAACTCGGCCCTGGACGTGATGATGGAGCGTGATGGCGACGTCGTCAGCTTCGGCGAGGATGCCGGCTATTTCGGCGGCGTGTTCCGCGTCACGGCGAACCTGCAGAAGAAATACGGTCTCGACCGCTCCTTCGACGCCCCGATCAACGAGGCGGCCATCGTCGCCATGGCGATCGGCATGGCGGCGCGCGGCCTCAAGCCCGTCGCGGAAATCCAGTTCGCCGACTATATCTTCCCCGGCCTCGACCAGATTGTCTCCGAACTGTCGCGCCTGCGCTATCGCACGGCCGGCACCTTCACCGCGCCGGTCGTGATCCGCACGCCCTGCGGCGGCGGTATCCGCGGCGGCCAGACGCACTCGATGAGCCCGGAAGCCTTCTTCACCCATATCCCGGGTGTGCAGGTGATGATGCCGTCCAACCCGTATGACGCGAAGGGCATGCTGATCTCGGCCATCGAGAGCCCGGATCCGGTGATCTTCTTCGAGCCCAAGCGTCTTTATAACGGGCCGTTCGACGGGCATTCCGGCGGCGCGCTGTCGTCCTGGGGCAAGCATCCCAAGGGCGAGGTGCCCGAGGGCCACTACACCGTGCCGATCGGCAAGGCGGACGTGGTGCGCGAAGGCAATGCCGTGACCATCGTCACCTATGGCACGCTGGTGCTCGTTGCCCAGGCGGCAGCCGAAAAGGCCGGTGTGGATGCGGAGGTCATCGATCTGCGCACCCTGGTGCCCTACGACATCGAGACGATCGCCCGTTCGGTCAACAAGACCGGCCGCTGCATCGTTGCCCAGGAGGCGCCGCGCACCTCCGGCTTTGCGGCCGAGCTGGCGGCGCAGATCCAGGAAGAATGCTTCTACGCCCTCGAGGCGCCGATCCAGCGCGTCACCGGCTGGGACACGCCTTACCCGCATGCGCATGAATGGTCCTACTTCCCGGGCCCGGAGCGTTTCATCAATGCGATGAACGCCGTTCTGGAGGCTTAAGATGAGCGAATACCGCTACAAGATGCCCGATGTCGGCGAAGGGATCGTCGAGGCCGAGATCGTCGAATGGCACGTCAAGGAAGGTGACACCGTCACCGAGGACCAGCACGTGCTGGACGTGATGACCGACAAGGCGACGGTGGAAATCCCCTGCGCCGTGAACGGCACCGTCACCAAGCTGGTCGGGGCACCGGGCGACGTCATCGCCGTCGGTACCGAGATCATGTTCATCGCCACCGAAGGCGCGGCTCCGGCCGGGGACGCGGCGAAAGAGCCGGAACCGGAAGCACCGGCCCGGCCCGAGCCGAAAAAGCCCGTCGAGCCGGAGCAGGCCGCTGCGGCGCCCTCCGTGGCCGCCCGCATGACCGGCGAGCGCCCGCTGGCCAGCCCGGCCGTGCGCAAGCGGGCCCTGGACAAGGATATCGATCTCGGTCTGGTGCCGGGCACGGGTCCGGCCGGGCGTATCACGCACGAGGACCTGGACGATTTCATCAAGTCCGGCGGACGCCTCGCGTCGAAGTCCGGCGGGGGCGGCACGGCGATCCGTGCACCGCAGACCGGTGTCACCGAGGAGAAGGTGATCGGCCTGCGCCGGCGCATCTCCGACAACATGTCGCGCGCCCAGCGCACCATCCCCGACATCGCCTATGTCGAGGAGATCGACGTCACCGCGCTGGAAGAGCTGCGGGCGCATCTCAACAATACCCGCCGCGAAGACCAGCCCAAGCTGACCTTCATCCCCTTCCTCGTGATGGCGCTGGCGCGGGCCCTGCCCCACACGCCCCAGGCCAATGCCCATTTCGATGGCGAGGCCATGGTGCTGACCAAGTATGACGCCATCCATTGCGGCATCGCCGCAGCGACGCCGAACGGTCTGATGGTGCCGGTGATCAAGCACGCCGAGAGCCTGGATATCTGGCAGATCGCGAGCGAGCTCGGCCGTCTCGGCCAGGCCGCCAAGGACGGCAAGGCAACCAAGGACGAGCTGAGCGGCTCGACCATCACCATCACCTCGCTGGGGGCGATCGGCGGTCTGGTCACCACACCGATCCTGAATGCGCCGGAAACCGCCATCATCGGCGTCAACAAGATGCAGACCCTGCCGCGCTATGACGCCGGCGGCCAGGTCGTGCCGCGCAAGGTGATGAACCTGTCATCCTGTTTCGACCACCGCATCGTCGACGGCTATGACGCCGCCATGCTGATCCAGCGGGTGAAGGGGTTCCTGGAGAACCCGGCCACCCTGTTCATGGGCTAGGGAGCGCACGCCATGCAACAACGCACTTGCCAGGTCCTCGTCGTCGGTGGTGGCCCGGGCGGCTATCCGGCCGCTATCCGCGCCGGCCAGCTGGGGCTCGACACGATCATTGTCGACAAGCACGGTCTGGGCGGGACGTGCCTCAATCGCGGCTGCATCCCCTCCAAGGCGATGATCCACGCGGCGACCGAATTCGAGCACATGTCCGAGGCCGCCAGGGGCGACCGTTTCGGTATCTCGCTGTCCGAGGCGCCCAAGCTGGACATGGGCAAGCTGGTGGGCTGGAAGGACGGTATCGTCTCCAAACTGACCGGCGGCGTGGCGCAGCTGATCAAGGCCGCCGGTGCCGAACACATCGCCGGCTGGGCCGAATTCTCCAACGCCAAGACCTGCATCGTCACGCAGGAAGACGGCGAGAAGGTCGAGATCACGGCCGAGAATGTGATCCTGGCGACCGGTTCGGTGGAAGTGGAACTGCCCTTCATGCCGTTCGGCAAGTCGGTGATCGGTTCGACCCAGGCGCTGGATCTGACCGAGCGTCCGGAAAAACTGGTCGTTGTCGGCGCGGGCTATATCGGCCTGGAACTGGGCATCGCCTATCGCAAGCTGGGCACCGAGGTGACCTTCATCGAGGCGCTGGACCGCATCCTGCCGCTCTATGACAAGGAAATCACCCGCCCGATCACGATGTGGCTGAAGAAGCACAAGGTGGATGTCCACCTCTCCTGCAAGGCCAGGGGCGTGACCGAGACAAAGGGCGGCAAGGCCGTTCTGGAATATGAGGACGCCAAGGGCGCCACGCAATCGATCGAGGCCGACAAGATCCTTGTCGCCGTCGGCCGCAAGGCCTGCCTCGATGGCTGGGGCCTTGAAAACATGGGCCTCGACATGGATGGCAAATTCATCAAGGTCGATGCCCAGTGCCGCACCGGCATGCGCGGCGTCTATGCCATCGGCGATGTCGTCGGCGAGCCGCTTCTGGCGCACAAGGCGACGGCCCAGGGCGAGATGGTCGCCGAGATCATTGCCGGCCAGCGCCGCGTGCACGATCCCGTCGCCATCGCCGCGGTGTGCTTCACCGAGCCGGAAGTCGTCGGTGTCGGCCTGACGCCGGACGAAGCGAAGGCGAAGGGTGAAGAAGTGATCACGGGCAAGTTCCCGCTGGCCGCCTCGGGCCGCTATCTCTCCATGGATGCCGGCACGGATGGCGGTTTCGTCCGCGTCACCGCGCGCAAGGACGACCATGTCATCCTGGGCATCCACGCCGTGGGCACGCATGTCTCCGAGCTCTCCGGCGAGTTCGCCCTGGCGGTCGAGATGGGGGCGCGGCTGGAAGACATTTCCGGCACGATCCACGTCCACCCGACCCTCACCGAAGGCTTCGCCGAGGCCGCCCTGACCGCGCTGGGTCATCCGATCCATATCTCCGCGCCGAAATAGGGGCGGGGGTTCTCCGGCCACGCTCTCCTCTCCCCTCCCGGGGAGAGGGCAGGGTGAGGGGCGGCCGCGGGAGCGGCCACTTAAAGACTCTTCTTTTAGCGCGGCGCGACCGCGCGCCCCTCATCCGGGCTTCGCCCACTTTCTCCCCGGAAGGGGAGAAGGGGTCGCGAGCGTGTTTCGCCGCGCAGCGGCCCACCCCCCTTCACCTGCCTCGCCCCTATCCATATATTGTGCACCTGCGAAGGAGAGCGGGATGGATGACAGCGCGATATCCCTGGCTGGGGTGATCGGGCCGGAGCAGGCGGTCGAGGGCGAAGGCCTGGGCTGTGTTTCCTTCGAGACGGCCCTGATGCGCCGCGTCGTGCCGGGCCCGGGCGATATCGACGAACTCGGCCACGTCAATAATGTCGTCTATCTGCGCTGGGTGCAGGATATCGCCATTACCCACTGGCACCGTGTCGCCACGCCGGAGATGATTGCCAGCGATATCTGGATCGCGCTGAAGCACACGATCGAATATCGCGATGCCATCCAGCCCGGCGAGACCGCCGAGATCCGTACCTGGCTGGGCCGTATTCACGGGCCGCGCTTTGACCGCCATGTCGATATCCGCAAGCCGGGTGCGAAACGCTTCTCTGCGCGGGCGACGACGGAATGGTGCCTGATCGACCGCGACACCCGCCGTCCCAAGCGGATCGGCGAGGACATTCTCGACACGTTCGCCCTGCGCGGGCTGGAGCGCAGCTGATCAGTCGCCGTCGCGTGCGCAGGCGAGATTGTCGCGCAGGCGTTCGACCGCGGTTCTGAGCTCGACCAGTTCGTCCGTGGTCATGCCCGTGGCTTGCGGCACGCAGGCGAGGAGGGCGCCGGCCCTTGCTTCCAGGTCGCGGCCGGACGGCGTCAGCTGCACGGCGACGCGGCGCTCGTCGGCCCGGTCGCGGCGGCGTTCGATGACGCCGGCGGTTTCCATGCGTTTGAGCAGCGGGGTGAGCGTGTTGGATTCCAGGCCGAGCCGTTCGCCCAGCTGGCCGACGCCCTGGCCGTCTTCTTCCCACAGCGCCATCAGCACCAGGAATTGCGGATAGGTCAGGCCCAGCTCGGCCATGATCGGCTTGTAGAAGCGATTGAAGGCATTGTTCGCCGAATAGACGGCGAAACAGACCAGATCGTTCAGCCGGATCTTTTCCGGGACGGTGGCGGGGGCAGGGGTTTCAGGCATTGCGTCTCTCGCTGGAACAAGGCCATCAATTTAATCGTACGCGATATGATCGCAAGCGCTTGACGACGGGGCATCGGCTTCCCAATTATATCGTGCGCGATTTAATCGTGCAAAAGTTACCTGGCCGCGAGGCCGCTCATCAGGAAGGACGCGCAATGTCTGTAAAGGTTGCATACAAGACGACGGCCCGGGCCACCGGCGGCCGTGACGGCACGGCGGAAAGCCTCGACGGAACGCTCAAGTTCAAGCTGGCGACGCCGAAGGAGCTCGGCGGTGCGGGCGGCGAGGGCGCCAATCCGGAGCAATTGTTCGCGGCGGGCTATTCGGCCTGCTTCATCGGCGCCATGAAAGCCGTGGCCGGCAAGGTCGGTACGAAGGTTCCGGCCGAGGCGACGGTCGAGACGACGGTCGGTATCGGTCCGCGCGACGAGGGCGGGTTCGGCCTCGACATCGACCTCAAGGTCGACCTGCCGGGCCTGGAGCGCGATACGGCACAGGCGCTGGTCGACGCCGCACACCAGGTCTGCCCCTATTCCAATGCCACCCGCAATAATGTGGATGTCCGCCTGAGCCTGGCCTGACCGGCAAGCTCCTTCGCGCTCTGAAGTGCGCGAAGGAGCATTTGCCCTAGAGACGCTCCGGACAGCCGGCGATCTCGGCCGACTTGTTCAGCTGGGCAATCGTGGTGTCGTCCATGGGGATGCCCTCGCGGCGGCGCTTGCCCTCGGCGGCGCGCTCGGGATCGCCGGGATAAAGAACCGGGCTGTCCCAGTCCATCGGCGGCGAAGCGAGGACATAATCGGCCAGCGCCTCGATCTCGTCTTCCATCCAGTCCGGATCGCCGAAGGCGGCCGGATCGATCAGGATGGAGAAGAGCCCGTTCTGCAGGCCGCCGCGCCGCTCGCGCCCCGGCTGGATCGTGCCCGCCCCTGACAGCACGCCGCCCAGGATCTCGCAGGCAAAGGCCAGTCCGTATCCCTTGTGGCGGCCCATCGGGGTGAGTGCGCCCTTCAGCTCGAAACCGGCCATGCCGCCGGGATCGGTGGTCGGCCGTCCCTTCTCGTCGATCAGATTGCCCTGGGCCAGCGCGATGCCCCTGTTGGCCGCAACCCGTGCCTTGCCCAGCGCGATACGGCTGGTCGCCATGTCCAGCACGAAGGCAGGCCGGTTGGCGGTAGCCGGGAAGGCGATGCAGACCGGGTTGGTGCCGAAACGGGCGTCGGACCCGCGGAAGGGTGCGACCAGCGGCGCATGATCGCCGACGCTGACGAAATGGATCGAGGCCAGCCCGGCCGCCGCCGCGCGCTCGCCATAGGCGCCGACACGGCCGAGATGGTGCACATTGCCAAGTGTGGCCGCCGCCAGCCCGCCGGCCTTCGCCTTCTGTCCGGCCTGCTCGATCAGGCCGAAACCGGCCGGCGCGCCCCATCCGCCATTCCCGTCGACGCGCAAGAGGACCGGCGTGTCGGTCAGCGTGGCGGGGCTGGCTTCGGTCTCGACCAGGCCCTTGCGGATATGGTGGACATAGACCGGCAGGAGGCCGGCGCCGTGACTGTCATGGCCTTTCAGATTGGCATCGGCCAGATGCGCCGCGACACAATCGGCGTCAGGCTTGCGGGCTCCGGCCGAGGTGAGTACGGCGGCGAGAAACCCGGTCAGCGTGTCGGCATCGATGCGGCGGTCGGTGGGGGTCATGCAAGGGGTCCGGTTGAGGCGGCCAGGAAGGATCGAATTGTTTTTTCGCGGTTAATCCGATGTTTACGAAGAATCCGGCGAAGACATGTCGCGTTTTGGCACAGGTAACCAAATCTTCAAATTGAAAACAGCTAAGACACTGAATTTACGAGATAAAAAAATTCTACAACCGCTCGAAAAATCGAATCGCACTTAAGCGTTTGGCAACCGGTTTCGGTCATTCTTCATCACGTCGGACAGAACGGGTCCGCAGGAAATCAACGGGCGTTCGAACACGGGGAAAATCCCGGGCAGCGCCTCGAACCAAGAACTGGATGAAGGGTATGTCGATGAACAAGACGGGAACCATGTTTCTGGCAGCGGCAATGACGGCGATGGCTTTCACGGCGGCTCCGGCACTGGCACAGGACGATCGCGAGCGCACCCAGGTCGAGGCACCGGAATATCCGCGCGGTGCCGAACGCCGCGGGATCGAGGGCTATGCGGTTGTCGAGTACACGGTTTCGGCCGAAGGCACGGTGGAGAACGCGACGGTCGTCGAGGCGAGCCCGGAAGGCGTGTTCGACCGCGCCGTTCTGCGCGCCATCGAAGGCTGGGCCTACGCGCCGGCCGCGTCCGCTTCCGAAGGTGTCCAGCAGCGCTTCGACTTCAACCTCGGCGGCTGAACATAAAGAAATACTGCGCCATCCGGCGATAGAACCGGAAAGCGCTCACAAGAATAAGAATTCATTTACGGCGGCGCGGTAGCGTCGCCGTATCTTTTTATCGGGGGCATTAACCGTAAGGGGCCATCCAATGAATTCTGTGTTCGCCAAGTTTCTCGGCAAGACCTCGAGTATCCGGGTCCGGCTCCTGGCTGCATTCGGTCTGACATCGGCGATGACGCTGATCGCGGCGGTGGTCGGTGTGACCGGCTTCAATTCGGCCAATTACGCCGTGCAGCAGATTGCCGAGCGTGCCATTCCGGAAACGCAGGCCGTCGATTCGCTGAGCGAAGACAGCCAGGCCCTCTCCGAGGCGCTGTCCAGTTTTGCCTTGTCCCCGACGGTGGATGCGCGCCTGGCCAACTACAACCGCGTCGTCGATTACCGCGAGCAGCTGACGGCCGAACTGGAGGATCTCCAGGCGATCGGCGGCGAGGCGGAAACCGCAGCACTGGCGACGGCCGTCGCCGATCTCTCCGATCTCGTCGAAAGCATGAACGAGGTGGTGGATCGCCGGCTCCAGATCCGCGACGAACGCTATGACGCGACCGCGCAGGCCCGCACGGCGCGCGCCCAGTTTGCCTCCAGCGTCGAGAATGCCCTCGACACCAGCACCGACGCGGACATTGAAAGCCTGCTGCGTTCGCTGCTGGCGGCCAACCAGATGATGATCCAGTACACAGAGGTCGATATTGCCTCGACCAATCCGGATGTCGACGCGGTGTTCGACCGCTGGGACGAAGCCGTCGGCGAACTGGATGTGAACCTCGCCATTCTCGGGCCGGTCGTGTCCGACGTGATGCGCGGCCAGGCCGACACCCTGATCGCCTTCGGTGAGGGCGACACCGGGATTTTCGAACTGCGCAAGGCGGAACTCGCCGCTGTTGTCGCGGCCGAAGTCGTCGCCGAGGAGGCGCGCCTGTCGGCCGAAACGCTGCTGGCCAGCGTTGAAGGTTACAAGCAACAGGTCGCCGGCCGCGTCGACAACGCGACCGACGCCGCCAACGGTGCCGTGATTGCCGGCCGCATCCTGCTGATCTCCATCGCGGCGATCGGCCTCGTGGTGGCGCTCGCGATTGCCTGGTTCTACGTCAACAATACGCTGCTCGCGCGCCTGACGGCGATGGCCCGCACCATGCGCGCGCTGGCCGACGGCGACAATGACGTCAATCTGGGCTTCACGCCCGGCCAGGACGAGATCGGCGACATGGCGCGCTCGGTGGACGTGTTCCGCCAGAACGCCAAGGAGCGTGCGCGTCTGGAAGCGGAAACCGAGCAGGAACGCCGCATGAAGGAGAAGCGTTCGGCGGCCGTGGAAAGCCTGATCCAGGCCTTCGAACAGGCCTCGTCGGATGCACTCAGCCAGGTCGGCGAAGCGGCCCATCGCATGGAAGCCGCCGCCCGCGCCATGAGCTCGACGGCGGCGGCCACCACCGGCAAGTCTGCCGCCGTGGCCCAGGCCTCCGAAGGCGCGTCGCAGAACGTTCAGACCGTGGCCGCCGCGGCCGAGGAAATGGTCTCCTCGATCGGCGAGATCTCGCAGCAGATCGCCCGCTCCACCGAGATCGCCGGTTCCGCCGTCGACCAGGTCGAGCGCACCAATGAGGACGTGCAGCGTCTCGACGATGCGGCCAAGTCGATCGACAATATCGTCAGCCTCATCAACGACATCGCCGAGCAGACCAACCTCCTGGCCCTGAACGCCACCATCGAGGCGGCGCGCGCAGGCGAGGCCGGCAAGGGCTTCGCGGTCGTGGCGTCGGAAGTGAAGGCGCTGGCCAGCCAGACCGGTGCGGCGACGCAGAACATCTCCGAGCACATCTCCGGCATCCAGGGTGCGACGGCCAAGGCGGTCGAGGCGATGTCCTCGATCGGCGGCACGATCCACGAAATGTCGGAAATCGCGACGGCCATCGCCGCTGCCATGGAAGAGCAGCGGGCGGCCGCGGGCGAGATTACCCGCTCGGCCCAGGAAGCCGCGGACGGCACGCGCGACGTGTTCTCCAACATCCAGGAAGTCGACCAGTCGACCTCGGAAACCGGCGAAAGCGCAGGCGAGGTGCTCGAGGCTTCGCTGGCCGTGTCGCGCCAGTCCGACTCGCTGAAATCGGCGGTCGAGCAATTCCTCAACGAGGTGCGTGCCGCGTAAAGCAGGCACAACTGAAATCGGGGCCCGTTCGCGGCTTGCCAGCCGCGGGCGGGCCGCGTATATGGCGTCCCTCTCCCGAACGGGACAGACCTCGTGGCGAGGTAGCTCAGCTGGTTAGAGCGCACGACTCATAATCGTGAGGTCGAGAGTTCAAGTCTCTCCCTCGCCACCACCCTTCGCCCTGCGGGCTTCGGGTGGCAAGCCACCCGCAGCGCGCACTTGGGGCGAAGAGGCTTGTCCTCCGAAGCCTTGGCGAAGGCGGGCTGTCCGCGACACGCGCGACAAGCCTTCCCGGCATTCCGCAGCGCATCTGTCACACGCGGCGCCGGCCATGCGTCCTGGGTTCTGAAGCCTTTGCTTCGCCAACCCGGGAGACTGACATGACTGCCCATACCGAAATCCGCGCCGATCGCGACCTGCCGGACGTCTTCAATGCCTTCATCGCGGCCCAGACGGCCATCGTCGAGACGGGTCTGGAACCTGCCCTGCGCCATCTCGTCGTGCTGCGGGCCTCTCAGATCAATGGCTGTGCCTTCTGCGTGAAGATGCACACGCGCGAGGCCCGTGAGGACGGGGAAACGAACGAACGTCTCGACCGGCTGGTGGCCTGGCGTCACATGTCCGACTTCACCGCACGTGAAAAGGCCGCCTTCGCCTGGACCGAGGCGCTGACGATTATCGATCCGGCCGCAGAGCTGGAGCCCTTGCGCGCCGGGCTGGCGCGTCATTTCGAGGCGCGCGAGATCGCCGCGCTGACAGCACTCATCGCGATGATCAATCTGTGGAATCGCATGCAGGTCGCCCGGCACTGAGCTGCCGTGACGGCCCGGCTTGCGTGGTGCGGCGAAGCGTCACGCAGGCCGGGCCCGCCATGGTCCTGCGTCTCAGGAACAGGTAGAAGACCCCATGAACAGACCCAACATCCCCCTCATCGCCGTCGCGGTCGTCGCGATCCTGCTCTGTCTCGCCTTCATCGTCTGGGGGCTGGGCAATCTGCCCGAGGTCTCGATGGGCATTCACGGCTGGATTGCCCTCGGCCTGGGCACAGTGGTCAGTGTCGCCGTCGGCGGCGGGCTGGCGGCCATCCTGATCATCTCGCGCCGCAATGGCTATGACGAAGCCGCGCACCAGGTGTTCAAGGACAGCGAGCCGGATCTCTAGAGCGATTTCATCGCGATTGCGGCCGATGCGATTGCACTGGCCTTTGACCGGTCGCATTTTCGAACCGCGAAACCGGTTCCCACTTTTGCTGAAAATGCCGGGTCCTGAGTGGCTGCATTTTCGAACCGCGAAACCGGTTCCCACTTTTGCTGAAAATGCCGGGTCCTGAGTGGCTGCATTTTCGAACCGCAAAACCGGTACCCACTTTTGCTGAAAATGCTCTAACCGCTCAGCGCATCGCGACGGAAAGCCGTCGGTGTCGTGCCGGTTTCGGCGCGGAAGGCCCGGTTGAAGGGCGCAATCGAGCCATAGCCCAGGTCCAGCGCGATGGTGAGGACCTGGTCATGGGCGCGGTCCGGGTCGGCGAGCAGCCGCTTGGCCTCTTCCAGCCGGTGGGCGTTGAGGAAGGCGGAGAAATTCCGGTAGCCCAGCCCCTGGTTGATGATCCGCCGCAGCCGGTGCTCGCGCGTGCCCAGATGCTCGGCCAGCGAGCCGACGGTGAGACCGGGTTCGCGATAGAGTCCTTCGGCCATGGCGGCCTCCAGCCGGCGGGCGAGGGGGCGGTTCTCCGGTGACAGCTCCCGGCCGCGCGCGCCGGTGCCGCGGCGGCGCCTGTCCCGGGCGCCGAACAGGTCGGTGGGCGTGGCAACCAGCCAGCCGGTAAATCCCATGGCCAGGATGAAGAGCGTGAAGCCGTGGGCGGGGAAGACCCAGTCGGGAAAGCTGGAACGGGCATAGCGCAGTTCCAGGGCGGATATGGCAATGCCCAGGAGGGCGACCAGGATCGCGAAGGCGATGCGGAATTTGCGCCGGGGCTCGATCAGGTCGTCGCCCCAGTCGCGCAGGGCCAGGATGGCGGCGTGCCCCATCATCGAGATGTTGATGATCTGCCAGCCGCTGGCGGAGATCATCGCGAACACGCTGTCGCCGGGCGACAGGAAATTGCCCGCCGCACACAGCACGACCGCCAGCATGGGCAGCAGGCGCCACATCCGCCAGCGGAAGCCGGTATCGAACAGGGCTGTGGTGAACCACCAGAAGAACACGCCGGTGGGCACGGCGAACACGTTCAGCACCGGATCGAAGGGGCCGAGAACGGCGGCGATCGTGTTGGACGACAGGAGCGCGTAGCAAGCCACGCCGGTGGCGAACAGGATGCCGAGACGGGCCGCCAGGCTGTGCCGGGCATCACGCAGGAAGAGAAGGCCGAGCATCACGGCGAGAGCGAAGGTCCCGCCGCGCGCCAGGATATCAAGAATCTCGATCGTGCTCATCCCGTGCTGGTCCGGTCTGCTGTGCAATCCGGTAGCGGTTATCGCAGCTTGCATGCGTTGCGGGAAGCGCGGCGCCCGCATGCAGGGCCTGGAGACAGCGGTCGCCGGACGCTTCGACGGCGCGGTCGAGTGTATCGCGGACGCAGGAGCGCACACCGCGCGCGGCCATGGCACCGTGGCGATTTTCGTGCCGGCACGCGGTCAGCACACGCTGGTGCAGCCGGTCCAGCCGGTCCTGGGTCGTGTCGGTCTGGGGTGCTGCGGGGGAGAGCAGCAAGGTGGCGGCAAAAAGGGCGCCGGGGAGAAAAGCCATATCGACCTCCGTGGTTGGCAGGCCGATGCATGACAGCGCCGGGGGCGCGGCGTCTGCGCGTTTTCGAAATCACGCAGCCTATTTCATCCGCGCGACAGGTCTTTCAACCCGGATCAGGCTGCGGCGCTGGTCTGCCGTTTCGCCGGATCGCCGAGACAGGCATCGATGGCGCCGAAGAACTCGGCCTGGTTGATCGGCTTGGTGACGACATCATTCATGCCCGCTTCGCGGCAGCGCGTCCGGGCGCTCGACAGGGCGTTTGCGGTCAGGGCGACAATCGGAACCTGGCCGGCCGGCCCGGGCAGGGCGCGGATGGCGGCGGTTGCCTGCAGGCCGTCCATCACCGGCATCTCCATATCCATCAGCACGAGATCGTAGTGTTGCGCCTGGACCGCCTCGAGTGCGGCAGCGCCGTTTTCCACGAAGTCGGCCTCATAGCCGCGCAGGTTCAGGAAGCCCCTGGCGACGGCCCGGTTCACGGCAATGTCCTCGGCGACGAGAATACGGACACCGCCCGCAGGCAGGGCGGCCTGGACGGGCTCCGGCGTCCCGGCGGCGGGTGCCGGCTCGGCAATATCGCGCTTCAGGGGCACTTCGAACCAGAAAGTCGAGCCCTGGCCGGCCGTGGTGCGGAAGCCGATCGTGCCGCCCATCAGCTCGACGAGGCGCTTGCAGATCGTCAGCCCGAGCCCGGTCCCGCCATGGGCGCGCGTGGTCTCGGCATCGGCCTGGGTGAAAGCGGAGAAGAGTTTCGTCTGCGCAGCCTCGGGCACGCCGCAGCCCGTGTCTCGCACCTCGACCCGCATGACATGACGGCGGCGGCCGATGGCGTGAAAGCCCATTTCCACATCGACCGAACCGGTCTCGGTGAACTTGATCGCATTGCTGACCAGGTTGAACAGGACCTGTTTCAGCCGCACCGGATCGCCCTCGAAGCGGTCGTCCTTGCCAGCCTGCACCTCGATGGAGAAGCCGATCGCCTTTTCCCGCGCGCGGGCCTGCCAGAGCGTGCGGGCGTCGGCGGCCATGCGGTGGGGATCGAAGACCTGGATGTCGAGGTCCATCTTGCCGGCCTCGATCTTCGAGAGGTCGAGGACATCGTTCAGCAGGCGCAGGAGAATCTGGCCGCTGTCATTGATCACGCGCACGAATTCGGTCTGTTCGTCGTTCAGCTCGGTCGACATCAGCAATTGCGCGACGCCGAGCACACCGTTCAGCGGCGTGCGGATCTCGTGGCTCATCGTGGCCAGGAATTCCGATTTGGCCTTCGACGCCGCCAGAGCCTCGATGCGCGCATGACCCAGCTGTTCGGCGAGGGCGGAGAGCTTGTGGCTGCGCTCGGCGCTTTCCCGCGAGGTCTCGCGGAACAGGTCCAGCGCGGTCCCGACACCGCAATAGTCGCCATTGCGGGTGATCAGGAAGCCTTCCATCAGGGCTGACGGCCGGTCCCGTACGATCAGCATGTTCAGCTCGGCGATCGGCGTCGACGCCTCGACCAGCAGCGGATCCTTGTTCATCAGGAAGGTGACCGGGCGTTTGGAAAACAGTGCGCGGCCGTGCCGGTCGGCCATTTTCACGAAGAAGCGGTCGCGCGACACCATGCCCACAGGCTGGCCGTCCTGCACCACGGCAACGACCAGCAAGTCCTTGTCGTCGGAGAACAGATCGTAGACGAACTCACCCGAAGTGTCCGGCGAAACCACCGGCGCATCTGTCATCACATCGCGAACAAGGCGGCTCATCCCGTTTCCCCCTGAAATCTGCGGGGGAGATTGTCCGGGCCTGCTTTCCAAGGCTTAAACGCCTGAACGGTTTCATGGAAACTTCACCGAAACGTCACGAAGACGGGCGCGTTTCCCGATCGATCCAGTCGAGAAAACCGGCCGCACTTCCGGCCGTGTCAACCGGCAGGGAGAGCACGCACGGTTCGTCATGGGGATGCAGCGCGACGATGCGTTCGCACAGGGCGGGCGCCAGATCGGTCCGCGTTTTCAGGACCATGATGGCCTCCTGCGCGGTCTCCACCTTGCCCTGCCAGCGATAGACGCTGATCATGCCGCGGAACACGTTTGCGCAGGCGCACAGCTTCTCCTCGATCAGCTGTTTTGCGGCCGCCTCGGCGCTGTCGGGATCGGGCCAGGTTGTGTAGGTCCAGCTATGGCTCATGGTCATCCTCGCTGTCTTCATTATATAAGCCGCGCATGACGAACCCAATGCCCGCCCCCACGGCCCTGGTCCTCTTCTCCGGCGGCCAGGATTCCGCGACCAGCGTTGCCTGGGCACTCGACCGGTATGACCGGGTCGAGACGGTCGGTTTCGATTATGGCCAGCGTCACGCCGTCGAGATGAGCGCTCGGCAGGATGTGCGCAAGGGGATGCAGGCCCTGCCTGGCGGCGACCGGCTGGGCGAGGACTTTGTCATCGACCTCACCGGCTATGGCGCCATTGCGGAAAGCGCACTCACCGCCGAGCGCGAGATCGAGATGCAGGCCAACGGTCTGCCCTCCACCTTCGTGCCGGGCCGCAATCTGGTCTTCCTCACGGTGGCGTCGGCCCTGGCCTATCGCCGCGGGCACGGCGTGCTCGTCGGCGGCATGTGCGAGACCGACTATTCCGGCTATCCGGACTGCCGTCGCGCCACCATCGACGCAACCCAGCAGGCGCTGACACTGGGCCTGGACGTGCCGATGCGTGTCGAAACGCCGCTGATGCATCTGGACAAGGGCCAGACCTGGGCGCTGGCGGCCGAGCTGGGCGGTGCGGACCTGGTCGAGCTGATCCGCGTCCGGTCCCATACCTGTTATCGCGGCGAGCGCGGTGCGCTGCACGACTGGGGCCATGGCTGCGGCACCTGTCCGGCGTGCGAACTGCGCGCTGCAGGATGGCAGGCCTGGCAGGAGGCGCGGACGGCATGAGCTATTCGGTCAAGGAAACCTTCCTGACGGTGCAGGGCGAGGGCGCCCAGGCCGGGCGTCCGGCGGTCTTCCTGCGCTTTGCCGGCTGCAATCTGTGGAGTGGCCGGGAGCAGGACCGGGCCAGGGCGGTCTGCAATTTCTGCGACACGGATTTCGTCGGCATGGACGGTCCGGGCGGCGGACGCTTTGCGACGCCGCAGGATGTCGCCGGTCACGTCCGCGGCTTCTGGCCGGGCGGCGGCAAGCCGCTGGTCGTGTGCACGGGCGGCGAACCCCTGCTGCAGCTCGACGCGCCGCTGATCGAGGCATTGCACGCGGCCGGGTTCGAGATTGCCGTGGAGACCAACGGCACGCTGCCGGCGCCCGACGGGATCGACTGGATCACGGTCAGCCCGAAGGGCACCGCTCAGGTCGTCCAGCGTTCCGGCCACGAGCTCAAACTCGTCTATCCGCAGCCCGGCCTCGATCCGGCAGCGTTCACGGCCTGGGACTTCCGGCGCTTCTCCCTGCAGCCGATGGATGGCGCACACATGATGCAGAATGCCCGGGCCGCATTCGAATACTGCCTGGCGCATCCGCAATGGTCCTTGAGCCTGCAGACCCATAAATGGATCGGCGCGCCCTGAGTGACATTGTCGCCGCCGGAGCATTTTCAGCAAAAGTGGGAACCGGTTTTGCGGTTCGAAAATGCGACCACTCAAAAACTAGAGCAATTTCATCGACATCAATTGCGATGCTATTGCTCTAGCGGCTTTCCGACAGGCGCCGGGGCATCGGGGCTTCGCCAAGGCTATCGGTCAGCTCCCGCGCAAACAGGCTGAAGGCCAGGCGGGTATCGCTCCAGATGCCGGTGTCGTGGCCTGTCGGCTCGGTATTGTACCAGCGGAAGGAATACTGCCCGATCGCCCGTCCGTCCGCTCCGACAAGTTCGGCCGTCAGCTCGGCGCCGCCGGAGGCCTCACTGGTATAGTGCGCGGTATCCATCTCCTGGATCTGCGACAGGGTCGGCCGGCTGGGGACGACATCGATCAGGGTGACATTGAGCACCGTCTCGTGCGCCGAGACACCATGCCAGTCGGCGGCGACCAGGGTGTTCTGCAGAACGTCGCGCAGATAGCCGGTCAACCGTCCCAGCTCGGCTTCGCCGAGAAGCTCGGCCTTTTCGCGCAGCCCTGGAGCGACGTCGATCCGGCCGATTTCGATCGAACCGGTCGCCTCGCTGCGATAGCTGGACTGAAAGCCGCTTGTCTGGGCTGCCGCCGGTGCCGCCGGCACAGTCCCGATGAACGCACCTACAAGGACTAAAGCGAGCACACGCATCGTGTCTCTCCTCGCATCAGGTCCCCCTTGTGGCAGAGAGACTAGCACGGGGCGCGGCGTGTGCGTGAGCGAAGGGTGTTGTGCGGTCGCGAACGAAAACGGGGCGCACCCGCCGGATGCGCCCCGCTTGTTCGCTGAAGCCTGGCCCCGGGATCAGGAGCCGGAACCGTTCCGTTCGCTCAGGCTCTCGCCGATATCGCTGGCAAACCGGTCCATCGCGCGGCGTGCATCGGTCCAGCGGGAATAGCCCACGACATCCTGGATGTTATGCGAGCGCCAAGAATAGCTGAACGTCTCCAGCTCGGCGCCGCTGGCGTCGAGAAGGCGGGCCTCAAGGCTTGCCCCGCCGATGCTGATGGATGAATGGTGCAGGCTGCGGGCGGCCATCTGTTCCATGGTCGGCCGGTTGGGCGTGGCGTCGAGAATGGTGACTTCCAGGCGAAGCCCGTTCTCGCCGAGCATGCCGGACAGTTCGCGCTCGAGATCCTCACGCATCTCGTTGGCCAGATAGTCCAGCTCGCGCTGGCCGTATTCGTCGGCCTTCTCGGTCAGCTCCGGTCCGAAGCCGATCGGGGAAATGGAAACGGGATCCTGTGCCAGTGCCGGAACCGCCAGGGCTCCGATCGCCAGCAGCGCGGTCATGGTACGTCTCATTGTGCGCCTCCTAACAAAGTTGGCAACGAGTCCCTCGCAACCAGACTAACACATAGGAATTGCCGATGAAAATGAAACCGCGGACAGGCGGGGAGGCGCTCAGTCCTCGTCCCCGTCGTCATCGTCGTCTCCGGGGGTGACAACGTCGATCGCCGCACCGCCTACCGCGCCGGCGGCACCGACCGCAGCGCCGACCGTGCCGACGGCGACATCGGTTGCGGCAATGACCAGGCATCCCGACAGGAGCGGGCTGAGGAAAAGCATGGCGAGCAGGATGCGGCGCATGGATCGGTCTCCGGTTGAACGCCTCCCTCGTCGCACTGACAGGGTTTCCACAAGATGAAGACGTTGGTCTTAGCGTCCCTCGCGCCACCAGCCCAGGCCCAGGAAAGCCGCCAGCAGCAGGACCGCCAGCAAGCCCGGCAGAAGCGGTGTGCGGGTCGAGGCCTCGACCACATAGCGCTCGTTCCGGGTCAGGCCCAGCCAGGTCCGTCCGGCCTGATCGGCGCCCGCCCGCGTGCGGCGCAGGGCCGGCAGGTCCGCGTCGGCGCCGTCGCCAACCGGATACCAGCCGCCGCCGGTCGCCTCGACGAAGGGATCGAGCGCATCGCCGGTGGGACGCAGGTCGGCAAATTCCACCGGATTGATCGGTCCCAGCGCGGCCACCGTCGTCAGATCGCCCGAGCGCAGCCGCACCAGTCCGGAACCTTCCGCCGGCATGACCGCGGCAAAGCGGCCGTCCTCGGTGCGGCCCATCGCGACCGTTTCCTCGCGGCCGTCCGGCCAGGTGATTTCCAGCGGCGGGGCGTCGTCGGCCAGGGTGACCCGGTCGACATGCAGCTCACCCTCGGTGGCGTAGGCGGTGAGGCGTTCCTCGTCGAGCTCGGGTTCGCGCATCAGCCAGTGGGCGACGCGGCGGAACATTTCCGCATAGGGACCGCCGCCCTCGAAGCCGCGCGCCCACAGCCAGGTCTGGTCGCTCATCACGATGGCGGCCCGGCCTTCGCCGGAACGCTGCAGTACCAGAAGCGGATGCCCGTCCGGCGTCTCCAGCAGCGTGTCGCCGCCCAGCGCCGTGCCGTGGATGTGACGCAGCCAGCGGCCCCATTGCGGGGTCTCGCCGCCGCCGGCCAGGCCGGCCGTCACGGGATGCCGCAGGCCGGTCTCCGTCGTTTCGGGGGTAAAGCCGCCATCGGTGATATAGCCCGTCGGACGCACCGGCAGGACCGCGGCCAGCGGCGTGCGGTAAAGGCTCGGCGCCCCGGCAAACGGCGGCCCGGCCGTCACCAGCAGCGCACCGCCATTGTCCACATAGCGGGCGATATAGTCGAAATAGAGCGGCGGCATGATATTGCGCCGGCGATAGCGGTCGAAGATCACCAGGTCGAACTCTTCCAGGCGCTCCACGAACAATTCCTGCACCGGGAAGCCGATCAGGGCCAGCTCGTCGACCGGGGTGGAGTCGCGCCGGTCTGGCGGCCGCAGGATGGTGAAGTGGACGAGGTCGACCGAGGGGTCGGACTTCAGAAGGTCACGCCAGGCGCGCGCACCATTGTGCGGTTCGCCGGTGACCAGAAGCACGCGCAGCCGGTCGCGCACACCGTTCACCGACACGGCGGCGCGGTTGTTGATCAGGGAGAGTTCTTCCGGTCCCGCCTCGACTTCGGCCTCGATGACATTCTGGCCGCGGCGTTCGACGGGGACTTCGACGCGGGTCGAGCGGCCGATCGGAATGGTGAAGCGCTGGGGCTCGCCGCCCTCGAAGCGGAAATCCACCGCGGCGGTGCCCTGCATCGCATCGTCCTCGACGCGGATCATGAATTGTACCGTCTGGCCGACAATGCCGTAGCGCGGGGCTTCCTCGATCACTAGGCGGCGGTCGCCGGCCTCGCGGTCGCCGGGCATGACGTGATGGATCGGCGCATCGACATTGATCGCATTCAGACTGGCCGGCGCGTCATGCACCTGGCCGTCAGTGACCAGGACCACGCCGGCGATACGGTCTGGCGGTGCACTGGCCAGGGCGGCATTGACGCCGTCGAACAGCATGGTGCCGTCGGCGCTTTCGCCGGCTTCCACCTCGACCAGATCCAGCAGGGGATCGGTCTCGGCCTCGCGGCGCAACGCCTCGGCCATGGCGTTGGCGGCGTCATTGCGGCCGCCGATATCCATGCTGGACGAGGTATCGGTCACCAGGATGGCGACATCGGCCAGCGGGTCGCGCTCCTCCTCGACCAGCGAGGGATTGGCCAGCACCAGGGCGATGCCCAGAATGGCGAGCGTGCGCCAGATCCAGCCGGACAGGCGCATCACACCGCCGGCCAGTGTGGCGATCAGGGCGAGCCCGGCCAGGCCGGCGATCACGCTCCAGGGCAGGAGCGGGGCAAAGTCGAGCGCAGTGACGGTCGCGTTCATTGGCCCAGCCTCTCGAGAATTTCCGGCACATGGACCTGGTCGGCCTTGTAATTCCCCGTCAGCGCATACATCGCGATATTCACGCCGAAGCGGTAGGCCATCTCGCGCTGGCGATCGCCGCCCTCGACGGGCACCATGGCCTCGCCGTTCGCATTGCGGGCCCAGGCCGACGCCCAGTCATTGGCGCCGATGATCACGCCGGACGTGCCGTCTCGCGAGGCGCCGTCGGGATTGGCCTCCACCCAGACCGGGCTGCCCGAGAAGCGTCCCGGGAAATCCTGCAGCAGGTAGAAGGTGCGCGTGAGCACGTGATCCGGCGGGATCTGGGCCAGCGGCGGAATGTCGATGCTTTCCAGCAGGGTGACGAGGCCGGGGTGCGGCGCGCCTGTGCGCAGCATGGCCACGTCGGCATCCTGGGTGTCGAACACGATCAGCCCGCCGGACTGGAGATAGGCGCTCACCTTCCCGGCCGTCTCCGGCGAGAGCGGCTGCACATCGGTGGAGACCGGCCAGTAGATCATCGGGAAGAAGAGCAGCGGATCGGTCTCGATATCGATCCCCATCGGCGCATCCGGTTCCATGGCACTGCGCCGGGTAATCTCGCGGCCCAGGCCGGCGAGGCCCGCTTCGCTGCGGCCGTCGGTCTGGGCATTGCCGGTGCGGACATAGGCAAAGCGCAGGCTGAGCGCGGCCTCCAGCGCGTAGGCGTCGGGATCGGTGTCCTGGGCGTCCGCCATCGGAGCGCCGGGCAGGATGGCCAGACCGATCAGCACGGCGCCAGCCGTGCCGCCCAGCCGCACGGGCAGGCGGCCGGCCAGGGCAAGCGCGATCAGGATGTCCAGCGCCAGCAGGATCAGCGCGGCGGCCAGCAGCGGCGCATCGAAATGCGAGACCCGCGGACCGTCCAGCCCGGCAAATTCGGCACCGGGCAGATTGCGCGGCAGCGGCACCATGCGCGTGTCGCGGGCAATCACGTTGAGGGCGGCCGATGCGGGCCCCAGCCGGTAGAGGCCGGGCGGCGAGACCGGGCCCGGCGTCGTGGTCTCGAAGGCCTGGGCCGGGATCGGCCGGGCCGAGGCGGGGGCCGGGGCCAGCTGGCCTTCGGCGTCCAGCGCCCGGTCGAGCACCCAGGCGCCATTGGCCGGCGAGGACGCACTGCCGCTGTGGGCGAGGCCCATCAGGCGCTGCAGCATGCGCGGGAAAAGCCCGGTCAGCGGCAGGTCCGACCATTCCGGGCTCGCCGTGACGTGGAACAGCACGATCCAGCCGCGGGCGCGGCGTTCGGCGGTCACCAGCGGCGTGCCGTCGTCCAGGCGGGCCCAGACGCGGTCCGGCGTGGCCGAGCCGGGCTGGGCAAGGACCTGCCGGTCGACGGTCGCATTGCGATCGACCGGCAGGCCGGCGAAGGGCGATGTGTCGGGGAAGGGCGCCAGCGTCTGCGGCTCCTCCCAGTTCAGCGCGCCGCCGAACAGACGGCCGCCCTGGCGCAGGTCGACGGGCAGCAGCGCGTCGCCGCGGGCGGCCAGGCGCGGGCCGGCAAAGCGGATCAGCACGCCGCCATTGTCGATGAAGTCGGCAATGCGCGGATCGTCGCTGCGCGCATCGTCGGTCATTACCAGGACGGACGGCTCGGCCGCCAGAAGATCGTCCAGCGTGCCGCGGATCAGCTCGGCGCGCGGCGCCAGGGCGCTCTGGATATAGTGCAGGTCGGACAGCAGGGGCTGGCCCTCGCTGGCGGTCAGCTCGATCAGGCCGACGCGCGGACGCTGCCAGCTATCGCCCAGCAGATGCACCGACCCGGCGGTCGAGGTGCCATCGAGGCGCAGGCTTGCGATGCGGTTGCGCAGGTCGAGCGGCAGCGAGAGCGTCGCCGAGGCAATGCCCGAACCGGCCTCGAAGGTAACGTCGCGGCGGGCAATGGCGCGGCCGTCCGAACCCAGCGCGGTGACACCGGCGGTGCGGGGCAGGTCGGTCGCGGCGCGGCGGACTTCCACCGTCAGCCCGTCGGCCGCGGCTTCCGGCGGCGCAAGGCCAAGCGCGGCACGGCCGCTGTCCGGTTCGATCACCCGCAAGCGGCCCAGGTCGGACAATGTCTGCGCCAGGCGGGCGGCATCGCCGGAATTCAGGCCGTCGCTCAGCCAGGTCACGGCCAGCGGACCGTCCAGCTGGCCGGCGTCGCGCGCATTGCGCAGGCGATCGGCCGTGGCCTCGCGATCGGCAGGCCAGGGCTGGGGCGACAGGGTTTCCAGCTGGCGGCGGGCGGCGTCGGCATTGCCCAGGCGCACGGGCAGGGGCGCATTGCCACTGTCCGCCGTGCCGGTGACGGCAATGGCGCGGCCGTCGCGATCCGCCTGGTCGATCAGGCGTTCGGCTTCGCGGCGCATATCGTCCCAGGCCGAGGCGGCCGTCCAGCCATTGTCCAGCACCAGGAGGGAGGGGCGTGTCTCGGTCTCGACCGCCGCCGGCGTCCAGACCGGGCGGGCCAGGGCGATGATGATCAGGGCTGCGATCAGGAGACGGAACAGGATCAGCCACCAGGGCGCGTGTTGCGGCGTCTCGGCATCGTCCGGCGCCCCCATCAGGAGGCGCAGCGGCGGGAAGACGGCCCGGCGCGGTGCAGGCGGGGTCGCGCGCAGCAGGAACCACAGCGCGGGCAGCGCGAGGAGGCCGGCCAGCGCCAGCGGAGCTGCGAAGGAAAGAGGGCCCAGGGCGAACATATGCGTCAGACGTCTCGTGCCAGGGTTTTGAACAAGGATAGCACGGCGCTGGTCGCCGGGCGGTCGGTACGGTGGGTGATGATCGTCCAGCCGAACTGCCGGGCAAGGGCCGCCAGCTGTTCGCCGTGCTGGGCCCAGCGGGCGCGATAGGCGTTGCGGGCCTCTTCGGCGCGGCCGAACAGCAGGGTCTCGCCGCTGCCGGGGGCCTCGAAGCGGGTGCGGCCGGAATAGGGGAAGTCCTCTTCCGCCGGATCGACGATACGCAGCAGGACGCCATTGGCTTCCTGGGCGGCGAAGCGCGACAGGCGGGCCGCCCAGGTCTCCGGCGGATCGAGGAAGTCGCTCGACAGCACGATGCGGCTGAAGCGGGAAATATGGGGCGCCTCGACCGATTGTGCGGCGCCGGGGCCCAGGATGAGCCGCCGTGACACGCGTTCCAGCCCCAGAGCGCCGGTGCGGGCAATCGCCGATTCGCCCAGCACGGAGACCCGCTCCCCGCCCTGGGTGAGCAGGGCCGCGACGGCGATCAGGCAGACCGCGGCCCGGTCGGCCTTGGTCGGCACATTGCGGCTGGAGGCGAACTGCATCGAGGCCGAGCCGTCGCGCCACAGCGAGACGGTGTTGGCGGCCTCCCACTCATTCTGGCGCACGAAGAGCTGGTCGGACTTGGCCGACTGGCGCCAGTCGACCGCGGCGCGGCCGTCTTCGGGACGGTGATGTCGGTATTGCCAGAAGGTCTCGCCAATGCCCGAGCGGCGGCGGCCATGCACACCCTGGGCGACCGTCGCAGCAATGCGATCGGCTTCGGCCAGCAGGGCCGGCAGGCGCGCAGCCGCATCCTCACCCTCGTGACGCAGGGCGACGACGCGGCGCTCGGTATTGCGGTCTGCGCCCTGGACCATGGATCAGGCCGCCTGGTCTGCGAGCGTCTTGATCAGGCCTTCCAGCGTATGACCGTCGGCGCGCGCCGCGAAGGACAGCGCCATGCGGTGCTTCAGCACCGGTTCGGCCAGCGCGGCGACGTCCTCGGTGGACGGGGCAAGCCGTCCGCGCAGCAGGGCGCGGGCGCGGCAGGCCAGCATCAGCGCCTGGCCGGCGCGCGGGCCGGGACCCCAGGACACGCCGTCGCGCACGGCCGGGACATCGCTCTCGTCCGGGCGGGCCGAACGCAGCAGGTCGAGGATCGCGTCGAGCACGCGCTCGCCGACCGGCAGGCGGCGCACGAGCGATTGCAGTTTCAGGATCTCGTCCGGGTTCAGCACTTCAATCGCTTCGGCCTGTTCGGCCCCCGTCGTCGCCAGCAGCACGGCGCGTTCGGCCTCGCGCTTGGGATAGGGGATGTCGACGCGCAGCAGGAAGCGGTCGAGCTGGGCTTCGGGCAGCGGATAGGTGCCCTCCTGCTCGATCGGGTTCTGGGTGGCCAGGACGTGGAAGGGCCTGGGCAGGTCGTGGCGCTCGCCGGCGACGGTGACATGGCCTTCCTGCATGGCCTGCAGCAGCGCGGCCTGGGTGCGCGGGCTGGCGCGGTTGATCTCGTCGGCCATCAAGAGGCGGCAGAAGACCGGGCCCGGCAGGAAGCGGAAATGCCGCTTGCCGTCATCGCTCTCTTCCAGGATTTCCGAGCCGAGGATATCGGCGGGCATCAGGTCCGGGGTGAACTGGATACGCTTGGTGTCCAGGCCGGTGGCCGTGGCGATCGTCTGCACCAGGCGCGTCTTGGCGAGGCCCGGCGCGCCGACCAGCAGGGTATGACCGCCGGCGAGGACAGCGGCGAGACACAGCTCGATCTCGTCCTCGAGCCCGAAGATCACCCGGCCGATGCTCTCTTTCACCGCCTTGAGACGTTCCGTCGCGGCATCCGCCTCGGCAATCAGTTCTGCACCGGGTTCATTCGTCTCGGTCATCGTCCTACATTCCTTTGCGATACAGATACGATCCATTGGCCATATGCTCTTTACGAGCATGGCGTTGCACACGAAAGCTGTCCATGCCCTCCACACCTCCGACCCGCGATCCGATGCAGTCGCTCCTCGATGCCGCCCGCCAGGCTGGCGACGGGCTGCCGCCGGTGGACAAGTGGCATCCCGACTATTGCGGCGAGATGGACATGGTCATCAAACGTGACGGGTCTTGGTGGCACGAAGGCACGCGCATTACACGTGACCGTCTTGTAAGACTGTTTTCCACGATCTTGCGGAAAGATGACGATGGCATTCACTACCTCGTGACCCCGGTCGAGAAGATCGGCATCGAGGTCGAGGTCGCGCCCTTCATCGCCACGCGGGTCGATGTCGTCGGCGAGGGCAAGGACCAGTCGCTGGTCTTCACCACCAATGTCGGCGATCTCGCCGAGGCAGGGCAGGACCATCCGATCACGGTCGAAGTCGATGAAGAGACCGGCGAGCCGACGCCGCTGGTGCGGGTGCGCGGCAAGCTGGACGCGCTGATGGCACGTCCGGTCTTCTACGAGCTCGCCGAACGGGCGGTCGAGCATGAGGGTGTGATGGGCGTGTGGAGCGGCGGCGAATTCTACCCGCTGGGGGCGGTGTGATGGAGAGCGCCGACAGGCTGCTGGCGCTTTTGCGCGACCGGCTGGACCCGGTGGATGCGCCGGCCATGCCGCCGCGATTCGGCGATGGCGATCTCAATGGCGGCCTGCCGCTGCGCGAGACGGCGACGACGGCGCTGCGCAATGCCGCCGTGCTGGCGCCGCTGATCGTACATGACGGTCCGCCGCGCCTGCTGCTGACCGAACGCGCAGCCCATCTGGCCAAGCATGCCGGCCAGGTCGCCTTCCCCGGCGGCAGTGTCGATCCGACCGGCGAGACCCCGGCCCAGGCCGCCGTGCGCGAGCTGGAGGAGGAGGTCGGTATCGGTGCCGGGCATGTCGAACTGATCGGCCGCTTCGACGGCTATGAGACCGTGACCGGCTTCCACGTCACGCCCTTCGTGGGCGTGCTGAAACCCGGCTATGTCCTGCGTCCCGATCCGGGCGAGGTGGCCGATGTGTTCGAGGCGCCCTTCGATTTCCTGATGGACCCGGTCAATCACCAGCGCCATTCGCGCGAGTGGCAGGGGCACCGGCGGCACTTCTACGCCATGCCCTGGGAAGGCCGCTATATCTGGGGGGCGACTGCAGGCATGCTTAAATCCCTGCACGACCGGTTGTATGGTTAGCTCATGATCCGCATCACAATTATCGAAATCGCCTCCTTCTTCCTGCCCTTCCTGCTGTTCTTCATCTGGCGGTGGCAGACACGGTCCGACGTCAAGCTGACGGCCACGCCGGCGCTCAAACTGGGTGTGGCCGGAGCCGTGCTGGCGATCGCGGCGATGATCGCCCTGGCCATGTTCGACGCCTCGCGCGGCGGGCATGAGGGCGACCGGTATGTGCCGCCGCGTGTCGTCGATGGCCGGGTCGTGCCGGGTCATTTCGTTCCGGCGGGCGACGCGGAGAGCGACGAGGCGGATACGCCGGAAACGGAAAACGAAGACACGCCGCAATGACCCGGCCGCATCTCGATCCCGCCCGGCAGACCTGGATGCAGGCGCCGGAGACCGTCGCCGTGATGGAAGCCCTGGACGCGGCCCGGCCCGGCGGCAGCCGTTTTGTCGGCGGCTGCGTGCGCAATGCGCTGCTGGGCGAACGGGTGGCCGATATCGACATCGCCACGCAGCTTCTGCCCGACGAGACCATCGCTGCGGCGAAGGCGGCCGGCCTGAAGGCCGTTCCCACCGGCAAGGCGCACGGCACGATCACCGTCATTGCCGATGGCGTGCCCTTCGAGGTCACGACGCTGCGGCGCGATGTGTCGACCGACGGCCGGCGGGCGGTGGTGACCTTCACCGAGGACTGGGCCGAGGATGCGCAGCGGCGCGATTTCCGCCTCAACGCGCTCTATGCCGATCGCACGGGTGCGATTACCGACCCGACGGGCGGGCTCGAGGATGTCGCGCCGCGGCGTTTCGTGTTCGTGGGCACGCCGGAGAACCGCATCCGCGAAGACTATCTGCGCATCCTGCGCCTGTTCCGCTTCGAGGCCTGGTATGGCGCCGGCGATCCGGACCCGGCGGGTCTGGCGGCAGCGGCGGCGCTGAAGGACGGGCTTCATAAATTATCGGTCGAGCGTGTCTGGGCCGAACTCAAGAAATTGCTGGCTGCACGCGATCCTCGGGCGGCGCTCGCCGCGATGGCCAAGGCAGGTATTCTGGATTTGATCCTTGGAGTGAACGGATCCTTAAGAGTCCTCGGCGGTATTGTTGATCAGGATGTACAATATGGTCTAGCGCCCGATTCGCTCTTGAGGTTCGTGGCGCTTGCCGATGGCGGACCGGAAAGGATCAGGACCATGGCAGCCAAGCTGAAGATGTCGAACGCAGAGACGCGCCGCCTTGAGGGTGCCGTCGATCCGTCGGCGCGCGAAGACGTCACAAAGGCCTTTTCCGACATGGCCGCCGCCGAACGCGCCATCATGGCGCTGGGCGCCCGCGCTTTCGAGGACCAGGCCCGCCTGCAGGCCGCCGGCGAGGTGGCTCCGCCGCCGCGCGACTGGACCCTGCTCGCCAAATTCGCCCGCGAATGGGCCGAGCCGGAATTCCCGGTCAAGGGCGGCGACCTCATCCTGCTGGGCTACGAGCCCGGCCCGATGCTCGGCGATGCGCTCGACGAACTGAAGGCCCACTGGATCGCCGAACGCTTCGAGCCGACCCGGGACGAGCTGATCGCGCGTCTGAAAACGCACTGATCCGTTTCCTCGGTGCCGAAAGGATAAAGGCCCCGGACATTGTCCGGGGCCTTTCCTGTTCTGGATGCAGGCTGTGCGGTGCGGTGGCCTATCGGCCCCACATCGCCTGCTCGCCCTCTTCCACACGCTGCATGGATTGCGCGTAGGAGGCGTTGATCGAGACGCGGATATTCTGCTCCGCCGGGCTTTCCGCCGAGGTGCGCACCTCGTGCTCGATGCGATTGGCGATCTCGAACTCGATCCGCTGGCGTTCCTCGGGCGGCAGGGCCTTGAGCGTGTCCTCGGTCATGCCCTGTTCTTCCAGGTACATGGCGCGGACCTGCTCGGCCGGGCTCATCCGGGCCCATTTGAGGAATTCCTCGACCACGCCGCCGCCCAGGTTGGAACCGGGCGGCTGCTCGCCGCCGGACTGGCCGGGCGGTGCGGCTTCGGCAATTTTCTGGCTGGCCTCGGGCGGCAATTCGGCCGCTTCGGGCGGGATGGCATCAAAACCTTCCGTCGGACGGGTTTCTTCCTCGGCCTCGGGAGAGCGGGCGCCCGGCCATCTCGGGGCCGGTTGTGACAGGGCGTCGATATAGGACACGCGCTGGGCTCCTCGTCGGTAGGTCCCTGTGTGTTTGAGGTGTCGTAGGATGGTTGCGCGAAGGAGGCCGTTAGGTCCCTGGCGCTTGTGACGCCGTCAGATGTTCTTTAGTCCCTGTTTCAATGGCATATTGTGTTAAAAT
>MDTG01292462.1_pt1 | contig 182255 bp, 159 predicted proteins | sample 811421 | NCBI WGS metagenome assembly MDTG01 (sample SAMN05326645, study PRJNA326480) | marine metagenome | isolation source: seawater | place: Pacific Ocean: South East | collected 2011 | reverse complement strand
TCGCCTTCCAGCTTAGCCAATCTGGCAAAGCTGGGGGAGAAGGCTCAATGAGTATCAAGCAAATATTATCGCCAGCAAAAAGCGCTGGCTGCGACGTCAACCCGCTGCGCGGCTTTCCGCGCTAAGTTTGGGCGTTATAAGCCTTTTAAGGATTGAGTATGTTTGGAATTTTTGAGAGCAAGCCTATTCTGTCTGTCGAGGATACAGAATTCCAAATCGCTACTTTCAAGTGGTTACTGAAACATTTTGGTGGGGATGATTTCTATCAAGATTCAACACTGGTTCTTCCTACTAAAAATTTCTTTCCTTCAAAGGTTGATAACATCGAGCACGCTGCAAATGAAACATTTTTGGCCGTGAAAAAGTACGCAGGAATGGAGGGTTGGCCATGCAAATTAGAAGCGCAAGAGGACGACATTGACGTAAGGGTATCTCCAACTATCGCAATTCAGAATGCCCCGCAAAACCCACTTGGAACTTTTGAAGTTAAAGAAAGCGAAGAGGTTGTTATAACCTATAGCCCGGCAGCAGTTCAAAAACCCGTTGAACTTGTGGCTACATTTGCACATGAACTTGCTCACTATTTAACTGCCACCTGTATCGAAGAGCCCCCTGGTGGATGGGATAACTGGGAATTTGCTACTGACATTACGGCTACTTTTCTAGGCTTTGGCATCTTCATGGCCAATTCTGCATTTAATTTTCGGCAATTTTCGGAAATTGACTCTCAAGGTTGGAGTTACAGTAGGAATGGGTATTTGACGGAAACGGAACATGTGTATGCGTTGGCTATTTTTTTATGCCTGAAGAATATACCTTTCGATACAGCTGCACATCATTTAAAGCCATCACTGCGCAAAATTTTAAAAAAATCCTTAAAAGAATTATCGAAATCAGGATGTATCGAAGAGTTGTTGGCAATCAAGTACGTGCCATCGGCTTATAACAAGTTAAGTCAGCAGGACGCCGCAAACGGCGCCTCTGCTTAAAGCGATATGCTAAAAGTCAAATTGGAGTTTTAATGTTTAAGCGGGCGTTTAACCTTAACCTTATTATCTTCTCAATAATCTCATTATTGTGTGCACTTGGGGCTGAACTGTATTTTCAGGTGAGACTTGATTCAACATTTTGGCTATATGCTAATGAGAAAGGAGAATTAGCTAGTTTCATTTTGGCTTTGTTTAATCCTTGGCTGGGCTTTCCATTTGCCTTGCTCGCGACTTATTTAAAATTCAAAAAGGATTCAAATAAAATTGGCTCATAACAAACTGCTTAATTTCGTTCCGGCCACAAACAACGTGGCCTCCACTGGACTGCCTACGCTGCGCTGCGGCAGTTATGTCCCTGTGCAATGCTCAAATTATCATACAGAGTGACGGGTGTTGGGAGCACTGTTCAAAAAAAACGCAAAATCGCGCGGAAGCGAACATATGAAAGCACTGAATATTAGAAAGTACGGGTCACCTGATTTTTTAGAGATTCAAGATGTTGAAAAACCAAAACCAGTGGGTGATCAGGTACTGATTAAAGTAAAAGCTGTCTCGGTCAACGACTGGGATTGTGGTTTGCTGCACGGTTCGCCATTTGTACCAAATCGCTTTATAGGTGGGCTGTTTAAACCGCGCATCATCATGGGCACAGACATTGCTGGAGTAGTTGAAGCTGTTGGCAGTGCAGTCAGCTCATACAAGCCTGGTGACGAAGTGTACGGTGATCTATCTGGTTCCGGGTTCGGAGGATTTGCAGAGTATGTATGTGTACCAGAAGGTGCCGTAAAATTTAAATCTCCAAGTATGAGTTTTGAACAAGCAGCCTCCATCCCTCATGCGGGAATGCTTGCGTTCCAAGGAGTGACCGCGGGTGGTCAACCCAAACTTGGACAGAAAGTTCTGATAAACGGCGCTGGGGGTGGAGTAGGTAGTATCGCCATTCAACTCCTGAAGCTTCATGATATAGAGGTGACTGGCGTCGATAGCGCAGCAAAACTGGACGCGATGCGACTGTGGGGATTCGACCATGTGATCGACTATCAAGCTGAGGATTTTACACGCAATGGCCGGTGTTATGACTTGATTATCGATGTCAAGACCGATCGGAACCCAGCGGACTACGAGCGTGCTCTGAACACTGATGGTATATATGCGACCGTAGGTGGAAAAGTATCCAGGTTGCTGAAGATTGCCCTCTCAGGCGTACGCATAAACCGTGCGCGAGACAAGAAGCTTCGGGTTATAGGGCTTCAGGCCAATCGCGATCTGGCCTACTTTAACGAACTGTTCGAAGCCGGCAAGTTCAAACCGGTGATTGATACGGTGTTTGAATTCACAACCAATGGTGTCCGCAATGCATTTCATCATTTTGAGGCAGCTGCCCACAAAGGAAAGATTGTTGTTCGCACATAACTATCTATTGCACGCGACCAGCTGCGCTGGCACGTGAATAAGGGTATTAGCTTTTCAGGGAGCAATGAGTAAATGGATAACTTTTCGTTTCTAAACGCACAATTTTTTGTGTTCGTTGTAATAGTTGCACTGCTTGTCATACAAATGTTTGCGCTCAAGAAAGGATATTTTGTAAAGGTAGAATACTCAAAGCCACGTAAACTTTTCTGGGCAGTTTTTATTTCATCTATTTTCGCCGTAAATAGTATTGTCTTTGGCAATATGTATTTCTTGCTATTAGCTGTGGTGCTTGGTGTATATCTATATTTTTTCAAACAATATTATGCATTTAAACGCAATCAAAGCTAACAATACGTATTACTCGCGGCCTGTAGCCGCTTAGACGCCAACCCACTGCACTGCTTGTCGACGGTGTGCTTTGAGCGTCATGTGAATAGGAAGTTTCAATGGACAAGGTAGTCAAAACTCGTTTTGAAGAGTATCCCGAAAACGTTCGCCCTCGGCTGGAACAGTTAAGAAATTTAATTCTCAAGCTTTCATCTGACTTAGATTTAGGTAAAGTCGAAGAATCGTTGAAGTGGGGCGAGCCGAGTTATAGCGTCAAAACGGGTAGCCCTATCCGAATTGATTGGAAATTTAAGTCGCCAGATAACTTTTTTCTGTTTTTCAATTGCAAAACTAAGTTAGTCGACACGTTTAGAGAATTACACAATAGTACGCTGGAGTTTCAAGGCAATAGGGCAATCGTATTAAGCGTATGTAACCCTTTGCCTGAGGCAGCAATTAAGCACTGTGTAGAGCTTGCCTTAACTTATCAACAGCGCAAACATTTGCCACTTTTAGGCGCTTGATCGGCAAGGTTATGCCGTAGAAGCTGTGCGTGCCATCATTGGTGCTTTATGTTATCAGCATTATTTATTTCACAGTACACGGCAAGGAAAAGCAGATGTCAGGGCCAGCGAAAAACGGTGTTCTAATCTACTGTGGCGATTTGTGCAACTTATCAGAGTTTTATGAAAACCTTTTAATTCATGCACGGGACCTTTCTATCGGCTATTGCAGATAATTATGTCAGCCCCGGGAAAAGATTGATGTCATTTTTACGTATTTTAGGCTTAACGTCGCTGAGCATGGCGGCATTTGCTGGCAATTCATTGCTGTGTCGGGCTGCCTTGCTTCATACCAGCATTGATGCGGCCAGTTTCACCAGCATTCGATTAATCTCCGGTGCAATAGTACTTGTGCTACTCATCCGCTGCCGGCAGGGGGCGCCTGTCATTGCGGGTAACTGGCTGTCGGCCATGGCGTTATTTGTTTATGCCGCCGGCTTTTCTTTAGCTTACATTAGTTTGTCTGCTGCTACCGGTGCCTTGCTACTTTTTGGTGCTGTGCAGGCGACCATGATTGGTTATCGCATTTATGCTGGAGAGCGTGTTCGCAAATGGCAGCTTGCCGGGCTTTTACTGGCACTCGGGGGGCTATTAGTGATGCTGCTGCCGGGGCTTTCGGCACCGCGGCTGCAAGGCGCTATACTGATGTTAAGTGCGGGGGTAGCCTGGGGCATTTATTCTCTTTGTGGCAAAGGCGCGGGCGATCCTACCGGGGTAACCACGGGGAATTTTCTGCGTGCGGTTCCTATCACCTTAGCCATGAGCCTGCTCACTTTAAATTCGATAACACTTGATATGGCAGGTTTTGGCTATGCCGTTGCCTCGGGCGCCTTAATGTCCGGGTTGGGGTACGCCATCTGGTACAGGGTGCTACCAGCGCTGCGGGCAACCAGCGCTGCAACGGTGCAGCTTAGCGTACCGGTGATTGCAGCCCTGGGCGGTATTATTATCTTAAATGAGCCAGTTACCGTACGTCTGCTCGTTGCTAGTGTGGCTATACTTGGCGGCATTGCACTGGTTATGAACAAGGAAAAACCCGGTGAAACGTGAGCAAATAATACTGGTCTATGATGAAGAGTGTCCGGCGTGTCATGCTTATTGTCAGGTGGTGAATATACGGCGAAGTGTGGGCGATTTGATACTCGTTAATGCCCGGGAAGAGAGTGACATTATGGAAGAAATTACCGCTAAGGGCTTGGATGTTGACCAGGGAATGGTGCTGAAAATAGGCGAACAACTCTACTTTGGTGCCGATGCCATTCATGCTCTGGCGTTAATTGGCAGCCGATACGGCATACTTAACCGAATAAACTACTGGCTTTTCAAATCAAAAACCGTGTCTGGGGTGCTTTATCCCGTTCTGCGATGCTTTCGCAACCTTTTATTAAAGATATTAGGAAAAAAAAAGGTTAATAATTTAAGATTGTCCGGTAACGACAAATTTTAAGCAGGTATTTTTTGCCCGGGCACGTGACAGGGCAAAGATATCGCTAAATAAAAGTGGGCAATCTCATTAAACAAAAGGATGAACACTTTATGTTTACCATTAACACACTCAGAATAATTGGACCGGTATTATTACTGGTAGCTGCTGGCTGGCATAGTACTGTTTATAGTACTGTTGATAGTGCTGTCGATAGCGCTGTGCATAGTTCTGAACCTGGCAATGCTGCACCGGCTTATCGCCACGCCGATGAACCGATTGGCACGGTGCGTCAGTTGTATGACGGCAAGCTTTACCCCGATATCCGGTTAAATACGTTTCGCAATATTGACCGGCTGTTTCCAACCCGCACCGTTGCGCGAGGTGAGACGGTAATCACGTTACCGTTAAGTCAGCAGCCGTTACAAGCCTTTAGCTACACGGTCGACAAGCAACAATACGATTTATATGATGTATTTTCGCTCAATGCCATCAGCGGCATGCTGATCATACACAACGGCGAAATACAGTTTGAAAAATATCAACTGGGCAATGATGAGCATACCCGCTGGATGTCGATGTCAGTGGTAAAGTCTATTACGGCAACACTGATTGGCGCAGCAATCCAGGATGGCGCCATTAACAGTATCGATGATCCGATAGTTAATTATTTACCGCGCTTTAAAGGCACCGCTTACGATGGCGTAACGGTAAAACATTTACTGCAAATGAGCTCGGGTGTGGCCTGGAACGAAACCTATACGGATCCGACATCTGACAGACGACGCATGCTTGAAGCACAAATTAGTCAGCAACCCGGTGCCGTACTCGATCTGATGGCGACACTGCCGCGGGCTGCAGAGCCAGGTAGCCGCTGGAATTACAGCACCGGCGAAACGCAGTTGGCCGGGGCGCTGGTACGGGCGGCGACCGGCAAACCCGTTGCCGATTATCTGTCAGAAAAAATCTGGTCGAAGGGCATGGAAGCCGACGCGAACTGGTGGCTGCAATCAACCGATGGCCTTGAGGTTGGAGGCAGCGGTTTGTCGGCAACCTTACGTGATTACGGTCGTTTTGGCTTGTTTCTGCTAAACGATGGGGTAATAAATGACGAACGGGTGCTGCCACAAGGTTGGATAAAGACGGCCAGTACCCGTCAGGTTATTGCAGGTGAGCAGGTTAATTATGGCTACATGTTATGGCCAATGCATGGCAATAGTTATGCTGCAGAGGGTATTTTCGGCCAGTATATCTTTGTTGATCCCGATACCAGCCTGGTGGTGGTAATGTGGAGTGCCCAGTCTAAACCCCTATACAGAGCCGGGCTGGATGAATATACCTTTTTAAAGGCACTGTCTGATTTTTACCGCAGTAAGTAGGGAAAAAAACCACGTATGATCCCTCACTTTATTGCGTTACAGCAGAAATAGACCATTGATGCGTCAGGTCATTAGCCTATTGCCAGGCTTGCAGCAGCATCCAGCTGCCGGCTGCAATCATAAAAAGATTTTCAGTTAAGGACACAAAGCCCAGTGGCACTTTACTGTTACCGCCTACACAGGCACATTTTAGTTCCCGTTTTTCAATGTATACCGCTTTAAATACTGAAATGCCGCCGATAATGCCGATAAACAGTGCCACCGGCGCGACGATAAACGCAGATAAACCAGCCAGCATACCAATACCCGCATACGCTTCAGCAAAGGGATAGATATACGCATAACGCACCCAGCGCTGAGCCAGTAAATCGTAGCCTAAAAATTGATTACTGAACGCTTCCACGTCTTGTAATTTCTGCAGTGCCAGCAAAGCCATGCTGAAGGCGACAAAGTTTTCGAGCGTGCTTATCGACCAAATTTCAGCGCCGGCTGCAACGTTCAGCGCGAAGGCCATTAACAGTGCGATGGCGAAAATAGCAATCACCGGCCGGTAGGCTGCGGCAAAGCCATTACCGGGTTTGGTTTTATCAAAATAATCCAGCAACTGCTCGTAGCCGCCAATCCGTTTATCATCAATAAAGGTTTGTGGTGTGGTTTTAACCTGATACTGCTGTTTAAACTCTTCAATTTGCTGTCGGTTACTAAGGTGGTTATCGGTGACGTCATAACCCTGTCGCTGTAACAGCGCTTTTGATTTCATGCCAAATGGACAGGTGTGTTCGGGGGTTAGCATCCGATAAAGCGTTGCTTCTTTTATTTTTGCTTTTGTTGCCATAGTACCTCCATCTTTGTTTGATGATTTTAGTAGCTGGCGAGCCATTTGCAACCAAAGGGGGAAGCCATCGCTGCTATTGCGTCGATGGCGCAGGGCAGGCTAAACTTAGCTATGACTAAATCAGTAGCCACGATTATTCCCACCAGCACGGTAACGCCGGCAACAGTAAGTTGCGCGAATTGTCAGGCATGTTGTTACCGCTTAGAAGTGATGATAATTTCTGATACCGGGGTGCCGGATTACCACATATCGACGGATCAGTGGGGTGGTGAAACCATGTTAAGGCTGGCCGATGGCTGGTGTTCTGCGTTAGATCGTGACACCTATCGCTGCACGATATATGACCAGCGGCCCTGGGTTTGCCGCGAGTTTGCCATGGGTTCAGACGATTGCCTGACAGAGCGGGCGGAATTTAATGTTGGCGGTTCGCTTTAACAACGCGGCGGTACTGGTTGGCTTTTTTTGGAACCAACATTGCAAAATAAGCATTTTCTGTTTAGATTGGTTGGCATAATTAGCAACAGATGGCAGGGAATAACAATGAAAAAATGGTTAGGTGCCGCGGTGGCCGCGTTAATAGTAACTTTACCGGTTAAGGCAGAGACGCAGGATTATAAGCTGATAACCGTTGCCGGTTACCTGAATTTTTATCTGTTGAATATCAATGCGTGTCAGGACTTTCATCCAGAGGCGCGTCAGGCTGCTTACGATGCGGAACAAAAGCTGTACCCGTGGCTGGAAAAATTACACAGCAAACTCGGTGATGGTAAGCAGGTTTCGGAAATTGTACTGAAGCGCCGGGCGATGCTGAATTCGCAAATTGGTGAAGGCGATTTTACCCTGGACCACTGCCAGGCAATTATTAAAATATTAAATGAAGATGGTTTAGATAAAACCTTACTGGCAAATCTGGACTAACACTGGTGTAAGCGGCTACTATTGCCGGCTTAACAATAAGACCAACACTGCCGGCAATTAGCCGGCAGTGTTGTTTTGGCAGGATAATTCAGGAGCTGCGTTTGCCCCCGGCGTTGTTACGACTTCATCAGGCTGCCCTAACGATTGATGGCCAATCTATAGTGGCGCCACTTAGCTTCAGCGCAAATAAAGGTGATTTTATTGGCATTATCGGCCCCAATGGGGCCGGTAAAAGTAGCCTGCTGAAACTGATTAATGGCACGCAGCCTTTAAGCTCGGGTGATATCGTGCTGCAACAACGCTCGCTGGCGAAATTAAACTCCCGCCAGCGAGCCTGCAAAATTGCCAGTGTCAGCCAGGTTAGTCCGCCGGTGTTTGCGTTAACGGTGTATCAGGTGGCGGCGATGGGCTTATTACCGCACAAGGGCTGGTTTGACGGTAACACCAGCGAAGATGAACAACAGATAGCGCTGGCTTTACAGCAACTGGGGTTACAACATAAGGCACAGGCGCTGGTGGAAACCCTGTCTGGTGGTGAATTGCAACGGCTCTATCTGGCCAGGGCATTAGTGCAGCAAGCTGAGCTATTGCTGCTGGATGAGCCAACTAATCATCTTGATGTGTTGTATCAGCATCAGATTTTGCAGCTGAGCCGGGGGCTGGGCAAAACAGTGTTGGCCTGTTTGCACGATTTAAATTTAGCCGCGCGCTATTGTAACAAAATAGCCTTGTTACATCAGGGACGGTTGCTGGCGTTTGGCAGCCCGGCCGAGGTATTAACGACGGCGCAGCTTAGCCAGGTTTTTCAGCTGCCGTGTGAAGTCAGCGTGCACCCGGTGCATGGCAAACTACAAATCACCTTTTTTGCCAGCGGGAGCGGGCTATGAAACAGCCGCTTGTACTGGGGTTAATGCTGCTGGCGTTGCTGTTAAGCGCTGTGCTGAGTTTAACGATTGGCACGGCCAGTTTAACTATTGCCGAGGTATGGCAGGCACTGCTGGGCAGCCAGCAAAATCCGCTTGCCAGTACCATTGTCTGGCAGGTGCGATTGCCGCGGCTATTGTGTGCCATGTTAGTGGGGGCCGGGCTGGCGATAGCTGGCGCGGTACTGCAAAATGCCAGCCGTAACCCGCTGGCAGATCCTTATTTGTTTGGCTTAATGGCCGGCGCCGGCCTGGGGGCCAGCATTGCCAGTATTCTACTGCCACCCCATGTGTTAAGCCTGGCTTTAGCGGCCTTTCTGGGGGCACTATTTGCCGTAGCGCTGGTGTTTCTGGTGTGTATGGGCCGGCAATGGCGAAAAATAGAAATGACGTTACTGGCTGGGGTGGCGGTGTCGTTTATGCTAAGTGCGATAAGTAGCTTTATTTTGTACTTTGCAGAGCCTTTTGCCGCCAACAAAGTCATTTTCTGGCTGATGGGGAGTTTAAGCCGGACCGACTGGGGCAGTGTTGGCTTAATAGCGCCAGCGGTCAGCGTCTTGTTGCTGGTTGCACTGATACTGCGCCGTCAGTTGGATGCCTTGCTGCTCAGTGACGAAAGTGCTCAGACGCTTGGCGTTAACCCAACCCGGCTGCGCGTGATATTGTTGCTGCTGACCGCTCTGGTAACGGCCTGTATTGTGGCACAGTGCGGGGGCATTGCTTTTGTTGGTTTAATGATCCCGCACCTGGTGCGTTATTTTGTCGGGGTGACGGCGATACCCTTGTTGCTGGGCTGCACGGTGTTTGGTGCCTTGTTTCTGGTCTGGATTGACAACCTGGCCCGTAGTGCCTTGCTAAGCCAGGAGATCCCATTGGGTATTATTACCTCGGTACTTGGCAGTCTATTTTTTCTGGTGATTATGCGCCAACGCAGGAGTACAGCATAGCGATGTCTGATGATAACTTTATTGAAAAGGATACGTCCGCTACCGACGCGGCGGATGAACAAAACCGGCAACAACGGCACAAATTGCGCCAGCAAAAGCTGCAGCAACAGGTGCAGCAAGGTATTGATAAAGCAACGGCTGAAAAAGGTTTGCTGCTGGTTATTACCGGCAATGGTAAAGGCAAATCTACTTCAGGCTTTGGTACTGTTGCCCGGGCTGTTGGTCATGGTTTAACCGCAGCTGTGGTCCAGTTTATTAAAGGTAGCTGGGAGTGCGGCGAGCGCAATTTGCTGGCGCAACATCAGGTAGAATTTGCGGTAATGGCAACCGGTTTTACCTGGGATACACAGGATAAAGCGGCTGATATTGCTGCCGCAGAAAAAGTCTGGCAGCGCGCTGAGCAAATGCTGGCCGATCCGGCCATTGATTTGGTATTGCTGGACGAGCTGACCTACATGGTCAGTTATCATTATATTGAGTTGGAGCGGATTGTCTGTGCGCTGCAAAACCGCCCGGCGGCGCAGCATGTGGTCATTACCGGCCGCTCCTGTCATCGCACGTTAGTTGAGATGGCCGACACGGTCAGTGAAGTGCAGGTGGTGAAACACGCGTTTGATGCCGGCATTAAAGCACAGCGGGGCCTGGATTGGTGAAAAGTCGATTTGTGAAGAGTCAACGGGTGAAGACCCGTTGTGTTTTCTCAGTATGGTATCTGTTGCTATGTTTTGGTCAGCCAGCGTTAGCTGCAGAGTCGGCCACACCCCAACCGCAAGCTGAACCAAAGCAACGGATTATCGCGCTGGCACCGCATATTACCGAGCTGCTGTATGCTATTGGTGCCGGCGGGCAACTGGTTGGGGTGAGTGCGTTTAGCGATTATCCACAAGCGGCGAAAGCCTTACCGCAGGTGGCGAATTATGCCGGAGTAAACCTTGAAGCTATTTTAGCGTTACAGCCCGATCTGGTCATTGCCTGGAAAACCGGCAATGTGGCAGCGGATATCAGCCGTTTACAACAGTTTGGTATTAATGTGGTGTACTCCGATCCTATTCAGATCGGTGATATCGCCAATGAGCTTCGCTATCTGGGCGATGTTACGGGTCACCGGCAACAGGCAGAGGCAGTAGCAACAGAGTTTGAACGGCAACTGGCTGATCTGAAAACCGAATATAGCAATAAGCCCCGGCTAAAGGTATTTTTCAGTATGGGTACCGAACCGCTTACTTCTGTAGCCAATCAGGCCTGGCCAGCGCAAGCTATGGCGCTGTGCGCCACGGACAATATCATTGCCAGTGCCAGCAACGATTATCCTCAGCCCGGCTTAGAGCAGGTATTGCAGGCCCGGCCGCAGGTGATTATTCAGGCTACGGCGGGTGCTACGCCCGCAGATATTGGTTTCTGGCAGGCTTATCCGGTGATCCCGGCCGTCGCGCTGGGCCAATTTATCACCGTCGATGCCGACTTACTGTATCGGACCAGTCCGCGCACCTTGACCGGTATCCGGCAATTATGTCAGGGCCTTGATAGTTACCGTTAGCCACGGCAGTATTATCAACATAGTGCCTGGCTGCTAGCTGTTAATACTACTCATCAGGGCGTTGGCCCGGCGCATTAACCGCTCAGCATTTCGCACCTGATTGGTTTTTAACAGCTCACCCGATAATGTCAGGTATTTGTCAGCCAATTGCCGTTTTAAACCCTTAATTAAGCTGAAATCTGCCGGTAACTGAGCACTGTAATGCTGATACTGTTCAAACACACTGTCAGTGTCCCGAGCTGAACGACTGAGGTTTAGCTCTTCGCTAAGCCGTGCAAAGGTTTGCTGATAAAACACCGCGGCTTCCTGATGAGGGAAGGGCAGCGGCGTGGCAGTATCTTTGGCCGTGTGATAGGCCGCCATCGCCGCGACGGCGCTTTGCAGCTGTTCGCTATGGCTTAGTAAATCACGGGTTTGCTCACTGTCAGCAAAAATATGTTTACCGGCATTAATTAACGCATGCAGCACCGGCGCATTATGCTCTTGGCTGGCCTTGGCAAAGGCAGTTTGATAAGCACTGATTTCAGCGTCGTCCGGCACCACAATATAGTGCTGATCTATCCGCTTCATCTCTTTAAGAATAGTATAAATATCGGTGTCATCGACTGTTGTCTGGTATTGCTGATTAACGAGCAGGCTACGCAGTTGGTTGCGCAGGACATCAAGCGCCGTTTGCTTGCTACGATGCATATTACTGGCGATACCCGCCAAATAATGCGAGTCGGGATATAAGCGGCTGGCCTGATTTAGCAATTGTTCAATCTGCGGATAATCCGGATAGTTAAAGCGCCGATCACTAATCACTTGATCAATTTGCTGTTCAAAGTACGCCAGCAGCTTGTCGGATTGTAAACGCAATAAACCAGAGCGTATCAGAGGATCAGTGTTTTCAAGCGCTGAGAATGTGCTCAGAAACTCCGGGGCAGCAGTGCTAGCCAGCGCAAGGTAATGATCGTGCTGCTGTTGTTGCTTGGCCTGCTGTTGTTGCAGTGCCAGCAGCTGTTGCTGCTGCTGACTGTGTAACTGCCATAAGCTGGTGGCAGCCAACAATGCGACACCAGCTGCGGTTGCTGCTGGCCAGTAGCGCCGGTTCAGCCCCTCTAATACTCTGCTAACACTGGTTTGGCGGCTATTTCTGTCAAAACGCAGCGCGCGTTTTAACGCCAGCCACTGCCATGGATTGAGATGAGCGGGTTTGTCAGGCTGTTTTTGTTGCTTGGCAGCTTTATCCGCCGGGATCCTGTCAAAAGGGTGCTTACTGGTTAACAGCTCATAGCTGATGCAGCCGAATGAAAAGGTATCATCACTTACTGAGGGGGCGTTGCCTGCGAGCAAATCGGTACTGGCGTAGGCAGGAGTATAGCCGCTTAATGCAGCCGCCGGGTTATGCTGCTCAGCGGCATAAATATCATGATTAAGTTGCAGGGTATGGGCGACACCAAAATCCAGCACCTTTAACTGGCCACTGCGGTTAACCATAATGTTGGCCGGTTTTAAATCTGCATGGACGATACCTTTACTGTGCGCATAATTTAGGGCCGAACCTAATTGGTCCAGTAGTTTAATTGCGGCACGCAGGGGGAGTCCTTTTGGCTTATAGCGTTTTATTACCTGGTCCAGACTTTCGCCATCCAGATATTCCATCACGATAAAGTAACAGTTCTGTTCACAGTCAACATCAAACACATTGACAATATTAGGATGGGACAACTGCTGGGTTTTGTGGGCTTCCTGTAGCAACAGCTGCAGTGCTTCTGGCTGGCTGACAAACTGTGGTTGCAACACTTTTATCGCTACCTGAGCTTCTGCAACGCCAGCCTCGGCTAAAAAAGTATCCCGGGCACGGTAGATGTCACTCATCCCGCCAGAACCAATTTTTGATTCCAGTAAATAGCGTTGTTTGATTGTTTTACCGCTTAAGTCACTTCCCGGTGCTGTTGTCGCAGGGGGGCGGCGGGCAAAGCGGGTTTTCTCGTTATCTGCTGCGAACGTGTCATCTGCAGCAAGTGTTGTATCAGGTTGAGTGGTCTTGTCAGCGTTATCAGCCATTGTTTAGTTACCTTACTCGTTAATCTGCTGCGGTTGTGTGACGCATCAGTATTACTGCACCCCCCACCTTTTTACATAAACGTGACAAATAGTTATAAATGCTGAATAAAAACCTCAGCCTTCTACGATGTTAAGTACCGTCACGTTGTTTAATGCCTTGCCATTTTAGCTTTAGATGAAAAAACATCAAGTTAAATTGCAATAATGTAAACAAGATATATATTGACTTGGTTTCTTTTTGGTTCTAACCTTTGCGCCTGCAACATTTGGTAAAATTAATGTGTATTAAATGGGTGCTTTCGGCAGGGAGTGTTAAGTGGGTCAGACGGATAGGTTACTCGAGCTGTCGGTGTTAAGTTATCACCGGTTGTCACCACGTCAGGTGGCATTAAAACGTTTTGACGGTAATGGTGGCACGCTGGGCCGGGCAGAACATGCTGACTGGCATCTGCCGGATCCAGAGCGGGTGGTATCCAGCATTCATGGTCAAATTGGATACCAGAGCGGTAGTTTCTGGATCACGGATCTTTCAACCAATGGTCTATTTGTTAATCGTGCTGTTGCGCCACTTGGCAACGGTCAGAAACATTTACTGACCGACGGTGATTTATTGTGTCTGGGTGACTATGAAATTAACGTTGCCATTATATCCGCTCCCAGCCACGCCGAAACGGGCGCAGCGAGTTTGCCACAGAGCATGCCGGCGAGCTCGCCTGGTCCGGGTCTGAAAGTCAGTGACTTTGCTGCTGCGCATTTTCAGACTACTACACAAAATAATACACAAATTACCTCTGAGAGTTCCCATTACCAGCAAACCGACGGCTATCAGCAGACTGATGCGCTGGCCAGTAACGATATGCTGGATGAAAGTTTTAGCCCGCCACAGAGTATTATTCCCGACGACTGGCAACCACAGTGGCAACAGACTCCCTTACCCGACGAACCACTGCAGCTGGCAACCAACCATGTCAGCTCGCAGGCTTCGGCAATGCCGGGTGCAGGAGGTGCTAGGGCTGCAGGAGGTACTGCGGCTGCAGCAGATGTGGGCGCTGAACAGGCGAATGCCGGGCAATGTTTACAGGCCTTTCTCAGTGCACTTAACGTTGCTACGCCGCCAGCACAGCAGCTGCAAAACCCCGCCTGGTGGGGGCAGCTAGGTGAGGCGTTGCAGGCATCGTTGCAAGGCATGATTGATGTTATGCGTTCCCGCTCAGAGTTAAAAAACACCTTACGGGTTAACCAGACTACGTTTGGGCAGCGGGAAAATAATCCGCTGAAATTTTCTGCCAATGTCACTGAAGCTTTTCATAACTTATTTAATCATAACGCCAGCAGCTTTATGGCACCGCAACAAGCGGTAAAAGCGGCTTTTGCCGATATCAGTGAGCACGAAGCGGCAATTATTGCCGGCGCCGCTGGCGCAATGCAGGGGCTGCTTGCGCAACTGACACCGCAATTGATAGCACAGCGGGATTTTGGCGCCGGCTTTATCGATAAGGTAAACCCTGCGAAACGTTACAGTCGTTACTGGAGGCTGTATCAGGCGCTGCATCAGGAGCTGCTTGCTGAAGTGGGTCGCACTGCCAAAGGTGGGGTAAACGATGATTTTATCCGTGCTTATGAAAACTACTTAACAAAACAAAAATGATAGATCAACGGAGTTGTCAATTATGAAACGGATCACCCTGCTGGTGATAGTCATGCTATCTGTGCTCTTTATAACGGGTTGTCAGGCTGTCTATTCCACTTTTCCACCTTCTACCACGCTGCATTTTAGGGTGGCTCAGGACATAAACCCGGATGCGGATCAGCGTCCATCGCCGGTAATTGTGCGGGTGTATGAACTGGCGTCAAAAACCGTATTTGAAAATCAGGATTTTTTTGCGCTGTACGATAATCCTGAACAAACGCTACGTACCGATTTACTTAAAATAGATGAGCTGGTGTTTGAACCCGGGCAGCGCACCGAATACAAAATGGCCTTGCTACCCACTACCAAAGCAGTTGCTGTGATTGCCGCATACCGGGATATTGAAGGTGCCCGCTGGCGTGCAGTAGTAGATGTTAAACCAACAGGTTATGACGATTTTTATGTCTACGTGGACAAGCTTGCCGTGTATATCCGTGAACATGATCTAGAGCGGCCCAGCCGTTAACGGCGGCAGTCTGCCCGGAGTAGAATGTAAATGAGTGAATTCAGTAAAATTGCCTGGTCAGAAGGGATGTTTTTACGGCCGCAACACTTTCAACAGCAAGAGCGCCATCTGCATTATAGCCAACAAAGCCGCCAGGCGCAGTTAGCGCCCTTTAGCTGGGGCGTCTACGATTATCAGCTGGACAGCCAGTGTTTAAAGTTCAGTCAGTTTGGCTTAAGCCGTCTGCGCGGTATCCTGCCAGATGGCACTTTACTGGAATTACCTGATATTGAGCCACTGCCGGCACCGCTTAGCATTGCCAGAGGGTGTCGCGACCAGCAGGTGTATCTTTGCCTGGCGGTTGATAAAGCGAATGGTTTAAATATTGCTGAGCAACACAGTGAACAGATAACCCGCTTTCATTTTGCTGATCATACCCTGACCGACACCAGCTTAGCCGAAGCGGCGGTTGAAACCTTGCAGTTAGCCAGGCTCAGCGTGTTGCTGAAACTGGAAAGTGACGATAGAAGTGGATTTATTGGCGTTGCCATTGGCCGGATCCGGGAAGTGACCGATCAGGGCGAAGTGAAGCTGGACGACAAGTTTATTCCGCCACTACTCAATGTGCAGCGCAATCCACCGCTAAAAGCATTGATAAATGAAACCCTGGGTATGCTTAACCAGCGCTCGCAGGCATTAAGCAGTCGGATCAGCAAAGGTCAGGGTACCAGTAGCTCTATTGCCGACTTTCTGATGTTACAGGTGCTGAACCGGTATGAGCCGCTGTTAAAGCACTGGCAGCAACTTGATGGCAGTAATCCGCTGGCTTTGTATCAGCTGATGGTCAGTATGCTCGGTGAACTTGCCACCTTTACCAGCAAAGAGAAAAGGCCGCCTGAGTTTCCGCCCTATATTCATCAGGATCTGACCGCCGTTTTTGGCAACTTAGCGGTGATTATGAATCAGACGCTCAGCGTGGTGTTGGAGCAAACTGCTCAGGCATTGCCATTAGAGCAGGCCAAGTTCGGTGTTTTAGTCTCACCGCTAACCGACAAAACGCTGCTGGAATATGCCCAGTTTGTGTTGGCGGTCAACGCTGACTTACCTGCTGAAGACATCCGCAAGCATTTGCCGGCCAGACTTAAAATTGGTCCGGTCGAACATATCCGTGAATTGGTCAACAACCAACTTCCCGGCATACCGGTTACGGGCTTACCGGTTGCACCAAGGCAGGTGCCATATCATGCCGGTTATCACTACTTCCAGTTGGATAAAACCAGTATTTACTGGCAGCGACTGGCAAACAGTGGCGCACTGGCTTTGCATTTATCGGGGAATTACCCCGGCTTAAAGCTGGAACTCTGGGCGATTAAGGCCTGAAATATAGGGATAGAAGGCAATGTCTGATCAAACCATTATGAAACCCCGGCCAGGAGGTCGTGCGAAGCGACCAGAAATTACCTCTGCTGCTCCGGCAGAGCCCTTAGCATCGGGCGGGGCCGCCACAGCTGCCAGCGCCAGTGTTAATAATGACAAAACCCGGATTGCCACGGGCAATCGCAGCAATACGTCCGGTCAGGGGCCGCAAACGTTGTCGATCAGTGACAACGTGTTGGTTGATGAAGCCGCGATCTTATTTTCTTTGGTGGCACCGATACGCAGTACTGCCAGTCATCATGATGTTAATAGCTTAAAAAAGCAGTGTGTGAGTTTAATTAATCAATATGAGCAGCAGCTGCGTGCCAAAGGTGTTGTGGCAGAAGTGATTGAGCAGGCCCGTTATACCTTATGCTGCTTTATTGATGAGATTGTGCTCAACACCCGTTGGGGTGGCAATAGTGACTGGGCGACAGAGAGCCTGCTGTCAACATTTCATAATGAGACCTTTGGCGGAGAGTATTTCTTTACTCTGCTGGAGAGTGCAATAAACCAGCCTTCGCAAAACCTGACGTTACTGGAATTGCAGTATTTATGTCTGTCTTTTGGTTTCGTGGGCAAAATGCGGGTTGAAGAGCGCGGCTACGAAAAACTGGAGCTGATCAAGGATCGCGCCTACAAGGCGATTCGAAGCCAGCGTGGCGAGCCTGCCCGCGAGCTGTCGCCAAAATGGCGCAGTGATGTGGTGCAATCCGGAGCCCTGGAAAACCGCTTGCCGCTGTGGGTATTGTGCTCCGTTGTTGCCGCCTTATTGCTTGGCGTCTACATGTATCTTAATTACCAGGTTAATAATTACTCTGATCAGGTTCATCGTCAGTTAAATGCTTTGGTGAACTGGCAGCCTGATGTCGTGTCAGGCCAGAGTGGCAAACCCCATCAGGATGCGATCCGCTTACAACAACTGCTGCAAACCGAAATTCGGCGCGATATGTTACAGGTGATAGAGCTGCCTGATCGGGTGCGGATCCGGGTAGGGTTACATCATCTGTTCACCCCGGGTGGCGTCACCATTAATGAAAGCTTTATGCCGGTTATTACCAAAATAGCCAGGTCACTCGAAGGCGTTGAGGGTCGTATTCTGGTTACCGGTTTTACCGACGACTTACCCATTTTTACCAGTAAATATCCGTCCAACTGGCATCTGTCACTGGCCCGCGCTAATGCGATGGCGGACGCCCTGGCTTTTGGCGGCCAGTTACATGGTCGGTTATGGCCAGAAGGACGCGGTGAAGCTGATCCAATAGCGACCAACGATAGCGCCGCAAACCGGGCGCTGAACCGGCGGGTCGAAATAGATTTGTTAGCGCAGTAGCCAAGTGCAAAGGATTAGAAGTATGAAAATTAAAGGATTTTTTCTGTCATTGCGCCGCATTCTGACCGCCGGCTGGGTGATAACCTTACTTGGCTTAACGGCACTGGCGCTGTTGATTTGGTTTGGTGGACCCCTAGTGGCAATTGCCGGTGTTGAGCCATTAGCCAGCACCACCGCCAGGCTGGTGACACTGCTGCTTATTGCGCTGATCTGGGGCGCCAGCCATTATATCCGTGGTATGCGCGAAGACCGCTCGCATAAACAAGCGGTAGACACTTTGCTAAATGGCGAGGCGCATCAGCAACAGGATGCGATGGCGAAACGGGATATTGAAATACTGCGTAGCAGAATGCAAAAGGCGCTGGATATTTTAAAACATGCCCGCTTTAGCAAGGCACGGGATATCTATCAGTTACCCTGGTACATGCTTATTGGTCCGCCAGGGTCAGGTAAAACTACTGCGTTGCAACAGTCTGGCCTGGAATTTCCGTTAAAGGAACAAATGGGAGTTGATGCTATTGAAGGTATTGGTGGCACCCGGCAGTGTGACTGGTGGTTTACTAATCAGGCGGTGTTAATAGATACGGCCGGTCGCTATACCACGCAGGACAGTCATGCCCAGCAGGATGCAACAGCCTGGCAGGGGTTTCTGGGCTTACTGCGCAAGCACCGGCCACGCCGGCCAATAAATGGCGTAATTGTATTTGTCAGTCTGGCTGATTTACTGAACCAGACCCGCACCGAGCGTAACTTACATGCCAGGGCAATAAAACAACGGGTGCAGGAGCTGCAGAACCAGCTCGGGATGAGCTTTCCGGTTTATGTGATGTTTACTAAAGCGGATCTGACTGCCGGCTTTTCTGAGTTTTTTGATGATCTGGCGCCGGAAGATCGGCAGCAGGTATGGGGTACCACTTTTTCGCTGGAGCCAGAGAACGAAGAAAAAGGCATTGTGGCTCAGTTTAATAAAGAATTTCATGCCATGGTTAACCGGCTGCACCAGCGCTTATACAGCCGGCTGCAAAGCGAGCGGGAGCAACAGAGCCGGGCTGCTATCTATGAATTTCCGCGCCAGCTACGATTATTGCAAAGTGCAGCTGATGACTTCCTGAAAGAGATTTTTTCACCCAACCCATTTGAAAAAGCCACGATGTTGCGTGGCGTTTATATTGCCAGCGCCACCCAGCAGGGCCAGCCGATTGATCGGATTATGGCGCAGTTAGGCGGCAATTTCGGCCTGGCTGAGCCACCGCTGCGCCGGCATAGTGGCGAGGGGAAAAGTTACTTTTTGACACGTTTTTTTGAGCAGATTGTGATCCCAGAGCGGGAGCTGGCCTCGGTAAATTTGCAACATAAAAACAAACATCGCTGGATCCGACATGGCACTCTGGCCGCTACTGCCGTGGCTTCAGTCTGGTTACTGAGTGCCTGGACTGCCAGTTATCACTGGAACCGACAGCTGGTCGATGACGTTGCGCTGTCTTTGCAGCAGTACCATAGCCTGGATCAGTCGCAAGCGCAGCAATCGATGCTGCAACTTAACGAGCGGCTTAATGTACTGCGCGATATGCCCGCCGGCTATGCCGGTTTATTACCGGCGGACGGCCCGAAGAATCTTGGTTTATATCAGGGTGACAAACTAGGTCAGTCTGCTAAAACCGCTTATCAGCGGGCATTGTATACCGACTTTGTGCCTTTTCTGCTGAACAGTTTAGCCTCCGAGATGCAGCAACATGCTGAGCATCGGGATTATTTATATGAGACGCTGAAAACCTATCTGATGATTTTTCAGCCGGAGCGATTTGAGGCAGAGCAGGTGCAGGCATGGTTTGCACAGTTTACCGAACGTATGATGCCCGCTGATGTTAACCAGCCGCTGCGAACCTCTTTGCAAAGCCATCTGGATGCATTATTGCAGGCAGGTATTCAGGGCGCCCGTTACGATGAAAATGTCGTCGCTGACACCCGTGACTTACTGATGACTGTGCCTTTGGCCGAGCGCGCTTATCAGCGGGTCCGCACCGAGCTGATGGACAGCCACATACCAGATTTTCGTCTGTCAGATGTGTTGGCAACTGACAGCGTAACACTATTCAGTCGACGAAGTGGTAAACCGCTACGCCAGGGCATCTCAGGCTTGTATACCTATCAGGGGTTTCATGGCGTTTTTAATATTGAGAAGCGCCGGATCATTCGCCAGTTGCTGGCCGACAGCTGGGTATATGGTGAGGAAGACGCGGCTGGTGGTGAACAGAATAACGCAGATTTATCTGCAAAGGTCACTCTGCGTTATTTACGCGACTACGTGTATTTATGGCAGGAATTGCTAAACGACATTGAAATGCAACCTATTACCAATGTCGAGCAGGGACTGGCCCTTACCAGGATCCTGGCTGGGCCGGAGCAGCCTATTCAGAACCTGATTAAAGCGGCGCAGCAAAACCTGCGTTTAACGCAGTTGCCTGAATCGGCTGAACTGGATATGGCGGCAGATGTTGCCGGTAAAGTAGCTAAAACACAGTTTTCCAGTCAGACCACCCGCTTAAACCGGATACTGCCGGATGAGATGCCAGATGTCAGTCGTAGCTTGCCCGGAAAAGAAGTTGAGGCGGCGTTTTCAGCGCTGCTGGCCATCGAACCTGTTCAGCTGGAGCAAATTGGCCAGACTACCCGGCGTTATTATGAATATCTGGAGCGGCTGTATGCGCCAGGGGGCAGGGCACGTCAGGCGTACGCTAATCAGCTAAACTCGCAGGAGGGCAATGAGCTTAATGTGGCACTGCGTCGGTTACGCAGTGAAATCCCCGCGCCGTTCAGTACCTGGCTGGGTAATATTTCCAGCGATACTGCACAGCTGTTTGCCAGCGGCAGTCGTCAGCATATTAATGAAGCATGGCAAGGCAAGGTACTCAGCGAGTATCGTGGTGCTATCGCCGGTCGTTATCCTCTGAACCGCAGGGCCGAGGCAGATATTAAACTACGTGATTTTGAGAAGTTTTTTGGTTATGGCGGCACTCTGGACAGTTTCTTTAATGATTATCTGAGCCCTTTTGTTAACACCAGTCGCACCGCCTGGACCTTTAAAAAAGATATCGGTCTTGATGCTAATGTGCTGCAGACATTTCAACGTGCCCAGCGCATACGGAGTACCTTTTTTGAACCGGGCAGTCAGAAGTTAAAAGTAGGTTTTAGTTTAAAACCATTATTTCTGGATCGGCATATTACCCACCTGATGCTGGATATAGCGGGGCAGGAATTGTCTTACCGGCATGGACCAACCCGTTCCAGCCAGTTCTACTGGCCGGGTGATCGCAACAAACTGCAGACCCGGCTGGTATTTACCCCGGCAAATGCTGGCTTATCATCTAATGTTAGCTATCAGGGTGAGTGGTCCTGGTTCCGGTTACTGGATGAACTGACCCTGGCACGACCGCAAACCCGCACCGACAAAGTGCTGCATCTGGCAGTGCAGGGCAATAAAGCCAGGCTGGAGTTGGTTCCAGATACGGTAAATACGCCGTTCTGGAGTAGCGAGTTGGAGGCATTCTCGTGTCCGGCCAGTCTGTAGCACAACAGGTGGTATCACCCTTAGGTATTTGTGGCAAAGTGGCCAGCCAGGGAGATTTCCTGGCGCAGGGACTTGAGGTTGCCTTTGTCGACAGTTGGAATGAGTGGCTGCAAGCGGTGCTTGCGGTAAGTCGTGAGCAACTGGGAGCGGCGTGGCTTGAAACTTACCTGACAAGTCCTGTCTGGCATTTTGCCTTATCCCCCGGGGTTTGCAGTGATCAGGCCATGGCAGGCACGCTGATGCCATCGGTGGATCAGGTGGGGCGTCACTTCCCCTTTACCCTTGCCGCTGAACTTTCGGTAACGCCGGTTCAGGCGTGGCACGAACGAGGCTGGTGTGAAGAGCTTGAGCAACAAGCACTTGCCACTTTGGACGATGGCTTTGAGCTGCAGCGCTGGCTGACTGCGCTGGCCAAGCTGCCGGTAGCCTGGCCTGAGTCAAAGCGGATCCAGGTCAGCCAAAGCAGCAACGAAGCTATCCGCCAGGCCTGGACTATCAGTGCCAGTGCGCCGCTGGAAAGTCTTGGTCTGTTACATCAGAGTTACCTGCAACAGTTTTCACGTTATTGCCTGTGGTGGACCAACGGCTCTGAGCATGTCGCCCCGTGTTTGCTGGTGACATCTGGTTTGCCTCAGGTGAGTCAGTATGCTGCCATGCTGGATGGTGACTGGTCGCGCTGGAACTGGCAACAAAAACAAATTCAATATTAATCCGGATGGTGACATTAATGATGCAAATTGCATTTCATGCCCAAAGCCACAAAGGCTTAGTTCGCCAACTAAATGAAGATGCGTGTCTGGCACTACCTGAAGCCGGCGTATGGGCTGTAGCTGATGGTATGGGAGGGCATGCCGCGGGTGACATTGCCAGCCGGATGGTAATGGACCTGCTTAAAACAGCAGTCGACAGTGCAGGAGAGGCGCTAAGTGCAGCCATATTAAACCAGGCATTGCAGGAGGCTAACCGGGCACTGGTGAAATACAGTCAGCAGCAATTGCTTGGCACATTGGCCGGCACTACGGTGGTGGTATTGTTTATCCAGCAGGCTACCTATCATTTACTCTGGGCGGGTGACAGCCGTTGTTATTTATTACGTAACAATACGTTAGAGCAGTTGAGCCATGATCACAGCCAGGTTAATGAAATGGTAGCGCAAGGCTTACTGGATGCCAGCGAAGCAGAAAGTCATGAGCTGGCAAATGTGATTACCCGGGCGGTTGGGGTTGATACTGAATTGGAGGTTGCAATCTGTTCAGATAGCTGTCAGCCGGGTGATTTATTTTTGCTGTGTACCGATGGTTTAACAAAAGAGTTACCTGACAATGAAATTCATCAATATTTACAACATGATGATATAGCCGACGCCAGCAAAGCATTATTGCACTCCACTCTGGTAGCCGGCGCAAAAGACAATGTCACCAGCATCCTGGTGGAGCTTAAAGGTCACGCAAATGTTAATTCAAATGACATGACAATACCGTTAAATCGTAAAATTGTATAAATATAGTTTGAAATGTTGTTATTTCGTGAACTATAAAGTAACATATTTTGCTGTTGATGTACTTAATGGTTAATTGTGATGGATCGCAGTGAATTAATAGATTTTGAGTTGTTAATTAAACCCGTAGCGGAACATGCGCCGGCGGGCATCGATCCACGTAGCGATATTTCACCTACCTCACAGTACTACACCTTAAAAGACGTTCGCAGTCAGGCTCGTGCCAATGAGCGGGCCATGCTGTTTGAAGATGATGATTTTCAGTCACTGGTGCTTGACTGGCGACCGCTTGCCCAGGCTTTACCCGATATATTAACTGAGCAAAGTAAAGATCTGGAATATGCAGCCTGGCTGATTGAGGCCTGGTGTCGCACCGAGGGCTTTGCTGGCTTGGCGGCGGGGTTTAAAACCACGCGGTTACTGATTGAACAGTTTTGGAAAGATATTTATCCATTACCCGATGATGAAGGCATGGACGCACGGATAGCGCCGTTGATTGGCCTTAATGGTTACGAAGGTGATGGCGCACTAATTACCCCGATATTAAGTATTCCCATCACGGATATCAGCTCGGTGGGCTGTTTTGCCTGCTGGCAATATGTTCGTGCGGCGGACTTATCCCGCAAAGACGAGAATAAACAGAAACTGCGCGCCGATGCCGGCATCGCCAGTCTGGAGCAAATTCAACAGGCGGTTCAGGAAACCCCCGCTGGTTTTTACCAGCAGCTTTACAGCGACATTCAATTGGCGATGGCTGAATTTAAACAGTTATCTGATGTGATGGATGCCGCGATGGAAGGCTCACCGCAGCCGACAACTGCCATTAGTAAAGCAATGCAGAAATGTCTGGATGCGGTGAGCTATCTGGCAGCAGATAAGCTGAGTGTGGCTGAACATCATGCCGCAACGGATGCTGCTGATACCGCTGTTAACCTGAACCCGAATAACGTCGACGAGCAACTGCAATCACGTCAGCAGGTTATTCGCTCATTACAGCATGCGGTTGATTTTTTTCGAAAAACCGAACCGGATTCGCCAATGTCGTATGCGCTTGAGCAAGTGATCCGCTGGAGTGACCTCACTTTACCGGAGCTGTTGCAGGAGCTGATTGACGATAACAATACCCGAAACAGTTATTTTCGTCTGGCGGGGATCCCGCAGACCAAGTAGTACAACCTGAGTAGTGCAACCGGCCAGCGTTGCCTGCGCGGCCACGACAGACAAATGATAGGAGAGCGTAAATGGAAAGTATTCACAGTAAGTTGTCACGGGTACGCAAACCCAGAGTTCACATTACTTATGATGTTGAGACTGAAGGCAACGCGGTAAAAAAAGAACTGCCTTTTGTAGTAGGGGTAATGGGCGACTTCGCCGGTCACAATACTCAAGCGTTAAAACCATTAAAAGATCGGCGTTTTGTCCAAATTGACCGCGATAATTTTGACGAAGTATTAAAGCGGATGAACCCAAAGCTAAATTTTAAAGTGGAAAATAAGCTGGCCGGCGACGGCAGCGAGTTTGCCGTCGATTTGCAATTTAAATCGATGCAGGACTTTGAACCTGCGGCCATTGTGCGCCAGGTTGAACCGCTGGAGAAACTGATGGCTACCCGTAATAAGTTACGGGATCTGATGACCAAAATAGACCGCTCTGAAGATTTGGAAAATATTCTGGAACGGGTACTTAACAGTGATGCTGACCTGCAACAGCTGGCGCAGGAACTGAATGTAGAGGATAAATAATATGAGTACGGAAGCTTTAGCACAAAGCCACGACAGCAGCACTGAGTTTGCATCGCTACTGGACCAGGCTATCGGTGCCACCAAGCAGACAGATGCGTCGCGCGCCGAAGAACTTATTCGCACCCTAACCGAAGAAGCAATGAGCGGCACGGTCAGCTGGAATAAAAACCTGACGGTAACGTTTAACGAAGCGATTAACCGGCTGGACACCCTGATCTCTGATCAGCTGGCGGCCATTATGCATGCGGAAGATTTTCAGAAATTAGAAGGTAGCTGGCGTGGGCTTAATCATCTGGTGACTAACTCTGAAACGGGCAGTTCACTTAAAATCCGCATGATTAGCATGAGCAAAAAAGAGCTGTACAAGGATTTAAGTAAAGCGGTCGAGTTTGACCAGAGCCAGACCTTTAAAAAAGTGTATGAAACAGAGTTTGGTACCCCAGGTGGCGAGCCTTATGGTGCGATCATTGGTGACTATGAGTTTACCAACCATCCGGAAGATATTGAAACGCTGACCTATATGTCTAATGTTTCTGCCGCTGGTTTTTGCCCGTTCCTGTCCAGTGCCTCACCGGCGTTGTTTGGTTTTGACGAGTGGACGGAACTGTCTAAGCCACGCGATTTAGAAAAGATTTTTGAATCGCTGGAATACACTAAATGGCGTTCATTCCGTGACAGTGACGATTCACGCTTTGTGACGCTGTCAATGCCACGGGTACTGGCACGCCTGCCTTACGGTAGCACTACGGCGCCGGTAGAAGAGTTTGGCTATGAAGAGTTTGAATTAGATGGCCAGAAAGCCGTTGCCAAAAATACTAACCATAACCACTATTGCTGGATGAATGCCGCCTATGTATTGGGTAGCCGGTTGACCAATGCTTTTGCACAATATGGCTTTTGTACCGCCATTCGCGGCGCAGAAGGCGGCGGTAAAGTGGAAGGTTTACCGTCGCATATCTTTATGAGTGATGATGGTGACCCGGATCTGAAATGTCCTACCGAAATTGGTATTACCGATCGTCGTGAAGCAGAGCTGGGCAAAATGGGCTTTCTGCCATTATGCCATTATAAAAATACCGACTACGCCGTGTTTTTTGGTGCCCAGACCGCACAAAAACCGAAAAAATATGATAGCCCGGAAGCCACCGCAAATGCCGCTATATCAGCCCGTTTACCGTATTTAATGGCGACATCACGTTTTGCCCATTACCTCAAAGTGTTGGCCCGCGACAAAATTGGCAGCTTTATGGAGGCCGAAGATGTGGAAGTGTGGCTCAATCGTTGGATCCTGACTTATGTTAATGCCTCAGAAGGCAGCGGCCAGGAAGTCCGGGCCCGTTATCCACTGGCGGATGCCAAGGTGCAGGTGCGTGAGATCCCGGGGCGTCCTGGTTCTTATAATGCCGTAGCCTGGTTACGGCCATGGTTGCAGCTGGAAGAATTGTCTACGTCATTACGTTTAGTAGCCAAAATTCCGGAAATGGGTAGCTAAGCACGTTTTAGTAACCAACTCTGAGCGGTTATAAAAGGCAGGGACGGACAAGTCATGGTTGACGCAGTTAATTTTGTTGCTGATACAGTATTTGATACGGATGAGGGCAGCAGGCCCTGTCCGTCCTATGCCAGTTATGCCAGAACAGGTTTACTGAGCCGTTTTTTGCGTGAATCCAATCCGCTGAACGCGGTGTTATTCTGGCTGCAGCATATTGAAAGCCGTCCCTGTGCCGGGGCGGCTTTTATTGCCCCGGTGCTGGGCCGGGCCATTGCCGAAATTGACAGCCTGATTAACCAGCAGCTTAATGCGGTGTTGCATCACCAGACATTTCAAACGTTGGAGGCCAGCTGGCGGGGCTTGTTGTACCTGACAGAGCAGGCCGAACGTTATGATCGCGAACAAAAAGTTAAAGTTAAACTTATTTCACTATCCTGGCCTGAGCTAAGTAAAGACATAAACCGGGCTATCGATTTTGACCAGAGTGATTTCTTCAAACTCATTTACGACAACGAATTTGATATGGCAGGTGGCGAGCCATTTGGCGTTTTGGTTGGTGACTATCAGATCAGCCATAAAATCCGTCGTGGCCAGAGTATTAATGACCTCGATACGTTACAGGAAGTAGCGCGCACGGCTGCCGCTGCATTTGCGCCTTTTATTACCGCTGCCCACCCTTCGTTATTCGGGGTGGATCATTTCTCAGAACTTGGCCAGGTGACTGATATCGCCAGCCAGTTTAAACAGCCGGAATATGTTAAGTGGCGGGCGCTACGAAATATGGAAGATGCCCGCTTTCTGGGCTTGGTATTGCCACAGGTACTGATGCGCCCACCTTACAAGGACGATGGCAGCCGCACTGAAGGTTTTGTGTTTAAAGAACAATTTAGCCGGCCAGAGCGGGACTATCTGTGGGGTAATGCCGCCTGGGCGTTTGCCGGCGTGTTGGTCAGGGCCTATAGCGAGTCGGGCTGGTTTGGGCAAATACGCGGTATGAAAGCGGGCCATTATAACTTTGGCCTGGTGACCCATCTGCCGGTTAGCCAGTACGAAACCGAAAAATACCAGCCTTTTAATAAGCCATCGGTCAATTTGCTGGTGGGGCATCGCTTTGAAGCGGCGTTATCTGATGCCGGTTTTGTGCCGCTATCGGCTGTGCCGTACAGCGATTTTTATGCGTTTTATAACAATGCCTCGGTGCAGGAGGCAAAAGCCTACGATAAAACCTTGTCGAGTGTAAACGCCAGGCTATCTGCCATGTTGCAGTACATCTTATGTGTGGCCCGGTTTGCCCATTACATTAAGGTGATAGGTCGCGACAAAGTTGGGGGTTATGTCTCGGCAGAAGAATGCGAGCAGGAATTACAGCGCTGGCTACATAACTACACCACAGCCTCTGAGGATGCGTCATATGAAGTGCGGGCGCGCCGGCCTTTGCGTGAAGCGCGAATAAAAGTGAAAGAAAAAAGGGGCCAGCCCGGCCGCTATTATTCAGTGATCCAGTTACAGCCTCACTTTCAGCTGGATCAGATGGTGACATCAGTAAAATTAGTCGCGGAGCTATCTCCAAAGCAAAAGGCGTCAGCCTGAGGGATCTTAAATGAAAAAACTTAATACCTTAATCAGTAGCGGTCAGTTAGCCGGTGCGTTAAACCATGCGCTGAGCGAGCTACGGGAAGACCCACTCAATGCCCAGATGCGTGCGGTGTACGTTGAGTTATTATGTATAGCCGGTGAGCTGGACAAAGCCGATGCTCAGCTGGACATGATAGTACGTCAGCATCCGGACTTTCTGCTTGGCGCCGTCAATGTAAGACAGCTTATCCGGGCAGAAACTGCCCGGCGTGACTTTTACCAGGGTGGCATGACGGCCACTTTATTTGGTGAGCCGGCGCCGATGTTCAGCGCACTGTTAAAGCTTCGTTTAGCGATGCATGAGCAGGACATTGCCGGGGCGACGTTAGCGGCCGGGGAGATGGAACAACTGCGGCCACAGGTTGCTATTGCCTGTGGCGATAAGTGCCATACGGATATCCGTGACCTGGACGACAGTCTGGGGGGATATCTGGAGTTGTTTGGTACCGATGGCAAATATTACCTGGCCGGGTTTGAGCAAGTTGCCAGTTTAAAGCTGCATCCGGTGAAAAGCCTGCTCGACACCATTTGGCGGCGGGTTGATATCAGTATTGTCGACGGCCCACAGGGTGAGGCTTTTTTACCAATGATTTATGTGGCGAACCCTGTTGCTGATGCTGCCGATATTGATCCGTTAATACAACTTGGCCGGGCGACCGACTGGCATGAGCATAGTGATCGGCTGATTACCGGTACTGGCCAGAAAATGTTGTTGCTGGGCGAGCAGGCAGTAGCGCTCAGTGAGGTGTTCGAGCTTGACGCCATCAGTGAAGCTGAGCCTGCAGCTGTCGCGGCAATGGCTGAATAACCAAGATGAAGGTACATCAGAAACAGGCGCTGCAAATGTCGCTGCTCGATCGGCTTATTGACGATGCACCTGGCCAGAAAGATCCCGGCCGGCAACGTCGTGGCTTTGATTTAAAAGCGTTGCGACAAAGTGTCCGGAGGGATCTGGAAAACCTGCTCAATACCCGGGTGCAATGGCACGTCTGGCCAGAGAGTTATCAGCAGTTGCAGCAAAGCCTGCTGAACTATGGTCTGCCAGATTTTTCGGTAATGGTGGTCGACTCTATTGAAGGCCGCCAGCAGTTGTGTCGGGCAGTAGAGCAATGTATCCGCCGTTTTGAACCGAGGTTTGTTGAGGTAGAAGTGTCGTTAGCCGATGACGATCAAACCATTGAGCGGGTGTTACGGCTGCGGATCCAGGCATTGCTCTATGCCGACCCCGAGCCGGAACATATTATGTTCGACTCCGAGGTGGAACCGGTGCATCTGGGGCTGACCATCAGGGATTATCAGTAATGAATGATGAGTTATTAAAGTATTACAATCGTGAACTGACGTTTATCCGCAGAATGGGGGCCGAATACGCCGAAAAATATCCGAAAATTGCCGGTCGGTTGCGTATTAGCGAAGAGACAGTTGAAGATCCACATGTCTCGCGGTTAATTGAAGGTTTTGCCCTGCTCAGTGCTCAAATCCGGCAGAAGCTGGATGACAGTTTTCCCGAACTGACCGATGCCTTGCTGGGCCAGATGTATCCGGATTATCAGGCACCTATTCCGTCCGTATCGGTATTAAAGCTGGTCAGTCAGAATGTCTCGACATCGGGTATTAAGATTAAACGTGGCACTCAGTTTGAAACCCGGGCTGAAGGGCTGAAGCCCTGTACGTTTCAGAGTTGCTATGACAGCGATATCTGGCCGCTGGAAGTGGTGCAGGCCGAATTTAAGAATGCGCCATTTCATGCGCCAAGACCGCCAGCCAGTCCGACCGCTAAGGCCTTACTCAAGTTAACCTTAGCCTGTGAGTTTGATAACACCTCGTTGCAGGAATTGGCGATAGGCCAGTTGCGATTCTACCTTAATGGTCAGCGTCATCATGTCTATAAGCTGTTTGAATTGATCCTCAGGCACGTTATTAGCATTGGCGTGGCGCCGACTGGCCAGCCTGAGCAGATGAAGTTTTTGCAACCTCGTCATATCCACGCCATTGGCTTTGCCGATGATGAGCAGGTTGTGCCTTACAGTCAGCGCAGTTTCAGTGGTTACCGGTTGCTTATTGAGCAATTTTTATGTCCGGAAAAGTTTCTGTTTTTTGGCCTGACCGGGTTGGATCCAAGCTGGCCGGGTATTGCCGATAAGGTAGATTTGTATTTTTATCTGGCCGAAGGGGCAGATGAGTTAGAGCGCCATGTTACCGCCGATAGCGTGTTGCTGGGCTGCACTCCGGTGATTAATTTGTTTAAGCAAAAACTTGAGCCGGTGAAGTTAGAGTCGGCCCAATATGAGTACCGGCTGGCGCCGCGCTATCTGGATGCTGATGTCTGTGAGGTGGTACAGGTACAACAGGTACAGGCTTTTGATCCACACGGAAATGAAGTGACCCTCAATCCTTATTACAGCCAGGGCCACCCTGATTATCTGGCGCAACAGCAATTGTTCTGGCATACCCGGCGTGAATTTGTTGACTGGGCGGGGGGCTATGCGGAAGCGGGCACCGAAGTGTATTTATCCATTATTGACCGTCATTTCAAGGGCGTCAGTAGCCATGATGATCAACAAAACTGGGTTATTCAGGTTAACGCCCTGTGCAGTAACCGCAATCAGCCAGCTTATTTGCCATTTGGTGGCGGCGAGCCGGAATTTGCCATCAGTAAACACGCTGATGTGATTAAATCGGTACGTTGTCTGGTGGCACCAACCATGAGCATTCGCCCGGCACTTGCTGAGAGCAGCCGCTGGCAGCTGGTAAATCACCTTACCCTGAACCATTTTAGTGGTGAGCAGGCGTTAACGGTATTGCAGGAAACATTAAAACTATACGATTTTCGTTGCACGCCAGAATCAAAAGCGTTGATTGACGGTATTACCGGCCTGACCCTGAGCAGTGGCTCAGCGCGGGTTAATCAGCAGGGCCGGATTGCTGTTTGCAGCGGTACCGAAATTTTGCTGGAATTCAGTCAGTCTGCTTACACTGGCAGCAATGTGTATTTTTTCGCCAACATTCTCGATGCTTTCTTTGCCCAGTATGCCAGCATCAACAGCTACACCCGGCTTAGTGTCAAACTAAAAGAGCATGAACAACTCTACCATCGCTGGCCCGCCAGAGTAGGTAGCAGAGTATTGCTATGAGTATGGCGTGATGGGAGAGCCACTATGAGCTTCGCCGCGTTAGTTGCCAGCCCAGGCGATTTCGACTTTTACCAGGCGGTATATCAGATAGAGCGCCAGTTAAGTGCTGAGCAGAAAAAGTGGCACGGGGTGGGACGCGATGCGTTTCCCGGCGCAGAGCTGGTCCGGTTTAAGGCCGAGCAACATTTAGGTTTTGCCGGCCAGCCTATAAATAAAGCCAATGCACGCACCAACGATAACGATCAGCTGGCACTGGAGTTATATGTCAGTTTCCTGGGGTTAACCGGGCCCAGCGGGGTAATGCCGCAGCATTATACCGAGATGTTATTGCAGCGCTTAAAGCAACGCGACGGCGCCATGCGTGACTTTTTCGATATGTTTAATCATCGACTGATTTCACTGTATTACCGGGCCTGGGAAAAATACCGGTTTGCTTGTCAGTATGAGATTGCCAATGGCTTAAATGATCCATTCAGTACCTTACTGCAACAACTCAGTGGCTGTAATGACAATCTTGGTTTGTATTACGCGGGGGCGTTTAGCCAGCGCAATCGCTCAAGCCAGTTTTTACAGCAAATATTAACGGATTTGCTGGGCGCGCCGGTTAAGGTGATTTCCTTGGCGGGCCGATGGTTGGCGCTGGCCAAAGAGGATCAAAGCCGGCTTAGCAGTCGCACCCTGCCTGAAGGTCAGAATGGCATGCTGGGCCAAACCAGTATGTTGGGACAGCAGGTGTGGGATGTCAGCTCAGTGGTAGTGATTGAAGTTGCCCCACCCGCCAATACATTAGCCGGCTTTTTGCCAGGCGCCAGTCGCTACCAGTTAGTTCAGCATATTGCTGGCCGTTATCTCGACCCTCATTTGCAAGTTCGGTTGGTAGTAAAGGGGAGACAACAGGATTTCCCCTGTAGCCGTCTGGCTGACAGCACAACGTCGCTGGGCCGGGGTAGCCGCTTAAGTATTCGCGCTGCAATGTCGCAGCATCCCGCTCAGGTTGGTTTCCAACTGGGCCGGCTTTAATTAATGCACAGGAAGCATTTATGTCGACACATTCTCTAAAAAGTCTGGTAGAAACCCTCAATAACGAATGTAAACAGGCACTTGAAGCTGCGACGGCGCGTTGCCAGTCTCGCAGCCACTATTCGGTAGAAATTGAACACTGGCTGGATGCTTTAGTACAACGCGATAGTGCTGATTTTTCACTGGTGTTTCGGGCATTTGCCGTTGACACAGATAAAGTGCGCCAACAGCTGCAACAAGCTCTGGAGCAGCTGAAAACCGGAAATAATTCATTGCCGGGGATCTCGGTACAACTGATTGGCTGGCTAAAAGCAACCTGGCTTAACACGACCATCGAGTTTAATGACCATCAGGTTCGCAGTGTCTACTTATTATATACCCTGCTGCAGGACGAGAGTCTCTCAGGTCTGATGTTACGCCGTATCCCAGAGCTGGATAAAATAAACGCCGCCGAGCTGTTACGGGTATGGCCTGGTCTGGCGGCTCAATCGGCCGAACAGGGCGGCGCAGCGGTTGCAGATACCAAGCCTGGTAAAACGCCGGCACTGGATCAATTTACCGTTGATTTAACGGCACAGGCGCGCGCTGGCAAGATTGATCCGATAGTAGGCCGCGATTTTGAGATCCGCCAGATGATCGATATTCTAACCCGCCGGCGTCAGAATAATCCGATATTAACGGGTGAAGCCGGCGTGGGTAAAACCGCTGTAGTAGAAGGCCTCGCCTTACGGATTGCAGCAGCGGACGTGCCGGAAAAACTTAAGGCTGTTGCCCTGCGGGTGCTTGATTTGGCCCTGTTACAGGCAGGTGCAGGCATGAAGGGCGAGTTTGAGAATCGCTTGAAAAACGTTATTAACGAAGTAAAGCAAAGCCCTACGCCGATTATTTTGTTTATTGACGAAGCCCATACCATGATTGGCAGCGGCGGTCAGGCCGGACAGAACGATGCTGCCAATTTACTGAAACCCGCGCTGGCTCGTGGTGAGCTTAGAACCATCGCCGCCACTACCTGGGCCGAATACAAAAAGTACTTTGAGAAAGATGCGGCATTAACCCGACGTTTTCAGGTGGTAAAAGTAGAAGAGCCGAGCCCGGCAAAAGCTGTATTAATGATGCGTGGTTTGCTTGACGTGATGGAGCGCCATCATGGCGTGAGTATTACTGACAACGCATTGCAAGCCGCCGCGTATTTGTCTGACCGCTATATCAGTGGCCGTCAGCTGCCGGATAAAGCAGTAGGGCTACTTGATACCGCCTGTGCCAGGGTAGCGATGAGCCAGGACGCAATACCCGGCCCGGTTGAAGATCAACAACGTATCGTTGATCAGTTAGCTCGTGAAATCAACGTATTGCAGCGCGAGCAGACGCTTGGCCAGATGCACACCCGTCAGCTTGAGGAAATACAACAGCAATTAGCGCAGGCAAAAACGTTACGTGGTGAGCTGCAGCAACAATGGCAAACCCAGCGTGAGTGGGTGGCCAGGGCGCGGGAATTGGCAGCACAGCTGCAACAGGATGCCAGAACGACAACGAGCGACAACCCTGAGCAGGGCACTGAAACACCGGTTAATACCGGGCCACTGCTCGAAGAGCTGAGTGCGCTGCGGGCGTCATTAGCCGAACTTAGCACCCCGATGGTGCATTGGCAGGTTACCGGGCAATTGATTGCAGAGGTGGTGGCTGACTGGACGGGTATACCGCTTGGTAAAATGCACTCTGATGAAATAAATACGGTGCTGGCACTGGAACAACACCTGGCAGAGCGGGTCGTTGGCCAGCAACATGCTTTGCAACTGATTGCCCGCACCGTGCAAACCTCACGAGCGCAACTGGCAGATGAGAACAAGCCAAACGGTATCTTTTTGTTAACAGGTCCCAGCGGAGTGGGAAAAACGGAGACTGCACTGGCGATTGCAGAACAGGTTTACGGCAGCGAAGATAACCTTACCGTTATTAACATGTCGGAGTTTAAAGAAGAACATAAAGTGTCGTTGTTACTGGGCTCGCCCCCAGGCTATGTCGGCTACGGCGAAGGCGGCATTTTAACTGAAGCCGTGCGTCGTAAGCCTTACAGCGTGGTATTGTTGGATGAAATGGAAAAAGCGCATCCCGGAGTGCAGGATATTTTCTATCAGGTATTTGACAAAGGGTCGATTAAAGATGGGGAAGGGCGCGATATCGATTTTAAAAATACCATCATTATTATGACCTCTAATGTCGGCACAGACACCACTATGCGGTTATTTGAAGATATCGACACTGCTCCCTCTGTTGCTGGCCTGACAAAAGCGTTAAAAGACGATTTACTGCAGATTTTTAAACCCGCTTTTTTGGGGCGGCTAAACGTTATTCCTTACCTGCCACTGGACGATGACAAACTGGCGATGATTAGCCGATTGCAGTTACAGCGGATTGTGCAGCGGTTACAGCAGCACTACAGTGCCGATTTCAGCTATCAGAGTGAGGTGATTGACGCCATTGTCAGTCGCTGTCAGGACGCTGGCTCCGGTGCGCGTACTATCCACAATATTCTGCAAAATACGTTATTACCGGAGTTGTCAGTCATGATCCTGCAGCGTAGCGCGCAGCAGCAAACCATTGAGCAGGTGCAGCTAAGTTTTAATGGCGAAACTTTCGATTACCATATTGATTAATTATTACATTTAATAAACAAATTAAGTTGTAAACTTTTTTTATATTTATTGCCGACCTAATCGGTTAATTAAATAAATAAATAGTTAATTAAAAGTTGATCATAGTTTCTTAGAATGTATAATTTGTACAGTTTGAAAAAGTACTTTACCAACAAAGTCCGCTTTAATGTTTAAACATTGTTAAATGTGTTTGTGGTATGCATAGTGGCTGTAGGAAGTGTTTTTTTTGGCGTTTGGCCGGGGTGAGTTTGCCCGGGTTTATATCTGTCCTGAGTGGACACTATTTTAAATATGCAAAAGGAGCATAGCATGCAAGCAAATACCTACCTGCAGTATGGCGCGATCAAAGGCGAATCGACCGCTGATGAATTCAAAGACATGATCACTGTTTTATCTCTGGATTGGGGTTCTCACCGCGAGTTAACTTCATACACCGGTACGGCGATGGATCGTGAAGCCAGTTCTACCCGGTTAAACGATATTGTTATTACAAAACTGCAAGATAAATCATCACCGGATTTATTCAAAGAAGCGACTATTGGTAAAGGCCAGAAGGCGGTATTCCACATTACCAAGCAAGGCGACAAAATTGAAGAAATCATGAAAATTGAACTGACTGATGCGATGATCAGCAGCTATCAGATGTCAGTTTCAGGTGACCGTCCTGTTGAAACTATCGTGATCAGCTACACCGAGTTGATGATGACTGTTACCCCAACAGACGACAAAAACAACGTTACTGCACCACTGGTATACGGTTACAGCGGCGTTAAAGGCGCCAAGCTGTAAGGTTGAGCTGCAGCTGATGCCGCCTGCGGTGTCAGCTGCACTTACTGCAAATCAGCCCGGAATTTTTACCAATCCATTCTTGATTGAGGCGAACGGATGCAAAAAGCTACCCAGGATGAAAACAGCATCAGAATTGATACCCCGCTGGGTAAAGATGCGCTTTATCTGACCCGCTTTGTATTAGATGAAGGAATATCCCGGTTATTTTCACTGGCCGCAACGGTTTATACTAATGGTCAGGAAATAGCAGCTAAAGATTTGATTGGTAAAGAGGTTTGTATAACTCTTGAATTGGGAAATAACCGCCAGCGCCATATTCATGGTGTGGTAGCCTCGCTTAGTTCGCTGGGGTTACGGGTAAACAAAGACGCCGGTGGCAATAACTTTCGCGACTATCATCTTAGTATCGTGCCCGCAGCATGGTACATGCAGCATAAGGTGAATAGTCGCATTTTTAAAGCCAGCAATGTGCTGAAAATTGTTGAAATGCTGGCTGCTGAACATGGCATTACCCTGGACGCCAGTTCTAAAATCAGCGGCAGTTATCCCGATTACGAATATAAAGTACAGTACGAAGAAGCTGATTTCAGTTTTATCAGTCGCTTGCTGGAGCAAGAAGGTATTTTCTACTTTTTCGAACACAGTAAAGGCCAGCATAAGCTGATACTGGCGGATAAAGCGTCGGCTTATCAGCCTTGCACAGAGAACCATGTTAAGTTTCACACCGGCACCCTGGCAGAGGCGCATATTAGCCAGTGGCAAAAAGCCATACGGATGGTACCGGGCAAGTTTGTGCAGCGTGGCTACAATCTGGAAAAGCCTAAAGCGTTACCTACCGGCACCTATGGCAAGGGGAGTCTGGTTAGTAAGCATGCTGATTATGAAATCTTTAAATACGAAGCAGAAGCTGACACCCACACCCGCGCGAACGCCATAGCCACAATCAGACTTGAAGCATTACAACGTGATATGGCCATGCAACAAGGGGCCAGCAGTTGTCGAAGTTTTACCGCCGGACGTACCTTTACTATCAGTGAGCATGAGGATAAAGCAGAAGAGGGCAAGCAGTATGTTATTACCGACTTGCGCTTAGATGCCGCCATTATCAGTCAAACGGGTGCTAATCAAAGCGCCGGGATAATTATTAGCAACAGTTTCCGTTGTGTGCCCAAAGAGGTGGCATACCGGCCCTTATTACAAACCGCAAAGCCACTGGTGCAAGGCGTACAGACGGCTACTGTAACCTGTAAAGGCTCTGAGGAGATTTCGGTTGACGAACTGGGCCGGGTAACCGTGAAGTTTCACTGGGATCGCAGTGACATAACTGATCATGAAAGTTCTTGTCCGATCCGGGTGAGTCAGAATTGGGCGGGCAAAAAATGGGGCATGTTTTTTTACCCGCGCCGGGATCAGGAAGTGCTGGTGGAATTTTTAAATGGTGATCCTGATCAACCGGTAATCATCGGTGCTGTTTAGAACTCTGATCATATGCCGCCATACGATTTACCCACCGATAAAACACAGAGCGGGATTAAAAGCCGCTCCAGCGAAGGGGGGGCGGCCGATAATTTTAACGAAATTCGTTTTGAAGATAAGAAAGGCGATGAGCTGTTTTATTTGCATGCCGAAAAAAACTTTACCATGCAGGTTGAACACGACCAACAGATCAGTATCGATAATGACAGTACGCGTCTGATTAAGGGTAGTGACCAGGACACGGTCAATAAAGACCGGACCATTAAGGTGGATGGCGCTGAAACGCATAAAGTAGGGAAAGCACTCACTATTGAGGCAGGAGATGCCATTACCATTAAAACCGGCGCCGCCTCGATTGCCATGAAAAGCGACGGATCCATTGCCATTAAAGGCGTTAACATTACGATCAATGGCGCTAAAGTCAGTATTAACTAGTGCAAACGCAAACCTGAGCGAGTAAGACACTGGCGCAGAATGCGTTGCAATACAGGTGAACAATGAGCAAGCCCGCCGCGATAATTGGTTGTATGCATGTCTGCCCCAAAGTTACTGGCCAGGTACCGCACGTGGGGGGGCCTGTGCTGCAAGGCTCCCCTAATGTCAGCATTGCCGGTATGCCTGCAGCACGTAAGGCCGACAAGCTGCTATGTGTCGGACCGCCTGACAGCATCAGCGGCGGCTCGGCTACCGTGTTTATCAATGGCAAGAATGCGGCCAGGCTTGGCGATGACACAGCCCATGGCGGCAAGATAGTGGTAGGGGTCCCCACCGTGCTGATTGGTGGCTAGGTTATATCAAGAATAAGGCAACGGGGTGGCACTGGTATGGCTGAACAATGATGCAAACATTTTCTGATCTGGCAGAGCGTAGTCATCTGCTATGGTTGCAACGCGACCGCTTCAGTAGCAGTGACTACATTACGCTTACCCAGTTGCAGCAGCATGACAATCGCCTGCTGCAAAGTGTGCGTTTATGCCAGCGTTATCTGAGCCAGCAGCTCGATTTGCCGTTGTGGCTGCAGGCGTTGCTGGATAATCGTGTGGCTGAACTGGACAGCTTGTTGGCGTTGCCGTTGACTTTATCTGCTCAGGTGTTACTGGCAGAGCTGTGGCTGGCGTTGCAGCAAAAAACCAAAGCACATTATTTTGAGCAGTACTGCCGCTCAGAACAAAGCCTGTTACTCTGCCTGCTTGCTGACAAACCCGCTGCTAGTCGCCTGTTTGACGTTATGCAGTCTTTTGACAGACGAAGCGCCGTGCAGTTAGCCGGGCAGTGTGGTTTAACGACTCAGCGTGCTGCTTTATTAAAGCAGACAACCGATCATACTCTGGGCGCGGCACGTCTGGCCGAGCTTAATTAAGCATTATATTTATTGGGGCAGCATAGCGACGAATTTGAGTTGGTACTGCAGTTACACAATGCAGAATGTCTGACGACACGACAACTGCAATTATTGCTGCTGGGTGCCTGCACGGAGCGCAAAATACGGATCGTTAATGCGCTATGTAGCAGCGACACTGCTTTGGCGGTCAATGCGATGGGGTTTAGCGGATTGGCTAAGTTTTGTCCGGTATTACTTGAGATAACGCAAGAACCTGCCCACCGGGTTGCAGCGCAAAGTGCTCTGATAACGATGCTCGGTGCGCTGGCAGCTGATAATTTACAAACGGAGCTGGCGGCAGATAGACAAAGGTTGCCAGCCGATACAACCGAGCCGATGCTTGGCGGGCAGCTGCTGAATTCGTTAGATTTTGCTGCGTGTTGGGCCAGCGGCAATCAGTATCAGCGTTTTGCTGCGGCTGCTCTGCGGGTATTGCAGACCCCTGGTCTGGCTCTGGCTGAACCAAACAACTGGCAAGGTGGACTATGGCCGGTTGCATAGCCGTTAAAGAATATGCCGCGGTGCTGGGTAAAACTTCAGTTACTGATTGGGCAATGCAGCTGGATGCGGTGCCGGTAGCGCCCACACTTTCTATGCTTAACGGACAATGGCGGCAATTTAACCGCGTAGCTGAGCTTGAACCCGGTATGTCGTTTGCGGCAAGGTTGGTTGCCTTACTGGCTGGTTTGTGGCCGCAATTAACTGCTGCGCCCGCAGCGGCGCCGGTTTTGTTAGTGTTACCCGAGCAATTGGCTAGCGATCCCCTGTTAGCACAATTTGTCAGTAGCCTGCAGCAGGCGTTTCCGACGTTGTTAAGCCATAGCGCATGCCAGATATTTCCTTATGGCTGCAGTGCAGCATTGCTGGCGCTTTCTGCTGCCAGGCAGTTACTTGAGGAAGGGACGCCGGTGGTATGGCTGATTGCAGTGGATAGCCCGGTAACCAGTTACCTGCCATTGGCAACAGGGGCATCTGCCAGCAACGGGCAGGCGGTTGATTTGACAGATGCGCTGCAAACTGAACAGGTGCTGTGGTCTGAGGGCGCCGTGGCAATGGCCCTTAATCAGGATGACGCGGGTTTACGGTGTCAGCATCTGGCAGCAGATGCCACGGTTAGTCATACCAGCGCCGACCTGGCTATGGGCCATTTATTTGTGGGGGCTGCACAGGGTAGCAAAGGCCCACTTAGCCAACTGTATTTGCCAGACAATGGCAGCACTGCAGTGACCGCATGTTGGCAGCGTCATTATTCCTGCCTGGCACCGAAAATTGATATGAGTACTCAGCTGCACTTTCCTGCCTATTATACCGGTGAACTTGGTGTGGCCGGCGGTGTTTACCGGCTATTACATTTATATCTGGGGTACAAAAGCGGAAGCCTGAATGGCGCTACCCTGCAGTGCGAAATTTCACCGCGGCTGTATCGTGCCGTGGCCGTTTTCAGTTGGCAGCATGCCAGCAGCATTTCTGAATTTTAAGGATATTAACTGGCATGGCAGCGCATTCTTTAACCCTTAAATCCCAGTCGGGCAAAATGTATGTATTTTGCACAGAAACCCAGGGTCAAAGTGGTACACCGTTGCAATTTGCCAGCCGCGATGCGGCGACCAACTGGATCCGTCAATCATTCGATCGTAGCGCCACCCAAAGCGACAGTATCAGACACGTATATCAATGGTTTTGTAAGCAGCCAACGGCAGCAGATTTGGCAGCACCTCTTAGCGCCGTGCGCGACGCTGAATTATGCCGTACTCTTGCCACCGTGCTGCTTGAGGGCAAACTTCTGATCCTGCAGTTGCCTGAACAAAAAATTGTTTTAACAGCGCCTGAGTCAGTCACGCCGCCAGCGACCACTGCCAAAACTCTGGCGCAAGGGGGCAGAGCCACAGCCACAAGTTCGGCCAATGCTCACCCTGAAGGTGAGGTTGCTGTAACTTCTAAGCAGGCTGGCACTAACGCCGCCAATCAACACACACCAGAAACTGACAAGGTCGAAACCTGTGGCGATCCGGTGTCTATGTGCACCGGAGAGGAGATCCTTGAGCTAACCGACTTTGAGCTGGCCGGGCCTTTAGCAATGCAATGGCGACGTACTTACCGCTCCAGCCAGAGCCATCAGAATATTGGTTTTGGCTATGGTTGGCGTAGTAATTTTAACCTGTATATCGACAGCATAACTGATGAAGACGGGGCGAAAGCATTACTGCTGGTTAATGAAGAAGGCCGACAGCTGCACTTTTTGAAGCCAGAGCCGGGCCAGACCAGTTATCAGTTGGCTGAGTCGCTGGCGCTGCGAGCTGAAACCGATGGCAGCCTGGTGCTGCTAAAACCAGATAATACCCATTGGATATTTGTACCGGCGGCTAGCAAACCTGTTTTGAAAAGCGGTAGGCCTGATCATAAACAACGCTGGGTACTTCATCAGGTAATGGATAGTCTGGGGCGTTATTTACAACTTTTTTATAACCGGCAAAACCAGCTAAGCCGGATTGATTACACCCGCAAAAAAGGCATTGAATTGCATTACAACACCGCGGGCTTATTAAGCCACATTGAAGCGGTTAGCCTGAGTGAACAGGGGGCAAAGGGCACAGAACTGCTACTGGCGCAGTATCATTATAATGATGACAATGAGCTTGTCAGCGCCATTAATAGTGGCGGTGAAACCGAAAAATACCAATACAGTCAGCATTTGCTGACGGTACGACAGCGGGCGAGTGGATTTTGTCATTATTTCAGCTGGCAAGGTGCAGGCCCTAACGCCCGCTGTGTTCGTAACTGGGGTGACAATGGCATTTATGATTACCGCTTCAGTTATGATGATAGTAATCGCAGTGCCCACAGTATCGATGGTAATGGCCATTGCTGGCAGTACTTTCATAATGAACGTAATTTGCTGATAAAAAAGGTGGCCCCAGACGGCGCCACCTGGCAATACAGCTGGAATAAACAGGGCAAGAAAACCACTGAAACACTGCCCGATGGCAGTCAGACGCGTTTTTATTACAATGACAATGGTCAGTTGGTTACTCAGGAACACGCTGACGCGGCAATTAGCCATTTCCAATACAATGAGCTGGGTCAACGCTGCGGTATTATTGATGCTGAAGGGCGACAATGGCGCCGGGACTATAGTGCGGGCGGCTTGTTATTACGTGAAACCAACCCCGATAATTCAGTTACCCGTTACCAATATAATGCTGAGAACCAGCTGGAAAAAGTGTATTTGCCTGCAGGCGGCGTACAGCGCTTATTGTGGAGCGACGAGAGTCAGTTACTTGCGGTAAAACACAATGACGCATTAACCCGTTTCAGCTATGACAGTCTGGGCCGGTTAAATGGTATTGTTGATGCCAGTGGCCTGGTCACCGAATATCAGTATAATCTGGCTGGTAAACTGGTAAAACAGACCCAGTACCCGGCCGACGCTTCAGCAACTGGTGCAGCAGACACCTCGCCAGATATTTTAGCGGCGGATCTGCCGGATAGCCCCATTCAGCGAATAGAGCAGCACTACCGTTATGATAGTAGCGGCCGCTTGCTCAGTACCACCAATACCCACGGCGATGTGACGCAGCGCGAGTTCGCCGGGTTAAGCCAGCCGACCAGCCTGCTGCAAGCAGACGGCAGTGGTTTTAATTACCAGTATGATAACGAGCGCAACTTAACCGCCATAATGCGTAGTGACGGCGCCCGTTATCAGCTGGATTATGATGCACAGGAGCGTCCGGTAAGGTTACAGGGCTTTGATGGCCGGTTGCAGCATTTTCACTATGATATTAACGGCCACGTTGCCAGTGTGCGTGATGGCAGCAAACGCCAGCTAAAAGTTAAACGCGACCAGCGCGGCCGGATCACCGAACAAACGGCGTTATATGGTCAGATGCTGGCCAGTAATCATTTTCATTATGATAAAATTGGCCGGATATTGCGGGCCAGCAATGGCCAGCGCAAACTGCGATTTAATTATCATTTAAACGGTAAGCCCACCGAAATTTGGCAGGATAACAGCTGCATATATCATCAATATAATGAGCAGGGTAAATGCAGCACGACCCAGCTGCCTGATGGCACCACGATAGACTACCGTTACAGCGAAGAAGGCCAGCTAAGCCAGTTGGCCGTCAATCAGCAGGCTGTTCTTTGGCGCACTTTCGACAGTGCCGGACGCGAAACTGCCCGCGAATATGACAGTGGCCTGACGTTAGCGCAGCAGTTTGATGCCTTTAACCGCTTAACCATGCAGCAGTGGCATCGGGGTGAGCAACGTCAGCAGCGCCAGTACCGTTACACGGCACTGCACCAGCTGAAAAAAGTAACGGATAACCAGCTGGGTAACACTGAGTACCAATACAACAAGCTTGACCAGCTTACCAGTAAAACGCATAGCACAGATAGCAGTCAGAACGAGAGTCATCAATGGGATAGCTTTGGCAACCCAACCGGCGAAGGCATTGAAGTAAAGCATGACCGGCTGCTGCGCTATCACGATAAGCAGTTTCAGTATGATGACAGCGGCAATCAGCTTGCAGTCTCAGCGCCTGATATTAGTCAGCAACGGAAGTTTAATGGTTTTAACCAGCTAACCAGTGTCAGCGGCAATGGCACTATCAGCCGTTACGAGTATGATGCTCTGGGCCGGCGCAGTGCTAAAATCGTTGGCAACGAGCGCACTGAGTACTACTGGGATGGTGATAAACTTATCGGTGAAACCCGTGCGGGTACTAGCAGTGCGGGCGAGCAAATCTGGTATGTCTATGAGCCAGGCACGAGTAAACCTTTACTGTTTATCAGAAATGGCGAAATTTATTATTACCAGTTAGACCAGCTTGGTACGCCGATATCAGTAACCGACACTAATAACCGCATAGTCTGGCAGGCCAGCTACTCCGTATTTGGTAAAGCAACTGTAACGCGTAACGAAATCGATAACCCGTTACGTTTTCAAGGCCAGTATTTTGATAGCGAAACTGGCCTGCACTACAACCATTTTCGTTACTACGACCCCGACACCGGCCGTTTTATCAGCCAGGACCCCATAGGCCTGCTTGGCGGCATTAACCACTACCAGTATGCCCCTAATCATATCAATTGGGTGGATCCGTTAGGGCTGAGTTGTAAGGAAGATAAATATAAAAAAGGAGTTGTATTTGCAGGGCATGGCTCTGTAAAAATATCTAAATCGACAGTTGTACCTGATGGGACCTCAATAACATTTTTTAGTAAAGACGGAGCTGTAATAACTGATGATCTAGGAGTGGCAATTGAGAATTGGGACCCATTAGACGATGCATACCATCGAACTTTTACGTCAGGTGAGACGATTCCAATGTATTGTTTGTATCCTAATTGTGGTTCATTAAATATTCAACCAACGTCAACGCAGGTTAACAGACCTACTACGATTGACAAGTTGTTAAAACCCGATATGGGTAATTGCAGATGGGCAGCCTGTACGTTTGATGAAGACCATGAAAATGCAAATCTAATATTTCATACTGACGGTGTTTATAAAAAAGTAAACGGTCAATATTTTGTAGAGGTTGATGGCAAATGGATAAAAGCATGATATTCGGTAATGCACGTGGAGGCATATATATTCATGGGAACAATGAAATTAATATTCCCGATTATGACCCTAATCAAATATTTTCTGCTGAAGAATCCGAATTTAAATTTAAACTGATCGACGCACTAGTTAAGTGTTACCGCACTGGACTGTTAGTTAATATTCGTAGGCATATTGCTGTTTCTAAAGTATCAGAGTTATCAGAGAAATGTATATTTGAATGGAATAATGAACAGGTCTCACTTGCGGAGGCTGAGATAATTATTAAAACGAATAGCGAGATTTACTTTTTTAAAACATCCCTGATTTATAACGTTTTTAGGCATGACTATAAACCAGATAGTCGAATGATTACTATACTCATAGAGCAATTTGGAAGAGGGGGATTTCATGCATATGATTTCTAATGTGCCGCAGCCCGTATTTGCTTTTTTGTATTTAATGTGGGGGGGAGTAAAGCACAAATATATGACTTTTCTCACCCCTAAATATGCGGCTGAAGCGAAACAGGATCTTGCAGGGCTAAAGCGTGATTGTGAAGCCATAATTTGGATCCTTAAAAACAAGTATGCCGACTATAGTCAAGCTGTTGCCCGTGCCTACACAAATCAGCACGTAATCAATTTTGCGGCAACTAAAGCCACCATTTTTTTGCATGAAGATATGTTTCAATTAGCTGGGGTGAGATTTGATGAACGGCTGATTCCCGGACATATAGTAAAGGAGGAGGTGTTAAGGTTTTACGTAGATTATCCATCAGTGGTTAGTATTTTAAGGCATATTTATCGGGATTTCGTTAGAAATGGAAACGATGAAGCTGCTTGTCTCGAGATGCGTAATAAACTGAAAACGAAATATTCCGCTGACATTGAAAATTTCATTGATGCAATAAACGATCTTTCTCATTTTGACTCAATCGATTACGCAATCGCTTTGCAGGACTACGATCATCCGGAACGAGCTGAAAAGTTTTTTCGAACTTTAGAACAAGCACTGAATGAAACTATTACCAAACACTAGTAACAGAGCTTTATGCAGAATAGAGTAGATCTCGATCAGTTGCTAGCACGATGCCTTGGGTCGGCGCAGCACTCAGAGATTAGATTTAGGACAGGCACTATTCAGAACAGTTTGATTCTGTTTAAGACAGGCACAATTTAGATGATCTAGCCCACCGCCCAACAAATAAATGCTGTTTTATAGATTCAGTGCTAATTCGCAGAAGGAAACTGATAGAAAGCGTTGATTGACATGAATTCGAGCCATATGTGACCCTGCTATTTTTTTTCAGATATGACGGTTTCTGAATGAAAATTTTTAGCCGACAAGTATTGATAGTAAGAATTGATGAGATGTTCAGGCAGTGTCTCGGAGGGCTCGTCGGCTAAAAAAAGTGGTGTAGCGAGCTTCGAATTGGGTGGCGCGTTCAAGCCAATCATGCTGGTTGAGACTCAGCCTTTGCAGGATGGGTGGTAGTAGTCCAGCATCAGCCCTTGGTTTGCGGCGGCAGACAGTGCGAGCAGTATAGTCCACTAATCCCAAATAGTCAGACAGATTAAACATTATACCGTGCTGCGCGTGCTCAACCAGCGCCCCCTCGAAAGATAGCAGCGGCTTGAGAGGGTGCCTGAAATGTCGCAGATTACCTTTCCGGGTCTGCTCATCGATAGCTGCTGTCAAATCGAATGTCGGCATCAGCCGCTCTTTAATACTGGTAAATTCCGAGATTTCAGGTGTTTCGGCTATCTGTGCGCGTACAGGGTTCAAGTCGACATAGGCCATGCAGGACAGCAGAGCCTCATTACTTAGCAGTGCCTGGGATTTGAATCTTGCTTCCCAGAAATGTCCGGTGCAGCCGTCTTCCTTGTTGGCCTGGCGGGCAATGGGTTCATTAAGGCACTTCATAAACCAACTCAGGCTGGTTAGCCGCTGGCGGTATACTTCGACACAGTTTTGCACTGAGTCCAACTCGGCGGCGCTAAGAGTGCTGCTGGCCAGATAGCGTTGCACCAGCAGCGTCCCTTTGTGAATACTTGTCCAGCGCAACAGCACGTCTCGCACGCTCCAATCAGATGCCTGCTTTGGTTGGAGTTTTACTACTAAGTGCAAGTGATTAGACATAACCGCGTAGGCACAGATGTCGATAGCAAACAACGAGGCCAGCAGGCGAATGCGCTGTTCAATCCAGGCCCGGCGGTGTTCGTAATTTTCACCGGTATCGCTGTCAACACCACACAAAAAAGTCCTGCGCACACAGCGAGACACTACATGGTAATAAGGTGTATCGTCGACGGCAATGAGGGCTTTACGTGGCCTGGGCATAAGGCAACCTTATAACTGGTTAAATATACAGTGTCAAAGTTAGTAACCAATTGCTTGGCTGTCAAGGTATTGGTGGTTGATCAAATAAGTTTTGTTTAGATTTGCCTGTCCAACATGTGCCTGTCCAACATGATTCTCCTTTGATCGCACAGGAGTATAGGTGTGCCTGTCCAAGTTTGCTTCTTTAAACAGGGTTACTTAACCACACGTTTGCTGTCACACGAGCTACGCCATGTTCACCAGTACGAGCAAGCCGGTTCGGCCGAAGCATTTTTGTCCCGCTACATTGGCGAGATAATGCGATTTAGTTATATGGATTCACCTTATGAGGTGGATGCCAGGAAACATGTAATCGAATAACAGTAAAAATTGTTAAATAAATTTTTATAGGTTTAGCCCGCAAATCATGGCTTTTTAATTCGCTCGCCTGACTGCACGTTTTTCGTTACACTGCCGGTTGAACATCTGCGGCAGTGGAGCAGTAATGAGTTTGATAGGGCACTACCTGTATTACTGGAAATTCAGGCTTAGTCTACTGGTGCTGCTAGCCAGTCTGTTGGTTGCCTTGCCACATATTTACAAAATAGTGCAGCGGTTCAACCTGACGCCGATAGCACTGCAATTATCTTTGCCTTTACCAGCCGATTTTGCTGATCGTCATCAGTTGCCCGTTAATCCCGACATTGAAAAAGTATTTGTCAGTGGCCATTTCTCAGACTGGAGTGGTGATGACAGTTTTTATCAACTGCAACAGCTCGATGAAACGCATTGGCACTATATGTTAGCGGCCAAACCTGGTGACACGGAATATCGCTTTGTCGTTTATCTGAAAAATCAGCCAGACCCTGTTTGGCTGGATGATCCAACTAATCCAGCGTATAAAACCAATCCTTTTGGCCAGCGTAATTCCCTGGTGCAACGGCTGGATATTAATCGAGTTTATACGGTCGCTTCGCTGCTGCTTTATGGTCTGACGTTGAGCTTTTTGTTGTACTGCCTGGCCGAACCTTTATTGCACTGGCTATTGCAACTGGCAATGCCTTTTCATCGTAAGTTAGCAATAAGTTGTGCCATGCTGGTGGTAATGGCACAGTTAGTGTTGTTAGCTTACCAGTTTTATGAACACCGCCAGCTGATCAAACAAGGCATCATAGACAATGTGCATATGTTGCATCTGTCGCTGGTGCAGCAGACACAAACAGAAAATCCTCCCTCTGAGCAAGCGTTAACTCAAGCACTGCAAATCTTTCTTGAGCCTGCCATGGTACGGGTAGAAAAATACACGGCATCACTTGAGCAAATCACTATTTCGGATGTAGCGTTACTTGATGCTCAGGGGCGGATCCGCAGCTTGCATCATCGTAGGCAGAACCGCAATATTCAGCAATTCAGGGCTACAGAACTTGGTTTTAGTTCGACAGAGCAATATTTTGTCGAGGGAATTTGGCAACCTTTACTTTCTTCACTGGCTGAACAACCAGAGCGCAGCGTCCGTTTTACCAGCAAATCTGCCAACGTTACCGCCATAGATACGCCTGAAACCCGGCTTGCTGAACTGATGCTTGGTTTTAGCAACGTCTTGGTCCCTATAATTCACAATCAGGAGGTTAGCGGTTATTACATCGCTTCTATTCAGGTTAAGTTGTTTGGCCAGGAATTACTGCGCATAGCAATGATGAACCTGCTGCTGATGCTATGTATTCTGGCGCTGACGCTGGCATTACTGCTAAGGATTGGCCGCCATATTACCCGCCATTTGCAACAACTTACCCAATGGACCCGGGCAATAGTACAGGGTAATTTTGACTCGCAGCTGACGATTAGCAGCAACGATGAGATACAAACCCTGGCCGAACATTTTGAATAAATGCGTCAGTCACTGCAAACCAGTTTTAACCATATAGGCACTCAAAAGGCTGAGCTCTATCACATTGCATTCGAAGATAGTCTGACCGGGCTTGCCAACCGAAAACGTTTACTTGCTGATACTGGATCTGTTGTGCCGGCGTCGATGCTGTTGGTGAATATCGATGATTTTGGCAGTCTGAATGATTTCTATGGCACCGTATCGGCTGATAAAGTGCTTTGTGATGTTGCCAGTGTGCTAACCGCGCATTGTAATCTGCTTGACGCCAAACTATATCGCCCTGGCGCGGATGAGTTTGTAATTACCTTTAACACAAAATGCACTGACGCCAATGCAGAAAATATTATTAACCTGCTAATGCAACGCCCATTGCAGGTGTCAGAGAACGACTATTACTTATCAGTAACGTTGGGCATAGTGCAACGTGAACAGGCGCAAAGCAGTAACCGTGACATGTTGTCGCTGGCTGATATCGCCAGACGCTGGGCGAAAAAGCAGTCTCAGCGCTATGCCATGTTTAAACCGGAAATGGCTAATTCTGAAGAGTTTTGCCATAACCTACTGGTATTGCGCCAACTGAAGCAAGCGATAGATAGCGACAATATTGTGCCTTACGTGCAACGTATCGAGCCCCTTACCGCGACAGGAACAGTAAAGTACGAGTGTTTAATGCGACTTGTAACCGATGAGGGCACTGTGCTGGCGCCGGGGTATTTTATGCAAGTGGCGAAAAAGTCGCAGCTGTATTCCAGGCTTACCGCCGCTATGCTGCAAAAAAGTATGCAATTGTTTGAGCACAGCAGTGCGGAGTTTTCAGTCAACTTGTCTATGGATGACATAGAAGATGCCAAGACCCTGCATTATTTACTACAGTTGTTGCAGCATTACCCGCATGTCGCTAAACGCATGACATTCGAATTGCTTGAAACGGCAGAAGTGAGCAACTATATGGCCGTAAGTGCGTTTATCCGTCAAGTGAAGCTACATGGCTGCAAAATTGCTATTGATGATTTCGGCTCTGGATACTCCAATTTTGTCCATGTGCTGAGCTTAGATATTGACTACCTTAAAATTGATGGCTCGCTGATCCGTCAGATCCACACCGACAGCACCAGCCAGCATCTGCTGACAGCAATCACCGGGTTAGCAAGCAAAATGCAGATCAAAACAATCGCGGAGTTTGTTGAGTCGGCTGAGATACTGCAAACGGTGCGCCAATTTGGTATTGATTATGCTCAGGGCTACCATATTGCTAAACCCCGGCCATTTAACGCCAAAACAGACTCAAATTAACAACACACCTCTTTAGCTTTTGAAACTAGCTGCGAAAAAAGTCCCTCCAACTGTCTGGTTATGGATTTTATCCAACAACAATTGGAGTCAGAACAAATTTACGTGACGAACCGCTATTAGCCTAAATTAGAATATCAAACAGGCAGTTTGTCGCTAAATAAGCTTAGAGAATACTGTGGTTGGCACTATTCACGGGTTAGCTAGCAAGACAATTGGCAAAAAGCAAGACTGCCCCTGATGCTGACTGATGCTATCAGGGCAAATCTCTTCTACATATCACCTGCAAAAATCTGTAAATAGATTTGAAAAAGGCCACACACTAAGCGTTCGCTTAACGAGGTTTGCCGGTAGAATCTTTGGTTGAAACCCGTTCAAAAATAGTGCGTGCGCTGGTAACTCGCCATATAGTGTTGCCAACGTCGTCGGCCACCAGCAGGCCGCCATGTCCATCTACTGCAACTCCAACAGGTCTGCCACGGGCGTTGCCGTCGGCGTTGATGAAGCCTGACAACACCACCTGCATCGTTCCGGTCGGCATTCCGTTGGTGAAGGGGACAAAGACAACTTCATAGCCGTTTAGTGGCTGGCGGTTCCAGGAGCCATGCAGACCAACAAAGGCACCCTCTGCATAACCAGCCACAGTATTGTCATTAAAGGCCAGACCTAACGGCGCGACATGTGCGCCGAGGGCAAAATCGGGTGATACAGCACTTGCCACCAGCTCTGGGTTTTGTGGACTTACGCGCTTATCGATGTTCTGGCCGAAATAGCTGTATGGCCAACCGTAGAACGCATCCCGGCGCACTGAGGTGAGGTAATCGGGTACCAGGTCGCTGCCTAATTCGTCCCGCTCGTTTACTACCGCCCACAGTGCACCTGTCTGGGGCTCCCAGTCTAAGCCTACCGGATTACGCAGTCCGGTCGCGAATGTGCGCAACGCACCGGTGGCAATATCAAACTCGAGTATGGCGGCGCGCATATGTTCGGCTTCCATGCCGTTTTCGGCAATATTGCTATTTGAGCCAACGCCGACATAAAGCTTGCTGCCATTAGCGCTGGCGAGCAAACTCTTGGTCCAGTGGTGGTTCAATTCATCGCCCTTGCCGGGTAAGTCAGTTACTTTGGTAGGCGTAGCGGTTATCGTTGTGTCACCGCGCTGATAAGGCATTTTTACTAATGCATTGGCGTTGGCCACATATAAGGTGTCTCCAACCAGCGCCATGCCAAACGGCGAATGCAGACCCTGCAAAAAAACAGTGCGCAATTCGGCTTTGCCATCGCCGTTGGTATCGCGAAGCAGGGTAATGCGATTGGCGCTGGGTACTGCAGCCCCGGCTTTTTTCATAACCCGTTTCATTATCCAGCCTTTAATGCCGCCGATACCACTTTTACCTGGGGGCGCATTAGTTTCGGCAACCAGTACGTCGCCATTTGGCAGAACGTACAGCCAGCGTGGATGCTTAAGACCCTCAGCGAAGGCTGTGACTTTCATGTTCGAAGCTGGGGTTGGCGTGACACCGTTTGGCCAGCCGATAGCTGGTGCGATCTTGACGGTGGGGATCAGAGAAGGGTTAGGCACTGGCAGTTGCGGATCAGCACCAGTGCCGGCCTTCGCAGATAATTGGGCGCGCCCGCCACAAGAGGAAATAAGAATTAGCAAAAAAAGCATTGCCAACGGAAATAGCGTTGTTCTCAAGGTAATGCTCCTTCCGGGGTTATTGTTCAATCTGAACAGTATTTACAGGCCAGGTGGTAAGCCACTCAGTATAGCAAAGCCCGACCCGCCATACCAAAGGCGGCTATCATTCCTACCAACCAAACGGTAGAGCGTGGGGTAGCGTAGTCGAACCAGTAGCAAATGTAGTAAAGGATGCGGCTGGCGATAAAGACCCAGCCCAAAATGACGGTAGTGCTGTCTACCGCATTTAAAGCCACCGCGCTTAGTACCGCGCAGCCGTAGATAATAAGCGCTTCAAAACTATTGTAGTGGGCAGCATTGGCACGCTGGCCAAAGCCTTTTAATGCCGCTTGTTGTTCTCTGGGGTTTTTGTTGTCATAGCCACCGGCTTTTTGCATGGCAAATGCCAGCGGAGCCTTGGCTAAAAACGGTAATAACATGGCAATAAATAACGTGAGTAAAAGTGTACTTAGCATTACAAATTCTCCGGTTCGAACACAATAGCGTTGATATTAAAAGAAAGCAGCGTTGATATTTAAAGAAACAGTCTAGCTTCAGCTTACTTTGTAGCGAGTGACCTTACCAGCTTAAATCTGGTACTCTGTTTAGTGGGCCATAAAAATAATAACTGCCCGGCTAAAAAATGAATACAAAAAGCATAAAAATGGAGCAAAACGGGTGAAGCACATTGTTATTTCTTTAAATCTGATGGCAAAGCCGATGTTAACGTTAAGTCTGATTTTAACGTTAAGCGGGCTAACCGGCTGTAGCGAAGCCGACACCCCTGAGCCTGCGCCGTTACCAGATAAAGGGTCGCTGGTGTTAGTTGGTGGGGCGCTTGCCGCGTCTAATGCGGATGTACATCAGCGTTTTATTGAGCTGGCAGGTGGTGAACTGCAAGCGAGGATCGCGGTTATTCCTGCTGCCAGTGGTCAGCCGGCAAAGTACTTTAAACAATTTCGTAAGGACATGCAGCGTTACGGCCTGGATGAAGACCAGATGACGTTGTTTCCGGTTGCTGTGAATGATGACAAAAGTACTGCCGATATTGATGAAAGCCAGTGGCGCCGCGGTGCTACCGATTTTAAATTGGCGGAACACCTCAGCCAGTATACGGCGGTATGGTTTCTGGGCGGCGATCAGCTGAACATTACCGCCACTTTGGCGCCGGATGGCCAGAAGTCAGTATTGCTTGAGGCTATCTGGGCGCTATATCAACGCGGTGGTGTGATTGGCGGCACCAGCGCCGGTGCGGCAATGATGAGCGAGGTTATGATCGCGGCGGGTGATTCCTGGGGGGCGCTGACAGAAGGCACTACCGAGAGTTACAACGGTATGCAGGATCAGGAAAATGGCCCATTAATGTTGGCCAAGGGATTGGGGTTCTTCCCCCATGCCATTATTGACCAGCATTTTGACCGCAAAGCCCGCTTTGGCCGTTTAATTTTGGCTACTGAACTGAACAAAGCTACATTTCCGCTGGGCTTTGGCATTGATGAAAATACCGCTTTGGTTTATACCGCCGCAAATCATAGTGTGCAGGTCATCGGGGCCGGTGCGGTTACTGCTATTGATGTCAGCAATGCCAGGCGAATTAAAAATCCCCATGCTTTTCATATTGAAAATGTCCGTATTAGCGTAATGCAGGGCGGGGATCAGTATCATTTTGATACCGAGCAGTTTGTCGCTAACCCGCTTAAGCACGCTACCGTGGGCCATGAATATCTTAATCTGGCAGAACCTGTGGTGTCGGGTGTGTTTAGCCGCAATACCCGGCTAAAAGATATGTTGACCTTTGATCTGGTTGACAATAAAGGCAGCAAACAGGTGGTCAGTTATCTGCATCAGGGGCAAGGGACCGGCTTTACCCTGCGGTTTACTCAGGATGAATACACCACCGGATACTGGCAATATCTTGATGGGTTGCTCGATAGTGGCAGTGCCTTCGGGGTAAAGCTGGATATTATACCGACTGAGTTCACGATTACGCCGCTTAGTGCAGCAAGCGAGACAACCCGCACAAAGGCCCAGGCAAAGCACTAGCTCATTTAGGTTCATCGCCGGGGCGTACTTGCTCAACCTAAGTGTTGTGGTCACTAAGCCGGCCGTGGTGGCTAACGGCCAAGGCTTATAGCGGCTCCAGCTGGTAATCACCGTTCGCGAACGCCTCGGCCAACTCATGTGAGCGCTGCAGCACGATTTGCCAGTTTGCGATACGCTGCGGATCGCTGAGCTTAAAATCATTTCTGTCGGGGATTTTACCGTTCGGTAAACTGGCCACCCAACTGGCGCTTGGACACAGCAATACCACGTTGTGCAAGTGCGCGGCATTGGGCCGGCGCCATTTAAGCGCTTTGTCGAACCAGCCTGGTGTAAGGTGGGGGTAAAAGTGCGGATACAGCACCAGCCCATGATGACTAAATGGCAGATCAAAGTGATAGTCGGTTATGCCGCCATCGTAATAAAGCCCCGGGCCTGCGCCTTCGATGTTTTTTACAGGGGACAATACCAGCGGGATGGAGCCACTGGCCAACACTGCCTGGCGCAGATTTGCCTGGCTTAAGGGCACATGTTGGGTGGGCAAGCCGGTGTAGCGATGAAACGGCGCCTGGCAATGCTGCGGATGAAACTGCACCCGCTGATAAAAGTGCTGCAGATTTCGTCTGTTTAATAAATTAGCGCCGGCGGCCAGGGTTAAACCGGCCGCTTGCCATAATTTGCGCTGGCTACGGTTGATACCTTTGGCCTTCGCCACAATCAGGTTGAGTTTCATCACCGGGTTGTCGAGTACTTCGTTAATCTGCTGCTCACTGCTGAACACCTGGTCGATAACGGCCGATGAAATACGGGTTACCTGATGAATATCGGCGCCAGGTGGAAACGTAATGGTGGAATAGGCGTTGGCAAAGCGCGCTGAGGCAGCAACCGGGTTGGCCTGGGCATAGCAGGCAAAGCGCCAGGCTCCGGCCGAGCTACCTAATAAATGCAGTGGCTTGGTGCGCCCTGCGAAAAATTCAGCCAGTAAGTACTGGTCAAGACCATAGAGACAAAACCATTTGGGGCCGCCACTTGCTCCCACCATCACGCTGATATCGTCGGCCTGCAGGCCATGTTGTTTAATATGCGCCATTGCACCCGGGCCGGCTAGTACGCGAAGCTTATTCAAAACGACAGGACTCTCCAGTAAGTATTCAGGCCGATGTTAAAACACCTTATAACGGGCCAAACAAGGTTTTATGCATGCGTTCGGCATAATCGTCAGTCATGCCAGAGATATAATCACAAATGACCCGCATTCCCTGGCCATGTTCGCTGGCACTGTGCCAGCGCTGTTGGGTATTAAGCGGCAGCAAGCGACTGGGATCAGAGGCGAAAGCATCAAACAGCTGCAACAACATATTCTGACAGCGAAACCGGGATTGCTGAATCATTGGCTGGCGGATAACACAATTAAACACCAGTTTTTTCAGGCTATGTAACAGTGCGGTTTCCGCACCCGGTAAGCGGGCGTTATAGCGAATTAACGGCTCGCTGGCATCTGGCAATGGTTGATAGATCTCCACTGAGGTAATAAGCCGGTTTACTAAGGCGCCAATAGCGTCTTTTCGGATATGGTGCTCACTACTGAACAGCTTTGCCCCCAGCTGCTGCATATCATCGCCGGTATAGTGTTGCCATTGGCTATAACTTACATTGCTCAGCACAATAGCGTCTTCTAAATCATGTACGCCATACGCAATATCGTCGGCCAGTTCCATAATGGATGCGTCAAGTGACTTGTAGCGGGATTTAATAAAAGGCGATTGTGCTAAAGTTTCTACCTGCTCAAAGGCGTCGCGATCGTTGCTGCTTAGTGGCTGCAATATCCAGTCTAAAATATCAGCGTCGGCCTGAAAAATGGCTTTAGCCGGTTTCCAGTGGTTTAAGTTCAGTGGGTTAGCCGTGTTATTAATGGTAGGCAAGGGTGGTTGCAATACCGGGTATTTTAATAACCCCAGTAAGGTACGCCTTGCTAAATCCATACCGTGATGCTGGGTATAGGGCTCCAGTTTGGCAACAATTCGCAACGTCTGGCCATTACCTTCGAAGCCACCGTCAGACAGCATTTTATAATTCAGTGCAGTTTCACCACCATGGCCAAAGGGTGGGTGGCCGATGTCATGGGCCAGGCATAACGCCTCCATCAGGCTGAGATCTGGCAATGCGGCTTTAATCTGCCCGCTCGACTTTTTTTCCAGCTGACTCACCAGTCCAGTACCAATTTGGGCCGCTTCTAACGAGTGGGTAAGTCTTGTACGGTAAAAGTCATTCTGGCCAATCCCCAGGATCTGGGTTTTTGATTGCAAGCGCCGAAATGCGGCAGAGTGCAGAATACGCGCGCGGTCACGCTGCCAGGGTGAGCGTTGATCATTAGGCCGATCATGGTTGCCCTCTGAGTGTCGCTCCGACCAAATTGCTAACATAACCTTCCTTAATCATGATAAAACGGCTTAGCAAGAGCCACTATACTACGCGACAATCGATTTTAATTCGAGCACTCGACACCGGCTAAATTATACTGTATAAAATAACAGTTAAAATTAATCAGGGGCAGCAAAATGGCAGTAGTAATTAAATATATTGTAGAGCGCAATGGAGTAGAGAAAATGACATTTACCTCAAAAGCGGAGGCTGATGCCTATGACAAAATGCTGGATACTGCTGATGAGTTAGCTGGTTTTCTAAACGCCAGTAGCCTGTTGAATGATGAAGCGCAAACCGAGACTCTGGCGTTATATCTGGCCCAGAATAAAGACGCGTTACTGGTCGCATTGGGTGCCAAAAAGCCAGCAAAAGTGGCGGAGAAAGCGCCGCTAAAAAAACCAGCTAAAGCGGTCGCTGAAACAAAAGCGCCTGACGAGACTGAATTAGCAGCAAACAAGCCTGGGGCAGAGCAAGCTGCCTGAGCCACTTGCAATGGCAATAGTAAGCAAAAGCTGCGCTGACTTAGATGTGACAGCGCAGCCAAAGCCTTTATGGTATTAAGGTGTCCGCTTTAGCCAGTAGGCTTTTAAATCGGCTTTTACTTCAGGCAGCAGTAAATACAACGCCAGAATATTAGGCACTGCCATCAGAAATATCATTGAATCGATAAAATCGAAAACGGCCATTACATTTGGCACGGCGCCAATTGACACAATAAAGCAAAACAGCACTTTATAAAGCTTGGTCAGACGCCTGTCATGGCCCACCAGATAACGCCAACCGGTTAAGCCATAATACGACCAGCTGATCACGGTAGAAAAGCCAAATAACAGCAGGGCCACCATTAGCACCCACGGAAACCAACTGACAACGGAGGCAAAGGCGCCGGAGGTAATTTGCACGCCATCCAGCCCCGGGGTCTGGTATGCGCCGGTCAGGATAATCACCAGGGCGGTAATAGTGCAGATAACGACGGTATCGATAAAGGGCTCGAGCAAGCCAACAAACCCCTGGCTGACAGGATCTTTGGTCTTTGCAGCGGCGTGCGCAATAGGCGAGGAGCCAATGCCTGCTTCGTTAGAATAGGCCGCGCGCCGAAATCCCTGAATCAATACGCCGATAAAACCGCCATAACCTGCTTCAGGAGTAAACGCGCCCTGGACAATCAGCCACAGCGCAGCAGGGATCGCGCTAAAGTGGGTAAACATAACAAGCAGCGACGCTGCCAGATAAAGTCCGCACATTAACGGCACCAGTTTACTGGTCACCCGGGCGATACTTTTTAAGCCGCCAATTATCACGGCGCCCACCAGTCCTGCATAAATAACACCGAACAGCCAGGCATTATCAAAACCCGTAACGGTTTTAACCTGAACAAACCCCTGATTAACATGGACAAAACCGGCAGATCCAAAAATAACAAACACCGAGAATGCCATAGCCAGCACGGTGCCGGTAAGCGGCAAATTAAACTTATCCAGTGCCGCTTTAATGTAGTACATCGGGCCGCCGGATACCGAACCGTCACTGTTAATCTGCCGGTATTTTACTGCCAGGGTACATTCAACAAATTTCGTAGACATACCTAGCAGGCCGGCCACGATCATCCAGAAGGTTGCACCCGGCCCGCCCAGGCTTATCGCAATCGCGACGCCAGCAATATTACCGGTACCCACGGTGCCTGATAACGCCGTACTCAGTGCCTGAAAGGGTGAAATTTCACCGCTGCCGCCGCTGCTTTTGTTGTTTTTAAGCAAACCAATAGCATGGCCAAACCCTCTGACATTAATAAAGCCGAGATAACAGGTGAATACCAACGCACCGCTCATCAGCCAGATCAATACCATGGGTATGGCAATGCCGTTAATATCAAACGCATAAAACACGATGGCAGCAAGTTTAGCGGTGAAACTTTCAAATACCTGTTGGAACGAAAAGTCACTTATCATTGGTTATAGCCTGGTAAAAATTGGGCAAGTTTGCCAAGGGCAGCCGACAGTTGTTCCTTATGCGGCAAAAACACGATCCGGAAGTGGTCCGGTTCCGGCCAGTTAAACGCCCGGCCATGCACTAATAAGACTTTGTGCTGGCGAAGAAAATCGAGGACGAACAATTCATCGTCTTTAATCCGGATTTTTTTGCGATCAATTTTTGGAAATAAATACATAGCACCCTTTGGACGCATACAACTTAAGCCATCAATCTCACTGACCAGTTTATGAGCCAGATCCATCTGCTCATACAAACGGCCACCGGGTATCACTAATTCATTAATGCTCTGGTAACCGCCGAGCGCAGTTTGAACGGCATGCTGGCAGGGGACGTTGGCACAAAGTCGCATTGAAGCCAATACGTTCAAGCCTTCAATGTAGTGCTTTGCCAGATGTTTGGCGCCAGAGATAAATAGCCAGCCTACCCGAAAACCGGCAATCCGGTAATTTTTCGACAAGCCGCCGAAAGTCAGCATAATAAGATCATCTGCCAGCGCTGCGGTGCTGATATGCTCGGTACCGTCGTATAGCACCTTGTCATATATCTCATCACTTAATACCACCAGGCGGTGCTCCCGGGCTATGGTAAGAACGTCATTTAAAAAGGCTTTATCGTAAACCGCTCCGGTGGGATTATTTGGGTTAATTAGCACAATAGCTTTGGTTTTATTAGTTATTTTATGCCTGATATCCGCCAGGTCCGGATACCAGTCTTGCTGCTCGTCACAGCGATAATGCACCGCCTTGCCGCCTGCGAGGTTAACCGCCGCTGTCCACAACGGATAATCAGGAGAGGGGATAAGCACCTCATCGTCATTATTCAAAAGGGCCTGCAGCGACATTAAGATTAACTCTGACACGCCATTTCCGATGTAGACATCGTCAGCATCGGCGCCTCTGATACCACGCTGCTGATAATACTGCGCCACGGCTACCCTTGCCGGGTAAATACCCTGCGAGTCAGAGTAGCCCTGGGCTGTCGGCAGGTTATGAATAACATGCTTAAGTATTTCGTCTGGCGCTTCAAAGCCAAAAGGTGCCGGGTTGCCGATATTCAGTTTAAGAATACGGTGCCCTTCTTCTTCCATTTTACGGGCTTCCTGAGCCACAGGTCCGCGAATGTCGTAACATACGCCATCAAGTTTGGTTGAACGTTCAATTGGTTTCATAGACAGAACCGGTTTGCCCCTTAAAATAATATCCATCCAGATAGCTAAAACAATAAGATGTAGTTGTCACATAACGGCGGATAATTTGCAATGCAGTGACCACAAATGTTGACGAATTTTCAGTAAAAAAGGTGCTGAAAATTTTTTTAGTTCACTCTGGGGCAAGCAAAGGCTAAAATGACCAATGATTTTTCAAGTCAGTAGCCGGTGAAGTTCAGTGGAGCTTGCGGTAATGCTGTTGAATATAGTGGTGATTATTTGATTAAAAAAAGTGCAATTATAGTTGGCTGGCTGGCAGTATGTGCTGCTGCACTAAGCCCGTTTGTCGGTTTGCAGCCGATACCTCAGCAAGACTCACTTGATGAATGGCAACGGCCCGACAGAATTGAAGCGTTAAGCCAGGCAGATAAGAAGCGAGTACTGGAGCGGTTAGCTTATACGGAACCGGCTGTTGCCTTTAAACCTTTGCCGGATTTTAATGCTATTAACGACACAACCGCTAAAAAACGAGCGTTTTTCGATTATTTACGTCCTCATGTCCAGCGAGAAAATAACCGGCTGCGCTACCTGCGCCAGCAATTGCTGGAGTTGGCTGAGAAAAAAAGGAAAAACCAACGACTAAATATTAATGAATACGCTTTTCTATACAGTTTGTATGACGAGTTCAGGATGGATGTGGCGGAAACTGATCCGCAAATGCTTGAGGAGCTGTTAAAGCGGGTTGATATTTTACCGCCGAGTCTGGTGCTGATGCAGGCAGCAAATGAATCTGCCTGGGGGACCAGCCGTTTTGCCGTGGAAGGTTTTAATTTTTTTGGGCAATGGTGTTTTCGTGAAGGCTGCGGTCTGGTGCCGCTAAGCCGGGGCGAGGACCAATCGCACGAGGTGGCAAAATTCGATTCACCTGCAAAGAGCATTCGTAGTTATTTTTATAACCTGAATACATTTCATACTTATGAATCGCTCAGAGAGATCCGGGCAAAATTAAGGGCAGAGCGCAAGCCGGTAAGAGGCGAGGCATTAGCGGCTGGCTTAGGTCGCTACTCAGAACGCGGCGAAGAGTATATTACTGAAATCAGCAGCATGATCCGCTTCAACCGGCGCTTTCTGGAAGATTAACTGTACTGTGTTAACTGCGCGATATTATCTTCACCAGATAGCGGCACTAGATTAACTGCACTATTTTAAGTTCACTCTGGTCGGCGCTGCTGGCCAGATTATCATGTTCGTCATCGCTAACCAGACCAACGGGTATGGCTGGCACCGAAATCGGGTCAAATGCCGTGTCACCTTCTGCGCTTGCCGCGTGATCTTTGGTTATGGCAGCAAAATCGAACAAGCTATTGTCGGCCAGGTGCGAGGGAACCACGTTCTGCATGGCCTGAAACATCGTTTCAATGCGACCGGGGAAGCGTTTATCCCAGTCCTGCAGCATTTCCTTAATAACCTGACGCTGCAAGCCATCCTGAGAGCCACATAAATTACAGGGTATAATAGGAAATTCACGGGCCTGCGCATATTTTTCAATATCTTTTTCTTTGCAATACGCCAGTGGCCTGATCACGATATGTTCGCCGTTATCACTGATAAGTTTCGGTGGCATCGATTTCATCTTGCCGCCATAAAACATGTTTAAAAACAGGGTTTCGAGCATGTCATCGCGATGATGGCCAAGGGCAATTTTGGTTGCGCCCAGCTCCTTTGCGGTGCGATATAAAATGCCACGACGTAAGCGTGAACAGAGCGAGCAGGTCGTTTTACCTTCCGGAATTTTTTCTTTTACTATGGCGTAGGTGTCTTCGGTGACAATGTGATAGTCGACCCCAATACCCTGTAAGTAATTTGGCAGCACCTCGGCCGGAAACCCCGGTTGTTTTTGGTCAAGATTAACGGCAACGATACTGAAACTGATAGGGGCAGACTGTTGCAGGTTCAGCAAAATATCCAGCATAGTGTACGAGTCTTTACCACCGGACAGGCAAACCATTATTTTGTCGCCGTCGCTTATCATGCCAAAATCACTGATGGCCTGGCCGACGCCGCGGCGCAGCCGTTTATGCAGTTTATTTAAATTATATTGAGCTTTTGCTTGCGCGGCATGAGACATAACAACAGTAACCCTACAGAAAAATGGCGCACATTATAACCAAGTGTGCGCCAATACCATAGGGCGGATTTTAGTGTTTTGCTAAAGGACTGACAAAGTTTGCTGGTTTTAACGCTAAAACATCGCAATCAAGCTGATCAATCAGGTGCTCGGCAGTATTACCGATGATGGCGGCAGAAAAACCGGTGCGGCCAATGGTACCGATGACCACCATTTCAGCATCCAATTGTGTGGCCAGTGCCGGAATAATATCTTCCGGCATTCCTTCCAGCACATGCGTGTCCTCTTCTGCCATGTCAAACTGGCTGGCAAGCTCTGCAACGGCATTTTCATGATGCCGGCGCATTGCACTGTTATATTGCTGCGGATTAAATTCCGGAATTTCGATAGCAATATTAACCGGGGTGCCGGGGAAGGCATTGACCATATGAACTCTGCCTTGCAGCACCTGCGCCATTGATTTGGCATTGCTGATAACCCGTTGGTTCAGGGATTGGTGATGATCCTGTTCACTGCCGGCATTTACGGCAGCAATAATATTGCCGTTATCAGGCCATTCATGTTCTTTTACCAGCAATACCGCGCAGGGACATTTACGTAATATATGCCAGTCGGTGGGCGTAAAGATCATCGATTTCAGTACGTCATGATTATGGGTACCCTTAATGACTAAATCGAAATTGTGTTCCAGCACTTCATGAACTATCGCTTCAAACGGCCGGTTATGCCACACCACTTTTAAATTGATATCAATACCGGTATTTCGGGCATCGTTAATCAGCTCACCGACCCACAACTCGCGGTCATGGATCACGGCCTGACGCATCGATTCCCGTTCATCACCGGATAACATCGTGGTCATTTCATAAGAAAAATCATATACCGATAAAAAGGCGGTAAGTTTGCACGTTTGCTTACGCGCTAATTCCAGGCCGCGCTGTAAGGCTTTGTGCTGGCTATCTGACGGGTCTAACACGATTAAAATGTTGCTGAAAACACTCATAGCTCACTCCCTGCTTTATTATTTAGCTAATTGATTACAAACAGTGTAGTCAATAAAAAAGCAGCGGGGGTAGCTTCAGATTGTGCTAAATCAAAAAAACTAACAATTACCGGCCAATTGTTGCATTGCCGCAGGGTTTTTAATACTTATCAGCTTACCGTCGACGATAATAAGCTGTTCTTTATGCAACTTACTTAACAGGCGACTGATGGTTTCAACTGTTAATCCCAGATAATTACCAATATCACTGCGGGTCATCGATAGACGAAAGGCTTTCTCAGAAAACCCCCGGCTACCAAAGCGCTCGGCCAGATGGTTTAAAAAGGTCGCCAGCTTCTGCTCTGCGGTTTTACGGTTTAATAACAACATCATTTGCTGATCTGCCTGAATATCCTGACTCATCAGCCGCATCAACTGCTGACGCAGTTTCGGCAGTTGATCCAGTAATACTTCCAGATTCGGGTAGGGTATTTCACACACCATGCCGGTTTCCAGGGCTTCCGCATAGCTGTTATGCATTTCTGTATTAATGGCATCAAAACCAATAACATCGCCAGGCAGGTGAAAACCGGTAATTTGCTGCTCGCCCTGCTCAGTCAAGGTAAAGGTTTTAAACGACCCAGAGCGAATAGCATACAAGGCTTTTAAAGGATTGTTGCTTTCAAACAACATATCGCCTTTGTGCAACGGCCTTTTACGCTGAATTATGTCATCTAAGCGGGTGAGTTCTTGTTCACTCAACGAAAAAGGTAAACATAACTGGCTAAACCCACAATCCTGACAGTTAATAGCTGATCGTTGCATAATCTGAATTCCTGACTGTACCTGAATTTATCGCACCAGCTTAAAAAACAAGTCTTTTTAAAGCAAGGTATATCGTATAAAGACCATAGATAGCTAATAGTCCGGCAGCACTGTATCGTACCATTGGTTTATTTTTAAATTTACTTAACTGGCTGGCCATACTACCAAAGGCTAATAATGCTGGCAGAGTACCGATACCAAAACTTAGCATAATAAGCGCGCCCTGACTGGCTCTGCCACTGGCCAGACTCCAGCCTAAGGTAGAATATACCAGACCACAGGGTAACCAACCCCAGCACAGACCGTACAGGTAAGCCTTGGGAAGACTATCTAGTGGCATGACTTTCTGACTCAGCGGTTTGACCAATGCCCATATATGCCTGCCTGCACGCTCAAGCGCGGTAAGCGCAAACCATAATCTGGCGATATACAGCGCCATCAACAGTAACAGTATGCCAGCGAGTAAGCGCAACCAGATAAGCGAGATACCCGCCAGGGCCATTGCCTGTGCGCCAAAATAGCCCACCAGCGCGCCCAGCAGGGTATAGGTAGTCAGGCGGCCCATACTCAGTAACAGTTGCATAGCCAGTTTCCAGCTGAAACTGCGCTCAGGCAAGGCCAGCTGTAAAGCAGCAACGATACCACCACACATCACGATGCAATGACTGCTGCCCAGAAAACCAATCATGATTGCTGCAACTAACTCTGCATTCATTAGCGCTTGTGGTCCTGGTCCGATCCAGGCGATGGATCTTTGTCGGTTTTCATCGTTTTTGACTCAGCGTGTTGTTCATCGAATAAAATGCTGAAGCCTTCTTTATCCAAATCTTCAAATTGCTTACTACGTACTGCCCAGAAAAAAATGGCCAGTCCTATCATGACAAACAAGATAGCAATTGGAATTAATACGTAAATAATGCTCATTGTTCAGAGACTCTTGTTTTTTAGCAGCCGAAGTGAATTCGATACCACCAGCAGGGAGCTGAATGACATACCCAGCACTGCCACATAGGGGGAAACCAGGCCTGCTACCGCCAGGGGGATAATCAGCAGGTTATAACCTACAGCCCAGCCCAGATTTTGCCGGATCACCCGTGCGGTTTGCTTACCTGCACTTAGCAGGGTGGCCAAAGCGCCGATGTCCGGTTGTAACAATAACACATCAGCCTGGTTCTTTGATAAATCTGTGCCGGACTCTACCGCTACAGAAATATGGGCCGCATTAAAGCCCGGGCTGTCATTGATGCCATCGCCGACCATTAATACGGTATGGCCCTTTGTCACCAGGGCGTTAATCGCGGCTACTTTGTCTGCTGGGCTGCAACCCTGCTGCATAAAATCAAGCCGAAGTTCGCCGGCAAGCTTAGCTGCCTGACCTGAACTGTCGCCACTTAGCATCCCCACCTGATACCCCTGCTGCTGCAAGCGACTGATAAGTTGTTCTGTACCAGCGCGTAAGCTGTCAGCCAGGGTTATTGCCGCCACTAACTGTTGATCCAGTGTTACAAATACATTGGCCTGACCGGTCAGGGCTAGTTGCGCTGCACTTACCTGACAAAAATCCGCACTACCCACTTTTAGTAGCTGATTTTGCCAGGTGGCACTGATCCCCTGGCCAATACTAATGTCGATATCAGCAAGTTGGAGCTTCGATTGCAGGCTGCCAGCAAACGCCCTGGCAATAGGGTGTTCAGAGTGTTGTTCCAGATTAGCGATAAGGTTCAGCAGATTGCTGTCCGTTATGGCGTCGCCGGCAGAGCAGGGTATTCTGTTTATCTGCGTAATGCTAAAGCGGCCTTCGGTCAGCGTGCCGGTTTTATCGAAAATAATATGACTGAGTTCGGGCAGGGTTTCCAACGCCTGGGCATTTTTCACCAGGATGCCGTGCCGATTTAGCCTGGCCAGGGCGCAGGTTACAGCCGTGGGAGTTGCCAGACTTAACGCACAGGGACAGGTGGCGACCAGTACCGACAAGGTAACCCAGAACGCCCGGTCAGCATCCAGCCAGATATACCATAAGGCAAAGGTTGCAGCGGCAATAAGCAGCAAGCGCTCGACAAAATAACGGGCCAGTTTATCGGTTTTTTCAACCAGCCGCGGCTTGGTATGTAATGTTTGTTGCTGTAATTGAATTATCTGGCCAAGGCGGGAATGGGCCAATGTTGCGCTAACCGTTACGGTTAACAAGCCATCATGGTTGATCGTACCTGCCAGCACCGGCTGTCCCGGCTGGCAGCTTATCGCCGTATATTCACCGGTTAGCATCGACTCATCAACCGTGCTGTTGCAAGTTAAGACCACACCGTCAGCCGGAAAGGTTTCGCCTGGCTTCACCATAATGGTGTCGCCGGATTGAAGCCTGCGGGCCGATACAACGTGCTGCTGGTCGTCCTTAAGCAAGGTTGCTGACACCGGCATTATTTTCAGCAGGTTACTGGTGGCATCCCGTGCTTGCGCGCGCGCCCGGTACTCAAAAAACTTACCCAGCTGCAATAAAAAGGTAAACATGCAAACCGATTCAAAATAAACCTCGCCAGTCTGGGTAACGGTAGCGTACGCAGAGGCAAAAAAGGTGTAGTAAATAGCCAGGCTAACCGGTACATCCATGTTAAGTTGGCGGGCTTTAATGCTACGCCAGGCACTGCTGACAAAAGGCAGAGCGGCATATAACACAACCGGTAGGGTCAGGAGCATACTGATCCAGCGTAAATAGCCGTGATGTGACGCATCAATGCCACTGTATTCGCCAAAATACAAAGCAAAAGCCAGCATCATTACCTGCATGGTCATAATACCGGACACCGCCAGACGCTTTAGAAAACGGTTTAATTCGGCTTTGAACTGGCTTTCCTGTTCATCAGCAATAAAAGGACTGGCCTGATATCCCAGTTGGCTGATCAGTAATAAAATTTCACTTAGCGCGAGTTGTCCGGGTTGCCAGTTAAGTAATGCCCGCTGGGTTGAGGCGTTAATACTGACTTTATTGATGGCGACTTGTCTGCTGAGATGTTTTTCAATTAACCAGGCACAGGCTGCGCAGCTCATGCCGTTGATCGCTAGCTCAATTTCCGTGCCGTGTTGTTGTGGCTGACTGATGTCGGCCATAACCTCCGGGCTGTCGTATTGCTGTAAACTTGCCAGCAGCTCGGTAGGTAACCGCTCTGCTTTTGCGGCTGCTTTGGTGCGAAACTTATAGTAATCAGCCAGGCCACTGGCAATAATGGTCTGCGCCACGGCCTGGCAACCTGCACAACAGAACAGTTCCTGCTTACCTGCAATAGTTAATCGAAAGCGCTCGCCAGTGATGACGGGCTCTAAACAATGAAAACAGCTAATGGTTGCCAATCCGACCTCTGCAGCGCATATCACTAATATCCGAGTTTAATTTCCTGTTCAGCGGGCAGCTCAAAAGTCGCCCGTAATTTCCACTGAGCGCTGTTATCGCTGACGTTCAAGCGCCATTTGCCTGTTGGGGTTAGTGGCAAGGTTGCAACATAGAGTAATTCGCCACTGCGCAGCGCATCAACGGCAAAATCCTGAGCGGCCAGGGTAGGGTGGTAAAAATCCAGATGAACACTATCCTCAAGTACTGCATTCTCGGCAAAACGCACCACGGCGCGGTTGCCGGCAATCAATACCGTGGCATTTAAGTTGCGTAATGCGGCCTCCCGGTATTTTGCTAATTGCAGATTGATGCTTTTACCGGCTTGGGAATAATCATCAACCACTAAATCAGGCTGCTGCTGATTCATCAATACCACTGCATAAATCGCCCGCAATGCGGTTAATACCGGAATGGCAATCAGGATCCAGGGCCATACTTGTTTATACCAGGGTTTAGTATCCTGTCGCATCATTACCTCTGTCTGGATAGTACTAAGCCCCTTTACGGGGCCTAGTGGGGTTTAGCCTGTTTTTATCGCTTATAACCTGTTAGCTGCGGGTTAAACGAAGCTAACCTGTGGTTTAACGTTTATCTTCCGGGTTAGACAACCGATAAACGTAAGCGGTAATAATATGTATTTTATCTTCACCCAGTGTATCTTTAAACGCCGGCATTACACCGTAACGGCCTTTAATTAAGGTCTCCTCGATGGCTCCGGCTGAACCACCATATAACCAGATATTATCGGTAAGATTGGGGGCACCGAAGGGAAGATTATGCGCCACACTGCCTTTGCCGTCTGCGCCATGACAAGCGGCACACAACCCAAACTTGGTTTTGCCGGCGGCGGCATCACGCTCATTAACTGCGCGGCCAGATAAACTCAGCACATAGGCAGTCATTTCTTTAATACCTTGCTCACCCAGGGCGGCTTCCCAACCTGGCATCGCAGCTCTGCGGCCATACAGTAAGGTTTCTTTAATCTTCGCTGTACTACCACCGTATAACCAATCGTTGTCGGTCAGGTTAGGATAGCCACGCTGGCCGCGGGCATCAGAACCATGACAAAGCGCACAGTTTTGCAGAAACAGCCGCTGGCCAATTTTTAGCGCGTCCGGATCATAAGCCAGGTCCAGCACATCACGCTGGGCAAATTGCTGAAATACCGGGCCATAGGTTGCTGCTGCGACTTCATTTTCAATGTCCAGCTGCACATTGCGACCTTCGGCTTTGGCTGCGACTATTGCTGCGCGCGATTCTTCCAGGTTTTTAATACCCTGGTTTGAACTGGTCCAGTTTAGAAAGCCGGGCCAATTCCCTAAACCCGGGTAGGCTGCCAGATAAAATACAGACCAGATCAATGTGCCGTAGAACATGTAAGTCCACCACTTGGGTAGTGGATTATTGACTTCTTTCAGGCCGTCTACTTCATGATCGGTGGTTTCATCTTCCGGTACGCCAACGTAGTTGGTTAAATTCCAGCGCAGAAGAATAAAGCAGCCAATCAGCACTGGTAACGTTAAAACAATGATCCAAGCACTCCAAAAGCTACTCATGATCTGACTCCCGTTTGGTTTTCTGTTCTTTTAATTCAGGTTCGTCGTCAAACACCAGGTTGGCCGCTTCGTCAAAATCTTTCTTACGTTTTTTACTGTAAGCCCAGATAACGAAAGCAACAAAGCCGACGAACAGAATCACGGTTAATACGCTATGAACTGTTGCAAATTCCATAATGGTTACTTCAACGCTGTGCCCAATGATTGCAGGTAGGCAATCAGGGCTTCCATTTCAGTTTTACCTTTTACTGAATCAGCGGCGCCGGCAATATCCTCATCAGTATATGGCACGCCAAACCCACGGAAGATTTCCAGTTTACGGGTAGTGTATTTGCCATCCAGTACATTGCGGTCTAACCACGGGTAACCAGGCATATTCGATTGTGGTACTACCGACCGGGGATCCATTAAGTGAGCGTAGTGCCAGTCATCGCTATAGCGATTACCAACCCTTGCCAGGTCTGGCCCGGTGCGCTTGGAGCCCCACAAAAATGGATGCTCCCACACGCTCTCGCCGGCAACCGAATAATGGCCGTAACGCTCAACTTCGGCTCTGAAAGGCCGGATCATCTGGCTGTGACAATTGGTGCAGCCTTCGCGGATAAAAATATCCCGGCCTTCCATTTGCAGCGCGGTATAGGGCGTTAATCCGTCGATGGGTTGCTTGGTTTCTTCCATAAACATCAGTGGCGTAATCTGAACCAGAGTACCAAAACTAATGGCGATGACGGTAAATATACCAAGCAGCCCAACACTTTTTTCTATTTTTTCGTGATGATTTTTCGACATGTCAAACCCCTTATGCCGTTGCTGGCACTGCGTGCGCCACTTCATCTTTACTACGGACGGTTTTATACACGTTGTACGCCATAATCAACATACCGACGACGACAAATACCCCACCAATAAAGCGCATCAGATAGAACGGCATAGACGCCTCTAAGCTTTGCACAAAGCTGTACGTCAGGGTGCCGTCGGTGTTAACGGCACGCCACATCATGCCCTGCATAATACCGGATATCCACATGGCAACGATGTACAGCACTACGCCAATGGTGTGTAACCAGAAATGGGTGTTGATCAGTTTGGTGCTATACATACCCACTTTGTTATAAACAACCGGAATAAGATGGTACATGGCGCCGATAGAGATCATCGCTACCCAGCCAAGCGCGCCAGAGTGAACATGGCCTATGGTCCAATCAGTGTAGTGGGACAAGGCGTTAACCGACTTAATCGCCATCATTGGGCCTTCAAAGGTCGACATGCCGTAAAATGACAAAGACACAATTAAGAACCGCAGTATCGGGTCGGTTTTCAGTTTATGCCAGGCTCCGGATAACGTCATGATGCCGTTAATCATGCCGCCCCAGCTTGGTACAAATAGCACGATAGACATCACCATGCCCAATGACTGAGTCCAGTCGGGTAACGCGGTATAATGTAAGTGGTGAGGACCTGCCCAGATATATAAGGCAATCAACGCCCAGAAGTGGACAATTGATAAGCGGTATGAGTATACCGGCCGACCAGCTTGCTTGGGTACAAAGTAGTACATCATGCCAAGGAAGCCCGCAGTTAACAGGAAGCCAACTGCATTGTGGCCGTACCACCATTGCACCATAGCATCCACTGCACCAGCGTAAATGGAATAGGATTTAAATAAGTTTAGCGGTACGACCATGCTGTTTACAATATGTAATGCAGCAACGGTAATAATAAAGCCGCCGTAGAACCAGTTAGCCACGTAAATATGACTGGTTTTACGCTTTACCAGCGTTCCAAAAAACACAATCGCAAACGACACCCAGACCAGGGTAATTAAAATATCAATCGGCCATTCCAGCTCTGCGTACTCTTTGCTCTGGCTCATGCCCATTGGCAGGGTGATGGCCGCGGCGACAATAACGAGCTGCCAGCCCCAGAAGGTAAACATGGCCAGTTTTTCCGCAAATAGCCGGGTTTGGCAGGTTCGTTGGACCACATAGTAACATGTGGCAAATAAGGCACTGGTACCAAATGCAAAAATAACTGCGTTGGTATGTAAAGGCCGCAAACGACTGTATGTCAGCCACGGAATATCAAAATTTAATGCCGGCCAGTAAAGCTGGGCTGCAAGTAATACACCCACCACCATGCCAACAATACCCCATAAAACGGTAGTGATGGCAAAGAGGCGGACAACGCTATAGTTGTATTCAACATTTAACGATTTGGTCTGGATCATGTTGAGTTCCGCTGCAGTTATGCTGGTTACTAAAATCCACCTTAAGGTGGCCCTTTCTTATAAAGTGGACAACTAACACCATGTTAACTTAGCTGTTGCAGCCACTGAATTTTGGGCGAAATGATACGAGTTTTGCCTTTTAAAAGATAGGTTAACTCGCCCATTTTATGACGTAGAACAAAGTCTCTGCTTAATAAACAGCCAATTGTAGTCACTATTTAGCCCTTTTGCTGAAAAGCCGGTACAATGCCATTATTTCCCGTCCTTAATTAGCCCATGCCAAAGTGGATAGCCGTTAGTTTCAGCCTGTTGATATTGCTGGCCTGTCAACCACCTAGGGGTGATGACAGCATGCTGGTGTTATATCAGCAACCGGCGCTTGCCGTTCGCTTAAGCCCGGCGACGGCACCGGTAGAAACACCATTGCAGATTACTGTGCAAAGTGAACAGCCCGTTACGGCAATCAGTGCCGAGCTAACCGGAGTAAGCATGTACATGGGGTTAATCCCGTTGCGTTTTCAAAAGCTTAGTACGGATGACTCAGCAGGTTCAGAGCAATGGCAGGCTGTCTTTCTGCTGGGAGCCTGCGCTGATCCTGCCATGATCTGGCAACTGAACTTGACGCTCCAGTTGGCTGATGGTCAAAAACTTTTGATAAATGAGCGGTTTAATTCAAGCTGGTAAAAAGTCTGATTTAAAGCTTGTCAGCTGGCTAAAATATGTTCAGTATGGGTCGGCGAAACAAGCAGAGGCTAACGCTAATTTCATTCAGAGGTTAACCGCAATGACCAGTGATTTTGTCCGCAATATTCATTTAGCAACCGCTCAGCAGCTACGGGACCAGGGTGCTGATTTAACTGTGATTTTAGAGCACTTTGATAGCGTTTTCCTGCCTCAGGATGAGCTGCCGGAAATGCTGGACCAACTTGGCTACCCGCAACAGGATCTTAAGCAGTTTTTACACGGCCAGTGTTAAGGCGCCTGGAGTGTCTGGGCCAACGCTAGAACGCTGATCTGGCTAATATTAAGCCAGGCGCTTTCTACACAAACAAATTCGGTAAAGCCGTTATCTGCCATATCGGGCAGGTCACGGCTTTTTTGTTGCCATGGGTTCCAGATAACACTGGCATCGTGACCTTGCTGAGTAATACACCGTAGTTGCTTGTCATCCGACAAGTGTAACTGCGAGCCAGTATCATAATAAATACGGTCGGTCTCTGCCGTAAAATGCACGACGCCGTCTTGCTGCTGGCGTTGTGCGTTGGCCACCTTGTCAAAATAATCGGGGCTCAGGCCTGTTACTAAGGTTTGCTGCAGGTTGCTGACGGTAAAATAGCTGTGTAGCGCGGCTTGCTGATATAAAGGAGTATTGCATACCAGTTGCATGCTCAAGTTAGCAGAAGTTAGGGTAACGACCAGGTTGAGCGTTACCGGTTGCTGCTCGCTGGCTGAAAGCCACAAACTCGCGGGGATATCGTCAACCGTTATTGTCAGGGTGACACAGACGGAATCTTCAGTTGTCTTGCTGTGCGTCAATTGCCACATCCGGTTTCGAACCAGACCATGATTATGCAGTGGCAGCTGCTGGGGGTTAAGTTTTGGGTTAACAGGGCCAAACCAGGGCCAGCACACCGGCACGCCGCCCCGAATCGCTGTGCTGTTATGCCACTGTGCTTTAGCAGATAACCAAAGTAACTCGTTACCTGCAGTGGGCTGGTAAGACAATACCTGACCGCCATACAACGATAACACTGCAGTGGCGTTAGCACATTGCAGTGTCAGGCAAGGCAAATCAGTTAACTGAGCAAAACCAGTATGCTGACTGACTGAGGGTTGTATGGTCATTAAGCAGGCATCTTTTACTTCATTAACTCAACTACGTTATCGAGCATTCGGTTACTGAAGCCCCATTCATTGTCGTACCATGACATTACTTTTACCAACCTGCCATTTACCCGGGTTTCAGAGGCATCAAAAATAGATGACATCGGGTTGTGATTAAAATCGACCGACACCAGCGGCAAGTCGTTAACTGCTAGTACCTGATTCATCGGGCTTTGCGCGGCTGCGGCGCGAATAATATCATTTACTTCTTCAATACTGGTATCCCGACCGGCAATAAAGGTTAAATCAACCAGAGAGACATTAAGCGTAGGAACCCGCACCGCGAGACCGTCAAACTTGCCTTTGAGTTCTGGCACGACTAAACCTACTGCCGCTGCAGCGCCTGTTTTGGTCGGGATCATCGACATGGCGGCTGCCCGGGCCCGGCGCACATCGGTATGATACACATCGCTCAGACGCTGATCATTGGTGTAAGCATGAATAGTGGTCATTAAACCGGATTCGATACCCAGCGCATCTGACAGCGGTTTAGCAATGGGCGCCAGGCAATTAGTGGTGCAAGAGGCGTTAGAGATAATGGTCATTTGTGGGGTAATGACCTGATGATTCACGCCGTACACCACAGTGGCATCAACGTCTTTGCCCGGTGCAGATATAATGACTTTTTTGGCACCGGCAGTTAAATGGGCGCCGGCAGTTTTGCGATCGGTAAATAAGCCGGTACACTCTAGTACAACGTCTACTTTTAAATCGCTCCATGGCAGGTCTGCCGGGTTACGGATGCTTAAGGTTTTGATTGGGTCTTCGTTGACATAAATAGCCTGCTCGTCATGAGTTACCGTGGCAGCAAAAATACTGTGAGCGGTGTCATACTTTAGCAAGTGTGCATTAATAGCCGCATCGCCTAAATCGTTAATGGCTACAATTTTAATATCGTAATTTTTGCTGCTTTCATATAAAGCACGTAACACATTGCGGCCAATGCGGCCAAAGCCATTAATTGCGACCCGAATAGACATAGCGACTCCAGAATTAAATTTGAACCAGTAAAATGAGTATGCGCAGAGATTGAAAACGTATTCATCCAATCGTATTCAATCACTATTGTGTAGTAAAATTACATTAAAGCTGGCATTTTTCAAGTTTTATACTGCATTAAATTGGTTTTTTGTAATTTAATAACGTAAATTGATTTGGTGTTGTCATAACCTTTAACGGTAAAATAAAGCCAACTAACTGTTTAAACAAAGGAATATAAAATGGATGCCGCGCTACTGGCCGAACTGGTTGCTTTCTCAGGAATTGAAACTGAATTTAATGACGCCTGGGGTAAGCCTACCCAGGTTGCTGCTGCCGATCAGTTAGCCTTGCTCGCTGCCCAGGGTTTTAATATAGCAGATGAGGATGCCGCCAGAGCGGAACTTGTTGAGCGACAGCTTGATTTCTGGCAGCAAATTCTCTCTCCGGTTTCGGTGCAGACGCTTGGTGAGCCAATAATGTTCGAGTTACAGGTGCCGCTGGTGCTGGCTAACCACGACTTTGATTTTTTATTACACACTGAGCAGGGTCAGCGTTATCAGTTTAGTACCGAGCCGGTGGCAGGCGAGCTGGTTCAAGTTACCGTAATTGACGAGGAAGAATATCAGCAATACCAGCACAAGCTGGATTATCCGCTGGAGGCTGGTTACCACCGCCTGATCCTTACCTGTAAAGACACTGAGTTTAGTTTTGAGCAACGTTTAATTATCACTCCTGGCAGTTGCTATCAGCCAGCACAATTTGCTCAGCAAAAGCAATGGGGCGTTTCGGTGCAACTATATGGTTTACGCTCTGCCCGTAATTGGGGCGTTGGTGATTTTACAGATTTAGCTACCCTGGTAAATTATCTGGCCGGGCAGGGGGCCGATTTTGTGGGCTTAAATCCTATTCATGCGCTGTATCCGGCCATGCCCGAAAGTGCCAGCCCATATAGTCCGTCTTCCCGGCGTTGGCTAAATATTATTTATATTGATGTCACCGCGATGCCAGGTTATCAGCACTGCAGCGCGACCCGGGATAGGGTAAGCACCGCGGCTTTTAGCGAGGCGCTGCTGGCACAGCGTGCTCGAGACTGGGTTGATTACAGTGCAGTGTTGCAACTTAAGCTGCCGGTAATGCAAAGCTTGTATCAGTGGTTTGTGCAGCAAAGCAAAAAGAAAGCCGATTTAGCGAGCGAATTTGTTGAATTTAAGCGTGAGGGCGGCGATAGCTTGCGGCAGTTGGCGCTATACGATGCACTGCATGCCTATTTAATTAAGCAGGATAGCAACTACTGGGGATGGCCAAACTGGCCTGAGCAATATCGTGATTTGCACAGTGACGCGGTGCAGCAGTTTGCAGAGGAGCATCAGGCAGAGCTGGATTTTTATTGTTATTTGCAGTTTATTGCTCAGCAACAACTTAATGCCGTGCAACAACAAGCGAAAAGCGCAGGGATGTTACTGGGGTTATATCGCGACTTAGCGGTTGGTGTTAGTGAAGCATCTACCGAAATCTGGAGCAATGGCGATTTATATTGTCGCGATGCCAGCGTGGGTGCCCCGCCAGATCCATTAGGTCCGGCAGGCCAGAACTGGGGGCTGCCACCCATGTTGCCCTATCAGTTGTACAGTCAGGCGTATCAGCCTATGGTCGACTTATTCAGGAGTAACATGCAGGATGCGGGCGCGCTCAGAATAGACCATGTAATGGCGCTGCTGCGGCTGTGGTGGGTGCCCAAATCTGCAGAAAATGCCGGTGGCGGCGCTTATGTTTATTATCCGATAATGGATTTACTGGGTATTTTGGCGCTTGAGAGTCAACGTCAGCAGGCCGTGATAATTGGTGAAGACTTAGGTACGGTACCAGAGGGGATCCGGGAGTTATTGCAAGACTATGGCATCTATTCTTACCGGGTTTTCTTTTTTGAAACGGCGGCGGACGGCGGTTATATCTCGCCGGCCCATTATCCGGCGCAGGCGATGGCAACCTTAAGTACCCATGATTTACCAACCTTAATTGGCTTCTGGCATTGTGATGATCTGAAACTGGGGCAGCAGCTGGGCTTGTACAAAGATGAGCATCAGTTGCAGGGTTTGTATCAACAACGCCATGCTAATAAACAACAAATTCTCGATTCTCTGCACGGTCATGGGATGTTGCCAGCCGATTATCCGCGCAAAGTTGATAATCTCGGCATGGATCGCACCCTTAACTTTGCCCTGCAGCGCCATCTGGCTGCCGGCAGCAGTCAGCTGCTGTGTCTGCAATTGGAAGACTGGCTGGAGATGACCCAGCCGGTTAATGTACCGGGCACCAGTGATGAATATCCAAACTGGCGCCGCAAGTTAAGCCGCGAGCTGGAGCAGTGGACGAACGAGCCACATATTCAAGACTTACTTGCTCAGCTAAGCGCAGCAAGAGCCGGTTAACGTGTTTTGCTGCGAACAATAACAGAATAAGGACAGAGACCATGACATTAGCGCAATTAAACCAGGCAACCTGTAGCCAGCCTTTTTCGGTGCTGGGCTGGCAGGCAAACTGTTACAGTGCCAAAGGCACCGGTATGCTGCTGCGAACTTTTTTACCACATGCGCTAACGGTAGAAGCTTTTGAGTACCAGAGTGATAAAAGCCTGGGTAAACTTGCACCACATGCTGATGTTAAAGGTGTCTTTGAATTAGTACTGGCTCGCAAAAGAAAAATAGGTGCGTATTATCTGCGGGTAAGCGATGCGCACAGTACCTATCGTTGTGTTGATCCTTATCAGTTTCGCGAGCAAGCGTTTTATGCGGTACATCATGTGCATAGCCAACCTGAAAATCTGTATCGCCAGCTTGGCGCCCAGATCATCAGCTTACAACCAGATGGTAAATTGCTATCAGCTACCCGTTTTGCCGTGTATGCACCTGAGGCCCGCAGTGTCAGCGTTGTAGGGGATATGAATGGCTGGGATGGCCGCTGTCACCCGATGGAGCGCACTGATTGCGGCCACTGGGTGCTGGTAATGCCTGAGGTCAGCAGTGGCGCACGCTATAAATTTGAAATTAAAGATAAAAACGAAAATGTATTGCCCCATAAGGCTGATCCAATGGCGTTTTATGCCGAGCAATATCCGTCGCACGCCTCTTTGGTTTATGACCATAACAGCTATCAGTGGCAGGATAAAACCTGGCGCGAGCGGCCAGCTTCTGACCCTTATCAGAGCGCCATCAGTATATACGAGCTGCATATTGGCAGTTGGCGGCGCAAAGAAGATAACCAGCCGCTGAATTACCAGGAACTGGCAGAGCAGTTAATTCCCTATTTGTTGGAGATGGGCTATACCCATATTGAATTGTTACCTGTTATGGAACACCCGTTCGATGGGTCCTGGGGCTATCAGCCTCTGGGCCTATTTGCGCCCACCTCACGCTTTGGTACCCCTGATCAGTTTAAAGCCTTTGTTGATGCCTGCCATCAGGCCGGTATTGGCGTTATCCTGGACTGGGTGCCGGCTCATTTTCCGGAAGATGGTCACGGTTTAGCAAAGTTTGATGGCAGCCATTTATATGAATATGCCGATCCGCGCCGCGGCTGGCACCCAGACTGGAATTCCTGCATTTATGATTATGGCAAAGACTACGTCAGGCAGTTTTTAGTCGCCAGTGCACTTTATTGGCTGGAGCATTTTCATATTGATGGGATCCGTGTCGATGCAGTGGCCTCAATGTTATATTGGGATTATTCGCGAAACGAGGGTGAATGGGTACCTAATATTGACGGCGGTAACCATAACTATGAAGCCATCAGCTTGTTTAAATGGTTAAACACTGAGGTGTACGGTAAGTTTCCTCAGGCCATGACCATTGCTGAAGAATCTACCTCTTTTCCTCAGGTATCGCGGCCGGTAGATAGTTGTGGACTGGGTTTTGGTTTTAAATGGAATATGGGCTGGATGAATGACAGCCTGCGTTATATCAGTAAAGATCCTTCTTATCGGAAGTATCATCACAGCGACTTAACCTTTTCCATGGTGTATGCCTATAACGAAAACTTTATTTTGCCGTTATCTCACGATGAAGTGGTGCACGGCAAAGGCAGTTTAATAAACAAAATGCCAGGTGATGAGTGGCAGCAAGCGGCAAATTTACGGGCCTACATTGCCTTTATGTTTGCCCATCCAGGCAAAAAACTGAATTTTATGGGTAATGAGTTGGGGCAAAGCCGGGAGTGGAGCCATAACCAAAGCCTGGACTGGCATTTGCTGGCGTACCCTAAACATAAAGGCATGCAGCAGCTGTTCCGAGACCTTAACCACAGCTACCAGCGTTGCAAACCGTTACACCAGCTGGATTACCAGCAACAGGGCTTCAGCTGGCTCGATCATAACGATTCAGAACACAGCACCTTAAGTTTTGTCCGCCGTGACAGCGCTGGCAACTCCATTTACGTGGTCGCCAATTTTACCCCAATACCACGCGATAATTTTATGCTGGGTGTAGAGCACGCCGGTGACTATGAGGTTGTGGTCAATACTGACAGTGAATATTACTGGGGCGGTAATTACGCAGTGGGCAGCCATTTGCCTGCGGCAGCGCCCGGCTGCCACGGTAAATCTCTGGCTATCCGGTTAAACCTGCCACCCTTAGCCTGCTTATATTTACGAAAAAAGGATGCCGCGTAATGAATGCAGAGCTGGACAATAACGCCTTATCAGTGCAAATCAGCCATGGCAACAGTTACCCTTTGGGGCCAAGCCTGGTAGCCGACAGCTGTTGGAATTTCGCGGTATTTGCTCCTGATGCTGCTGCGTTAGTGCTATGCCTGTATCGACCTGATACCGAAGAGCAATTGGCCGAGTTGGTGTTTAGCGGCCGCACCGGCAGTGTCTGGCATGTGCAGGTAGATGGGATTATTGACGGCACCTTGTATGCGTTAAAAGCCGACGGCGCCTGCAACAGCAGTGCTGGCCTGCGTTTTGATAAAGAGCGCGTGCTGATTGACCCCTATAGCCGAAAACTTAATCGCCCTCAGGTTTGGCAATCAGAGCAATATCAGCAAAAAAGCCATCTGGCGTTAGCCAAAGGTGTGCTGGACGTTGCTACCTACAGCCGGCAAGACACAGGTTTTGACTGGCAAGGGAGTCACAAACCTAATATTGCCCGCGAGAAAACGGTTATTTACGAGGCGCACGTCAAAGGCCTGACCATGCAACACCCCGATGTGCCCGATGCCATTAAGGGTACTTATCTGGGGGTGTGTCATGCCAGTATTATCCGTCATTTAAAGCAGCTTGGTATTACCAGCATACAACTGTTGCCTGTGGCAGCCTTTATGGCAGAGCCCAGGTTAACCTGCCTTGGCCTGACCAATTACTGGGGCTATAACCCGGTCAATTTTTTTGCACCGGATCCACGCTATCAACGGGATGATGCGGTAGCAGAATTTAAAGAAATGGTGCGGACTCTGCATCAACATGGCATTGAAGTGATCCTTGATGTGGTGTTTAACCATAGTGCTGAGGCGGGCGACGATGGTCCGGTCTTGAGTTTTCGTGGCCTGGCGGATCGCCATTATTACTTGTTTCACAGCCATGCCGACATGGTGGATTACCAAAACTATTGTAATTTTACTGGCTGCGGTAATACCTTCAATATCGCCAACCCGGCCACTCAGCGGTTGGTAATGGATGCTCTGCGTTATTGGCTGACCGAGATGCAGGTTGATGGTTTTCGCTTTGATTTAGCGGTCACGCTGGGCCGCGAGCATAAACGCTTTAACCCTTATGCCAGTTTTTTTCAGATAGTTGCCCAGGACCCGGTGCTATCACAAGCTAAACTGATTGCCGAGCCCTGGGATGTCGGGCCTTTTGGCTACCATCTGGGCCAGTTCCCGGCCAACTGGTCAGAGCTGAATGACAAGTGCCGGGATACCTTCCGGGCGTTTTGGCGCGGCGATAAAGGCGTGTTGGCTGAATTCGCAACGCGGCTGCTGGGCTCACGCGATACTTTTCAGAAGCATCATAACCCCGCCAGTTGCAGCGTAAATTATCTGACCTACCATGATGGCTTTACCCTGGACGATTTAGTCAGTTACTGCGATAAACATAACTGGCAAAACGGCGAGCAAAACCGCGATGGCCATGGTCACAATTTAAGTAGTAATCATGGCGTAGAGGGCGCCACGACCGATCCGGTTATTTTGGCCCGGCGTTACCAGCACAAACGCAATCTGGCGGCTACCTTATTGCTCAGTCAGGGCATGATCCACTGGTTAGGCGGCGATGAGCTTAGTCATACTCAGGGCGGAAATAATAACGCCTATTGCCAGGACAATCCGGTAAGCTGGCTGAGCTGGCAGCTAAATGCTCAGCAACAGAAATTTCAGGAGTTTATCTGTCAGTTAGTTCAATTACGACAACAATTCAGCTGCTTACAGCAGTTATCGTTGCAAGATGATCAATACCAATTGCACGGTGATAAACATCAGGTGTGTTGGTTTTTAGCCGATGGCACTGAAAAGCAACAGCACGACTGGCATGATCCGCTGCGAGCTGTCTGTATTTTCCGGATTAGCAATCGTCGAACTGGCAAAGCACTATTGTTTGTGTTTAATGGCGCTGAGCAGTCAATTGAGTTAACACTGCCGACAGAGAAAGCCGAAGGCGGCTGGCAGCGGTTGTTCGATACGGCCCACAATGACGGATTTAAAGACAGTAACACCGGCTTACATCGCGATTATTTACAGAGTGCGCACAGTATATCGGTGTGGCAATAGGTTTATCAGCGCTTATACCGTATAATGCGCGCCATTTTCCGAGCCTGTTGTTGGCTTAGCAACGTTACGTAAAGGATCGTCAGATGACAGATACAGCGCCACTTTGTGATATCGGTTTTGTCGGAGCCGGGGTGATGGGTAAAAACCTGATTTTAAACCTTGCCGATAATGGCTATCGGGTAGCCGCCTTCGATTTAGACCATCAGAAACTGGAAGCGGTACTGGCACAAGATAAAGCTGAGCGTGGCGATAAGCCCGCTAGAGTTATTGGCTGCAGCTCGTATACCGAATTATTATCACGTTTATCTGCGCCGCATTTAATTGTACTGTCAGTTCCAGCCGGTAAGCCGGTCGACGATATATGCCATAAGCTTATTGATGCCGGTATTCAGGCAGACGATATTATTGTCGATACCGGCAACAGCTTGTGGACTGATACCGTTGCCCGCGAAAAACAGTATGAAGGCAAATTTATTTTCTTCTCTACTGCGGTATCAGGGGGGGAAGTTGGCGCGCGCTTCGGCCCTTCCTTGATGCCAAGTGGCGACCCGTATGCCTGGACCCGGATTAAGCCTCTGTGGCAGGCCATTGCTGCTAAAGTAGATCCTGTAACCGGTAAGCCAATAGAACGTTTTGAACCTGGCAACCCCGTTACTGAAGGCGAGCCTTGTGCCACTTACATTGGTCCCAGTGGGTCGGGCCATTACGTAAAAATGGTTCATAACGGTATTGAATACGCCGATATGCAGCTGATTTGTGAAGCCTATCAGGTAATGCGTGACGTGCTTGGCATGACATCTGCCGCCATTGCTGAGGTTTTCAAACAATGGAATGAAGGCCCTCTTAACAGCTATTTAATTGGCATTAGTGCCGAAGTGCTGGCCACCAAAGACTCAGAAACCGGTTTGCCGCTGGTTGATGTGATTATGGATAAAGCCGGCCAGAAAGGCACCGGCCTGTGGACTGCGGTAAGCAGCCTGCAACTGGGCAGCCCGTCGCCCACTATCGCCGAAGCAGTCTACGCCCGTTCGTTATCTGCGCTGAAACACGAGCGGGTTAAAGCCGCTACTGTGCTGGCAGGCCCGGCACAGAACCTCATTTCTGCAGAGCAAAAAGACGAGATAATTCAGGCGCTGCAGGATGCGCTGTACTGCGCCAAAATTTGTGTGTATGCCCAGGGGTTTCATTTAATGAAGACGGCAGCAGACGAGCACGGCTGGCAACTAAATTTTGCAGAAATAGCAAAAATATGGCGCGCCGGTTGTATTATCCGCGCGGTGTTTTTGCAATCAATTACCGACGCTTACGAGCGCAATGACGAGCTGGAAAACCTGCTGCTTGATCCGTTTTTTGCCAAACAAATATCGGTTTATCAGCACAATTGGCGCAAAGCAGTGGCTAATGCCACCCTGGCCGGTATTCCGGTAGCGGCATTAAGTTCTGCGCTGAGCTATTACGATTCTTACCGCACAGCGGTATTGCCGGCAAACCTGCTGCAAGGCCAACGTGATTACTTTGGTGCCCATACCTTCGAGCGTACAGATAAAGCCAAAGGTAAAATGTTTCATGTGGACTGGAGTAACCCGGCGCGGCCAATGGTGAAGATAAAATGACGATAACCCATAATATTGAGAAAATTGGTACGCCGGGTACGGCAAATAGCACCAAGGTGTTGTTGTTAGGTGCCGGTGAGCTTGGAAAAGAGCTGTGTATTGAACTTAAACGCTATGGCTGTGAAGTCATTGCGGTAGACCGCTATCCTAATGCGCCGGCAATGCAGGTCGCTGATAAGGCTGTGGTGATGTCGATGCTGGATAACGCGGCACTGCGCCAGTTGGTGATCAGTGAAAAGCCGGCACTGATAGTGCCAGAATTGGAAGCTATTGCCACCTCGGTACTAATTGAGCTGGAAGATTGCGGCTTTAATGTGGTGCCCAGCGCTAAGGCAGTTAATCTGACCATGAACCGTGAAGGGATCCGCCGTCTGGCTGCTGAAGAGTTAAAGCTGGCAACCTCGCCATTTCAGTTTGCCAGTGATAAAGACAGCTTTATACAGGCAATTGCCGCCATTGGTTACCCCTGTGTGGTCAAACCTATTATGTCGTCCAGCGGCAAAGGTCAGAGCGTGCTTCGCAGCGAGTCAGATATTGATGCGGCCTGGCTTTACGCTCAGGAAGGCGGCCGTGCCGGCAAGGGCAGGGTTATCGTCGAGGGTTTTATTGATTTTGATTACGAAATTACCTTGCTGACCATTAATTCGCTGACCGGAATTCAATATTGTGAGCCTATCGGCCATCGTCAGGAAAAAGGTGATTACCGGGAGAGCTGGCAGCCCCAGGCAATGAGTGACAGCGCGCTGACAGAAACTAAACGTTATGCGAAAGCCGTGGTAGAGGCGCTTGGCGGCCGGGGTTTATTTGGGGTAGAGCTGTTTATTAAAGGCGATACGGTGTATTTCTCTGAAGTCTCCCCAAGGCCACATGATACCGGCATGGTTACCCTGATTTCCCAGCAGTTAAGCGAGTTTGCATTGCACGCCCGCGCCATTTTAGGTTTGCCTATTCCCTATATTAAACACTTTGGCCCGGCAGCATCTGCTGTATTGTTAGTTCCCGGCAACAGTGCGGATATTCAGTATCAGGGCTTAGCTAAGGCGCTAAGCGAACCGGACACCGAACTGCGTATTTTCGGTAAGCCGGAAGTGCAGGGCGAGCGGCGGATGGGTGTCGCACTGGCTCTGAGCGACACGGTTGAAGCCGCGACCGATAAAGCCCTTAAGGTCATCAGCCAGTTAAGCGTAACGCTGAAGTAGCACTTAAAATGAGTTCTTAATAAATAAAAAACCACCTGCGGGTGGTTTTTTTAAACAGGTTAATTTATTTTTCCTGATTGATAATGCTTTTATCCAGCAGCAGCGGCTGATCGCTAAATACCCAGTTAATGCCGCGGGCTGCTTCACGATTTACAATGTCGGGGTGGTTAACCTGGCCGGTGCCGATGCTTTTACCAGCCGCTTTCAGCTGGTCTATTGCTGTTTGGTTAAACAGGGCAAAAGAGCCTGCAACAGCACCGTGACCCAGCGCCAGGTTCTGGCGGATAATATCTCTGGTGTTGGTTGTTGCCACATCCATCAATGCTGAAGCTGGCAACTGGCGAAAGCCTTCAAGATAATCAGGCTCAAGGCTTAGCAGGTGATAATGCTCGCCAGGCTCAAGCGTGTCTAATAATCTGGTTAACTGAGGCTGCAATGGCTTATTCTCACGCCAGGATACTTTTAGCTCTATCATCAGGTGCAAGTGCTTACCATATCGTTCAATTACCTCTTGCAGGTGCGGTATTTGCGGCAGTTCGTGGCGTAATGTGGCAAAAGTAGTGCTAGCAATCTGCAAATCAGGCCGCTGAAATAGACGGCCGCAGGCCGGATCATGATGCACCACCGGCTCGCCATCCAGGGTAAGCCGGACATCCAGTTCAATTCCCCAAATGTTGTGTTTAACACAACGGTCAAAGGCCGCCAGGGTATTCTCCGGTGCCGGGCTGTTGTTACCCGCAATATAGGCACCGCGATGCGCTACCAGTTTTACCTGGACAGGATCGGCCGCTATCCGGCACGCCGGGCTGAGTCGCCATAGCTGGTTGGCCAGAGTATTAAGATGATGTGTCCAGTCGGGCACTGTAATAAGCCACTAATAGAAACAAGTTGTTCACTTTACGAATAAAATCCACTAGCATCAAGCGCGGTTTAAATAGCAATAAAAAATTGTGCTCGTAAGCAGGTGTTATGTTCATCGATAAACTACGTTTTTTCAAGTCAACATGTATCGGCCTTGTTTTACTGTGCAGTGTAGGACTGATGTGGGCAGTTTATAATGTCTTTAACTTGCCAAAAATTTTTAAAAGTCATAGCGATAAACCCGCTGCCGTTCTGATTAATAATGTTCAGCTGATCTCAATGCAACCCGGCGCACCGGCTATTGAGCAGGGACGCGCTATCTTGATAGTAGGTGATCGTATAGCAGCAGTAGGCGCTACAGGTGAACTAACAGCAGCGTCAGACGTTACGCTTATTGATGGTCAAGGATACACCCTGATACCAGGTTTAATTGATGCCCATATTCATCTTAACGATGAAGCTGAGCTGGCAGCCTATCTGGCGCATGGTATTACCGGGCTGCGCAATATGTCGGGTTATCCGTTTCATTTAGCACTGGCAGAACGCATTGCTAAAGATGAGATGTTAGCACCTGATTTTATTACCACCGGGCCAATGTTAAATAGCCGAGGGCCCAACCAAACGCTGATTCAACAAACGGTGACCACCGCGGCTGAGGCTCGTGCCGCTGTGCAAGCGCAGTATCGCGCTGGCTATCGCATTCTTAAATTGTATTCAAACCTGCGTTCTGAAGCCTTTGACGCCATTGCTGATGAGGCCAGCTTGCTTGGCATGCAGTTGACCGGCCATTCACCTGAGGGTGTCAGGAGCAGTGGTGTGCCCAGCCAGCAGCCCTTCGATATTGCCTGGCAAGAAACGCTTGGCCGCGGATTCAATTCACTTGAGCATATTGAAACTATTGTCTGGCATGGCCTACGAGATAGGCCAACAAAGAGCGGCATGCGTGAGCTGGCAGCGCAACTGGCTGCCTCGGGTGAGGCGATTACACCGACCCTGCTGGCCCATAAACGTTTAGTATTGATTGCACAAAGTCAGGGGACCTATTTGCAGCGGCCAGGCGCAGAGACGATAAACCCATTGACCCGATTGATAACACGAGATGCGGTAAAGTACTGGAGCCAGGTTGACACAAGCGTTTACGAGGGGCCAAGAGCGGAATTCTATAAAACCGCTACCCGGCTGTTGTATGAAGGCGGCGTGCCACTGATTGTTGGAACAGATTCGGGGGGCTTTGCAATTGTGCCTGGAGCATCAGTAACTCGGGAATTAGAATTACTGGTCGAGGCCGGGATGTCACCCTATGATGCGCTTGCCGCTGCTACCCGGGTAAGTGCCGAAGTATTAGGCTTTGAGCAAACGGGCGTCATTGCACCAGGTTATCGGGCGAATTTGGTATTACTGGCCAACAACCCTTTAGACAACATCAGTGCAGTAGAGCATCCGGTAGGCGTTATGATAAGAGGTCACTTATTGCAACAAGCAGAGCTGAAGGAGTTGCGAGCTGCATCAGCAGATACCTCGTTAACCCGTTCAGCCTGGCGGGCGTTGCAAATGCAACTTGCGTTATAGTTTGTTATTACTAATTAGTATTTTAAGGATCTTTTTTGAAAATATTATCACTTGTCTTGGTGCTGTCATCTTTAAACCTTTGCGCTTTGCAAAGTCAGTTTATCAAAGTGAATGAATTTGAACTGGAGTATGAAATTGCTGGCAGTGGCGAGCATATTGTTTTGCTTGAAGCGGGTGGCGGGTCTGCAATGACTGACTGGGCTCCGGTATTTAGCCAGATCGCACAGCAGGCGACAGTTATCCGTTACTCCCGTGTTGGTAATGGCAATTCAACTCAGATTAAACGCCACTTTACCTCGGTTGATTATGCTAACTACGCGAGTGAGTTACTGGATAAACTAAACATATCTGAGCCGGTGATTCTGGTCGCGCATTCCTATGGTGGCAGTGTGGCACGGGATTTCGCTGCCGCCTACCCGGATAAAATTAAAGCGTTACTGATGCTCGATCCATCCTCTGAACATGACGTTGATATTTTGCGGGCTATTGATCTTGAGCAGGGCAACCGTTAGATAGCTCAGATTAAATTAGACGATATGAAAGAGGGCATGTCGAATCAGTATCTGGATTTTTGGAGCAAGCGACCTTTGCCTGAATACCCTCAAATTAGCGATATGCCGGTAACGGTGATTGTTTCAGTTAAAAAAGTAGAAAACCCAACCAACTTATTCTTTACCGAGCAAGGTCGTAAGCTTTGGGGTGAGCATTGGCTAAGCTGGACCACGGATTCTCCGCAAGGGCGGGCTGTGTTAACGGAGCAAAGTGGTCACTTTGTCCAGTTTGATGAGCCAGAGCTGGTTATGCAAGAGCTGACACGGTTGTTCAAAAAGCTTGAACTACAAGTAACGAATTGAATTTAATAATATGTCTAAGTTCCAGGGAGGGTACATGTATTTTGGAAAGATAATAAAATATCTGTGTTACATGCTGCTAGGTGTTAGCAGTTTAGTTGCCATGCCCACGCTAAGTGCTGCACCTTTAGCACTACAGCATTGGCACCGGCAAGCGATGGCTGAAGGCTTTGACGGTCAGGTGTTGGTAGTACAGGCAGGCAAGCCACTATTGCAACAGGCATATGGCGTGGCCGATTATGAGATTAGCAAAGCTTTTACCATCGATACCGTATTTGATATTGGTTCCTTAACAAAGCAATTTACTGCGGCCGCTATTTTAAAACTTCAAGAGCAGGGAAAACTGCAGCTAACCGATACTCTGGGCCAGTTTTTTCCAGAGACAGGAAAAGACAAAAAAGCGATTACGTTACACCAGTTGCTTACCCATAACTCTGGCCTGGTAAATAATTTATCCGGTGGCGATTACAGTAAAGTGAGCCGCAACACCTTTATCAAGCGCTTGTTTCGCTCGAAACTTGATGCAACGCCAGGTACAGAGTTTTCATACTCTAATGCTGGTTATGCGCTGCTGGGATTAATTATTGAGCGGCTATCTGGTCAGAATTATGAGCATTATGTGCAGCAGCATTTGTTAAAGCCTGCCGGGTTATCGCATACCGGTTATCGGATCCCTGACTGGTCTGGCTTAGCCGTGGCAGCAGGTTATGAGCTAAAACGCGATAGCTTTTTCGGTGGTAAAGCCGATGGCAGCAGTAAGCGCTGGGGCACGCCACTGGAACACTCCTGGGATAAAGACGGCCCTTGGTGGAACTTGCATGCCAATGGTGGATTCTTATCGACGATGGGCGATCTCAGACGTTGGCAGCAGGCACTGCAAACCGAAACAGTACTTAGTAAAGCGTCAACTGCATTACTATTTACGCCTCATGTTATGACACCTCGTGACGGAGTGTTTTACGGTTATGGCTGGATTGTAGAACCCGCTAGCCCGGCTGGTAAAGTGGTGCGTCATGGTGGTAGCAACGGCATTTTTACCGCTGATTTTCGCTATTATGCTGATACGCAGTTACTTATTATTTTTATGACCAACAACGACAGTAAGTTTTTTCCGGCTTACCGGGATACGTTAGTGGAAGCTGCGCTTTCTTTCGCTACTATTGAGGAGTAACAATGTACCAGGGCGGGTGTTTATGTGGCGAGGTTGCCATTGAAGTTAGCGGGCCTATCAATAGCATCATTCATTGCCATTGTTCGCTATGCCGCAAATCTAGTGGTACGGCCTTTGCTACGAATGGCTTTGTCCAGACAACTGATTTTATCGTGGTTAAAGGGGCAGAGCGGTTAAGCCAGTTTGCCTTTAAGCCTGGTCGTATTCGCTATTTTTGCAATAAGTGTGGCTCGCCGGTGTATAGCTGTAATGTCGAAGATCCTAGCCGTGTCAGGATCCGGTTGGGTATTCTTACTACCGCTATCAGTGAACGGCCGCAATCACATAACTTTTATAGTTCTAAAGCCAACTGGGAAGATTTAGACGAAAACTTACCGCGCTATGATAGTTTTGAACCTGGCCGCAAATAGCTCTAATTATTAAGGACTCTGTTTTGTCGAATAATCGTTATCTTATTGCTGCGGCGCTGTGCTGTATAGTCGCAGCTGTGGCGCATGTAGGGTGTATTGTTTTTGGCGGCGACTGGTATCGTTTTTTTGGTGCAGGTGAGCAGATGGCGTTGCTGGCAGAGCAGGGACATTGGTATCCAACCGTGGCAACAGCGGTTATCTCACTGTTGCTGGTGTTGTGGGCGCTGTTTGCGTTGTCGGGCGCCGGGGTGATTCGCCGTTTGCCGCTGCTGCGCACGGCGCTTTGTGTTATTAGTGCCATTTTCTTACTACGGGGTCTGGCGTTCGTTGCTATTATGCCGATGTTTCCCGGTAATAGTCTGACATTCTGGCTGATAAGCTCCGCTATTTGTCTGACGATTGGTATGCTTTATGTTGCTGGCACCGTGAGCGTCTGGCGTAAGTTGCGGCCTGTCAGCAGACACTAATTGGATAATCTGCCCCTCGAATGACATAAGCTATTTACATTTTGAAACCAAAAACTTAAATTGCTCTTTGCTAACTATGCTAACGTTTAGCAATTAAAATGAGCAAACAGGAATTTGCAGATGGCGATCGATACTCATGGTGTAAAAATTGAAGACCGGCCGTTTGATCAGGTGAGGCAGGAGGCTATTGATCAACTTATTATGAATTATAGCCATGGTGTGATATCGGCAGAAGCCTTTGAGCGGCGACTTGATGTCGCTTCTGATGCTACAAGCTTTCAGGAGTTGATTGATGTGGTGGCCGACTTATCATTACAGCCAGATAAACAGTATCAGCAGCAACGCGATCAAAGCTTTACGCCACGTTATCAGGCTGGCAATGATACCCGAAACGAAAAAATTATTTGTGTCCTGTCATCCAATCGGCAAAACGGTCAATGGCTGGTGCCAGCTGAAATACGGGTTATCAATGTCGTGGGGTCAGTAGTGCTGGATTTTTCAGAAGCCATTTTTCAGCATCAGAACATTGTTATCCGGGTAAATAACTGGATTGGCAGCTTAACCATTCTGGTGCCTGAACAAGTTAATGTGGTGTCGAATATGTTTAATATTATTGGCAGTACCGATAACAGTGCGCCAAGTATCGGCGATCGGCAGGCGCCACAAATTGTCGTAGAGGGCTATTCTATTCTGGGTTCACTGGATGTAAAACTGAAAAAAACCATAAAAGAAAAGTTTACAGCTTTTGCTGACCAATGTCGTGCCATGTTTGGTTTAAATAAGTCATAAGCAAACGGTGTGGTGAATTAGTTTGTTTGTTGTGCTGCGTTGTGCAATATTTAACCGGTACATATTTAACTAATTTTTGCAAAACAGTTAAATGAAGTTGAACGTGCTAACCGAAGCGCGCCCACGTTATGGAGAGTAGCCCAGTGGGGGCAATTTTTCTGTAACGTGTGGAGAGTTACAAATGCTCAGTAAAGTATTGTTTTTCGTTTTGCTAATTATCACTCCTTTTAGCCTGACTGCGGCACCAAAGCTTACTATTTACGATGATGGCCGGTCTTGCCCGGCAAATTGTGATGCCCATGTTGTCGTTCATCGTAGTTTAAATGGCACCAAGTTTGTTCACAGCCCGGATTCTGGCGATGGTAATCCAGTTGCCTGTAAAATGAATACTGCCTGTGAAATTTGCTTTGATGATAACGCTACTGAATGTTTAATTACCCAATACCGAGGCTCCGGCCCCGGTAAGAATACTTTTGATTTGACGCCTGCTTTTTATCAGGAGTGGTGTGCAAAAGATGAAATTCCGGGCGCATTAAAGTCAAAATGTCTGGCGCTGCAACAAATTGAGCGAAAGCTTGATGGCAGAGTCAATTGTATTAAAGAACCTGACAACACATTATGTGTTGCATTAATTGCCGCGGCAGAGCAAGCGCAGGCTCTTGATGCGCCGAAGTATGAACAATGCTTGCAGGTTAGCCAGGAAACCTATAACAGCGATAAGCAAAATGCAGACAAAAGACAACATCATTGTGCGTATGAGTTTGAATCTAACGGCGGTCCAAATAGCCGAGGTCTTCGATGGAAACGATTACTTCCCGGCGCATGTCGTCAGGGCACCTACGTGGGTCGCGACGGGTTAGACTGTTGTTCGGGAGTGGCGTTTGCTGACGCTGCTTTTGGTTCAGAATGTATCCATTTTTATCCAAAGATGTCGTTACGGTAAGGTGCTGACAGTTGCCAGCTTAAAGCTTGCTTCCAGCATTGAAACGGAGATTATATGCAAGCAAGATTGGTTAAACTCCTGACCTTGATGTATGGCTTAGTCTGTAGCGCAGCCTTTGCCGCGCCGACTGCTTTTCAGCAGCAATTGGTGGAGGCAGCATTACAGCGCACCAGCTTTGCGGTGCGCTATGACGGTGCGTATCAACGTATTGCCTATCCGGGAGGAGATGTGCCTGCAGATACTGGAGTATGTACCGATGTCATTATCCGTAGCTATCGTGCACTGGGCATCGATTTGCAACAATTGATTCATGAAGATATGCGCGATAATTTCAGCAGTTACCCGTCACAGCGTATTTGGGGGCTTAACAGACCTGATAGTAATATTGATCATCGTCGCGTGCCAAATTTGCAGACGTTTTTTCGACGCCACGGTATTGAAATAGCCGTATCTCAGAAGCCGGAGGATTATCATCCTGGCGCAATCGTCAGTTGGATATTGCCGGGAAACTTGCCTCATATTGGTATAGTGACTGATCAGCTGGTGCCGGGAACTAAACGACCACTGATTGTGCATAACATCGGCGCCGGCCCACAACTGGAAGACGTTTTATTTGATTACCCGATAACCGGGAATTTTCACTTTTTTAAATAGCGATCCATGCTTATTCCTTGTTTAAAATAGCGTACTAACCTAAACAACATTTTTTTCTAAATCAACTACAACAATATTCCAACTAACCTTTCTGGCGATTACTGTGCAGCGTATTGCTCTCAACTCCCACAATATTGGGAGAAAAATCGACTAAATTAGCGAAAACAAAATTATCAATTGCATCGCCAGACTAATCCATCTATAACTAAAAGGGCGTACATGCTTAAATAATGTACGTGAAGTAAAGTAGTGTAATGGAGGACGCGGTGTGATCTTAATTAAAATGCCAGTTGTGTGGTTAGTCGTTGGCTTGTTGTTAGTTCCGTTTAAGCTTGCCGCTGAAGTAACAATCCAATTTAATACAGAGCGAAATGTCTCTTGTATACAGCTTATTGAACAGAGGAAACCAGGTTTCTGCCGGCTCTATTTTCAGTTCAGTGGTAGCAAGCCTGACACCCTGTATGCTCAGCAAAACCAGCTTAGCCGATCAGTAAGCGAATATCCTGCAAAACGAAGTAGTTATCCTACTTCATTTCAGCAGTTGGAATACGCATTACAGTTTTTTAAATACAGTGCTGAGAAGTTCAAAATTCGCAATAATCTGGTATTTATTCGCTCTGATGATGGCTCAGTGCAACTGAATATGGGTATTTTAACCTCTGCCAGTGGTGGTTACAGTTATTTGCTGGCAGACACTGATAGTCAAATTAAACAGCTGCTCACTGATCTGCAAAATCTGGATTCCTTGTCTACCCGTTATCAGCGCAGTATAGAACAACTATTTCAATAAGGTTGTACAGCGGATAATTCAGCGTTAGTTCAGCGGTTAAGCGCTATGTTTTTCCTTTTTGCAATTTCAGATAAGCATTAATCTGACCGGAGTACTCATTGGGTACTAAGGAGAGGAATGGATACCATCATTGCCTGGCGGGCTAATCTACCTTCAGAAGCCTGGCCTGAATACTATATCTGGTTATTCGTTCTTACTAACTTACTTTGGTTTGCCCTTTGGTGTTTTAGCAAACATGCAAGCCATATTCGTTACCAGCAGCTAAAACATTCATTAAACCTTGAGCTGGAGCGCCGCCGTAAAGTTTACGAACTTAAAGTCTGTCAGTATGAAGACTACTGTCATGAGCTGGAGGCATTTCATCTGAGGCATCAGAATGATTACCGAAATGTGTTCCTGCCTCTTTTTACCGAATTTAATAACCGTTACCAGGCCGCTGAAGCGGCAGAAGACACTGCTGCTGCCTCTTTAGCTACCTTATGGTTTTCCGGAGAAATTCAGCAAGTCAGCGATACAAATAATACCGAACTCAAGGCGCTTGATAAACAGACAGCGGCGCTAACGCTTAGTGCTGCTGATGATGTTGTCGAGATTTTGTTGGAAATTCAGCAGTTGTATCAGGCATTGTTGGTTGTTTCTGCCGAGCAGATGAATAAATTAGTGGCTATAACCCTGAGTAAAGACTATCAAGCGGTTAAATTCATGGGTGAGGAGCTACAGCAGGTTGGTAACCAGTTGCAACTAATCAGCCAGCGTTTGATGCAGGCTATTCGTCAGGATTTACTTAGTTTCTGAGCGGGGAGATTTATAAACTCCAGTGCTGACGAAAGGCACTGGCCTGACGGCGTGAAATTTCTACCTGCTTATCATGCTGTAACTGCACGTCAAACCCGCCGGCAACAGACGGGGTGATCTCTTTGATGTAGTGAGTATTGATTATCCAGCTTCGGCTAGCCCGAAAAAAACTTTCGGCCGGCAGACGTTCAGCAATAGCGCTGATACTGCGATATGTCGCTGGTGCAGCATTGGCCAGATGTACCCTTGTGTAATTACCCATAGCTTCAAAACAAATGACATCAGCTAAGGTGACAAAGAAGCAATTATCCCCATCCTTTATAAAAATTTGCTGGTGTAGTGCCAATTTTTGTTCATTCTGACTAACAGGTTTTAACTTATCAAATGCAGATTGCAAGCGTTTCAAGGTCACTGGCTTTAGTAAATAATCCAGTGCGTTATATTCAAAAGATTTGATGGCGTAATGATCATAAGCGGTAACAAAAATAACCTGTGGCAAATAATCCAGTTGCTCAAGGAGTTTAAAGCCATCGCCACCTGGCATGTTAATATCTAATAGCATGACATCAGGTTTCAGGCTTTGTACCAGTTGTTTCGCCTGACTAATGTTGGCAGCTTCGCCAACCAGAGTAGTGCCGCTAATCTGGTTTAACTGCTCAACTAGTTCTAACCGGGCCAGCCGGCTGTCATCTACGACCAGAACGTCCATTTTAAAACTCCAGTGGTAACCTTACGTGCGTGATCACTTTACTATTTTGGTGGTAAAGGCGTAGCCCCGTAGCACTACATTCAGGATATAACAGCGCCAGTCGTTGCCGAATATTGCGAAGGCCAACGCCGTGATGCTTAGCGTCGTTGTGCAGGGTGACGTCGTTGCGGATAATAACATCGAGCATCTGGTCTGTCTGATACACAGTAACGTCTATACCTCCGCCGTTAATCTCGGTACTAATTCCATGCTTAATCGCATTTTCGACACACAGCTGCAATAGCAATTTCGGTACAAGTGCCTGTTGAACGCTAACGGGTGCACTAACAGAAAAACGTAACCTATCTTCAAATTGAATGGAGCATAGTGCGATATATTCATCAACAATAGCCAGCTCTGAATTCAACGTAACCTTGCTTGTATCGTCTTTGCTAAGACTGTAACGCAACATGTCGGCTAACCTGGCCAGCATTTCTCTGGCTCGCGCAGGGTCCTCCAGGATTAATGCCCTGATATTGTTGATAGCATTAAACAAGAAATGTGGATTGAGCTGATGGATCAAGGCATCAAGCTTACTCGACTTGAGAAGCTCGCTAGTTTGACGCAATTGTCTGACTTTGCTGATACTGAAATACAAGGCCGACCAGAAAAGTAGCGCCAGCAGCATATTGAAGAAATTACCAATAGCTATTGTTTTAATCATAAATGTTGATTGCGACGCCGGAATTGGATCAGTTATACCCAAATGTGCGAGGCCAAATACGGTGCTAATTAGCAATAGCGTGGCCAGAGCGGCAACAAAAATACTGGCAAAGCCAAAAAACAAGAATTGCCGAATTGTTGATTTCTTAAAAATAATCGCTTTATATGTGCGGCGCATCAAATGAGAGCCAACCGCGCTGCTGCCAATTAAGACGGCACCAAACAGCAGCTCTATCGCTGAGAAATAATGTTTATTAAATATCGATACCATAATTATGGTGTACAGGGTCAGCCATCCGCTCAGCTGACACACGAAATAAGCAAATTTGTCATGAAATCTGTATAGATATTTATGCATTAATAATTTTTCTCTGCCATATTTGTTTCATCCTTTTGACGAAGTTGCTGCAGCAGCGCCATACCGGCTGGGGTTACCGGAATAGTGGAATTACTCAGGAGCACAACACCGACCTGCTCAGCAGGAGCAAAACCGACAAAAGCGTTAAACCCAGCAGTCTGCCCATTGTGCCAGACCGCCCCGTCGGGATGCAGCATCCAACCAAAGCCAACAGCAGGCTCAGATATCAAAGTAGTTACTGATAAACGCATCGCGTCCGCCAATCCCGCCACCGTAGCAGATCCGGTATCTCCGATGGCGGTGGCTTGCAGATAATGCTGAACAAGTAATGCCATGTCGTCAATTGTCGATAGTACAGCGCCAGCACCCGCCAGTGCCTGAAAATGCCAATTCGCTGTGGTTGAACCATCAATCTGGTATCCTTTTGCCAGATCTGGATATCGGCCGTTGGTCATGGCAACGTTACTGTCTGCCATACCCAGAGGTTGGAAGATTTGCTGTTTCAACAAGGTCGAAAAGCTACTGCCCTGCTGCTGGCTGACTATCTCTGCCAGTAAACCAAAGCCTAAGTTTGAGTATTCAAACTGCTTCTCACCGGGCTGAACCGTTTGCATGGCCAACATTAAATCAGCATGGGTATAATTTGCATAAGGATCTGTTAAGTCAGAAAGTGGCAGGTTTGGGGGTAAACGCGGCAACCCGCTGGTATGAGTAAGTAACTCAGCTACGTTGTATTGATGCTGCTGGTAATGTGTACCTTGTAACAGCGATGCTACGGAATCACTAATGGACAACTGCTGGTTATTAACAGCGAGTGCAGTCACCAAACCGACTAAAGGTTTAGTGATTGAGCCAATTTCAAATAACGTTTTATTGCTAATGGCCCGGTTCTGCTGACTATCTGCCAGGCCGTGTAGGTAAAAACGGGTGTGCTGTTCGCTGATGATGGCAATGGCAATACCGGCATCGTTGAATTCTGTATTTAACCATTGCTCAATATTAGCTAATGTCGGCTGCAATGGTTTACTTAATCCGTCTTTTTTTTTAATACCAATGGCATTGCAGTACCCTGAACAAAAGTGCCTTGCCAGCAGTCATTCTTCCAGGTTGCGCTGTAGTTGGCATTTATGACGCCAGAGCTGAATTCCAGTTTGTCAGAGTTAATACTGAATTTATTAACCGGTATACCAAAGCTTTGCTGCTTAGGGCTGTCGAGTGTGACATGATAGTCATCAGCTGCTACTGCTATGTTTAATACCAAAGGCAGGCGGGCACTTTTATTGATAATAAGATCGCCATGCCAACTACCTTCATTTTCCAATAATTTAAGCTGCTGCTCATCAAGCTTTGTTAAATTTAGCTCACGGGCTTTACCCTGAATAAACTCACCCTGTAGCTGATCTTGTTTCAGGGTTCCGCTAAAACTGGCATTAAGTTTATCATCCTGAAAAGTAACACGTTTACCGTCGATGCTGAATTGGCTGGGACGATAATTAAACATCCCCTGATTTGGACTGTCCAGCGTAAGGGTATATCCTTCAGGTGTATTATTGATATTAATGCCTATTGTCAGTGCTGCCTGCGGTGTCATTTGTAACTTTCCGCGCCATTTTCCAGATAGCTGCTCTGCACCAGCGGGTGCGGCAACGGTTATCATGAATAAAGCAGTGAACCATACCAGTAACTTTTGCATAATTATTTCCTTTGCAATGCTGTTGATGTCAGCTAAGTGTAACCACTTAAAATAACAAGCGGTAACTTTTATGTCTAACGGTGTTTTTTATATTTCAACGGTATAATGACAAAATAACGCTAAGCTGTTCTTGATTAATGCACTATTGTAAATGCGTCGTCTACAACAGGAAGGTACTATGAAGTTAACAGAGCAACAGTGGCAACAACGATTGACCGATGAGCAATACCGGGTAACCCGGTTAAAAGGTACAGAATATCCGTTTACCGGCAAGTTACTTCATCATACCGCTGATGGTACTTATCATTGTATCTGCTGCGGCGCGGTGTTATTTTCATCTGACACCAAATTTGATGCTGGATGCGGTTGGCCCAGCTTTTCAGAAGCGCTGGAGGGCAGGGTGAAATATCATTCTGATACCAGCCATGGCATGCAGCGGACAGAGATTTTGTGCAACAATTGTGATGCACACCTGGGCCATGTGTTTGACGATGGACCGACACCGACAGGACAACGATTTTGTGTAAACTCAGTGAGCCTGAGTTTTCAGCATGTGACAAAAGCCTGAAAATGACCTGTTGTGGTTGTGGTAAGGTTTCAATATCTATTACAATGTGCCGCCTTTAGTAAATAAGCTGTACCCTACAAAACAGCACGAGGCTCCGATTAATTCATTTTATTGAAGTAAAAGGCCGACACATGACCCTATCACACGCAGAGCAATACCAGAAAAGCTGGCAGGAACGCCAGGAATATGCCGAGAATATGCAGCCTATTATTGGCCGGCTATATCGTAACAAGGGAATAGAAGTGGTGGTTTATGGCCGCCCTCTGGTAAACGCCACCACTATCGACATTATTAAAGCGCACAAAACTGTTGAGCGGTTTGAAGGCGAAAAATTGCGGCTACGCGAATGTTTTCCGGTGCTGGAAGCCATCAGCAAAATGAATCTTGCCCCTGGCCGGGTCGATATTGGTAAGCTGGCTTACGGTTTTCTGTTTAAGAACTCGGGAGCGGGTTTAGATCTTGAGCAATATCTGGCACGTGAACTCAGCGACATTCTTGATCATGAAGATAAAGTTAAACCCACAGATGTTGTTTTATACGGTTTTGGCCGAATAGGACGGTTGCTGGCGCGTTTAATGCTGGAACGTTCTGGACCAAGCAGTAAATTACGCTTAAAAGCGATTGTGGTGCGTGGTGGTAAACAAGGCGATTTGGAAAAAAGAGCCAGCTTGCTACGTCGTGATTCAATTCACGGGCCTTTTAACGGCAGCATTACCGTTGATGAAGAAAACCAGGGTATAAAAGCTAATGGCACCTTTATTAAGGTAATTTACGCCAGTTCCCCTGAGGTAGTAGATTACACCGCTTATGGTATCGATAATGCACTGGTAGTTGATAATACCGGGATCTGGAAAGATGACAAAGAGTTGGCTATCCACTTCAAAAGCAAGGGTACTGCAAGGGTGCTGTTAACTGCACCGGCAAAAGGTGAAGTGCCCAATATCGTGTATGGTGTTAATCAGCATATGATTATGCCAGAGCACAAGTTTGTGTCTGCGGCCAGCTGTACAACCAATGCCATTACTCCGGTACTTAAAGCGCTTAATGATGAGTTTGGTATCCGCAACGGCCACGTTGAAACGGTGCATTCCTATACCAATGATCAAAATCTGATTGATAACTTTCATAAATCCGAGCGCCGGGGCAGGGCTGCACCACTGAATATGGTGATAACCTCAACCGGTGCTGCCAGCGCTGTTGCCAAAGCACTGCCTGAATTAAAAGGTAAACTGACGGGTAACGCCATTCGCGTGCCGACCCCGAATGTGTCGATGGCGATTCTGTCATTAAACCTGACAAAAGAAACCAGCCGTGAAGAGATGAATGCCTTTTTACAGCGCACGTCATTGTTTTCGGAGTTGCAGGATCAAATTGATTACACCAGCTCTACGGAGATTGTCTCTTCTGATTTAGTTGGTTCACGTTACGCTGGGGTTGTTGACTCACAAGCGACGATAGTCGATGGTGATCGCTGTGTACTTTATGTTTGGTATGACAATGAGTTTGGTTACAGCACTCAGGTAATACGCGTAATGAATGATATGGCCGGGATTAAATATCCGACGCTGCCTGTTGCGAAAGAGTAGGTAATACAGCAAATCAGATAAAACGCCGCTTTTAGCGGCGTTTTTTTGCAATAAAATTTAATGCGATATTAGTATCGTTAATCTATTAATTTTCGACAATAAAAAACGGCCGTTAAAACGACCGTTTTTTTAACTGAACGTTTCAGGCTATTACAGCAGAGTCACGTTAGCAGCTTGTGGGCGTTTTTGGCCTTGTTCGATTTCGAAAGCAACACGCTGACCTTCGTTTAAGGTTTTGTAACCTTCAGTCATGATTGCACGGAAGTGAACGAATGCGTCAGCGCCGCCGTTATCCTGAGTAATGAAACCGAAACCTTTATCTGCGTTAAACCACTTTACTACACCAGTTACTTTAGCCATGAATGACTCCTAAAATTAATATAAGAACGTTTTGCATAATGGGTTGATAGCCTGATTGTTACTCTACTTATGCGGCCAAACGTGCGTGAATCTTCAGGGACATGACTTACTATGAAGCTGTGTAGCGAAGTGTTCAAAAACATGTTGTTACATAGGTCTGCTCTCCAGGCCGGGAGTTATATTATCAGGTCTGAAAAGATTGTATAGTTTTTTAAACAACCAATTTAAATTAAGAAAAACAAAAAACCGGCTAAAAGCCGGTTTTTTTACACTGAACGAACAGTACTATTAAAGTACAGTTACGTTAGCAGCTTGTGGGCCTTTCTGGCCTTGTTAGATTTCGAACGTTACGCGCTGACCTTCGTCTAAGGTTTTGTAACCTTCAGTCATGATTGCACGGAAGTGAACGAACGCGTCAGCGCCGCCGTTATCCTGAGTAATGAAACCGAAACCTTTATCTGCGTTGAACCACTTTACTACACCAGTTACTTTAGCCATGAATGACTCCTAAAAATTTTAATGATACTAAATTACGCTTAATGCGCTGTTAGCCTGACTGTTAAATTTACTTATGCGGGCAAACGTGCGTGAATCTTCAGGGACATGACTTACTATGAAGCTGTGTAGCGAAGTTTTCAAAAACATGTTGTTACATAGGTCTGCTTTACAGGCCGGGGAGCACTTTAACACTTCTGGGCTGAATGTATAGCTTTATTATTAAAATAATAAAATTAATTACCAGCAACATAAAAAAAACCGGCATTCAGCCGGTTTAATTCCATCAAGTAACGATTTGACAGGTTATTTATTAGCAATGGCCTGCTCAGGTGCCGTATAAGCAAACCCAAGGGCTTCCGCCACGCTCTGATTGGTTACTTTGCCATGGTAAACGTTTAAGCCTGCCAGCAAATGCTTGTCATCGGTCAGTGCCTGCTTATAGCCTTTGTTCGCCAGACGGATAATAAACGGCAGGGTCGCATTGTTTAACGCAAAGGTTGATGTACGAGGCACGGCGCCTGGCATATTCGCTACACAGTAGTGCACAACTTCATCGACAATATAGGTTGGATCAGCGTGAGTCGTCGCTCTTGACGTTTCCACACAACCGCCCTGGTCAATTGCGACATCGACAATGGCTGAGCCTGGTTTCATTCGTTTGATATGCTCTGCAGTGATCAGTTTAGGAGCAGCTGCTCCTGGCACCAATACTCCACCAATAACCAGATCGGCGGCCAGCACTTCCTGTTCAAGGGCTGCGGCGGTTGAATAAATCGCCTTTACCGCTCCATTAAACTGGGCATTAATACGACGTAATACATCTACATTGCGATCCAGTACTGACACATCAGCGCCCAGGCCAACCGCCATCTGGGCAGCATTGGTACCGACCATACCACCACCGATAACCACAACCTTAGCCGGAGCAACTCCTGGCACGCCACCTAGCAATACGCCGCGACCGCCACAGGATTTTTCAAGTGCCCGGGCGCCCGCCTGAATTGACATTCGTCCTGCTACTTCTGACATAGGAGCCAGAAGCGGTAAACCACCTTTACTGTCTGTTACGGTTTCATAAGCGATACACACTGCTTTTGATTTAATTAAGTCTTCAGTTTGCGGTAAATCGGGAGCCAGGTGTAAATACGTAAACAGGATCTGACCTTCACGCAACATTGCGCGCTCTGCGGCCTGTGGTTCTTTGACTTTAACAATCATTTCAGCCTTGGCGAATACCTCTGCGGCAGTTGCTAACACCACGGCACCCGTGTCGGTGTAATCTTCATCAGTAAAACCAATGCCAATACCGGCGTTATGCTCTACATAAACACTGTGGCCATGGCCAATCAGCTCGCGAACACTCGCTGGTGTCATACCAACACGGTACTCGTGATTTTTTATTTCTTTTGGTACGCCGATAATCATGATATTCCGCCCTGTAGGTTGTAGGTAAAATTTATGCGCAGTATACAGCCTAAAAAACAGAATTAATGCTTGTTTTAATATGCTTATGTAGTGCAAAATTCTGTCTATATTTTTTTAATAGATGGTTTTCACTACCATGTACTCTTTAAGTAAGAGCATCAAGAAGTTAGATAGAATTGATCGTAAAATACTCACTGAATTGCAGCACGATGGCCGCCTGGCCAATGTCGAATTAGCCAGGCGAGTCGGCTTAAGCCCGACACCTTGTCTGGAGCGGGTGCGCAAACTTGAAACTGAAGGTTACATTATAGGTTATACGGCGCTGGTTGATCCCCACAAAGTGGGCGCTGCCTTGCTGGTGTTCGTGGAAATAACGCTAAGTAAAACCTCGCCTGAAGATTTTGATGAGTTTAGTAAGGCGGTGCAAAAACTGGTCGAAATTCAAGAGTGTCATCTGGTCTCGGGCAGCTTCGACTTTTTGTTGAAAACCCGGGTAGCCGATATGGCAGCTTATCGTGAGTTGTTGGGGGAAACCCTGCTCAGATTACCCAGTGTTCGGGAAAGCCGCACTTATGTGGTCATGGAGGAAGTGAAACAAAGCAGTTTTGTAGCAATGAGTATTTCCCGATAACGCCACTGTGCTACGCCGTAATACGTTAGCAATCCGCAATAGGTAAAGCTGGGGTTAATGTAGGCGTTGTTACTCTCACTAAGTGGGGGTAGCGCCATAGCAAAAAGCCAGCCAGAGTCGGGTGCAAAGCAAGGATGGTGATGCACTTTTTTGCTGGCTCTGGTAAGGTAGTAAGGTCTGCGCAGACAGCATAAAAATAATGAGGCCCATCATTTGCAAAGCAAACAAATATTTCCGTTAAATGGCGTGCAACGCTTGCTCGAAGTGGGATTGATCCTGTTCTGGGCGCTGGCGTTATTTTTACTATTGGCATTATTTTCGTTCGATCCCGCCGATCCAAGCTGGTCGCAAACCGGTTATCAAACCAACGTTAATAATTTTGCCGGGCTCATTGGCGCCCGGGTCGCTGATGTATTGTTATTTAGTTTTGGTTGGGTGTCTTACCTGATGCCCTTTTTGATCGCGGCGTTCGGGTACTTATTATTTAAACGCTATCACAACGTTTTTGCCCTTGATTATCTTATTCTCGGACTGAGGCTGATTGGCCTGGTACTAACGCTGGTGTGTGCCACTGCAATAAGCAGCATGAATTTTAATGATATTTATTATTTTTCTTCTGGTGGGGCAGTAGGGGATGTGACCACCAGCGTGCTATTGCCCTATTTTAACTTTATCGGTACCAGCTTACTGTTACTGGCAGGTTTTGCGACCGGCCTGACCTTAATGACCGGCATTTCCTGGTTAACTGTTGCAGATTATCTCGGGTTAGCCCGCTTTAAGGTTGGCCAATGGTTGGCGTTGGCTCCAGGCTGGCTGAGCGAGCGTTTTGGCAGTGCACCACCGGAGTCAGATGATACCGACGCTGCTGAACCTGCACCGCTGCAACTTAATCATGCGCAGCATAAATCGACCGCACAGCGCTCTGAACCTGCGCTTTTTGGCGAGCCAAAAGTAACGGCGCCGTTACCTGTTAAACCTTTAAATCCAAAAACAGAGGCGAAATCTTACTACAGTATGGACCAGCTGGCGGATGAGCAGTTGTCGTTTAGTGCAGTAGACGAGCCAATGAATGCCGAGCACATTTCTAAAACGCTGGCGCAGCTTGAACCTTATGAATCGTCAGACCCTTTAATGCAATTTCCTGAGGATGAAGAAGATGCGGATGATAGTGAAGAAGTTCAGCATACCATGGAAGAGCTGCCCTCATTAGCGTTACTCGATCGTCCTGACAAAGCGCAGAACCCCATTGACCCTGCCGATCTAGAGCGTGTTTCCAGGCTGGTTGAAGCCAAGCTACTTGATTTTAACGTAGAAGCACGGGTGGTGGGTGTCCATCCTGGACCTGTGGTAACCCGTTTTGAACTGGATTTAGCCCCCGGGGTTAAGGTTAGTAAAATTACCGGCCTTTCGAAAGATTTAGCCCGTTCGTTATCTGCAATCAGTGTTCGGGTGGTTGAGGTTATTCCGGGAAAATCATTTATTGGTTTAGAGCTACCTAATCAGCACCGGGAAATAGTACGTTTATCTGAAGTCATTGGCGATGAGATTTTTACTGAATCGAAGTCGGCGTTAACCATGGTATTAGGTAAAGATATTGCCGGTAAATCAGTGGTCGCTGACTTAGCAAAAATGCCACATTTGCTGGTCGCCGGTACGACTGGTTCAGGTAAGTCAGTTGGCGTTAATGTGATGATCTGTAGCCTACTGTATAAGTCGACACCGGATGATGTGCGCTTTTTGATGATAGACCCGAAAATGCTTGAGTTATCTATCTATGAAGGAATACCACACTTACTGACCGAAGTGGTTACTGATATGAAAGATGCGGCTAATGGCCTGCGCTGGTGTGTAGGGGAAATGGAGCGGCGATACAAGCTGATGTCTGCCCTGGGCGTTCGGAATTTAAAAGGGTACAACCAGAAAGTAAAAGAGGCAATTGCTGCCGGCGAGCCGTTAAAAGATCCACTATGGAAACCTTCTGATGATATGCGTACCGAAGTACCATTGCTTGAGAAATTACCCGCAATTGTTGTAGTTATTGACGAATTTGCCGACATGATGATGATTGTCGGCAAAAAAGTGGAAGAACTTATTGCCCGGATCGCCCAAAAGGCCAGGGCTGCGGGCATTCACTTGATCCTGGCGACGCAGCGGCCATCGGTGGACGTCATTACGTGCTTAATTAAAGCCAATATTCCGACCCGGATTGCGTTTCAGGTATCGTCAAAAATTGATTCCAGAACGATATTGGATCAGCAAGGTGCAGAGAGCTTATTGGGGCAGGGCGATATGCTGTATTTGCCACCGGGTTCTGGTGTGCCTAACAGGGTGCATGGGGCTTTTGTTGACGACCATGAAGTGCATGCGGTTGTTGCTGATTGGAAAAAACGTGGTAAGCCAAATTATATTTCTGAAATTTTAAGCGGTGAGACCAGCGAAGAAAGCCTGTTGCCGGGAGAAACGATGGAAGGTGATGACGGTGAAGCAGATCCGTTATATGACCAGGCCGTTGCGCATGTGATTGAGAGTCGCCGGGCGTCTGTGTCCGGGGTGCAACGTAAATTCCGCATCGGTTATAACCGCGCAGCGCGGCTTGTTGAACAAATGGAAATGAGTGGCGTGGTCAGTGGCCCCGGCCACAATGGTAATCGTGAAGTGATGGTTCCGTCACAACCAAAAGGGTACTAAATGAAAAAACTGGTGTTAGTGGCAATGCTGTTCAGCAATCTTTGTCTGGCGCAACAAGCTGCCACTGTTGAGTTTGCTCCGCATTTAAAACAGGTACAGGTACAGCGATTAAGTGCGCCGGATGGCAGCGCCGAGTTGCTGGTTGAGTTGGCTAAAATCAGCAGTTTCTCTGCGCGATATCAGCAACAGGTTTTTGACGAACAGCAGCAGTTACTGCAACAAGGTCAGGGTAGGTTACTGCTGAAAAAAGTAGCTCAATTCAGGTTTGAAGGTGAAGAGCCAGAACCGGTTTTACTGGTAAGCGATGGCGATAACCTGTGGTTTTATAACGAGCTGCTTGAACAGGTAAGTATTTATGATGCTAAAGCACAGGTAGGGCAGACAGCATTTGCGTTGCTGACCACAACCGATCCTCTGCTATGGCAGCAATATCAGGTTATCGCCCGCCCAGATGTCTTTATTATTCATCCGATTGACAGTAACAACCCGGTACAACAACTGACGTTAGCGTTTGATAAGAACGGTATCAGTGAGATGACGGTCATCGATATTAACCAGCAGCAAAGTGTGTTTCGGTTTACTGATGCCCGCTTAAACCCGGATATTGCTGATAGCCAATTCAGATTTACCGTACCGGATGGCGTTGATATTGATGACCAACGTCAGCGTTAAGGGTTATGGCTAATTTACCACTCGATTTCAGCGACGATATCAGGCCGCTCGCTGCCAGACTGCGGCCATTAGCACTAAGTGAATATGTTGGACAGCAGCACCTGATAGGGCCGGGTACCCCGCTGTACCAGGCAGTGCTAGCCGGAAAAGTGTATTCGCTTATTTTATGGGGCCCGCCGGGTACCGGTAAAACGACATTAGCAGAACTGATTGCCACGCACGCTAAGGCGACTTTGCAGAAGTTGTCTGCAGTAACCAGTGGCGTAAAAGACATTCGGCAGGCAATTAATGATGCCCAGCAGCGCCAGCAACAATATCAACAGCGCACGTTGCTGTTTGTTGATGAAGTACATCGATTTAATAAAGCCCAACAGGATGCTTTTTTACCCTATATTGAAGATGGCACTATCATTTTTATTGGTGCCACTACCGAGAACCCAGCTTTTGCACTTAATAATGCCATTTTATCCCGGGCACGTGTTTGTGTGTTAAAAGCACTGACAGACACGGACTTGCAGCAAGTGTTGGAGCGGGCGCTTACCGATCAAAAGTTGGGCCTCGGTGCCATGCAGCTTAAGATTGAAAGTGATGCTAAGCAGTTATTGTTGCAACTGGCTAATGGTGATGCCCGTAAGCTGTTAAATATTCTGGAACAAGCTGCCGATCTGACCCTGGCAGATGAGAATACTGGTTCGGGCCGGCAAATTAGTGCTGCTGTTATTAAACAGGTTGTTCCCCGGCAATTACCGGGTTTTGACAATCAGGGTGATATGTTCTATGACCTGATTTCTGCCTTTCATAAGTCAGTCCGCGGTTCCGATCCTGATGCAGCGTTGTACTGGTATTGCCGGATTTTAGCAGGCGGTGGCGACCCACTTTATGTTGCCCGGCGCTTACTGGCAATTGCCAGCGAAGATATAGGTAATGCTGATCCAAGGGCACTTACCCTGGCCCTGAATGCCTGGGATACGTTTAGTCGGGTGGGGCCGGCAGAAGGTGAGCGGGCCATTGCTCAGGCTACGGTGTATCTGGCGCTGGCGCCAAAAAGCAATGCGGTATATCAGGCGTTTAACCAGATGAAACAATTCGCCGAAACGTTGCCCGATTACCCTGTGCCGCTGCATTTACGCAACGCGCCGAGTAAACTGCAAAAGGAACTGGGTCATGGTGAAGGGTACCGTTATGCCCATAACGAGCCAGGCGCTTACGCTGCAGGGGAGAGCTATCTTCCACCAGAAATGGCTGATAGACGCGTATATCAACCGACTGAACGCGGAATGGAAAAACAATTGGCAGACAAACTCGCTTATTTACGCCAACTTGATATGCAAAGCACGCAGCAACGCCATAAAAAATAGGCTTTCTTGCAACTAAGTCGCCCGAAGGCATTTCAATTTAAGGCGTAGCTGGTTAATATTCGTGGCTATTATTTTAACCATGTCTGCCAGTTTTGGCTTCAGCCGACAGAAGTAACTACTATTATGTTAGATCCAAAATTTTTACGTACCGAATTAAATGAAACTGCGGCCCGCTTAGCCAGTCGTGGTTTTAAGCTGGATATTGATAAATTTAGTGCATTGGAAGAACAACGCCGGGTGTTGCAGGTGCAAACTCAGGAACTGCAGAATCAGCGTAACAGCAAATCTAAAGGTATTGGCCAGGCTAAAGCGCGCGGCGAAGATATCAGTCCGTTGTTAAAAGAAGTTGATGGTTTAGGGGCAGAGCTTGATGCGGCCAAAGCTAAACTAGATGCAGTTTTAGCTGAAGTCGAACAATTGGCATTAACGATCCCAAATTTACCGGATGCCTCGGTACCGATTGGCAAAGATGAAACTGAAAATCAGCTGGTTCGGCAACACGGTGAGCCGCGGAAATTTGATTTTACGGTAAAGGATCACGTTGAACTTGGGGAGGCGTTTGTTGAAGGCCTGGATTTTGCCGCCGGGGTAAAATTATCCGGTACCCGTTTTATTGTCATGAAAGGGCAAATGGCACGCCTGCATCGGGCGCTGGCGCAGTTTATGCTGGATTTACACAGTAATGAACATGGCTACACCGAGCTTTATGTGCCGTATCTGGTTAACCATACCAGCTTATTTGGTACCGGTCAGCTGCCGAAATTCGGTGCCGACTTGTTTCATACCCAGCCCGCTACCGAGGAAGGTCAGGGCCTGGCCTTGATCCCAACGGCAGAAGTACCAGTAACTAATCTGGTGCGTGACAGCATTGTTGATGCTGCGGAATTACCGTTAAAGTTTACCGCTCATACGCCATGTTTTCGCAGCGAAGCCGGTTCTTATGGCAGAGATACCCGCGGTTTGATCCGTCAGCACCAGTTTGACAAAGTGGAATTGGTACAGCTGGTGCAACCGGAGCAGTCAATGCAGGCGCTGGAGCAACTCACCAGCCATGCAGAGAAGGTGTTGCAACTGTTAGGGTTACCTTACCGGGTGATGCTGTTATGTACCGGAGATATGGGGTTTGGTGCCAGTAAAACCTATGATCTGGAAGTATGGTTGCCAGCACAGAACACTTATCGTGAAATTTCATCCTGCAGCAATATGGCCGATTTTCAGACCCGTCGGATGCAGGCACGATTTCGCAGTACCGACATGAAAAAGCCAGAATTGTTGCATAGTTTAAATGGATCAGCACTGGCGGTGGGGCGTACCTTAGTTGCTATTCTGGAAAACTACCAGCAAGCAGATGGTACGATTGAGATCCCAGCGGTATTGCAACCTTATATGGCAGGCCAGACGCATCTTAAGTAATTTATAGTGTGTCAGTTAGCCTAGACTATCTGCTCGTTACCGTTAAAGGCAGCGAGCAGGTTTAGGCAGTCCCGCCAGGCGTGTCGCCTGCTTGGCAGGCCCTTGTGGAAATAACATAAATAAATATTTGCTGTTTCCTTTTTCAGGCCCAAATTGGTTTGCCATCGCTTTAACCAGCACTCTGATAGCAGGGGAAGTACCAAACTCCTGATAGAAATCCCGCACAAACTGAATCACTTCCCAATGCGCGGCGGTTAAGCTTATTTGCTCCTCTTCAGCAAAGTACACTGCAACACCCTTGTGCCAATCGTTTAGATCAGCCAGATACCCATGTTTATCCAATACAAGCTGCTTGTCATCAACCGTAATATAGCTTATCGCCATAACACTACCTGCGCTGCGCTAGCGGCCAGTTCTACCCACCGGGCATCGTCAATGATGCTAATGCCCGGCGCTGGGGTGATGCTGCGTACTTCCAGATCGGATTTAAGCGCCGATATGTTCTGGCAGGGCCAGCGAATATCGGTTCGCCTTGCCAGATATACGGCGTCCTGACGCAACAACAGGGTATCGTCGTTATCGCACAGTGGTGCCAGCTCTGCGAGAGTAGCATCTGGGTTTATCAGTGAGATCAATTTCATATTAAATACACACTATCTGTTGCTGCTTAGCCAGCAGTTGCTGCATCGCTATGGTATCAAGTTGCTTCGCGGCAAAGGATAAATCCTCAAGTGTAATCTGGCGTTGTTGCATGGAGTGTTGACATACATACAGCTGCTCTATCTCGTATAAGCCGAATAACTTAAAGCCTTGCTGATAGCGTTTTAAGCTAAAGTCGCTGTTCAGGTTTAGCGGCAGCAGCTGATAAATGCCATCACTAATAAAAATGACGGTCAGCTGATGTTCGACGGCGGCAAGTGCCAGAGTTAAATCAAGCGCTTCACGTCCACCACTGCTGTTATAGGGGCTCTGTCGCTGAATAATCGCAATATGTTGCATTAAAATTGTACCAGTTTGCTGTTTGTTAAACGCATCGCGAATTCGGCCAGGCCGGCGCCGATAAAGTTGCTACCCGGATCAAGCATGCCACGTTTTTCAGCAGCGGTAACACAATACAATAAGGGGATGTGGTTCTGCTGGCAAAGTATTGCCAACTGCTGGCCCAAATTTGGTTCATCTGCTGGCAAGTCTATGTCAGCTGCAGCCGCAAATACGGCATCCTGATATAAAAAAATTTGTTCAATCTGATAACCTGATATCAGAGCCGCATTGCAAAACTGCAACGCACTGGCAAAGTTCTGGCTGGCCAGAGGGCTGGTGGTGATTAACAGGCTAAACGTGGTCACATCGGCCTCATAAAAAAATACCCCGTACAAGACGGGGTATTCTAGCGGAACTTCAGGTTAGGGCAAAGGGTTACTCGTCGCCCATAATACCTAACAAACTTAACAAGTGGACGAAAATATTAAATATGTTCAGGTACAGACCGACAGTCGCCCGAATATAGTTTGTTTCACCACCGTGAATAATCCGGCTGGTATCAAATAAGATAAAACCAGACATAATTAAAATCACAGCAGCGCTAATCGCCAGACTTAAAGCCGGTATAGCCAGGAAAATGTTGGCAATAATAGCAACCATTGCCACAATTAAACCTACCATCAAAAAGCCGCCCATAAAGGAAAAGTCTTTACGGGTAGTTAATACATAGGCAGATAGCGAAAAGAAAATGACAGCAGTGCCACCCAGAGCCTGCATAATCAGACTTGGACCATTTGCCAGACCGGCATAGGCATTGAGTAGCGGACCAAGCGATGCGCCCATGGCGCCGGCAAAACCAAACACCCAGAAGATACCACTGGCAGAATCTGCTTTCTTATTTACGACAAATAACATAATGAAGCCGGCAATAAAGCAGACTATGGATGCCATAGGGGATAGGTTCATTGCCATGGCAATAACTGCTGTTAACGCACTAAATGCCAGAGTAAGCCCCAGCAAAAAATAAGTATTGCGAAGCACTTTATTAATTTCAATACCGCTGCTGACGGTGTTGATAGTACTGGTTTCTCTATACGACATATGCAGTCTCCTGTTAGCTGAATATTATGTCTTTCTGATAGTTATCATACTGACTTAGTTCCCGTAGCTCCAGTGGTTATCGTATAAAAAAAAGCATTAACTAAAATTTTTTAACTTTTGACTTTCTTTTCCCAGTTAAACTGATTAGTATACGCAGCGCTGGAGGGATGGCAGAGCGGTTTAATGCACCGGTCTTGAAAACCGGCGTGGGTTAATAGCCCACCGAGAGTTCGAATCTCTCTCCCTCCGCCACCTTTTAATACGTAAACCACCGCAAGGTGGTTTTTGTTTTTATAAGCTATAAAACGCTGATGTCTGTCAGGTAAAGCTTAATAAATGGCAGATTGCTGGCGGATTTATAACCAAACAGGTGAAAGCGTTAAAAAAGCGCTTTACAAAGGCGGGGGGAGTTCTTAATATTCGCCCCGTACCGCGGAGGGATGGCAGAGCGGTTTAATGCACCGGTCTTGAAAACCGGCGTGGGTTAATAGCCCACCGAGAGTTCGAATCTCTCTCCCTCCGCCACTTTTACTCCAGCCGTTTTCAAGCAAAGCTAACCCATCTGTAAACTTCAAAACTATCAGCATTTGGTTAAATAGTTATGGAATCTTGTTTCCTATTCTTTACCTTTCTGGCACACTATTTACGCTAATAAGTGTTGCCGACAATATTGGTGTCTAACAGTTAGCGCAAACGCTCAGGCTCTACTATGCTAGCTGCATAATAATTCTAATAACTAGTGAGACGGAGAAGCCAGCTTGATTAACGTGTTGTTAGTTGATGATCATGGACTTGTACGAACCGGGATTAGTCGCATACTAATGGACGAGCGTGGTATCAAGGTGATTGGCGAAGCAGGTTCCGGTGAAGAAGCGCTGCAATTTTGCCGGCAGCATGAACCCGATGTCGTGCTGATGGACATGAATATGCCTGGTATGGGCGGGATGACAGCGACAAAGCGTATTTTGCATTTCTGCCCGGATATTAAAGTACTGGCGTTGTCGGTATCTTGTGAAGAGCCAGTACCCACTAAAGTCATGCAACTTGGTGCTGCAGGCTTTATCTCAAAGAATTCTGCTCCGAAAGACATGGTTTCTGCTATCCGTAAAGTGTACAGCGGTGTGCGGCATATATCTGATGAAGTGGCGCAGAAAATGGCATTAGCGAAGGTAAATAACCATAGCGAAAACCCGTTTGAAGGACTGTCTGACAGAGAGTTGCAAATCATGCTGATGATTACCCGTGGTCAAAAGGTCAATGATATCGCGGAGCAGTTAAGTGTCAGCGCTAAAACGGTCAATTCCTATCGTTACCGAATGTTTGAAAAGCTCGCCATCAGTGGGGATGTGGAGTTAACGCATTTGGCTTTGCGACACGGCATGATAGATATTGCCAAGGTGTCTTCCTGATTTGATGTTTGACTCTAAGACATTTTTAGCTTCAGTTCCTTCTCAGCCTGGTGTTTACCGAATGTTTAACCAGGCAGAGCAGGTAATTTATGTCGGTAAAGCAAAAGATCTGAAAAAACGCCTGAGTAGCTATTTTCGCCTGCAGGTAGACAGTATTAAGACCAGAGCACTGGTCGCCCAGATTGCCAGTATTGAAATTACCGCCACTCACAGTGAAACCGAAGCTCTGATCCTGGAAAACAACCTGATTAAGCAGTTCATGCCGAAGTACAATGTGTTACTGCGGGATGATAAGTCGTATCCCTATATTTTGATTTCCAATCATAAACACCCAAGGATTAGTTCACATCGCGGTCCCAGAAAGCATAGTGGTCAGTATTTTGGGCCCTATCCAAATGCCGGAGCAGTTTGGCAGAGTTTAAAAACGTTACAAAAAATTTTTCCTATTCGTCAATGCGAGGACGGTTTTTACCGCGCGCGTACCAGGCCCTGTCTGCAGTACCAGCTGAAGCTTTGTTCAGCGCCCTGTGTTGGCAAAATTTCAGACGAAGATTATGCTGAGCAAGTACAACTGGCCAGTTTATTTCTCAGCGGCAAAAACCAGCAGGTTGTTGAGCAGCTGGTTCAGAAAATGAATGTGGCCAGCGAGCAACTTGCTTTTGAAGCGGCTGCCAGTTTTCGTGATCAGATTACTGCTTTGCGGCAGGTACAGGAACAACAGTATGTCAGTGGCGAGCACGCAGAACTTGATATTATCGGTTTTGCCAAGTTTGGCCAGGTGGCAGTTGTCCACGTTCTGTTTGTACGCCAGCAGAAAATTCTGGGTTCAAAATCTTATTATCCGAAAGTACCCGCTAATACCGAGCCGGTTGAAGTACTGAGTGCTTTTTTGCTGCAGTTTTATCTTAGTGGTAGCAGTGGCCAGCAAATACCTCCGGAAATTGTGTTGCCGATCCGGCTTGATGATGCAGAGTCATTGGCCCTGGCAGTATCTGAGGCTGCCGGACGCAAAGTAAGGATTACTGCAGCTAAGCGGGGAGAGAAGTCTCAGTATCTTAGTTTGGCACAAAAAAATGCTGAAATTGCTTGTGACAGCCGGCAATCTGCCGGTCAGAAAATGCAGTTACGATATGCTGCACTGCAATTGTTGCTGGCACTTGAGAGCGATATTCAACGGATGGAATGTTTTGATATTAGCCACACCATGGGCCAGGCAACCATTGCATCCTGTGTGGTGTTTGATGGTGAGGGCCCCTTTAAGCAAGAATATCGCCGCTACAATGTAACCGGTATTACCGGTGGTGATGATTACGCTGCCATGCAGTTTGCACTGGACAAACGGTACAGCCGTTTAACTGATGAAACTAAAATTCCTGATATTATTTTTATCGATGGTGGACAAGGGCAGTTAAATATCGCGCTGGCTCAATTTTCGAATTGGCCATTTAAAAAGTTGCCTTTGTTGATTGGTATCGCCAAGGGAGTCAGTCGTAAACCGGGCCTGGAAACGTTGATACTGTGGGATAGTGGTAAGCAGTTGCATTTGGCTTCAGACAGCCCGGCGTTACATTTAATCCAACAAATTCGGGATGAAGCTCATCGCTTTGCCATCACCGGGCATCGTAGTAAACGGGGCAAAAGTATCACGAAGAGTCCGCTGGAAAACATAACGGGTGTTGGTGAGAAGCGCCGGCAGGCGTTATTGCAATATCTGGGGGGCTTGCAAGGCGTAATGAAAGCGTCGGTAACAGAATTAAGTTCGGTGCCGGGTATTTCTCGTGCGCAAGCAGAAAAGATTTACCAGGCTTGTCATAACAAGTAGCATAGCGTCATTGTTTTTGTGAGAACGGTTATATGTGGAATATTCCTAATTTATTAACGTTGTTCAGGCTTCTGCTGATCCCGGTGTTTATCTTCTGTTTTTATTCTGGCTGGGAGCATTACCGTTTCTGGGCGGCACTGGTGTTTTGTCTGGCGGCCATTACAGATGCCCTGGATGGTTATCTGGCCAGAAAGCTAGAACAATCGACGCCATTTGGTGCGTTTTTAGATCCTGTTGCGGATAAGGTGATGGTCGCCGTCGCGTTGGTAGTACTGGCAATTCATGAACAGTCTCTGTGGTTTAGTATTCCGGCTATTATTATTATTAGTCGGGAAATTGCCATATCGGCGCTGCGCGAATGGATGGCAGAAATTGGTAAGAGAGCCAATGTGGCGGTTTCAAATCTGGGTAAGTATAAAACGATTGCCCAGATGCTGGCACTTATTGGTTTGATTTGGCAGCCACAATTTATGTTGCTGGCTTGGTTTACGCCGGTTGGCTATGCCATGTTATATCTGGCAACGGTTTTAACGTTGTGGTCGATGTATCAATATTTAACCGCAGCCTGGCATGATTTATCCCAGCAATAAGTTAATTGCGGTTAATTAGCTCAAGTCAGTTAAAAAATAAGCAGTCAGTTGTAAAACTACTAATTTGTTATTGACTGGGTTAATTAAAACAGTAGAATGCGTCACGTGTTAAGGCACATGGCCATAAGCATTGCGAGTATAGCTCAGCTGGTAGAGCGCGACCTTGCCAAGGTCGAGGTCACGAGTTCGAACCTCGTTACTCGCTCCAACTCTTAATAAGATTTTTATTATAAGATTCTTATTGTAAGATGAATGTTTCGTGTTATTTGGCGGGTTGGCAGAATGGCCATGCAGCGGATTGCAAATCCGTCCATCTCGGTTCGACTCCGGGACCCGCCTCCATAATACTGATACGATGTAAAGGTTACAAAAAGTTGTCTGCCCGGGTGGTGAAATCGGTAGACACAAGGGATTTAAAATCCCTCGCTCGAAAGGGCGTGCCGGTTCAAGTCCGGCCCCGGGCACCATTTGCTGCTGGTAGTAAACCACAGTAAAACCAGATTCTCGCGAGTATAGCTCAGCTGGTAGAGCGCGACCTTGCCAAGGTCGAGGTCACGAGTTCGAACCTCGTTACTCGCTCCAAGTTTAAAAAAGCAGCCTTATGGCTGCTTTTTTGCTTTATGGTTTCGCCCGATTTACAGTGCTCTATCAAATTGATAATTAGCAAAGGTTTTGCAATATTTTCATACTTTTTGGCTGCGGCCTCTATCTGAAAAAATATTAACTATTAATTGTTATACAAAACATAACCTTGTAAGTGTTGTTGTTGACTTAATTTTTGGCGTTGGCTTTGCATGTCTAAGTGTTTAAGGCAATTAAGAGAAAACGAAATGGCAGACAATACCACAACAACAATTAATCCGTTTACTGAGCAGCCTATTAAGTCGTATACGCTATTAAGTAAAGAAGCAGCTAAGCAAGCCATTGATAAAGCTGATAAGTGCTTTGCCAACTGGAAACTGACACCCTTAGCAAAACGTGCTGAACTGGCCGAAAAACTGGCACAAGTAATTGAGGATCGGCAAGAGCATCTTACTAAGCTGATGACAGATGAGATGGGCAAAGTGCGCGAGCAGGGGGTTGAAGAAGTTAAATTGTGTGCTGAGATATGTCGTTATACTGCCAAGCAGGCAAAGTCTGAGCTTGCAGACGAAGAGCGCGAATTTGCACAAGGCAGAGCCATTGTAACTTATCAACCGCTGGGAGTTATATTAGGGATCCAGCCCTGGAACTTCCCGCTGTATCAGGTTATTCGCTACAGTATCACGAATGTGGTCGCTGGCAATACTACCGTATTAAAACATGCGGCCAATGTATTTGGCATGGCCGAGGAAATAGAGGCCATGTACCTTGCAGCAGGTTTTCCACCACATTGTTACCAATCATTACTGGTTGATGGAAGCACAGCGTCAGAACTTATCAGTCACCCAAAGGTAAAAGGGGTCACCTTTACTGGCAGTGATGAAGTAGGAAAATCGGTGGCTGAGACTGCGGCTAAATTAGCAAAAAAAACGGTGTTAGAGCTAGGCAGTAATGATGCTTATCTGGTACTGGATGATGCTGATATTCAATTGGCCGTTGAAACTTGTGTAAAGGGCCGGATAGTTAACAATGGAGAGACTTGCGTAGCGGCAAAACGTTTTATTATTACAGAGAAAAATTATAATGCGTTCAAAGACGCGTTTTCAGACGCGATGACTAAGCTGAAAATGGGTGATCCGAATGATGATGATACCGATTTAGGGCCGATGGCACGCAGTGACTTACGAGATAAAATTCATAAACAAGTCACCGAGTCGGTTAAGGCTGGTGCGACCATTGTTTGCGGTTGTAAGATCCCTGATCGAACCGGCTATTTCTACCCGCCTTCAATTCTGGAAAATGTGAGCCCGGGAATGCCAGCTTATGATGATGAGTTATTTGGTCCGGTCGCCGTATTAATTAAAGTAAAAGACGATTCGCAAGCCATAACAGTGGCGAACGATTCACGCTATGGACTTGGAGGAGGTATCTTTTCAAAAGATGTTGAGCATGCCATTGAGCTGGCTAAGCTGCACTTTAATACGGGTATGATTAATATTAATGGCTACTCTTTAGCAGTACCTAACTTACCCTTTGGTGGGGTTAAAGACAGTGGCTATGGCAGAGAGCATGGCGGTTTTGGTGTGCGAGAGTTTGTAAATGTTAAATCGATAATGGTAACGATACCTGGCTGATATGCTGCTGGAACCTGACATTCTGCCCAAAGCAGAATGTCAGGTGGTGAAGTTGCTAATATCGGCGAAAAACACTAAAAGCTAAAGAGTTTTGGACTGATAAACCATACGGCAGTGGTTATCACCGCTATCGCCAGCAGGTTTAACACTAGACCTGCTTTTACCATATCGGCAATTTTTAATTTACCTGAGCCAAATACAATAGCGTTTGGCGGTGTGGCTACGGGCATCATAAAAGCACAGCTGGCAGCAATGGCGGCGGGGATCACCAGCATAGAGGCACTGGTATTAAGCGAGATTGCCACGGGGCCCAGCAGCGGCAGAAAAGCGGCTGCTGTTGCCGTATTGCTGGTGACTTCAGTCAGGAAAATAATAATGGTTGTCACCAAAATAATCAGCAGAAGAAGATTTATTGCCCCAAGACCACCGACCTGACTGGCAATAAAAGCTGCCAGGCCCGATTGCTGTATTTGTGAGGCCAGGGTTAAGCCACCTCCGAACAATATCAGAATACCCCAGGGAAGTTTGTTGCAATCTTCCCAAGTCAATACTCTCTGGCCGGTCTTAAAACTTACCGGTATGATAAATAGCAAACTGGCACAAAGAATTGCGGTTAACGTATCGTTTAATGGTAAGCCGGTAATGCTGATAAACCACTTTTTAAAGATCCAGAGGCTGGCTGCCAATAAAAAGACTGCCAGCACAATTTTCTCTGCGCGTTGCATTTTGCCAAGTGCCACCAGTTTCTCAAGGTAGATATGACGGCTTATTTGCACTTCGTCGCGGCCAAAACGAAAGTGAATTTGAGTAAGCCAGTACCAGGCAGCAAGCAGCAATACCACAGCAACAGGTACACCCAGTATCATCCACTGGGCAAAGCCAACCTCCAGTTGATACTGATTACGCAAATAACCGGCCAACAGGGCGTTGGGGGGTGTACCAATTAACGTCGCGACACCGCCAATGCTGGCAGCATAGGCCACAGATAACAGCATAGCTTTAGCAAATTTATCGCTGATATTGGTTTGCATGCCAATAATAGACAGGGCAATGGGTAGCATCATAACTGCAGTAGCAGTATTTGACATCCACATTGACAGAAAGGCAGTGACCAGCATCATGCCAGCAATTTGCTGGCTGGGTTTACTGCCTACCATCAACATGGTTAACAGGGCAATCCGTTTATGTAAGTTCCAGCGTTCCATGGCAATAGATAACATAAAGCCACCCAGGAATAGAAAAATCAGCGGGTCAGCGTAGGGGGCTGTCACGTTAGCAACTGAGTCGAGGTTAAGTAGTGGCACGACAATAATGGGTAATAATGAAGTTGCCGGAATTGGCACGCTCTCGCTAATCCACCATATGGCCATCCATGCAGTCAGCCCAGTAAGCAGCCAGGCTGACTCAGACATCCCGTTAAACGCTGGCTCAGTGCACAACACCAGCAAAAAAACCAGCGGGCCAGTGAGCAAGGGGAGCAGATAACCAAGTTCAAGCCTGTTGCTGGCCACCGTTATTCCTCATCGTCGTGTTCATTGGCATTACAGTCATTGGCCGTTTTACTGGAATGTTGCAGCAATTGGTCCATTTGCGATAATTCGAACTTATCTAATAAACGCCACTGGCCGGGGCGCAATTCAGCAAGGCGTATATGCATAATCCGGGTTCGTTTTAATTTTATAACTTCATATCCTAAATACTCAGCCATTCTGCGTATTTGCCGGTTCAGCCCTTGGGTGAGAATAATTTTAAAGGTGTTTTTTGATACCTGAGTAACGGTGCAGGGTTGGGTGGTGGTGCCAAGAATAGGTACGCCGCTGGCCATCTTGCTAATGAAATTAGCAGTAATGGGTTTATTCACCGTGACCGAATATTCTTTCTCATGGGCATTACCGGCGCGCAATACCTTGTTAACGATGTCCCCATCGTTGGTTAAAAAGATCAGGCCTTCGGAAGGTTTATCCAGCCTGCCAATCGGAAATATCCGTTGCGGATAGCCTATGGCATCAATAATGTTGCCTTTGATATGACGCTCGGTGGTGCAGGTAATGCCCACCGGCTTATGATAGGCCAGATAGATACGATCAGGTTTTTGCTGCAGTGCTTTTCCGGCAATTTTTACATCATCACCGTCAACTACCTTTAACCCGACCGGCGCAACTTCGCCGTTTACGGTTACAACACCCTGCTCGATATATTTATCGGCCTGACGACGCGAACAGAAACCGGTGTCACTAATGTATTTGTTTAAACGATATTGGGTGGGGTCTGTCATGGCATTCTTGAGTTAAAATAAAACAGCCCCTAGTTTAGGGGCTGTAACGTCTTGCAGCAAGCCTTAGCCTACATATTGGGGTAGTTAGGACCGCCACCGCCTTCCGGGGTAACCCAGGTAATATTCTGGCTTGGATCTTTAATGTCACACGTTTTACAGTGGATACAGTTCTGGGCGTTAATCTGAAAACGCGGCTGCTGCCCCTCTTCACTGATAACTTCATAAACGCCAGCCGGACAGTAGCGCTGCGCGGGTTCATCATATTTTGGCAAGTTTACTTCAATAGGTATATCGGCGTTTGCCAGGGTAAGATGGCAAGGCTGTTCTTCTTCATGGTTGGTGTTAGACAGATAAACTGAGGTTAGCCGGTCAAAACTCAGGGTATTATCTGGTTTTGGATAAGCAATTTTTGTTGCTTCACTCGCCAGTGTTAACTGGGCATAATCAAAATTATTATCTTTAAGGGTAAAGGGCAGTTTGCCGCCAAACCAGTTTTGTTCAATAGTATTAAAAACACCGCCCCAGAAGGTACCAAACTTATGCATAGCCGGGCCAAAATTACGTGAGCTGTGCAATTCTTCATAAAGCCAACTTTGCTTTACGTTCTGGCCATACTCAGTTAAATCTCTGCCGCCGCCGCCATCGTCAGTCTGCAGTGCAGCAAATACGGTCTCAGCAGCCAGCATGCCAGACTTCATCGCCGTGTGGTTACCCTTGATTTTGGCGAAGTTTAAGGTGCCGGCGTCGCAACCTAGCAGTAAGCCACCACTAAAGCTCATTTTCGGTAAGCTGTTCAGCCCGCCTTTAGCAATAGCCCGCGCGCCGTAACTTACCCGTTTACCACCTTCCAGATACTGCTTGATAACCGGATGGTGTTTGTAACGTTGAAATTCCGCAAAAGGATCCAGATGAGGATTGCTGTAATTGAGGTCAATAATTAAGCCGACGACGATTTGCTGACTTTCACTGTGATACAAATAACCACCACCCGATGCTTCGTTAGCGAGTGGCCAGCCCGCCGAGTGCACGACCAGCCCCTGATGATGATTATTGGCGGGAACATCCCAGATTTCTTTAAAGCCAATAGCGTAATGTTGTGGTGATACGTCTTTATCAAGCTGATAGTGTTGGATTAGTTGCTTACCTAAGTGGCCTCGACAACCTTCAGCAAATAGCGTGTATTTTGCCCGAAGCTCCATACCTGGTGTAAAACTGTCTTTAGGTTTGCCCTCACGGTCCAGGCCCATATCACCTATGAGAATGCCTTTGACGACATCCTGTTCTATCAGCAACTCGCTGGCGGCGAAGCCAGGAAAAATTTCTACGCCAAGTGTTTCTGCCTGCTCTGCCAGCCAGCGGCACAGGTTAGCAACAGACACAATATAGTTACCACTATTGTGCATTGTTTTCGGTACAGCAAAGCCCGGTAATTTGCGACTGGATTGCTCGTCACTAAACAGGTAAATATCGTCATGGGTAACGGGCGTGGTCAGTGGCGCTCCCATCTCTTGCCAGTCCGGTAGCAATTCATTTAGGGCCCTGGGTTCAAACACGGCACCAGAGAGGATATGAGCACCTACTTCAGAGCCTTTTTCCACCACGCATACCGTGATGTCTTTGTCGGCGTTTTTTGCCTGTTGCATCAACCGGATCGCGGCCAACAAGCCCGCTGGCCCTGCGCCAACGATTACAACATCGTATTCCATTGCTTCTCTTTCCACGATGGTTACCCCTTGGATGCTTATATTTACAGTATTCACTGCGTTTATTGTGTTGATAAGGGTATTGCAGGTTGACGTTAACGTCAACAGTAAGTAGATTGTGCAGCAATATACATTGTTATGTTTACCTTAACGTAAACCTGCTGCGTAGCACGCGATTTAAGAGGATTATATGAAAATATTAGTTCCGGTGAAACGGGTTATCGATTACAACGTAAAAGTTCGTGTTAAAGCAGACCAAACCGGCGTTGACCTGGCCAACGTGAAAATGGCACTTAATCCATTTTGTGAAATTGCAGTAGAAGAAGCAGTAAGGTTGAAAGAGGCCGGTGTGGCGACTGAAGTCGTGGTTGTGTCTATCGGTGCAAAGGCGGTGCAGGAACAACTGCGCACCTCACTGGCACTGGGCGCCGACCGTGCCATCCACCTGGAAACCGAGCTGAATCTGGATTCATTACAGGTTGCCAAACTACTGGCAAAGCTGGTTGAAGAAGAGCAGCCACAATTGGTTATTCTGGGCAAACAGGCAATAGATTCTGACAACAACCAAACCGCCCAGATGCTGGCAGCGTTAACCGGAATGGGCCAGGGCACCTTCGCTTCAAAAGTTGCGGTAAACGGTGACAAAGTGCAGGTAACCCGGGAAATTGACGGTGGTTTGCAAACGGTAGAGTTGACCTTGCCAGCCGTGGTATCGACCGATTTGCGTCTGAACGAGCCACGCTATGCGTCACTACCTAATATTATGAAAGCCAAGAAAAAGCCGTTAGATGTTAAAGCGGCTGACAGTCTTGGCGTAAACCTGAGTTCAAACGTCAGCACGTTGAAAGTCACCGCGCCGCCTACCCGGCAAGGTGGGGTAATTGTTGAGTCGGTTGCAGAACTGGTTGAAAAATTAAAGCACGAAGCGAAGGTGATCTGATGACGATTTTAGTAATTGCAGAGCATAGCAATGATGCCCTTAAAGCCGACACACATAAAGTTGTGCAGGCCGCTACGGCTATTGGCGGAGATATTCACCTGTTAGTGGCGGGTGAGAACTGTGATAGCGCCGCCAAAGCAGCAGCAGGTATCGCAGGGGTTAGCAAAGTGCTGGTTGCTCAAGACAGCGCATATGGCCATCAACTGGCCGAAAACGTGGCGGCGTTAGTGGCAGAAATTGGCAAAGATTATAGCCACATCCTGGCGGCAGCAACCACCACCGGGAAAAATATGCTGCCACGGGTTGCCGCGCTATTAGATGTCGCACAACTTTCCGACGTTATTGCGATAGAGAGTGCGGATACCTTCGTGCGGCCGGTATATGCAGGTAATGCAATAGCGACAGTACAATCTGCAGATAGCATCAAGGTGTTGACGGTGCGCGGCTCTGCGTTCGCTGCAGCTGCAGAGGGTAACAATGCACCAATTGAGTCGTTAGATCTGGTGAAAGATTTACAGGTATCTAAGTTTATTGGTGAGGAGCTGACTAAATCAGCCCGGCCAGAGTTGACCGCTGCCAAGGTTATTATTTCAGGTGGTCGCGGTATGCAAAATGGTGAGAACTTCGCCATGCTCAATGGCATAGCCGATAAACTGAATGCGGCAATTGGTGCCTCACGAGCTGCAGTGGATGCAGGCTTTGTGCCCAACGATATGCAGGTTGGTCAGACAGGTAAAATTGTTGCACCTGATCTGTATATCGCGGTAGGTATATCGGGTGCTATCCAGCATTTGGCAGGTATGAAAGACTCTAAAGTGATCGTAGCGATTAATAAAGACGCTGAAGCGCCAATTTTCCAGGTTGCTGACTATGGTTTAGTCGCTGATTTATTTACCGTGTTGCCAGAGCTCGAACAGCAGCTCTGATCAACATAAAATGCCGTATCAAAGCCAGCATTTGCTGGCTTTTTGCGTTTTAGTGCTTGTTGCCAATGTTATTTCCGACTTAAGATAATCTACCATTTGCCAAGGATGCCAAAAGAATGTCTGTTTTAATTCGCCATGCTGAACCGATTGATATTGAATCAATTAAAACAATATATGATCAGCCAGCAGTTTATTCTAATAACTTACAGCTGCCTTATCAGCCCGTTGCCAGTTGGCAGAAGTTATATAACGCCGGTGCCGGGTTTTATAATTTAGTTGCAGAGGTTGAAGGACAAGTGGTAGGGCAACTAGGTTTACAGGTTTGTCAGAACCCCAGACGACGTCACGTTGCTGAGTTAGGAATGGGGGTATTACAGGAATATCAGGGTCAGGGCGTGGGATCGGCTCTGCTTCGTGCAGCGCTTGAGATGGCCGATAACTGGCTGAATATCAGACGGATGGAGCTAACTGTTTATAGCAGCAATGACGTTGCTATTGCTCTGTACGAGCGTTTTGGTTTTGAAGTTGAGGCGGAGTTGGCAGATTTTGCGTTTCAATATGGTAAATATGTCACGGCGTTATGCATGGCCCGCATTAATACCGGTAATAGCTGAATAATCAGATTATAAAACAACAAAGGCACTTTCAAGTGCCTTTTTTTCAATGCAGGTAGCTGTTGTGTTTTTAATTAATGAGAATTCGCATTTTTCTGGCACTGTGCGGTGTCTGTGCACTCACCATACAAATACAAACTATGGTGGGTAAGTTTAATACCGTTTTTCTCTGCTATTTCCAGCTGCTTGGCTTCGATAATTTCATCTTCAAACTCGATAACTTTACCACACTTTAAACACACCAGATGATCATGATGGCTGTTGCCCGTCAGCTCAAAAACCGATTTACCACCCTCAAAATGATGACGGGTTAAAATTCCAGCATCATCAAATTGATTCAATACCCGATATACCGTGGCCAGCCCAATATCTTCACCAAGCTCCAGCAGGATCTTATAGACGTCTTCAGCACTGATGTGTTGATGATTCGGGTCTTGTAAAATCTCAAGAATTTTCACCCGCGGCAAGGTAACTTTAAGGCCGGCTCTGCGTAGCTCAGTATTATGATCTGACATATAAACTCTGTCTTGCTGGTGGATTTGCATCGATTATAAAGACATTGGCGCCATATTGAAATGGCCGATTACTGCTGATTTATCGTCAATTCTGTTGTGCTTTCCTTTAAGCATTGTAAAATGGCCTGCAAACAGGTCATACCAGGTAAAGTGATGCGTTGGGCGTTTAAACCACAGATCATGCGAAAATTATTGAATTTCTGGCCGCCATTTTTTTTCAGTGGCATCAGAGTTGCCATATTGGCTGATGATTACCGCTATGCCAGAGTAGAGCTGAAAAACCGCCCCTGGACCCGAAACATTAATAGTAGCCAGTTTGGTGGTTCAATGTTTGCCATGACAGATCCAGTATTTCCATTACTGTTGATGGGCGCGTTGGGTAAAGAATATATCGTCTGGGATAAGCAAGCTGATATTGATTACCTTAAACCCGGAATAGGTAGATTGGTGGCGGAGTTTATCCTGACCGATGACACTGTTGCCGACATTATTAAGCACACGGCTGCCGGCGAGAAATATTTTCCGCAGTTTTTGGTACATATTAAAGATCAGGACAACAACATAGTCTGCGAAGTAAATCGAACCGTTTACATTCGAAAGAAACCCAAATACCGCTGAACACGCTGGCACAATATAAGTTTAGTGGTGAGTAGCGTGCCAATTTTCCGGATTATCCTGATAAATTGGCCTCAGAAAAAAAGAGGCATAATGCCTCTTTTATCTGTTTTGCAGCCGGGTTAAAGGTTAGCAAATTCCTGCAGGCTCATTTCTTCGTAAACCTGTTTGCACCACTGCTTTACCCGTTGTTCAGTCAACTCTGGCTGGCGGTCTTCATCAACACCCAGGCCAACAAAGTGGCTGGCATCGGCTAACGCTTTTGATGCCACAAAGTTGTAGCCTGCAGTTGGCCAGTTGCCAACGATAATCGCGCCCTTAGGTTCAATGATGTCGCGTAACGTGCCCATCGCGTCCAGGAAATATTCAGCGTAATCTTCCTGATCGCCACAGCCGAAAATTGCCACCAGTTTATTATTAAAGTCGATACCGTCCAGCTCAGGGAAAAAATCATCCCAGTCACACTGTGCTTCACCGTAATACCAGGTTGGAATACCCAGTAACAGTAAGTCGAAGCCGGCAATGTCTTCTTTGCTGCTTTTGGCGATATCACGGATCTCAATCAGATTTTTGCCCAGCTCTTTTTGGATCATCTTGGCGATATGCTCAGTGTTGCCGGTATCGCTACCGAAAAAAATTCCTACAGTTGCCATGGTTAATTGCCTTCTTACCTGGATAAAGCTTGCTCTAAAAGTTGTTCAATTAAGTTACTGCGTGTGGTGTTTGCCTGTTCGGCAGCCAGACTCAGCGCATCATACAGCTGAGCTGACACCTTACATTCAATACGCTTTAAGCCGTTATTACGATCGCGCTTAATTTGATTGCGTTTATTCAGCTTTAGCTGTTCTTGCCTGGGCAACGGGTTGGTTTTAGGCCGTCCCGGCCGCTTGTCAGCCGCAAACAAATCAATAGTGGTGCGATCAGTGGCGATTTTAGCCATCAATCTCAACCTTGTTATTCCAGAAAATACTGGACCACCGTTTTAATCACAAACACCAGTGGTGATAGAAACAACACCAGCCAGACAAAAAAACGACCAAACCGTGGCGCCTGACTCTTTTTCAGTACATCGTTAATTGCCAGCACTATAAAAATATAGAGTACCGACAACCCCAGCCATAATCCCATGGTTTCAAATTGTGCAATGGTCATCTGCTCTGGCCATACCTGAAAAATTGGCCGCACTATAGCACAAAAGTTGCTAAATTTTAGTGTGCTGGCTCAATAAAAAGTCTCTAACCAGCTTGGCAAAGGCAACCGGTTTTTCTGCGTCTAGCCAATGGCCTGTACCATTAATTATTTTTGCTTGCGCATCGGGGAATAATTGCATTATTTGAGGCCGGTGCTCCGGCAATATATAGTCAGACTGTGCGCCTTTAATAAAAAGTACCGGGCCGGTGTATGCATCGCTATAGTCAGGGAAAGTGAGCAAGTGGTCGTAACATTGCGCTAATGTCGCTAAGTTAAAGCGCCAATCAAAGCCCTGTTCAGTTTTGTGCAAACTTTTTAACAAAAACTGACGCACACCAGGCTCTGTTATATGCTTGGCCAGCTGCTTTTCAGCTTCACTACGATTGGTTAGCGCGCTGGTGTTGACCGCTGTTAATCCAGCAAAAACTGCCTGATGGCTTCTGGCATAGCTAACCGGGGCGATATCAGCAATAATAAGCGCCGTAACCCGACCCGGGTGGGCTAACGCGAATGCCATTGCTAATTTGCCGCCGAGTGAGTGACCTAATACCGCACATTGATCGATATTCAGGCTTTCAGTTGTATCAACCAAATCCGCCACCATACTGGTGTAGTTCATGACGTTACTGTGGGGGGACTGACCATGATTAGGTAAATCGATACTGATCACCTGCCATTGGTCACTTAAGGTTCTGGCAATACCGGCTAAGTTGTCATAACTGCCGAACAATCCGTGTAGTATGATCAAAGGTTGCCCAGAACCGGTGCTGTTTGAATGTAGAATCATAGCTAACTCACTGAAAAGATTGAGCGGGTATTTTAACAAATTAAGCTGCTGGCGTCAGTCGCAAAGGCTTTATATAATGGGCCAACATACAGTTGACGGAAAAAAATATGAAAACCATTGAAATAGAAGACGATTTATATCACTACATTGCCACACAAACGCGCCAGATTGGCGAAAGTGCCTCTGATATTTTACGTCGTTTACTGCTCGGTGAGCAGGTGACAAGCCAGACTTCTGCGGCTGATGTTAAACCTGAGACTGTCGACGTTGAGCCAGTAAAACCGGCGGTTACGCTTGAGACCAGTAACACAGGTACTGTTTTCGATTTGGTAAGCCGCCAGGATTTACAGGCGGAATCAAGTGTAGTGGGGCGTTTTTTATATTTATTGTCAGTACTGGCCAGGGTACATAAAAAGCAATTCAGTAAAGTGCTTGAGATTAAAGGCCGTAACCGCCTGTATTTTGCCACTACGGCCGAGGCGCTTTCTGAGGCCGGAAGCAGCACTAATCCCAAACAAATTCCTAATACCAGTTTCTGGGTTATTACTAATTCTAATACCACCAGAAAAAAAATGATGCTAACCGAAACGGCAGTTAAATTAGGTTATAGTGAAAACGACGCTGAGCGGATCCGCGATTTATTATAAGGAATCAATATGTCTTTACATCCCCTGGCCGGACAACAGGTGCCAAACGATCGTATTCCCAATATCAGTCGGTTAATGACGGCCTACTATGTGTTGGAACCTGATGTTCATCAGCATCCGGAGCACAAAGTCAGCTTTGGTACTTCTGGTCACCGGGGTAGTGCCCTTCATTGCTCATTTAATGAACCGCACGTTTTGGCGATATGTCAGGCAATTGCTGATTATCGTAAAGTACAAGGCATTAACGGCCCGTTGTTTTTAGGAAAAGACACGCATGGCTTGTCAGAGGCGGCTTTTGCCTCAGCGCTGGAAGTACTGATAGCCAACAAAATTCAGGTATGTATTCAAAAAGATTTAGGCTATACCCCAACACCGGTGATATCACACGCTATTCTCACCCAAAACGAGGGGGCAGATAGCAAACTGGCAGACGGTATTGTTATCACGCCTTCGCATAACCCGCCTGAAGACGGGGGCATTAAGTATAATCCACCGCACGGCGGGCCGGCTGATGCCGAGGTGACTAACTGGATAGAACAACGGGCTAACCAGCTACTTGCCAAAGATCTTGATGGGGTGAAAATGATGCCCTACAGTCTGGCTATTCAGTCAGGCTATTGTCAGCACATCGATTATATTCAGCATTATGTAGACGATCTGGCAAATGTCATCGATATGGCCGCAATTGCTAAAGCCGGCATCAGAATTGGCGTTGACCCGCTGGGCGGTTCTGGCATTGGTTACTGGCCACGGATTGCTGAAAAGTATGGTCTTGATATTACAGTCGTCAATGACAAAGTAGATCCGTCGTTCGCTTTTATGCCATTGGATAAAGACGGTCAAATCCGGATGGACTGCTCCTCTGCCTGTGCCATGGCCAATTTAATCCAGTTAAAAGACCAATTTGATATTGCTATCGGCAACGACCCTGATTTTGATCGCCATGGTATTGTTACCCGCAGTGGCGGTTTAATGAATCCAAATCATTATCTGGCAGTTGCCATTAACTATTTGCTGTCGAACAGGCCCGATTGGCCTGCCAGTCTGGCCATTGGCAAGACCCTGGGGTCCAGCGCATTGATTGACCGAGTGGTGGCGGCGAGAGGCCGTAATTTATGTGAAGTGCCGGTAGGTTTTAAGTGGTTTGTTGATGGTTTGTATAACGGTACCCTGGCATTTGGTGGTGAAGAGAGTGCTGGCGCCAGCTTCTTACGGCTAAATGGTAAAGTATGGTCTACGGATAAAGACGGTATTATTCTCGGTTTATTAGCAGCAGAAATGCTGGCGAAAACCGGAGTTGACCCCTATCAACAATATCAGGCATTGACCAAAGAGTTAGGGTCTCCGCTATATCGCAGATTAGATGCGCCGGCGAATGCCGCACAAAAGGCCGCGTTAAAATCACTGGATATCGCCAGTGTTAGCCAGACTGAATTGGCGGGTGATCCGATATTGGCGGTATTAACTAAAGCGCCTGGTAACCAGGCAGACATAGGCGGGGTAAAAGTGGTCACCCGTAATGGCTGGTTTGCCGCTCGTCCTTCTGGGACTGAGAACGCCTATAAAATTTATCTGGAGAGTTTTGCTGATCAACAACACTTACAGTTATTAGAACAGGATGCGAAAGCCTTTGTAGATCAGGTCTTCCGTACTCTCTGAGCGCAATACCAGGCCGCCTCATATTGTAATTTAATTACATAAGCGGCCTTTATTTTGCTAAATGAGCTAATTTAAGGTATCGTTTTCGTAATATTGCTACATGTAACGATAATATTGGCTGGCTCAGCTCAGTAAATTGGTTTAATTAACAAGCTCAGTAAATTTCAGGATTGGCAATGAAGAAAGCAACCTCACCAAAGGCCGCTGCCAGCGGCGCGACAACTGAACAACTTAAACAGAATATTATTAAACACCTGCATTCAAGTCTGGGTACCGACGTTAATAAAGCCAGCAGTCAGGCCTGGTGGCGTGCCACCTGTGCCGCGGTTAACGAACAGGTTTTCGACGGCTTACGAAATACTCAGCGTACGCATTATCAGCAAGATACCCGCGCTTTACATTATTTTAGCCTTGAATATCTGATGGGCCGTTTATTTAGTAATAATCTGCATAACTTAGGCTTGCATGAGCAAGCTAAGCAAGCACTGTCAGAGCTTGGAATGAATATTGCGGATCTGGAAGATCAGGAAGAAGATATGGCGCTTGGCAACGGCGGTCTTGGCCGCTTAGCTGCCTGTTTTATTGACTCTCTGGCTACTCTTAATTATCCGGCCATTGGTTATGGTATTCATTATGAACATGGTCTGTTTAAACAGAGCTTTCAGGATGGTCGGCAAATAGAGCGCCCCGATAGCTGGCGCGAGTATGGCAATCCGTGGGAGATATGCCGGCCAGAATCAGTGCAGGAAGTTTCAGTTTATGGCTATGTCGAAACGGTATATGACCTGCAAGGCACCATGAAAAAAGTCTGGCATCCTGGGCGCATTATAAAAGGTGTGCCATGGGACATTCCGGTTGTAGGCTACAATGGCAGTTCGGTGAATGTATTGCGGCTGTGGGAAAGTCGGGCCAGTGACTTTTTTAACTGGGATGTATTTAACTCTGGTGGTTATATTGATGCTGCCAGAGAGAATATTGAAGCTGAAACGATTTCAAAAGTGCTCTATCCGAATGACGAAACTGATGCAGGTAAAGAGCTGCGGCTGATCCAGCAATACTTTTTTTGTTCATGTTCATTAAAAGATATTATTCGTCGCTACAAAAGAGCCCATGGCGATGACTGGAGCAAATTCCCGCAGCAGGTCGTTATTCAATTAAATGATACCCATCCGGCGGTTGCTATCCCGGAGCTGATGCGAATTCTGATTGACCGGGCTGACATGAGTTGGGACGACGCCTGGGCGCTATGCCAACAGGTTTTTGCCTACACCAACCATACTTTGCTGCCAGAGGCGTTAGAAAGATGGCCGGTGCGGTTATTTGAAAAAGTATTACCACGGCACATTGAAATTATCTATGAGATTAACCGACGTTTTCTAGTCGAACAGGTCGACGTATTATGGCCTGGTGATAATGCTAAAAAACGCAAGCTTTCTATAATTGAAGAGGGCGACGAACCGATGGTGCGGATGGGTCACCTTTCAGTGGTTGGTTCATTCAAAGTGAATGGTGTGGCAGAGATCCATTCAAAGCTGGTGCAGTCTGATTTATTCCCGGAGATGGTGGCATTGTGGCCGGATAAATTTACCAATGTGACTAATGGGGTTACCCCTCGCCGCTGGTTAAAAGCCTGTAACCCAAGATTGTCCAAATTGCTGGATGAAAAAGTAGGCGACGGATGGCCGGTTAATCTTAAATTACTGAGCAAGCTGGCAGATTTTGCGGATGATCCGCAACTCCAGGACAGCTTTATGGCAATCAAGCAGCAAAACAAAGCCGACTTTGCCAAAGAAGTAAAAAAACTGACCCGCATTGATATTGATCCGGCGGCCATTTTTGATATTCAGATTAAACGGCTGCATGAATATAAACGCCAGCATCTTAATTTATTGCATATACTGGCGCTGTACCGTCGTATTCTGCAAAACCCAGATTATGATATGGTACCCCGAGTGTTTATTTTTGGCGCCAAAGCAGCACCTGGCTATAAGCTGGCTAAAGAAATTATTTATGCCATTAATAAAATTGCCGACAAAATCAATAATGATAAACGGGTTAAAAACCGGCTGAAAGTAGTATTTATGCCAAATTACCGGGTAACCCTGGCCGAGAAAATGATCCCGGCTGCTGACGTGTCTGAACAGATTTCAACTGCAGGTAAAGAGGCGTCTGGTACAGGCAATATGAAACTGGCCCTAAACGGTGCAGTAACCGTAGGCACTCTGGATGGCGCCAATATTGAAATTGCCGAAGAAGTCGGTAGCGACAATATTGCGATTTTCGGACTTACCGTCGATGAAGTAAAAGCACTTCATTCTAAGGGTTATCATAGTTACGAGTACTATCATAATAATCCAGAAATTAAAGCTATTTTAGACTGGCTGGAAACAGATTACTTTACTCCTGGCAAGCCTGGTGAATTGGCAGCGATTAAGCATAGCTTACTGGAGGGAGGCGACCCTTATCTGGTTCTGGCTGACTTTGAATCATACGCAAAAGCACAGCAGCAAATAGATAGCTGGTATCGCGACAAAGCCGGTTGGGCGAAAAAAGCGATTCTTAATACCGCGTTGGTTGGCAAATTTACTTCCGACCGTTCAATTGAAGATTACGTCAGCAAGGTGTGGCGTTTAACGCGGTGTAAAATAGCTGATTAAGGGTTAATCAGGCCGGATGCAACGCTATCCATTGACAGAAACCCATCTTCAGATGGGTTTTTTATTGACAAAAATTTGGCAATTGCTACCGGCTATGCGTAAAGTTAAGCAGGTTTAGCAGATTAGGTGAGGTCAGGGCAGGTGTTACTATTGTTCAGAAAGGTAGTTGGCCAGCTAATGTATATTTTACTACTTGGTTATGGGTTAACAGTGGCCGTAACGGTGCATGCGGCCAATACGACAAGCCATACATTGCAAATAACTAATGAAATGCAGGCGAGGCCAGAAGTCACTGACGATACCGAAGAGAAAGACAGGTTAAACTGGGCCATTACTGACGCTCCGCCGTTTCATGTGATCCATGGCGAATATCAGCGTCAGGGGGTATGTGATGTGTTAATTAAAGTGGTGCATCGTTACATGTCAGATACCCGGCCAAGGTATCTGGTGATGCCCCAGCCCAGAATTGCTCAGGCATTAGACAACAAAGAACCGGTGTGTTTTCCCTGCATGATCTTTAAACCAGAAGGAGAGGACAGAGCAGTTTACAGTATGCCAACGCACCTTTATTACCCGCATCATGTCATTACTGATGAAAATACGGCGAAAACGTTAAAGGCACTCTATGGTGAGCCGATTTCCTTAGCCACATTACTGGCTGACACTCGCTTCCGGCTGGGCTATCCTTCGGGTCGGCGTTATGGTGTGTTGCAACCCTTAATAAATGAACATGACCCTTATCTGGCCCGCTCAGGCCCGGGCGGCTCTGTGGCCATTTTGAATATGATCAGCTCGGGCAGGCTTGATTACACCATTGATTACCCGATGATTGCTAACTATTTTCAGCAGCTATACAACCGTAATATGGTAACCATCGCTATTTCAGAAAATGATCAACAGCCGGTGGCTGGTGCCATAGGTTGCGCAAATAATGCCTGGGGTAAGGAACAAATATCACGAATAAATCGCGTGATGCCGCAAATAAGACAAGACCCGGAGTTTCTGGAAGTATTAAGAATGTGGCACAGCGACGTTAGCAGTATTGACTTTAACATGTTCAATGAGCAAGGTTTACGCGCCTTTGATGAGGCTGCAGGGTCAACTGAACAAAATTAAAAATTATAGTGATAGTGATAGTGGAGCAACACGTGAAGCAAACAGGCAGTTTAGTTTGTGTCGGTACCGGTATGACCCTGGGCTCGCATATTAGTCCGTTAAGTCGCAGCTATATTGAACAAGCCGATGTAGTATTTTTATTAGTCGCAGATGGTATTACTGAACAATGGGTGGGCGAGATGAATGCCGATGTTCGCTCGTTACAGCCCTATTATCAGACGGGTGTATCGCGGATGCTTAGCTATCAGCAAATGGTTGCAGCTATGCTGAGCGAGGTACGGCTAAATAAAAAAGTGGTGGGGGCGTTTTACGGTCACCCCGGGGTGTTTGCCTGGGTACCGCATAAGGCCATCGCCGAGGCGAAAGCTGCGGGTTTTGCCGCCCATATGGAGCCCGGTATTTCAGCAGAGGATTGCCTGATAGCGGATTTGGCTATCGACCCTGGTGCTTATGGTTGTCAGCATTTTGAAACCAGCCAGTTTATGTATTATAAACGCACTATTGATACCGCAGCATATCTTATTTTGTGGCAGGTTGGGGTGGCGGGAGATCTCAGCCTGGCCAGACGCAGTACTGACGCCCGTTACCGGCAGTTACTTATTGAGTTGTTAGCTGCACATTATCCGTTAAGCCATCAGGTAATATTATATGAAGCAGTAACCCTGCCCATTCAGCAGCCGCGGATTACTTATTTGTCGCTTGCCGATTTGCTAAGTGCTCCGATGGATCCGAAAACTACTCTGGTGATCCCGCCGGCGACCAAGATGGTCGCTAACCAGCCCATGCTGGATAAACTGGCCGCACTACAGGCAGATAACAACGTTGCTCAATAACCCTAGTGCCCCTGTTGTTTGTTTTGACGCTGGCTTTTTAAGTGTCAGGCTGTTGCTTGCGACAGATCAAAAGCTCTACCGGCAGCTTTTTACCAGCAAAGCGGTAATGCAATGGATTGGCGAGCCGTTAACTGACAGCCAGTTGACCTGCAGCTTTGCTGCGGCGCTTCAGCAAAACTTAGCGGCATCGACTGAACTTAAGCCAAATAGCCGGTTATTTCTGACTATTACTGACCCGGCAGCGAACACCACTCCCGGGTTAATGGCCGTAACCTTTAATACCTCAGTACATGCCAATCGTTTTAACGCGGAGATTGGTATTATGCTGCTACCGTTCGCCCAGGGTAAAGGTCTTGCTGTTACTGCGCTTATCAGTTTATGTCAGAGGTTGCTGCAACTGCCCCAGGTCATACACATAATATGCAGGATTACCGACGGCAATCTGGCTGCAATAAAGCTGGTTAGCGAGCTGGGCTTTGTGTATTGTAAGCAAGGTAATTACTATAAATTACATAATAATAATAAAATTACAGATACAGGACGCTTCGCATGAATAATGTATTGCAGTTATTACAACGGTTAGGAGAGGATGCTACGCTGCGTCATCTTGCTGATACTCAGCTTGAGCAGGTTGTTAACCCGTTAAATCTGGACCCGGCAATCCAGCAGGCAATATGTCAGCATGACGATATTAAATTGGCACAATTGCTTCATGCCAATAATAAAATTGTCTGTATGATCCTGCCGGCAGAAGAGCCGACGCCTGACGATGAGCCCAAAAAGCAGCCGGAGGATGCACCCGAGCCTGCAGATCCTGAAATTAAGCGGGCGGTTTAAATTAATGAGTAGAAAAAAACAGCAGCACTGACCTTATGAATGTTCTAATTAAAGTCATTACGGGTAGCGCTGCGCTGTTGCTAACGCTGCTTATTCTGATACCTGCAGGCTTTGCAAATGAACCTGCTAAATTGTCTGAGGAACCCACTGCTGAGCAAGCTCTGACCATTCAACAACAGTTAACCTACCTGGACAATATAAGACTGGAAGATCAATCTCAATTTAGAGCCGGATTGGCCAGATTAAGGCAATTACAATTGTCTGAGACGGCTGATATTGAGTATTTAATGTTGCTGAATGCCTATGAACAAGCCCTGCTAGGGCAATATGATAGGGTATTGCCTGTACTGACCCAATTACTGGACGCTTCTTCAGATCCAACCATGATTATTAAAGCCCGTATGCTGGCCGTGAATGTCCTTTTGTTGTCAAATCGCCATGAACTGGCTTTTTCCTATTTTGAACAGTTAACCAATAACATATCTGCTATTACTGATCCTGAATTGATGGCGCAGGTTATTGTCTTAGTGATGTTTACTTATAACCAACTCGAACGCTATGATTTATCTTTATTATATTTGCGATATATCGATTTTAATTCAATACCCCAAAAATTAGCGTGTCGGATAAATGTCATTGGCGTTGAAGCAAAATTTAAAAAAGTTGACAGTGTCGCTACTGAAAATGAAACAAATATTGTGATAGATGAATGTGTAGCGGCCAGAGAATTCATTCCTGCAAATATAGCCAGACACCATTTAATGCGGCATTTTTTAAAGAATAACGAACCTGAGAAAGTGCTGGCAATTTATCAGCAGTATATTGAAGAGATAGAAAACACGCATTATCCGATGTTGATATCGCAAGTCCAAGTTCTCGCCGCTCAGGCTCAGCTGCAGCTAAATAATATTCAGCAGGCTGCAACGCTAGCGAATCAGGCGTTGCTTAGCGCAAAGAGCAGCCCTAATAACGTTGCGCTGGTAGAGGCCTACGCCACCTTATATCAGATTGCTAAACAGCAAAAAAACTACGCACTGGCTTTGCAGTATCTGGAGCAACAGTATCAGGTCGAGGAAGAGTTTAATGCCAGTAAAGCTAAACAACAGGCGGCTTATCATACCGTTAAGTCGGAGATTGAATTAAAAAACCAACGGATTAATTTACTGGACAGAGACAACGAACTGTTGTTTTTACAACAAAGCATTTATCAGGAAGAAGTGAAAAACAGTCGTTTGCTGTTGCTGTTAGCGGCCCTGATTGGCTGTATTGCTCTGGTGTTGGCTTACCAGGGATTAACCGGGCGAAAACGTTTTAAAATAATGGCAGAGTACGATCAACTGACCGGTATCAGTAACCGCTACCATTTTAATAACCAGGCCAAACAGACATTAAAGTATTGCCAGGCTAAACACTTGCCGGTGGCGATAATCTTGTTCGACCTGGATCACTTTAAAACCATTAATGATCGGTTTGGTCATGCCACCGGAGACTGGGCACTGCAGCAGATCGTGCAGGCATGTAAGCAGTTTATGCGATCAAACGATATATTTGGCCGGATTGGCGGCGAAGAGTTTGTTATTATGATGCCCGGTTGTGAATTAGATAAAGCAACCTTACTTGCCGAGATATGCCGGGATGCCATCGCCAGTATTGATTGCAGCAGTAGTGAGCATCAATTCAGCCTCAGCGCCAGCTTTGGCGTCAGCGGCAGTGTTGTCAGTGGATACGATAACAAACAGTTGTTGGCAGATGCTGACAAGGCCATGTACGAAGCAAAAGCCATGGGCCGCAATCAGGTGGTCGAATATCAGAAAACTGATCAATAAGCGCAATAATAAAGCATACGCTACAGCTGCCAAGTGGAAGGAGTGACGATGTATGGCACAGCAACTAATACCTGCTGATGATTTTCTTAAACTTACCCTGAATAATCCTCTGGGTTTAGCCCCCTTCGGATTTACATTAGCTAATGGTATTGAAGTCAAGGTATGGGATAGTGGGGTAATAAGCTTTGAGCCCGCCGGGGAAACAACTGAAGATGTGGTGTTGTCATGTGGTGTACATGGCAACGAAACCGCACCCATTGAAATTTGTGCTGCTATAGTACAAGACATCCTGACCGGGCGTTTAGCGGTCAACGTCCGGTTATTGGTACTATTTGGAAACCCACCAGCGATTAATGCCGGTACTCGTGAAATTACTGAAAATCTTAACCGACTGTTCTCTGGTCATCACAGTAAAGGGGCGGGCTTAATTAATCCGGAAAGGCAGCGTGCAAAAGCGCTGGAGCAGTATGTTACTCAGTTCTACCAAGGGTTACCCGTAACCAATAACGTTATGCGTAACCGCAGTTTGTATGACTTGCATACCGCTATTCGCGGTTCCCGTTTTGAAAAGTTTGCGGTGTATCCTTATCTGCATGGCAAGCCCTGGCGCCAGGCCGAGTTTACGTTTTTAGCCGCATGTGATGTGTATACCGTGTTGTTGATGCAAACGCCGGCCAGCACTTTTAGCTATTATGCTTCAAATGAACATGGTGCAAATTCCTTTACCATTGAACTTGGCAAGGTTAAGCCGTTTGGTCAGAACGATATGGCGCGCTTTGCCAAGGCGGATAGCAGTTTACGGGCGTTAATCTGCAATAAACCGGTAAAATCCGGCGCCTTTGATCATAGTCAGTTTAATATGTATCAGGTATATCGCTCTATTATTAAGCAAACGGAGGACTTCAAACTGCATTTTGCTGACGATATTGAAAACTTCACCAGTTATCCTTTAGGAAGTCTGTTAGCCACAGATGGAAATATTGAATACCGGGTTGAACAAGAAGGTGAAGCTTTGATTTTTCCCAATGCTAATGTAGCGATAGGCCAGCGGGCAATGTTAATGGTGGTGCCAAGCTCTGTAATAGATAATCTGCAATAAAACCCTGCTGTAAGGCCAGTAATATAATATGGCTGGCAAACAGTAAATATAACCTGACAGCTCAGCGGGCTGTCAGGTTTTTTTGTGCCTGAGCACGGTTGCAATGCAGTTTACGTAAAGGTAAAGTTCCCGGCAAATAACCATAATCGACAGCGTGTCCACAACCCAAGAGATAGCTATGACGAACCCAAATAATGCCACCATCACCACGGTGCATAATGCAGCTTTTACTGCTGGTGATGCGTTAAAAATTCCTACTCTGCGAATTCTTAAAGACGATGGCAACCTTTATGACGGTGCCGATAAACCGAGCCTGGACAAAGAAACCGCCCTGAAAATGTATGACACTATGGTATTTACCCGGGTGTTGGATGAGCGGATGCTGGCCGCACAACGCCAGGGCCGGATCAGTTTTTACATGCAGTGTCTGGGCGAAGAGGCGACTACAGTAGGTAGTGCTGCCGCTCTGGATGAGCAAGATATGATTATGGCGCAATACCGTGAACAAGGCGCATTGCGCTACCGCGGTTTTAGCCTTGAGCAGTTTATGAACCAGCTGTTCTCTAACGAGAAAGATCTGGGTAAAGGTCGTCAGATGCCAGTGCATTATGGCAGTAAAGACATTTATTACATGACAATATCGTCACCACTTGGCACGCAAATTCCGCAGGCAAGTGGTTACGCGTACGCTCAGAAGCTGCGTGGTTTGAAAAACACCACTATTTGTTACTTTGGTGAAGGTGCGGCATCGGAAGGGGATTTTCATGCGGGCCTAAATATGGCTGCCGTTCACAAGGCACCAGTGCTATTTTTCTGTCGCAATAATGGCTATGCCATCTCTACTCCCGCTAATGAGCAGTTTGTTGGCGATGGTATAGCGTGTCGGGCCGTGGGTTATGGCATGAAAGCGCTGCGGGTAGATGGCGCTGATATTCTGGCGGTATATCAGGCTACTAAAATGGCCAGAGACTATGCACTTGAGCATAACGAGCCAGTATTAATTGAAGCCATGGCTTATCGATTAGGCGCACACTCTTCTTCGGATGACCCAAGTGGCTACCGTTCGAAAGAAGAAGAAGAGTTATGGCGAAAAACCGACCCGATATCACGTTTTCGCTTATGGTTGGTAAAGCAGGGTTGGCTGGACGAAGACGCGGATAAAGCAAAAATTGAAGCGCTGCGTGGTGAAATTCTGGATGCACTGAAAGTTGCTGAAAAAGTAGCGAAACCTGGAATAGAACATTTAATTTCTGATGTGTATCAACAGCCGATCCCGGCGTTACAACAACAATTAGATGAATTAAAACAACATATCAGAAAATACCCGGATGCGTATCCGGTGACGTCGGGGAGAATGGACTAATGGCCAAAATGAATATGCTGCAAGCGATTAACAATGCGCTTGATTTAGCCATGGCAAAAGATGATGCCGTAGTATGCTTTGGGGAAGACGTTGGTCATTTTGGCGGTGTATTCCGGGCAACCAGCAAACTACAGGAAAAGTACGGTAAAGCCCGCTGCTTTAATACCCCGTTAACCGAGCAAGGTATTGCCGGTTTCGCCAATGGTATGGCGGCACAAGGTATGAAGCCGGTAGCGGAAATTCAGTTTGCAGACTACATTTTTCCGGCGTTTGATCAAATCGTCAATGAAACCGCAAAGTTCCGCTATCGTTCAGGTAACGAGTTCGATGTTGGCGGTTTAGTGTTTCGCAGTCCCTATGGTGGTGGCATTGCTGGCGGTCATTATCACAGCCAGTCACCTGAAGCCTATTTTGCTCATACTCCAGGCCTTAAAGTGGTGATACCGCGTGATCCGTATCAGGCAAAAGGTTTATTACTGGCCTCTATTGCCAGCCCGGATCCGGTAATATTTTTTGAACCGAAAAAACTGTACCGGGCGTCAACGGGTGAAGTGCCTGAAGACTATTATGAAATCGAATTGGGCAAAGCAGAAGTTGTGCAGCAAGGTAAAGACATTACAGTTTTAGCCTGGGGCGCCCAAATGGAGATTGTTGATAAAGCGGTGGCAATGGCACAGGATCAAGGTGTTTCCTGTGAAGTTATCGATTTACGCAGTATTTTACCCTGGGATGCCGACACTGTTGCCGCTTCCGTTAAGAAAACCGGCCGGCTGGTTATAAATCATGAAGCGCCATTAACCGGCGGTTTTGCCGGTGAAATTGCCGCTACCATTCAGCAGATGTGTTTCCTGCATCTGGAAAGCCCGATTGCCCGGGTTTGCGGTTTAGATACGCCGTATCCGCTTGCACTTGAAAAAGAATATGTGGCTGATCATCTTAAAACTTACGAAGCCATTATGCGCTCGGTCAATTTCTAAGGAGATAGTATGAAACAGGATTTTATACTGCCGGATATTGGTGAAGGTATTGTCGAGTGCGAGATTGTTGAGTGGCTGGTCAGCGAAGGGGACACCATAAAGGAAGACCAACCGGTTTGTGATGTCATGACGGACAAAGCCCTGGTGCAAATTCCTGCTGTCCACAACGGTGTGGTTAGCAAGCTGTATTACGCCAAAGGCGAGATTGCTAAAGTGCATGCGCCGCTGTTTGCCATGGAAGTTAAAGATGAAACCGTAGCCGGCGCTGCTGCACCGACTGGCGAAAGTAAGTCATCAGATAGCGTAAAACCGGCGGCAACTAACACCACTGAAAACACAGAAGACTTTATACTGCCGGATATTGGCGAGGGTATTGTAGAATGTGAAATTGTTGACTGGCTGGTAGCCGAAGGCGACAGTATTGTCGAAGATCAGCCGGTCTGTGACGTGATGACCGATAAAGCCCTGGTGCAAATTCCGGCTAAATACTCAGGTGTGGTCACTAAATTGTATTATGCCAAAGGTGAGATTGCCAAAGTGCATTCGCCACTATTTGCGATGCAAATAGCCGGACAGGCTGCACAGGCTTCAGCGCCCGCTAAGCAACAAACTGCGGCAGTAGCCGGTAACGACAACTCTGGTAATAGTTCTGGCAACGCTTCTGGCAGCACTTCTGGCAGCACCACTGATAACGCTTCTGGCAACAGCACTGTGGCGTCCAGCGGCAAGGCATTAGCCAGCCCTGCTGTACGCCGGTTAGCCCGAGAGCTGAACATTGATTTGGCTAAAGTGCCTGGCTCAGGTGATAAAGGCCGGGTTTACAAAGAAGATGTTAAAGCGTTTGCTGATGGTGCGGGTTCGCAGGCAGGCAGTAATCGCCAGGCACAGGTTCAATCCGCATCAGGTTCGGCTCAAGTGAGCAGTGGCAATCAGACTGCTGACAAAGTGGAGCCTATCAAAGGCATTAAAGCGGCAATGGCCCGTCAGATGGCGGATTCTGTCGCCACAATTCCGCATTTTACTTACTGTGAAGAGATTGACTTGACTGAGTTGATTGCGCTGCGGTTAAGTCTGAAAGACAGCTATGCCAAACAAGGCGTTAAGCTGACGATGATGCCGTTCTTTATGAAAGCGTTATCGCTGGCAATTAAAGATTTCCCGGTAATGAATAGCCAGCCAAACAGCGAATGCACGGAGTTACGTTACTTTAGCGAGCATAACATTGGTGTGGCGGTTGATAGTAAAGTGGGTTTACTGGTACCCAATGTAAAAGGCTGTCAGGCGAAATCTATTGTTGATATTGCCCGCGAGCTTAGTCGCTTAACCGATTCGGCCCGCGAAGGGCGGGTTAGTCCGGCAGACTTAAAAGGCGGTACCATTACCATTTCTAATATTGGGGCAATTGGTGGCACGGTCGCTACGCCTATTATTAATAAACCGGAAGTGGCAATAGTGGCGCTTGGTAAGGTGCAGACGTTGCCTCGCTTTAATGCCAAAGGCGAAGTGCAAGCAAGGCAACTGATGCAAATAAGCTGGTCCGGCGATCACCGGATCATCGACGGAGGCACGATTGCCCGCTTTACCAATTTGTGGAAACAGTATCTGGAGCAACCGACCTCGATGCTCGTTAGCATGATTTAAGCAGTTGGCAACGCTGGCTGTTTCTGATAAAAACCCACTTTGATAGTGGGTTTTTTTATGGTGAATAATACCGTGGGTACAGGGAACGAAAATGTACGAGTTTGAAGACTTAAGAGTGTTAGTGCAGGCTAAAAGCCCCCTTATTGTCATTGAAACCTATGAAGAGTTACGGGCACTGGCATTAATAAAGCGTTTGGCAATAAACCTGATGCGACCGGTCTTTCAATGGACCATTACTGACGGGTTACAACGGACCGATCGGGAGAGCAGTCCGCAAGCTTTTAACATTGAACCTTCGCAGCTACTGGCACAAATTAAGGGCACGCGGGTGCCCGGTATTTATGTATTATGTGACTTTCATCCGTTTTTAACGGAACCCCGTCACATCCGTTTTCTTAAAGAAATTGCTCAGGCGCACGAAACCCTGGGTCACACCCTGATTTTATTAAGTTATGCCCTCGAAACCCCACCGGAACTGGCGCGGTTAAGTTACCGGTTTCAGTTGTCACTGCCAGGCGAGCAGCAGATCAGGCAAATGATTAATGAAGCTGCAGATAAATACAGCCGAGAGCATGGCCAGTTAGTGGCCATGGCTCCGGCAGATGTCAGCGCCTTGGTGCAAAACTTAGTCGGGTTAACCTTTGATGAAGCGAGACGCCTGGCGTACAAGGCGGTCGCGGATGATGGCGCAATAACGCAGGCTGATCTGCCACGAATTACCCGAGCGAGGTTTAGTATGCTACAAAGTGGCGGCACATTGAGTCAGATATTCGATACAAAAGGTATGGACGACGTCATCGGCCTGACCAATTTTAAACGTTGGCTTGCACAACGTCAGCATGCATTTCGACATAATGGCGCGGATACGCCTAAAGGTATTTTATTGACCGGAGTACAGGGAAGTGGCAAAAGTCTGACTGCTAAGGCTATTGCTGGCGCCTGGGCGATCCCGCTATTACGTCTGGATATGGCTGCACTGTATAATAAATATATTGGCGAAACCGAAAAGAACCTCAGTCAGGCGCTGGCTCAGGCTGATGCGATGGCACCTTGTGTGCTATGGATTGATGAAATAGAAAAAGGCCTGGCGGGCGGTGACAACGATAACGGCGTTACCCGGAGGATCCTCGGAACCTTGCTAACCTGGATGGCAGAGCGGACCAAACCGGTATTTCTGGTTGCCACGGCGAATAATATCGACGAACTGACACCGGAACTGCTACGAAAAGGCCGCTTTGATGAAATATTTTTTGTCGACTTACCTGACGATAAACAAATTAAAGCGCTGCTGGGATTGCACTTGCAGCGCCGGCAGTTAAGCTTAAGCGATACAGAGCTTGACCAATGTGTTGCGCTGGCGCAGGGGTTCTCAGGTGCTGAATTGGAGCAGGCCGTAGTGAGTGCCAGTTATCGTATGCATACCGATGGTGGCCGTTTCAGCCTGCAGCATTTAATGGCCGAACTGAATGAAACTCAACCCTTGTCAATTGTAATGGCCGAACGGATCAACAGCCTGCGCCGCTGGGCAGAGCAACGTTGTGTTATGGCATAGCTATTACCAGTAAGCATCATTAACAGGAAAGCCATGCCAGATAAAACCGACAAGATCCCGCTGCGAAACTTCTATATACCGGAAGAGCAATCGGTCTATCTACTCAATGCGAATGACGCTAAAAAGCTTAAGGACTGGGTGGCGCTTTGTATTGAAGAACTGGAAAAACTGGGATACCGCCAGATAGAACTGATTGGCAAAGGCGCCTATGGTTTTGCTTTTGCCGGGTTTGGCCTGGATGGGGTGTCTTATGTGTTTAAGTTTTCGAGGATAAATTTAGCGCCGCATATTCAGGAGCGTTTGGCCGACGAAGCTTATATGCTGTCACTGGTAAAACATCCCGCGGTACCGGCTTACGTTACCTATCAGGTGATTAAAAAGCAGGGGATATTAATGATGGGTCGGGCCGCGGGCCTGGATTTAGAGCAATACAGCCTCAAAGTAGGGCGTTTATCGGTGCGCCTGGTGGTGGATATCGCCGCACAACTGGCTGAGTTACTGCTATTTTTGCGCCAGCAACAGATCCATGGTAATAGTGCGCCAATCGTGCATGGTGATATTAAGCCTTCTAATCTGGTGTTTGACGAGCAAACCGGCAAGATAAGTTTAATAGACTGGGGATCTTCCGTCCATGCTCAGCTAGATAGTCAGGGACAGTATCTGGCAAATAATGTAATGCAGTTAATGTCTGCTGATTTACAGCATTCCAATGCCAGAATGGGTGATGTTTATTTTATTGGCCCGGAGCAACGTACCGGAGCACTTTCCAGTCCACGATTTGATGAGCAGGGCATTGCCAGTACGCTGTATGCTTTAGCATCGGCACAATCATGTCGTTTTGGCCGCCTGGCCATACCAGCACGCAGTTTAGGGTTACCGGTAGAGTTTGCCACTATGCTGGACAGCATGCTGGCTGATGACCCGAATTTGCGCCAGCAGGCCGGTGATTATTTTATCAGCAGAATGCCGCAATTAAGCCAACTGGTGTTGCCCGCGCTGCCATTACTTCCTGACGAGGCATTGTTACCGGTCTGGTGTAGCGCTCAAAAACAAGAGCTGGATACCGTTGTCTATTCTTCTAGAAAATCGTTTTTACGTGAGCATCAGGAAGAAGCCGACTTACATTATGTTGATGATGTGCAACTGGAGCGCTATTACAAAAATTATCTGGAAGGAATGGGCGAGACCGAGAAAGCGTTTATCGCTGCAGTAGGGCGGCTGGCTCGCTACCCTGTTGTAGGTGGCCTGGCAATTCATTGGCAAGCTGGCGGTGTCTATATCGATTCCAGTTTAAATTTGTACGACCATAGTCTGAAAGTGGCGTTCAGCCATGCGGTAAATAATGTCGTTAATCTTGGCCGGGCTATTGGTAAACTCGGTGTGTTTAAAGCCTGTTTGTTTGATGCCCGTAATACTATCCATATTAGTCGTGAAACAGTTGAACAGCCGTTTATTGTGCCATCTAAAGCCCTGATACCTTATCAGAATGCGCCGGTTGCCAGCCAGGAAGAAGCTAGCAAGCAACATTCCTATTTTGAAGATGGTAAAGATCCGGACGAGCAGCTCGTTTTGCCAGAAGCGATTATGGATGATATTGCCAAACTTAATCTGATCCGGCATACCGGTTGTATTATTTTTGAAGTCACATCACTTTATATGAAAGTGCATAGCTACTACCGGTTATTAGATAGCGCCGCCGAACCCGAGTTTTCATCATTACTGGCCAGTATTCTGCGCAAAGTTCCGCTGATCAGCGGTGAGGGCGTCGGTGGCTTTATGAAATTACCTTATAAAGATACCCGTTTTTTCGGACATCAGCCGCAGACCAGTGCCTGTTATTACCCGGCAAACCCAATGCGATTTGGCGGTTGATGGTACATTTTGTGCGATTTGTAACCAGTTTATGCTTGATGCTGCAGAATTCATACGGCTATGGGCAGTCTTTCACATTAAAAAGGTTTAAATTAACCTGCAAACCAAGTAATGTAATGCCTTTGATACTGGGTAAACAGAAACCGCAAACCGATGTCTAGCGAAAAGAACAGTCAATACGACTTGCTGCTACAGCAAGCTCAGGCGATCATTGCCGATGAAACCGATGTTATTGCCAATATGGCCAATTTAAGTGCGTTGTTATACAACAGTCTGCCTGATTTAAACTGGGCTGGTTTTTATATAATGCGTGGCGATGAACTCGTGCTTGGGCCTTTTCAGGGACAGGTCGCTTGTGTCCGGATCCCGGTAGGAAAAGGGGTTTGTGGCACGGCCGTAGCTACCGGCGAAGTACAGTTGGTTGAAGACGTCCACCAGTTTGCCGGCCATATCGCCTGTGACGCCGCCAGTAATTCAGAGATTGTGCTGCCTGTGCGGTTTCAACAGAATATTGTTGCGGTACTGGATATTGATAGTCCAACGCTGGCGCGTTTTGATAGTGATGATCAACAGCATTTGGTGTCGTTGGTCAAATTGCTTGAACAACGGTTAACTGAACCACTATGAAAGACGCACTGACAGTTCAGGACTATTTATTGAACGAGTCTGAAGTGGGTGACTGGGACGGCGAAGAGGAACTGGTAACCGATAAGATTAACAGTATTATTCATGCTGTGTGGGACGCTTTACCCGATGATCTTGCCACTGAGCAAATAGAACAGATAATGCCACAACTCTGGCAGCAATTAGGAACTGATACCCTATTGCTGGATGTTGATGAGCATGAACTGACCGGGTGGGCTTTAGTTTATATGCGACAACAAATTGAATTGGGCATTGATGATGCTGACACTGCAAATGCAGAAGATGCTGACGTAAATGCAGATGATGATGAAGAGTAAATTTTAATGACAACCTCCACTGAAGCGTTAAATACAGACCAGAATACTGCGCCAGCGCAAGAAGCGTCAGCCAACGAGAACGAAGTCAGAAAACTGGCGAATGTAAAAGAAGTCCTGGCATATCTGGCCCAGCAATTTCCTTTATGCTTTAGTGTTAAGGGGCAGGTAAAGCCACTTAAAATCGGTATTTTTCAAGATCTTGCGGCTAAACTTGAGCAGGATAGCCTGGTAAGCAAAACGCAATTAAGGCAAGCGCTGCGGGTATATACGTCCAGCTGGCGCTATCTGGAAGCAATCCAGACTGGTGTTGCCCGCGTAGATTTGGAAGGTGAAGCAGGTGAGCTGATTGACCAGCAGCAAGCAGATCATGCCCTGAGTACGCTTACTGAGAGCAAAAATAAAGCGGCCGAATTACGTAAGGCGCGGCTTGCAGAGCAAAAAGCCAAGGCTAAACCCGCTAGTGATAAACCTGCTTACAAAAAAAAGCCGAACAAAACGACAAGTAATAGCTCTAACAGCACTAAGCTAAGCAGTAAAGCAGTGACTAAAGCTGCCAGTCCGGTAGTGAAAGAGGCTGTTTTAGAGTCTATAGCGGATGAGCAACTGAAAGTAGGTGCTGGTGTATTGGTTAAGTTAGGCCAGTCTCCAATGCTGGCAACCGTGCTTGAAGTGCATAAAGATGATGTAACGGTGCAGCTTTCGTCTGGAATGGTGGTCAAAACCCGTCGGGACAGTTTGTATCAGGCCTGATTAACGCAGAGTAGCTTATGAAGAAATTATCCATTTTAGCGGCAAGTTTAATGATGGCTCTGGCTGTTCAAGCCGAGCCAGGAAAATCTGAAGACAATCAGGTTCTGCCAGTAATGGCCCAGGCGTCACATCACGCAACAGCCAGTAAAAGGATAACCGCGCTGTTCACCCGAGGCCATTATGTCCCTGTGCAACTTGATGATGAATTATCAGGTCGCATTTTCGATATGTATTTAAAAAATTTAGATTATTACCGCAATGTTCTGTTACAAGCGGATGTTGATTCGTTTGCACATTTTCGTGACGAATTTGACGATGGCTTGAACAAAGGGAATTTAAATTTTGCGTTTGATATGTTTAATCATACGATGCAGCGTAGAGCTGAGCGGTTTGATTTCGCTATTGATTTACTTGCTAAAGAGTTCGATTTTAGTAAAGACGATAGCTATAAGTACGATAGAGAAGACGCGCAGTGGCCTGCAAACCAAGCTGAGCTGAATGAGATATGGCGCCAGCGGGTCAAGTTTGACGCCCTTAATTTAAAGTTGACCGGTAAAGCCGATGACGAAATCAGGGAGATCCTGAATAAACGCTATCGTAACAGCCAGAAGCGGTTAAGCCAGACCAATAGCGAAGATGTGTTTCAGCTAGTGATGAATTCGTTTGGGCGGGCCATTGAAGCGCATACATCCTACTTATCTCCACGCAATGCTGATCGATTCCAACAAGAGATGAATCTGTCGCTCGAAGGCATTGGTGCCGTGCTAAGAGCCGATGAAGATTACACGGTCATCCAGAGTCTGGTACCAGGTGGACCAGCAGATCAGACTCAGAAACTTAAGCCCAAAGACAGAATTATTGGTGTTGCACAGGACAGCAATGATTTTGTTGATGTTATAGGTTGGCGGCTGGATGATGTCGTTGATTTAATAAAAGGCCCGAAAGGAAGTACGGTAAGGTTGCAAGTGCTTGGTGGTAGCGATATCGCAGGCAATAAAGCCGACGTTATCACGATTGTCCGGGATAAAATCAGACTGGAAGATCGCGCTGCCAAAGCAGAGGTTTTAGATCCGAAGCTCAACGAGCTTGAGCAGAATATCGGTGTAATCAGCATCCCTGGCTTTTATAATAATCTGGCTGATGACGTTAAAAAATTATTGGTTGAATTAAAAGAAAAGCAAGTTGATGGCATTATCATCGATTTACGTGGCAATGGCGGTGGGTCGCTACAGGAAGCCACTTTGCTTACCGGTTTATTTATTGATAGCGGCCCGGTGGTTCAGATCCGCCAGGGCGACGGAAAAGTAACCGAGTCACCAGATACCGATGGCGTTAGTTATTATGATGGCCCGTTAACCGTTCTTGTCGACCGTTACAGCGCATCGGCGTCAGAAATTTTTGCTGCAGTGATGCAGGATTACGGCCGGGCAATTATCGTCGGTGAACAAACCTTTGGTAAGGGTACTGTGCAGCAACACCGTGGTTTAGGTCGTATTTACGACATGTTTGAAGAACCGTTGGGCAGTGTACAGTATACGATTGCCAAATTTTACCGGATTAATGGCGGCAGTACCCAACACCAGGGGGTAATACCAGATATTCATTTCCCTACCGCGATTGATCCCGCTGAATGGGGTGAGAGCAAAGAGCAGCATGCCTTGCCCTGGGATTCTATTAACCCGGCCAAATATGCCAGCGTTAATGATATTCAGGCCGTAGTGCCCGTATTGCTTGAGAAGCATCAGCAACGGATTAGCAAGGAAACTGAGTTTGGTTACATGTTGCAGGATATAAAAGATTATCAGCAGCGTCAGAATGACAAAACGGTATCGTTGAAAGAATCTGAACGGATAAGCGAGCGTGATAAAGAAAAAGCGGAACAACTTGCCAGGGTTAACGAGCGATTAGTCAGGTTTGAACTTGAGAAAGTTCAGTCTGTAGATGATGCGCCTGAGTTAATCAGTGAATTGGATCCCTTTCTTGAGGAAGCGGCAAATATCACGGCGGATTTATTAAGAGTTAGCCGTATGGCGAAAAAATAATAAAACAAGGCGAACATAACGATTTAAAAGCGGTATTTATTACCGCTTTTTGTTAGGCTCAGCCAAATATAAAAATAATTATAAAGGTTAATTTATGGCAACTAGGGGTGTTTTTTCATCACGGCTGGGATTTATTCTGGCTGCGTCGGGATCTGCAGTGGGCTTGGGAAATGTCTGGGGCTTTCCTTCTCAGGTCGCCAGCAATGGGGGTGCCGCCTTTGTTCTGATGTATTTAGTCCTGGCATTTGTGTTGGCGTATCCGGTATTAATGGCTGAGTTATTAATTGGCCGGGCAACCGAGTCCAATGTGGTGGATGCCCTCGGTTCTGTATCGAAAGGTCGTTCCGGTCGCGTTGTCGGAATGTGGGGTATTGCTACCGTTTCATTGATCTTAGCATTTTACGGTATTGTTGGCGGCTGGATGCTGTCCTACACACTGGAAGCATTAGCTAGCCTTGCGGGTTTAGAACAACTGGCACAGTGGCTGATCGCGTCTTCTTTGCCTCGAAATATTCTGTTCTGTGGCGTGTTTATGCTGTTAACGGTTGGCATCGTTAGCGGTGGCGTGGTCAACGGCATTGAGCGTTGGTCTGTGAGGTTAATGCCAACATTATTTGTGTTGATGTTGTTGCTGTTTGGGTATGTGATGACTCAGGACGGCGCTATGGATGGCTTAAAAGTGTATCTTCTGCCTGATTTTACCGAAGCACTTAATCCGGAATTATTAATAAGTGCAATGGGTCAGGCGTTTTTCTCCATGTCATTAGGTGTCGGCACCATGCTGATATATGGCTCCTATGTCAGCCATAAAGAAAACCTGCCAAAATTAGGTGCATCAGTGGCATTGGTTGATATTGGTGTGGCGGTGCTGGCTGGTTTACTGATTATTCCGGCAATGTACGTTGCTTTACACAATGGTGTTGAAATATTTGGGGCAAATGGCGAGCTACTGGCTGAAGATACCCTTATATTTACCGTTTTGCCGTCCTTGTTTACCACAATGGGCTCTGTAGGGTTAGTTGTAGCCTCTGCTTTTTTTCTGTTGATGTCGATAGCCGCCCTGACTTCTTCTATTTCAATGTTAGAAGTACCGGTTTCTTATGTTGTGGAGAACCGGAAAGTCGCGCGTAACAAAGCAGTCTGGCTTATTGCTGCCATTATTTTCTCGATTAGTGTACTTATTCTGGCGAACTTTGAATTGCTGTTTGGTTTTGTTATTGCATTGACGACCCAGTACAGCCAACCATTGCTTGGCTTAATGTTATGTATTTTTGCTGGCTGGATATGGAACAGAAATTCCATTTTAGCTGAGCTGAAGAAGGGCGATTCGCAGGCAGAACATAGCTGGTTCTGGCGGGTTTGGCCCTGGTACGTTAAATTCGTTTGTCCGGTAATCATAGTGCTGATGTTTTACCGGTCATTATAGGGCTTTGCCTCTTCCATCATAATAATATTGAAAGGCGCGGCAAGCGCCTTTACTAAAGTGGAGCAACAATAATGACTGAAAAACATCCTAGTTTTCTGGATGCAGCGCTGCCGGTTATCGTTCTGATTATATTACTTTCTGCGTCGGTGTATTTATTTGGCAACGATTCCTCGTATGGGCCAAACCAGATTGCACTATTTGTTGCCACTGCAGTAGCGGTAATCATTGGTTTAAAAAATGGGTATAAATGGCATACCATGGAAAGTGCCATGGTGTCAGGGATTTCGTTGTCATTGGGAGCGGTCCTTATTCTTCTATCAGTCGGAGCGCTGATTGGCACCTGGATGTTATCCGGTACTGTACCAACGTTGATTTACTACGGCTTACAGTTACTTAGTCCGAGTTGGTTTTACGCCGCCAGTTGTTTACTGTGTGGTATTGTGGCAATGAGCATTGGCAGTTCCTGGACCACTGCAGCGACCATAGGTGTTGCGCTAATTGGTGTAGCTTCGGGGTTAGGGTTGTCACCGGCTATTACCGCCGGTGCTATTGTTTCAGGGGCTTATTTTGGTGATAAACTTTCACCGCTGAGTGAAACGACTAACCTTGCGCCAGCAGTCGCCGGGGCTGAGCTTTTTCAACATATTCAGCATATGCTCTGGACTACTGTGCCAAGCTTTGTGCTGGCATTGATACTTTTTACCATTATTGGTTTTAGCAGTGACATCAGTGCCGATTTTGCCCGGATTGAACAAATTAGCGCGGTATTACAAGATCAGTTCGCTATTAGCCTGGTGTCTTTGGTACCGCTGCTGGTACTGTTAGCCATGGCGATTAAAAAAGTACCTGCATTTCCAACCGTATTTATCGGTGCCTTACTTGGCGCGGTATGGGCCGTATTTTTTCAGCAGGAATTACTGGCTCGTCTGATTGATGGTAACTTGCCGGCCACTGTGGGAGTTTTTAAACTGGTATGGCATACTTTTTATGCTGGTTTTGCTGTCGATACGGGTGATAGTAACCTGAACGAGTTACTCAGTGGCGGCGGCATGGCAAGCATGCTCAATACTATCTGGCTGGTATTTTGTGCGATGATGTTTGGTGCAACTATTGAGAAAATTGGTTTGCTGCGTAAATTTGTGCAGTCCATTCTCTATTTTGCCAGCAGTACCGGTTCGCTGATTACCAGTACGATAGCGACGTGTTTCGTGACCAACTTACTTACCGCCGACCAGTATATGTCGATAGTAATGCCTGGACGCATGTTTAAAGAAGAGTATAAGCGTCGTGGCCTGGCTCCGGTAAATTTATCACGTTCACTGGAAGACGGTGGCACCATAACCAGCCCGTTAATACCATGGAACACCTGTGGGGCCTATATGCATAGTGTGTTGGGTGTCAGCCCACTGGATTATGCCTTCTATGCGTTCTTTAACTTAATTAATCCATTGCTGTCTATAGTATATGCTTATCTGGGCATAAAGGTGCTGCGATTGCCGCCACCAGCCTCAATGCAGCCGGCAGAAACGTTAAAAAACTAGCACAATCTGAAGCCTGAAAATATTCAGGCTTTTGTAACTCAGAACCAGAGTGTTTTAATGGTCTCAAGGAGAAAGTATGAGTAGCAATTCAGACCGAAACAGCCGTCGTTTGGCCGATTATCGGCAACCCGATTTTCTGATCCCTGAAATTGAACTGACCTTTGAACTGGTTCCTGAGGCGACGCGGGTAACGGCGCTGATGAAAATTACCCAGCAGCGCGCTGGTGCTCCCCTGGTATTAGATGGTCAGCAGCTAAGCCTGAAATATATCGCGCTTGATAACGTTGAACTTGGTCCTGAGCGCTATCAGCTTACCGATGATCATCTGATTATCCCAAGTGTGCCAAAAACATTTACTCTGCAACTGATTACTGAGATAGCTCCGGCAGAAAATACGGCTCTGGAAGGTTTATATCTTGCCAACAATGTATTTTGTACCCAGTGTGAAGCTGAAGGGTTTCGCAGGATCATGTTTTATCCTGATCGACCTGACGTATTATCGGTCTATACCACCCATATTATTGCTGACCATAAACAGTACCCCTATCTGCTTGCCAATGGCAATAACATTGCGACTGAGCAACGTGCTGATGGCAGAACCCGTGTTAGCTGGCATGATCCCTTTGCCAAGCCCTGTTACTTATTTGCCTTAGTTGCCGGCAACTTCGATTGCCTGTCGGATCAATTTACGACAGCAAGCGGCCGTCAGGTAAGCCTGCAACTTTTTGTAGAACCAGGCGAGCAGGAAAAAGGTCATTTTGCGATGGCAGCGCTTAAACGCGCAATGCGCTGGGACGAAACACGTTACAATCTGGAATACGATCTGGATGTGTATATGGTTGTTGCCGTTGATTTTTTTAATATGGGCGCAATGGAAAATAAAGGTCTCAATGTTTTTAACAGTAAGTATGTGTTAGCCGATGACAGTACTGCCACAGACAAAGACTACTTTAATATTGAATCAATAATCGGTCATGAATATTTTCATAACTGGACGGGTAACAGGGTAACGTGTCGTGACTGGTTTCAGCTCAGCCTAAAAGAAGGGTTAACGGTATTCCGGGATCAGGAGTTCAGCGCAGATATGGGCTCTGCGACAGTCAATCGGATTGATGCGGTTAAACTTATCCGTACTGCGCAGTTTGCTGAGGATGCCGGGCCGATGGCACACCCAATAAGACCTGAGCAAGTACTTGAAATGAATAACTTTTATACCGTCACGGTATATGATAAAGGTGCTGAAGTTATCCGGATGCTGCAGACTCTGCTTGGCAAGCCAGGCTTCAACAGGGGGCTGGCGCTTTATTTGCAGCGCCACGATGGCCAGGCGGTGACCTGCGATGATTTTGTTGCAGCGATGCAAGACGCTAACAGTATAGATTTAACTCAGTTCAGGCTGTGGTACAGTCAGTCTGGCACGCCGGTAGTCACCCTGACTCAACAGTTTGATCCGCAAACGTCAACTTTGCATCTTGAAGTAAAACAGCAGCTTTCGGGAAATTCAGAACAAACAACCCAGCAAGCGTTGCTGATACCCTTGCAATTACAACTATTAAGCCGTGACGGCAGGGTGGATCAGCAACACCTTATTACACTGCGCCAGCAAACTGAACATTTCAGTTTTAACAATCTATCAGTCGAACCGGTTGTGGTATGGGAGAATTTTTCTGCGCCAGTGAAATTGCAACAAGACTATTCGTTGTCCCAGTTATTACTGATTGCTGAAAAGGCAAATAACGGGTTTGCCCGTTGGGATGCCATGCAGGTATTCTGGTCTGATTTTATCCGGCAACACTTAGCGCAACCCGCCACCCGGCTTGAATTGCCCGCTGAGTTGATAACACTACTCAGCCAGTGGTTACAGCATCCATTGCCCGATCAGGCACTCACCGCAGAGCTGCTAACCTTACCTGATTTTGATACCCTGGCCGAGCAGTATCAGCATATACCGGTGTCGGGCATCATCAGCAGCCTAAAGACGATTAAACTACAGCTGGCGAACCAGCTTGCCAAAGACTGGCGTCACTGTTATCAAGCCACTGAACATGCATCATATCGTTATACAGAGCAGGGAGCAGGTGGCAGGGCGCTGCGTAATTGTTGTTTAAGTTACCTTGCACTGCTTAGTGATGGCTCTGAACTGCTCAATCAGCACTATCAGAAATCAGACAACATGACGGATACGCTGGCCGCACTTGTTGCGGCGCAATATGCAGCGCTAGCGGGATTTAACGATATGGCAGAGAATTTTGCGTTAAAGTGGCAAGACAACGTATTGATTATGGATAAATACTTTTCGTTGCTTGCCAGTAATCCCAGAGAAGAGGTGTTTGATAGTTTAGAAAAATTAAGTCGCCATCCGCTTTTCAGTTGGAAAAATCCTAACCGGGTCAGGGCTTTGTATGGTGCTTTTAGTATGCGCAATCCTGAACAATTTCATCGTACTGACGGGCAGGGGTATCGTTGTCTGGCCGCAGTCGTCGCCAGAATGGACTCGATAAACCCGCAGGTGGCTGCCCGCCTGGTTACTCCCTTACTCGCCTGGAAACGCTTTAACGATCAACGACGTGACCATATGTTGGCCACACTTAAGCAATTAGCAACGCAGGAGAAATTAAGTAATGATCTCTATGAGAAAATTACTAAAAGCTTGTCATGAAACGGCTATTTGTGTTTAGTGCTTTTCTGGGCAGGGAAAAATGCCTACTCTATTATCAGGGCACACTGCGCTATGTGGTTGTAACCGCAGACAGTGGAGAGCGCATCCAGCTTGGTTTAAAGCATTTTCAGCCCTTTTTTTCAGAGTCGGGCCTGCGCGGTCGGTTCAGGTTGTCGTTGTCGCAAAGTGGCGCTTTTGAAAGGCTGGAAAAAATTAATTAGAGTTATTACTTTAAACGATAGATTAAAACGACGACTTGCAGTTTCATCTGGTTTGACCTTTAATTTCATTAGCTTATGATGTGGTGTTAACGTGCTTAAGACAATGATTAAACTGAAAGTGCGATTATCAGATCAGGCAGATGCTGCAATAAGTAAAAATTGAATAAAAATCAACAGATATACGCAAGGAGAAGCCTTGCTAACACCCTAAAATGATGTAATTATTTCCGTGATGCAAGCTGAGCTCCGAGCAGTTGGCTCAGCATAATAATTAAAAAGACATAAAACATACCTGCAGGGACAGGGGGGAGATCACAAGATGAATAGAAGGCCTGATACTTTTTATAAAAGTCCGTTAGCCTTGGGGGTTGCATCTGCATTACTGGCATTGTCCATTGTGCCTGCTCAAGCAGCAACCTTTAAAGTTGGCAATTTCGATGTCGTATTCGATTCAACGTTTTCATACGGTGGCAGTATTCGCACCGAAGAGCGGAATTGGGATACCATTTCTAAGGTAAATCACCCGCGCTTTGACTGGACAGGTTATGGCTATATTGTTGACGGTAGTGGCAACCCTAATTTTAACAGTGTCTATGCCAACTCTCAGATATGGGAACAACCTGGTTCCTACTCCAGTAATGGCGATGGCGGCAATCTGAACTTTGACCGTGGCGATATGTACAGCAGCTTGTTTAAAGGCGTACATGAGTTAGCTATCAGCGGTGACAATATTGGTTTATTTACCCGGTTTATGTATTTTTATGATTTTGCTGTCGCAGATCAGGATTTTGCTTATACCAACCCTTTAAGTGGTAATCGGGTCGATCCCTGTGCCGATAGTGGTTCCAGCGAATTGGCATGTAAAGATTTACGACTGTTAGATGCTTATGTATACGGTAATTTCAGTTTTAACGATGGCATGACCCCAGTGACAATTCGAGTGGGTAATCAGGTGTTAAGTTGGGGTGAAAGTACGCTTATCCAACACGGCATTAATATTACACCGATAGATGTCGGTATTGCCCGAGCGCCAGGCGCTGAATTAAAAGAAGCTTATATCCCTGTCGGCATGATTACCTTGTCTGTTGGTTTAACAGAAAACCTGTCTACTGAACTTTTTTATCAGTACGATTGGGAACAAAGCTACTTGCCAGTTCCGGGTAGCTACTTCTCTACCAATGACTTTGCCGGTCGGGGTGGTTATGCCCAGAACGTGCAGTTAGGTTTTGCGGGTAACCCGGATATCGATATGGATTTTCTGGTTGACCAAATGAATACATTGTCGATGTTTGCGCCGCAATTGTTGCAGGTTATTACTAACCCTGCCAGCACAGCTCAGCAGCGTGCTGACGCCGTAAACCTGGCAATTGCTTATCCGACAAAGGTAACACTGCGTCCGGAAGGCAGTGCTGGTGAAGTGAAACCTAAAAATGGTGGGCAATACGGTATTAAATTTGAGTATTATGCACCGGAGTTGAATGAAACCGAGTTTGCGCTGTACTACATGAATTACCATAGCCGGGTTCCTGTTATTTCAGGTATCGCATCTGATTTCAGAGTAGGTGCGGATCCTGAAAGTGGAGAATTCATAGGTGTACTTCAGTCGTTAAGTTTCCTGTCGCAAAATCAAGGTCAGATTACCAGTGAAAATATTGCCAGTATGGAAATGTTTTCGCAGGCGTTATTAGAATATCCTGAAGATATTAAGCTATATGGTTTTAGTTTTAATACAACGGTAGGCGGAACGTCAATTGCAGGCGAAATAGCCTATCGGCAGGATGAGCCATTGCAAATTGACGACGTTGAAATTTTATATGCGGGGATGCCTGAACAGCTAGCCAATGCCGGTTTGCGTACCGATTTGGCAGGTATATCTCAGATAGGCCGGGTGTTTGGCGAAAAAGTTGGCCCGGGTGATTTTGCCCAAGGGTACATCCTAAGTGATACCTTGCAGGCGCAAGCGACCTTTACGCATTTATTTGGCCCTATGCTGGGAGCTGATAACTTTAGTATGTTAGGTGAAATTGGTGGTATCACCATTAATGATATGCCAGCATATGATGAGTTACGTTTAAATGGTCCAGGCACGGATCGCAGCGGTGGTCCTCTGATTGGTGTAAATGGTCCATCTCAAGGCCTGCACACTGGTTTGTCTGATGGCCCTGAAACCAATCCATTTCCAACAAAATCTGCGTGGGGATATCGTATTCTGGCTAAAGCAGACTATAACAACGTCTTTGCTGGCGTTAATATGTCGCAACGGTTGGTGTTTTCACATGACGTGAATGGTATTACCCCTGATCCGTTATTCATGTTTGTTGAAGATAGAAAATCAGCAGCTTACGCGGTTAGTTTTGATTACCTGAGTAAGTGGTCAGCTGAGGTTTCTTACAATTTGTTCTGGGGTGGTAAGGGTACTACTAACAACGTAGCCGACCGTGATTTTGTATCTTTTAATATTAAATATTCTATTTAAGGGACGAGAGCCGATTATGAAAAAACTCACCCTATTATCTTCAGCGATTGCTCTGATTGTCAGCTGTAACGCCCTGGCAAAAATAACACCAGAACAAGCTGCCAGGTTGGGAAATGATTTAACGCCGCTGGGTGCTGAGAAAGCTGCAAATGCTGATGGCTCAATTCCAGCATGGACAGGTGGTATTAAAAGTGCGCCAGCAGGTTACACAGCTGGTGATCATCATATTAATCCATTTGCTTCAGATGAAGTGGTATTAACCATTGATAAATCTAATGTTGCAGACCATCGGCAGTTTTTAAGCCCGGGTATGATACAGCTGTTTGATATTTATCCTGATACCTTTAAGATGAATGTCTATCCAACTCGTCGTAGTGCATCATTTCCTCAATATTTTTATGATGCTACCCAAAAAATTGCTACTGAAGCTGAGTTAGTTCAAGGTGGTAATGGTTTGATTAACGCGGCAATAGGCATTCCATTTCCAATACCGCAAAATGGTTTGGAAGCGGTCTGGAACCATATTGTTCGTTATCGTGGTGTTGCTGCAAGCCGTAATGGTGGCCAGGCTGCGCCTACCTCTAACGGTGCCTATACGGTTATTGGCTTCGATGAACAAATCATGTTTAAGTATTCTCATCCGGACGCCACTGCAGACGCATTAGAAGCTGAAAACATCTTGTTCAGATTTAAGCAAAGCGTTACCTCGCCAGCGCGACTGGCAGGCACAGCGTTATTAGTGCATGAAACGATGGATCAGGTGGCAACACCTCGTCAGGCCTGGACTTATAATACCGGCCAACGTCGGGTTCGTCGTGCGCCAAACGTCGCCTACGATGCACCAGGTACTGCGTCAGATGGTTTACGGACCACTGATGACTTTGACATGTTCAACGGTTCACCTGACCGTTATAACTGGGAGCTGAAAGGCAAACAGGAAATGTATATTGCGTACAATGATTATAAGTTGCACAGCAAAGAAGCAAAATATGCTGACATTCTGATGGCCGGTCATATTAATCCTGATTATGTTCGTTGGGAAAAACACCGGGTTTGGGTGGTCGAAGCAACCCTGAAAGAGGGTACCCGGCATGTATATGGTAAGCGGGTATTTTATATCGATGAAGACAGCTGGCAAATTCATGTTGCGGACCTGTACGATAACCGTGGTGACATGTATCGGGTAGCGGTTGCGCATGGCTTGAACTATTATGAAGTACCAACCCATTGGAGTACGCTGGAAGTTTATCATGATCTTAACTCCCGTCGTTATATCGCCATTGGTCTGGACAACGAAGACAGAATGTATGACTTTTCAGTTCAACTTTCTGACAATGACTTCACGCCTGCAGCATTGCGCCGTGAGGGTACTCGTTAACTCACGATAGTAGTTAAACGGCTGGCATTAGCTGGCCGTTTTTTTTAGCTTTAATTTCTGTCGCAACAGTGGTGTTGGCAGTAATTAATTTATTTATGCATTGTAAAGAGTAAGTACGCTGCCTATGTTTAAGAAACTTTTTTTGGCTTGCAGTTGTGTTTTGTTAAGCAATACAGCGTTGCAGACGCGGGCCGATGTCAACTCTGTAGATGAAGCTAAGGCAGCATATATAATGCCGCTCGCCGCACAGTCATTATTGACCGATGTGCAAAAGGTTAGTGATAATTTTTATGTGGCAGTGGGTGAGCGTGGTCATATTTTATTGAGTAACGATGGCGCTCAGTGGCAACAGGTGCCGGTACCTACACAAAGCCTGCTGACTGCAGTTTTCTTTGTTGATGAGCAACACGGTTGGGCTGTGGGGCATGACGCCTTAATACTGGCGACCAGCGATGGCGGTGCCAGTTGGCAGCTACAGCAGTTTTTGCCTGATGATGATAAGCCTCTGCTGGACGTTTACTTCCGCGATGCCCAACATGGTATGGCGATAGGCGCTTATGGCTTATTTTTTGTTACCACCGACGGTGGTAAAAACTGGCAGCAGGAATTATTTGTCGAACTCGCAGCTGAGGAAGATAAAGAATACTTACTGGATTTACAGCAAACTGATCCCGAGATTTACCGTCAGGAACTGAGTTCAATTTTGCCCCATTTTAATCGACTATTTATCGATGGTAATACGTTATACATGGTTGGTGAATCAGGTTTTATCGCAAAAAGTTTAGATTTCGGATCCAGTTGGCAGCGAATGGAAGAGTTTTATAACGGTTCCTTATTTGATTTGCATCGGACGCCACAAATGGGGTTGCTAGCCGTTGGTTTACGCGGTCACGTTTTTCGAAGCGAAGACAACGGTCAGAATTGGCAACAAATTGAGATTAGTGAAGCGGCTACGTTGAATAGCGTGTTCAGTGATGCAAACGGCAATGTTTATCTGACAGGTAATGCAGGCACTTTATTACAAAGTGAAGATGACGGTGTCAGCTTTGCGGAACGCTCGCAAGACGATGGTAAAGCAATTTTAAATGGGGTGGCTCTGGATAACAGGATGTTATTGGTTACTGAGGTTGGCATTAAAGTATTAAATCTGGATAAGTCTGAATAATATGAGTGTAAATTCACTGGTTAATAAATTTGAATATGCGTTATTCCGGCACCGGGCGTTGGTGCTTGTAGTTTTTCTTCTGGTCACTATCGGTTTACTGGTAAAAGCGACAGACATTAAGCTGGATGCAGCGTTTACCAAAAATATCCCGCTAAAGCACGAATATATGCAGACTTATCTGGAGCATGCTGAAGATTTCGGCGGTGCTAACAATATTCTTATTGCGGTGTGCGATGCCAGTGGCGACATTTTTAACCCAACCTTTTTTGAAACATTTCGCCAGGTTCATGATGACGTCTTGTATACGCCGGGCGTAAACCGGGTATTGGTCAAGTCGTTGTTCAGTCCCAGCACGCGTTTTATTGAAGTGGTTGAGGATGGTTTTGCCGGTGGACCAGTTATTCCTGCCGATTTTGTTGCCGACAAGCGTGGCCTTGCCAGGGTGAAATCTAACGTTGAAAAAGCAGGCATTGTCGGCCGTATGGTCGCGGATGATTACAGTTGTGCCATGATAACTGCCCAACTGCTTGAAATTGACTCTGACACCGGAGAGGCGGTCGATACCCTCGAGTTTGCCACAACCTTAGAACAAAACATCAGGGCAAAGCATCAAAGTGAACAAATTAGTGTCCATATTATCGGCTTCGCCAAGATGGTTGGTGATGTCGCCGAAGGCGCCAAGGGTGTGGTGTTGTTTTTCCTGGTGGCGTTAGCGGTAACTGCGCTGATGGTGTTTTTCTTCTCTAAATCTATCATGCTGACCGTGTTGCCGATTGCCTGCTCGCTGATCGCTGTGGTGTGGCAAATGGGGCTGCTGACCATGCTTGGTTTTGGCATTGACCCAATGTCTATTCTGGTACCGTTTTTGGTGTTTGCTATCGGTGTCAGTCACGGTGTGCAAATGATTAACTCTACCGGCAAACGTGTTGCTGCGGGTATGGATGCGAAAACGGCGGCAGAATCCAGTTTTAGAAAGTTACTGGTACCAGGGGGCGTGGCCTTGTTATCGGATACTGTGGGGTTTTTAACTTTATTAATCATAGAAATTGGCGTGATTCGTGAACTCGCTATTACCGCCAGCCTTGGTGTTGCTGTCATCATTCTGACCAACCTGATTTTGCTTCCGGTGTTAATGTCTTTTGTTAAATTCAGCGCAGCGTACAAGGCCAGAGTTGCTTCGCCTTCAGCCAAGGCAGATAAATTTTGGTATGCGTTATCAGCATTTGCCACCAAACGATTTGCTTATGCCATTATCGCGGTAACCGCCGTGTTGTTCGCCGTTGGATACTGGCAGAGTCAGCAGCTTAAGATTGGCGATTTGCATGAAGGGGCACCGTCACTACACGAAGACTCCCGTTATAACGTCGATACAAAACTTATAACGGATCGTTTTGCTATCTCTGTTGATTACATCAATATTATGGTTGAGACCATTCCTAGTGCCTGTACTGAGCACGATATTATGGATCGGATAGATCAATTTCAATGGTTGATGGAGAACGTTCAGGGTGTGCAATCGGTAATATCGTTGGCATCGGTGTCTAAAAGCATTAATGCCGCGTATAACGAAGGCAATCAGAAATGGCGGGTTTTACCGCGCAATCCTCAGTCGCTGGTGCAAGCGACCTCCCGGGTTGAAACCAGTACCGGGTTGCTTAATGCCGATTGTTCCGTTATGCCAGTGATGGTGTTTCTGGAAGATCACAAAGCAGAAACGATTGAGCGAGTGGTGTTAGCCGCGAAAAAATACGGCGTGGAACTGGGTGATGCTCAAACCCGGTTTATGCTGGCTTCAGGCCCAGCGGGGGTAATGGCTGCGACCAACGAAGCGGTGTCAGCGGCTCAGCAACCCATGATGTGGTACGTGTACGGCGCTGTGATCATGCTATGTTTACTCAGCTTCCGTTCACTGCGGGCCACTATTGCGGTTGTAGTGCCGCTATATGTGGTGTCAGTGCTGGCGACTGCACTAATGACCAAGTTGCAGATTGGATTAACGGTATCCACCTTACCGGTTATTGCGCTGGGTGTCGGTATAGGCGTTGATTATGGTATTTATATCTTATCCAGCATGAGTCAGCTGTTGCGCGACGGCATGCCATTACGGCAGGCCTATTTTGAAGCCCTGAAAGAGCGGGGCAGTGCCGTGTTGTTTACGGGTATAACGTTGGCCGTTGGGGTCAGTACCTGGGTATTTTCAGCGTTGAAGTTCCAGGTAGATATGGGGATCCTGCTTACCTTTATGTTTATTGTAAACATGTTAGGTGCCATTGTGGTATTGCCAGCCTTAGCTGCGGTATTCTGGCGAAATAATCGTTAACGGCAAAAATTATTTTTTGCATGTTTAAACAAGAAAATGGCCGAAAGGCCATTTTCTATTTAAGTGAACTGAATAAGTTGTCAAAAGCCTTAAAAACCACTGGTTTAACCAGCATAAAAGCCGGAAATAGTGCTTCAAAAGCGCTACAATAGTCACTACACTGCGCAGCAGACAAGACCTTGTATGTTAGGTAGAACCAGCTGGTAAAGCTGTGCTCTGAAAAAGGATACAATAATGGCACTGATAGACGGTCATCCCTCTGTACTACTACAAAATGTAAGCAAACTGATAACTCAAAAAGTAAAAGATCAGCCTAAGCTGGTGGAGAAGTTTGCTTATACCCTCTATGGCAACATGTCGAATGAAGATTTAGTGGGGCGCAATGACAGTGATCTGTATGGCGCGGCATTAAGTTTATGGCAAACTTTTAATCAGCATGCTGAAGCTGAAGCCCGGATCCGGGTGTACAATCCTGAGATATCCCGCCATGGCTGGGAGTCTAAGCACACTATCGTAGAAATTGTCGTACAGGATATGCCATTTCTAGTCGACTCAGTGCGTATGGCATTAAGCCGCCATAACATTGCAGCCCATTTATTATTGCATTATCCGTTACAAACACAACGCGATAAAGCCGGACATATTACTGATTTTTTCAAGTTAGGCAGTAGCCATAGCTCCAGTACTCAGCAAACCGTATTTCATATTGAAATCGATCGGATATCAGATGATTCAACTATCCAGGCATTAAAGAGTGAATTGCACTCGGTAATGGAAGATGTTTCTCTGGCAGTGCAGGACTGGCAGCCGACCCGGCAGAAGTTGCTGGACGTAATTAAAACCTTTGCAAAAAACAGTGGTAAAGCTGCTGCTGACGAAATTAAAGAAACAACGGATTTTCTTAACTGGCTGGTTAAAGATAACTTTACCTTACTTGGTTACCGCGAATATAAAATGACGCCGGTAAAAGGTGATTATAAAATTGCCGGCATCGATGCCAGCTCTTTGGGGTTGATGCGCCGCTCTGAATCCCGCGACCTTATGTTATCTGAGTTGCCTGATGCCGGTCGCAAGCAAGCGTTAAGCCCGACAATTTTGGTGCTCACTAAAACCAATAACAAATCCCGGGTTCACCGACCGGCTTATATCGATTACGTTGGGGTTAAACAGTTCGATAAAGACGGCAAGGTGGTAGGCGAGCATCGTTTTATCGGCTTGTATTCATCATCGTTATATAACAACAGCGCTGCAGATATTCCATTGCTTAAAAGTAAGCTGGCCCGGGTAATGGCCATGTCTGAGTTTGCTACCGGTACCCATGCTTATAAAGCACTGCTGAATATTCTGGAAACCTATCCACGTGATGAGTTGATCCAGGCGAGCGCCGACGAATTGCTTTATGTCGCGATGGGTGTGTTACAGATGCAAGAACGTGACATGACCCGCTTGTTTATGCGCAAAGATGCATTTGGCCGTTTTGTTACTGCGATGGTTTATGTGCCGCGCGAGCGATATAACACGCAGCTGCGAAAAGAAACTCAGGCCATTTTACAGCGGGCACTGGGCACCGACGAGCCGGTAGAATTTACTACCTATTTTTCAGAATCTGTTTTGGCCCGCACTCATTATCTGGTGCGGATCACGGATAGCCATGTCGAGTATAAAGTGAAAGATATTGAACGTAATCTGGTCGAAGCGGCCCGTACCTGGGAAGACAAATTAGAAACGGCATTAACTGGTGTGTATGGCGAGGCCCGTGGCAGGGAATTGGGACGTAAATATGTCAACAGTTTTCCAAGAGCCTATAAAGAAGAAATGCTACCAAGTGACGCACTGGTAGACATTGGCAAGCTGGAAGCATTAAACGACGATAATAAGTTAGAAATGTTGTTTTACCGTCCGCAAGAAGAGAGTAAAGAAAGTAAAGCGGTACGGCTGAACCTGTTTCATAAAGATCACCCGATTCATTTGTCAGATGTGTTACCCATGCTGGAAAACTTCGGCTTGCGGGTTATTGGTGAGACACCTTATGCGGTCAAGTCTCCCGATGGTTCCGTTAGCTGGATTTTAAACTTTTCCATGCAGCTAAATGGTGAGGTTCCGCTGGACTTTGCCGACGCACAGCAAAGCTTTCAATTGTCTTTTGCTAAAGTATGGGCGGGGCAGCTGGAAGATGACGGTTTTAACCGCCTGATTTTAGGCGCAGGGTTAAGCGGGCGAGAGGCTTCTATCATCCGGGCTTTTGCTAAGTATAAGCGGCAGATTGGTGGTACTTTCAGTCAGAATTATGTTGAAAGTACCTTTACCCGTTATCCCGAATTGGCTGGCTTGTTGGTGCAGCTGTTTGATAAAAAGTTTTCACCCTCGTCTAAAGCGACGGCAAAGTCTATTGAAAAGTTAGAAGAGCAAATTAATACACAGTTGGAGGGGGTTGCCAACCTGGATGACGACCGGATTATCCGCCGCTTTGTGTACATGATTAACGCGACTTTACGTACCAATTACTATCAGCCTGCCGCTGACGGTACTGATAAACCTTATATCTCTTTTAAAATTAAACCTGATTTAATTCCTGATATTCCGTTACCGTTGCCAATGTATGAAATTTTCGTTTATTCACCGCGGGTGGAAGGGGTGCATTTACGGTTTGGTAAAGTGGCCCGCGGCGGGTTACGTTGGTCTGATCGTCGGGAAGATTTCCGGACCGAAGTTCTCGGCCTGGTTAAAGCACAACAAGTTAAGAATACGGTTATTGTTCCTTCTGGAGCTAAAGGTGGTTTTGTATGTAAAAAACTGCCTGAAACCGGTGGTCGAGATGCATTTATTGCAGAAGGTAAAGCGTGTTACCGGATCTTTATCCGGGCATTACTGGATATTACCGATAATATTGTAAAAGGCACAATAGTGCCGCCTGCGCATGTTACCCGCCTAGACGAAGATGACCCTTATCTGGTGGTAGCGGCGGACAAGGGCACGGCAACCTTTTCCGATATATCAAATGGTATTTCAGAAGAATATGGTTTTTGGCTGGGGGATGCATTTGCCTCAGGCGGTTCTAATGGTTATGACCATAAAAAAATGGGAATTACCGCCCGTGGCGGCTGGGAAGCCGTCAAGCGGCATTTCCGGGAAATGGGAATTAATTGTCAGACGACAGATTTTAGCTGTGTCGGTATTGGCGATATGGCAGGCGACGTATTTGGTAACGGTATGCTGTTATCTAAACACATTCGTTTGCAGGTTGCGTTTAATCATATGCACATTTTTATTGACCCGACTCCGGATCCAGCCAGCAGCTACGTTGAGCGTGAGCGCTTGTTTAATCTGCCAACTTCTACCTGGGACGATTACGACAAATCGCTGATTTCTGAGGGCGGTGGTGTATTTGCACGCAGCGCTAAATCTATAAAATTATCAGCGCAAATGAAAGAAATGCTGGGTACCACTAAAGCCAGCATGACGCCAAATGAACTGATCCGCGAATGTCTGATGATGCCGGTAGACTTGATTTGGAACGGTGGTATTGGTACCTACATTAAAGCGACGTCAGAAAGTCATGCCGAAGTGGGTGACCGTGGCTCTGAACCGTTACGGATAAATGGTAGAGAATTAAAAGCCAAAATATTCGGCGAAGGCGGCAACCTAGGCGCTACTCAGCGCGGTCGTATCGAATTTGCCGCTAACGGTGGGCGCATTAACACTGACTTTGTTGATAACGTTGGTGGCGTAACCTGCTCAGATAATGAAGTTAATATTAAGATTTTATTAAACGCGCTGGTACAAAGTGGCGATTTAACCCTGAAGCAGCGCAATAAATTACTTAATGAAATGACGGACGATGTTGCGGCATTAGTCTTAAAAGAATGCTATCGCCAAAATCAGAGCATTACCTTGTCGTCGCTACTGGGTTCAGAACAGATTAAAGAATACACCCGCTTTATTCATGCGTTGGAAAAAGATGGCAAGCTAAACCGCGAGCTGGAGTTTTTGCCCAGCGATGATGAGCTGGCAGAGCGCATGGTAAAAGGCATTGGTCTTACCCGGCCAGAGCTTGCGATATTAACCGCTTACGGCAAGATGGTATTGAAAGAGCGCTTAGTATTACCGGAAATTTATGAGAATAATTACTTTAAACGGCAGTTGTTCACGGCGTTTCCTGAGATATTACAAAAACAGTACGCTAAAGAGATGGAGAACCATCCGTTAAAAGCAGAAATTATCGCCACTAAATTAGCCAATATGCTGGTGAATGAAATGGGCCCTAATTTTGCTCAAAGAATGCTGGAAGAAACCGGTGCTACCATAGGTGAAGTTGCAATGTGCTACGCCATTGCCCGGGATCTATTCGACTTATCTAAATTCTGGAAGCAACTTGAGCTACTGGATAATGAAATTTCGGCAGCGTTACAAAACCAGTTGTTGTTCCAGCTGCGACGCACCATGCGCCGGGCGACCCGTTGGTTTATTCGGCATCGTAATAAAACGATGGATATTCAACAAACTGTTGATTTCTTTAAACCGGCTTATCAGGCGATATCAAACGAGCTGGCCAATTATCTGGCAGAAGCTGAACTTGCTCAGCTGCGTGCCAACGAGCAAGATTTGATAACGAAAGACATCCCGGCTGACATTGCGCGTTACTTAACCCAATTAAGCACGGTGTTCTCGGTGATGGATATTGCTCAGGTTAGTGATAATCAGGGAACCTCACTGGCTCTGGTGTCGGAGATTTACTTTAAGCTCGGCGACAAGCTTGATTTACACTGGTTCCTGGAGCAAATTACTCAGCAACCGGTGGCAAATCACTGGCAAGCACTGGCACGAGCATCGTACCGCGAAGAACTGGACTGGCAGCAGCGCTCATTAACGGCGGTAGTCGTTCGTAACTGCGGTAAATCATGTTCAGCAGATGATGTCATCGCCACGTGGTTGACGCAACATCACATTTTGGTTGAGCGCTGGCGCCTAATGCTGGCGGAGTTTAAAACAACCAAGAGCCATGAGTTTGCCAAGTTCTCAGTAGCGATGCGAGAACTGATGTTGTTAAGCCAATCAGTTTGATGCTGAAATAAGCGGACACAATGGTTACAATACCCCGGTAGTACCGGGGTATTTTTTTATTATTGAAGGCGCCTATGTTTTACTCTATTGCAAAAAAAGTAATGTTCTCCTGTGATGCGGAGCGTGCTCATGATCTGGCTCTGGGTAGCCTGAAACGATTAGCTCATACGCCCGCCTCTTTGCTATGGCGACAACAGGTTGCGGCGAAACCGGTTACGGTAGCGGGTATTCGGTTTGAGAATCCAGTGGGATTAGCTGCAGGTTTGGATAAAAATGCCGACTGCATTGATGCGTTTGGTCAGATGGGTTTTGGCTTTATTGAAGTCGGTACGGTAACACCCAGGCCACAAGCGGGTAATGATAAGCCCCGGATCTTCCGTTTACCTCAGGCAGAAGCAATTATTAACCGAATGGGATTTAACAATAAAGGCGTTGATTATCTGGTTAATAATGTTAAAAATGCCAGTTATAAAGGTGTCCTTGGCATAAATATTGGTAAAAACAAAGACACCAGCAATGAGCGAGGTAAAGACGATTATGTCAGCTGTATGCGCAAGGTATATCCTCACGCCAGTTATATTACCATTAATATTTCATCGCCAAATACGCCGGGCTTACGTGATTTGCAGTTTGGCGACGCACTACTTGATCTGTTACAAACCCTTAAAAATGAACAGCTTGACCTGCAAGCCCATTATGACAAGTATGTACCGTTGTTTGTTAAAATTGCCCCTGATATGGACAATCTGGCAGTGAGCCAGATTGCAGAAACGCTGCTAAAAAGCAAAATGGATGGCGCCATTGCCACCAATACAACCCTGGACAGAACTCTGGTTAAAGGAATGACTCATGCTGAGGAAACCGGCGGTCTGAGTGGGTTACCTGTACAGCAAAAAAGCACAGTTATTATCGGCCAGTTGCGCCAGGCGGTGGGGCCTAAGCTGCCAATTATTGGGGTAGGGGGTATTCATGACATCGAGTCTGCTCAGGCAAAGCTCACAGCGGGTGCCAACCTGCTGCAGGTATATACCGGCTTTATTTATCGTGGGCCACCGTTGATAAAAACGATCATCGATGGCTTATAAAGATCAATCTGCGATCCGGTTTTAATATAAATAAATAATCTTTAACATACTGATCAGCATGCTATAGTGATGAAAAGCATAAGCTAATTCAATAACTTGATTGCAAAGGACTTGACCATGTTAACGCCGTCAGAGCGCTGGAGCTGGACATACTGCGAACAACGCGACCGCTTGTTACTCGATATCAGCGAGCAGGCACAGTTTTGCTCTAATTTGAGCTCGCAACAGTTAACAGTGAAACCGGTACAGCAGCGCTTTGCAGTAAATGAAGCAGAATTATTCTGGCATTATATAGAGAGTCTGGGATCGCTGGCATTAGGCCATGCGTCTGAATTGGAATTATGTTTACATGCGTTAAGTGCGCAATACTTACAATTGCAGGCGCACAAAAGCTGGTACTTTCCTGAACAAGTGACATCAACGGTACAGCATGGCGATGTCGTTAGTATTGTAGGCGCCGATGGCCGGATAGCCGCGCTGGTTATTGCTGAAGATCCAGACTGTGTAACCTGTTTGATGTTGAATGATGTTCAAACACTGGCGGGCAAAATTATTAAGCGCACAACGGTGCTACGCTTGCTGCGAAACAGGGTCAGCCCGTTTAATCAACCCACAATGTTAGCGCGTAGTGCCTGAAGCCTGCTGACAATGTTATCATTACCGTCTGTTATAGTTTTAAATTCAGGATCAGACGTTGACTGCCTCTTTGCCGACCTCATTTACCCCCTCTGAACCGAGCAGTAATACTGAGCTGCAACGTTTTTTTGCATTAACACAACAATTAATGGTTGAGCAGCAGCTGATCCGTCTGGTGTTGAGCAAGTATCAGGGATCCAGGTCAGAACTTCGACGGATTGAGATCAGTCCGGTAGAAATTAAATCCAAGATATTCTGGCGTTTTGTCTGGCAATACCAAACTAATCACCAAACTCAGAACTATGCTCTGGAAGACGCAGTGACGTTGCTACGTACGCTGCTGCCTGGTCAGTTTAAAGCAGCGCAATTACACGCGAGCGCCAGTGAAACCCAGTTGACGATAAGCAAAAAAGGTAAGGTATTGTTCAATAGTAGAAAAGTTAGCACGACGCCCGCTTTAGACATCAGCCACAACAGAGAAAAACAGCGGTATGTTGAACAAAGCAGGCCATTCCTGAAGGCACTTGGTGTAACCGATGCTCAGGGCGGGATAATTCCTGCGATGGCCAATAAGTGGAAGCAAATTAATAAATTTATCGAAATATTACACGCTGCAGTGAAAGAAAGTGGCCTTTTACACGCGAAACAGTTACATGTGGCCGATTTTGGCTCGGGTAAAGCCTATCTCACTTTTGCGATGCACGACTACTTTTGCCATACGCTGGGCTTACCAGCAAAAATTACCGGTGTAGAGCTGCGCCAGAATCTGGTTGACCTGTGTAATAGCACAGCGCAGAAACTTGAGCTGGCGGGTATCCATTTTGAGCAAGGTGACGTTAAACATTTTCAGGCCCGGGGGATCAATGTGATGGTGGCGCTGCATGCATGTGATGTCGCTACAGATTACGCGATTAATATGGGGGTTCGCACTGGCGCTGATATCATTATGTGCTCACCATGCTGCCATAAAGAAATCCGGCCGCAAATACGTTTGCCTGAGGTTATGGCTCCGATGCTAAGCCATGGCATCCATTTGGGGCAGGAAGCAGAAATGGTCACGGACAGTCTGCGGGCGTTGTTGTTGGAGGCTCATGGTTACCAGACAAAAGTATTTGAATTTATCTCGCTGGAGCATACCAGTAAAAACAAAATGATCCTGGCGACTAAGCGTAAAAAAGCACCGGATAACCGTGCCGTATTACAGCAAATTGCTGCAATAAAGCAATTTTACGGGATTGAGCAGCAGTGTCTTGAACAGCTGCTGCAAGGGGCGTCTCAGACCAAGAATTAACGTTAACGTTAATGCTTAGCCATAAGTTGCTCCACCAGTAACATCACTGCTTGCAGCTGCGGTGCTTGCTTACTGATATAGTCATCACCAGTATAACCCCACCAATCCCAGCAGCCATGTGGATTAAAGGCACTGGCTGCAGCCTGAGGATAAAGTATCACCAGATCGTTGCTGTCGGCATACTCATTTAAGCCTGTCTGGGTTAAATAAGCATCGTCCACTGCCGCTACATGCTGCTTACAACCATGAAAGCTGATATGCAAACGGCAAGGTTCGCCTGCTTCGCAGCGCTTAGGAACGTAAGCAAAGCCTGTCTTTGCCAGTAAACTGCCAGCCTGTGACTGGGTAAGCTGCCGAATGTTGCCGGTACTGCTATCCACCTTCGGCGCTATCGGCCCAAGCAAATGTTGTAACAGTTCACCCGCGGCATCATAGTTACAGCTTGCAATAAAAGGCGGCTCAGAAACATCGCAAGCGGTGCCTGTGTTGTTATCTGTTGGAAAATGATGCGCGAAAGGCTTATCAGCCACAAACTTCAGGTTTGCAGGTTTTACCCATTGCTGGTATTGACTGACCAGCGCTTTGCCTACTTCTGGTTTAACCGTTGTGTCAGCGTGGCCATGTAAGATCCAAACTTTATCGTCATGTAATTGGGCTAAATCTGGCAGTCGTTGTGCTTGAACCAGTTCATTTACATAAGTGTTGATGGAGTTCAGATCAGGGTTTGCATTTTCTTTACCCAGGCAATGAGTTAAAGCGGTAGCAAGACTATTTTGAGCACAATACAGCGGGCCACCGGCAATCAATGCCGCTCCTTTTACCTGAGTGGAAAACGCGACATGAAATTGTACTGCCATATATGCACCTGATGACAGACCGGAAACCGTTATTTCATCAGCAAGTTGCAATTTACTGTCAGTAACTGCGGCATAAACAGGCGCAATAGCCAGTGCTAGCGCCAGCAGCTTTGAATTTAGCTGTGTAGTTTTTAACAGGCAATGGCTCATCTCAGACATCCTTAAAAATAGGTTATTAGTGCCACCTTGACACAGCGACCACACCATTACTATAACGCTTTAGTACTGAGCAAAGCACTTTAGAAGGTACTTTCGAAGGTACTTTAGAAGGTACTTTAGAAAGTACTGTGCAAAGTAAAGTGTAAGGTACTGTGCAATATGCTAGGGTTTATTACCTGATTTCAACAGATTTTCAGCCCACTGTGGATTGCCATCGTTAGGTGCCGGGTCAATTCCCAATATACTGCACATTAAATTATATAATTGAACATTCGCGAAGGCTGGGATGGTCTGGCTTTTGGCGAAGGCCGGACCATGCCCGATGAAAATGGCCTGCATTTGTGGAACGATATTGTCGTAACCATGACTGCCGGTGACGGCTTCCCTCAACGGATCGTTTTGCTCGCGCTGATAACGTTTGTGTTGAAGCAAACGCCAGCCTGGCTCTGGAATAATCAGTAACGGTGCTACCCGTTTGCTTTGCTGATAGTGCCAGCGATCGGGTAATTCTTGTTTGCGATATACTTTGGCGGTATCGGGCAGGTTAGTGCTTAGTTGCTGATAAATAGCTTCTAACTCACCCACGTTAGGAAAAATCGAAACAATTTCCGGTGTCCACAACGTTAGCATGGCTTTGCTGGTATCAAATAAACGATCAACAATAATAACCTGATCAGCGGGTACTTCTGCCATGCCATGATCTGACACCAATATTAAGTTTACCTTGCCGTACAAATTTTGTTGTTCCAACCCGGCAATCAACTGGCCAATTGCTTCATCTACTTCAGTTACCGCGGCGCTGACTTCGGCAGAGTCAGGCCCATATTGATGCCCGGCATCATCAATGGTGCTCATATAAAGTGTAATAAAACGCGGACGGTCTGCTGGTGGTAATGCTAACCATTGCAATACGGATTGTACGCGCTCTGTATTGCTAATTTTGCCATCATACACTTGCCAGTAACGTGGACGTACCCCTTTAATTTCGGCTTCTGAGCCCGGATAAAAGTAGGTACCGGTTTTTATCCCTTGGAGCTCTGCCGTCACCCAGATAGGTTCGCCCAGCCACCAGCGGGCGGCTGTCACTTCTTCGGCATTATTCATTCTGAAAATGCTATCAAAATCAGCATCATAAATATTATTTTCGATAATACCGTGATTGCCGGGATAAAGTCCGGTGACAATGCTGTAGTGGTTTGGAAAAGTCTTTGTTGGAAACGCTGGCTGCATTGATTCTGCTACAACACCCTCAGCAATGAGCTGATCGATATTAGGCGCAGAGTATTTTCCAAGATATTGCTGGCTGTATCCATCCAGTGAAATAAGAATAATAGTCGGCTCACTGTCTTGCGTCAGTACTTTTTTTTGAATCAGAGAACAGCCATGTTGGCTGATCACAATGAGGCCAAGCACCGCGCGGAATAGCGACTTTTGCAGAGTTTTTATCAGCTTTTGCATGTCCATATTTATCTCACTACGTTGGTAATGCGCTACTGACAGAATAATGTGAGAGCGATGTACCCACTCATTTTAAAAACCCACGGGATACGCCAGATAGTCAATATAGCGGTTATGCTCGATGTTAAGCGGCAAAGCCCGCCATAACTTATCAGCAATCAAAGGATTTTGCTGATAAAACGGCTTACTTAACATCAGATACCCCACTGAATAATATACTGGTGGTTGCAGCACCTTAAGCGGCAGGGTGTCGATTTCCTGCCTATTAGCAGCTATACCATTAATTTCACAGGTAACAGTGGTCGCATCAACCCGCCCGGAGACAACCAGTTCCAACGCATTCTCCAGTGAATGTGCGCTAACCTGCACGGCATGAGGTGGTAACGGCAGCGGCTGATAACCCAGAGGCCTGGCAATGGTTAATACCGCATTTTCATTTTCCAGTTTGGCGGGCAAGTTGTTGTCAAACCGATATGTCAGACACAGCGCATTGCGGTTAATGGCTTTACTGGGATCGGGTTGGCCAAACTCATCTTGAGGATAGATGGTAAAGTGAGCGCGATCAGCATTATATGCGGCCACTAATGCATCTACTTTCCCGTCTGCCAGTTGCTGTAAACACCGAAGCCACGGCATTCTGACAAGTTCCACGCGAATACCGACCGCTACGGCAGCACGTTGCAGATGTTCGATGGTCGCGCCCGGATGCTCAGGTACTGTTACTGAATTGCCCGCGTAATAGGGCAATAATTGTTTATCTTCGTAACAGAAACGTAATGTCAGTTCTGACTGAGCTGCCCCTAACGGCACCGTGGCGGCCCCCGCAACATGTAATATGGCTACATGTAATAGCAGGATAATGACAATAATGTTTGTTCTGTTAAAGGGCAAAATTAAACCTTAGCAATATGCGCTGAATAACAGTGACTTTCAGGTCTGCAAAGTGAGACGTTTCACCGCAGTATAACGGCTATGAGGATAACGTGCAGCCTACTTCGGCATCGATACAGCTACGCGATGATAGACATTAATTAGAGATTACCGTTAAACTACGACGCACATTTGTGCACATGCGATAATATTAACAATAAATAAGTAGTGCCTTTATGACCCTTAAAACACCGCTATTTACTCTGGGGCCGGCCACGTTAGTTACCGCTGCTTTTATTGGTCCCGGCACGGTAATCAGTGCATCTCTCGCCGGCGCCAACTATGGTTACGCGTTGCTTTGGGCGTTGCTGTTTTCGATTTTTGCAACTCTGGTTTTACAGGAAATGGCGGCGCGCCTTGGTATTGTTACCGGCCAGGGGCTAGGTGAGAACTTACGGCTGATGTTTAACCGAACCTGGCTGAAATATCCAATGATATTGCTGATCCTTGCCGCGGTGGTTATAGGTAACAGCGCATACCAGGGGGGAAACATCAGTGGTGCCAGTATGGGCGCGGATGCATTATGGCAACATAGCTGGCTAATTAGCACGTTGCGGGAACGAGGCTTAGCCAACCCCTGGGCGTTACTGATCGGCGCTATTGCTATTGCGGTATTGTGGCAGCGTAATTATCTGCTGATTGAACGCTGCCTGATTAGTTTGGTTTTACTCATGAGCCTGGCATTCCTGGCAACGCTGTTATTGAGCAAACCCGATGTTCCTGCATTGCTACGCGGGTTATTTGTGCCAACTCTGCCAGCGGGGGCGGTATTATCGGTCATTGCGCTGGTTGGAACTACGGTTGTACCGTATTCACTTTTTTTACACGCGGCAGCCAGTGCCCGAAAGTGGCAGGGCTCTTCTCTTGATACAAAACAACAGTTAGCTCTTTCCAACGCGGACATTCGTACAGCAATTCCCCTTGGCGGCTTAATTTCAATTGCTATTTTATCGACAGCCGCCGCGGCGTTCTTCGGTCGGTCCCATCAGATTAACAATGCGGTTGATCTGGCACAATCACTTGAGCCACTGGCGGGTAACGCTGCGGTATGGTTAATGGCAGGCGGGTTACTTGCCGCGGGGATAAGCTCTGCTATTACAGCGCCGCTGGCTGCAGCCTATGCCTTAAATGGTTTAATTCCACTGAGTAAAAGCCAGTTTCGTGCTTGCTGGTTGCTTATTGTGTTAATTGGTGTTGGATTATCATCAATGGCAGTAAAGCCATTGGCGATAATCTGGTTTGCGCAGGTGGCAAACGGTATTTTATTACCCTTAATCAGCCTGGCCTTGTTGCTGGCCGTTAATTCCCCAATAATGGGGCAGTACAAAAATACCTTAAAGCAAAATACTATCGCTGTTTTGGTATGTTTGCTGACCTTGCTGTTAAGTGGCCGAAGTTTGTATTTAGCAATAGTAGTGTGATGGTTTATGTTGTCAATATTCTGCTATTTTCAGACGGTGAGTAAATGTGGTTAAAACTAATGTTTCATTTGTTCTGGCAAGCCATGTTGCAGAGGGTTAAGTGCTAAAACACTTTATTACCAATAACCATCAATTTAAACCATCCGATCCTGAATATCGGCGGGTTTATCTTATCAATGGCATGTTGCTCAGTATGGTGGTTATATTCACTTTTTTCTTTTTTGCTAATCTGGCTTTTTTCGCACTGTATAGCGTTGCGTTACTGGATTTTGTCGGTGCCGCTCTGTCGTCTGTGATCTTGCGACGTTTTCAAATATTAAATAATGTTCGGCAGGCGGCATTTCAGACAATATCGTTACTTGGCGTATTTTTACTCGTTTACCTGGGTTTCTCTGCTCCGGATTTCTATTCACTCTACTGGTTATGTATCTACCCACCATTAGTTTTTTTTCTGTTAGGGCGCAAAAAAGGCTTATTTGCGACCGTATTGTTTTTTGCCTTGCTGGCCTTGTTACTTAGTTGGCTTGAACCCCACTGGCCTGCAGAAAGCTTTCCGCTGGAAGCATTGCTAAATGTGGTATTTGCCACAGTATGTTTAGTGTTACTGGTGCATTATTACGAAGTTAGCCGGCACGAAGTGATGCAGGCCCTGGCTAATCAGCACCGGCAATTGCAACGGTTATCCGTTACCGACACGCTTACAGGGTTATACAACCGCGTAAAACTTGACGATATTTTGTCGCGTGAGATTGCGCGTTCGGTCCGTCATCAGAGCCCGTTTAGTGTCATACTTGCTGACTTAGATTTTTTCAAAGCGGTTAATGATAACTTTGGCCATATGGCCGGCGATCAGGCATTAATCTCATTCTCCGACATTTTGTTGCAACATTGCCGGGAACTTGATGTTGCAGGACGCTGGGGTGGTGAGGAGTTTTTAGTCATCTGTCCGCATACCGATATCACAGGTGCTAAATTACTGGCAGAGAGAATAAGATCCACAGTAGCAAAACATGATTTTGCGCATGGCAAACAATTAACGGTCAGTCTTGGTGTCGCCAGTTTCATGCGCGATGATGATGCTAATATTATTTTGAAACGAGCAGATGATGCGTTGTATCGCGCTAAAAGCAAAGGTAGAAACTGCGTTGAAATATAAAAATTTAATTATCTGACGCAGTATCGCGTTACCGAAATATTTAGCAGGATTTTACGTTTATGAATGTTCAGTTTACCCCGCATAACATAGCAATAATGGTGCTGGTTGGCCTGATCGTGTTATTACTTATAGCTGTTTCCGGGATGCAACGTCACCGTCGTGAACTGCAACTAGGCCTGGCCAAGAGTGACAACCATGGCGTACTGTGGCAGCAACAGTATCAGCAATTGCAGCAGCAGTATCATGAGTTACAACAACAATATCAGCAGCTGGCGATTGAACACGCCAGACTAGGCAGCACCTTGCAGCAGAAGCAACATCATTTTGATGAGCAATTACAACTGCTGCAGCAAAATAAGACCGTGTTAAAGCACGAGTTTGAATTGTTAGCGCAGAATATCCTGGAGAGAAAAAGCGAGATATTTAAAAACCAGAATCAGGAAAGTATGCGCCAGCTATTGACGCCGTTGCAGCAAGATATGCAAGGCTTTCGCGTAAAAGTTGAAATGTTGCATACTGAAGAAACCAAGCAACGTGCTGAACTGAAAACCGAATTAAAACAGTTGCAGGCGTTAAACCAGCAAATTACCACTGAAGCCAGTCAGCTTAGCAAAGCATTGCAGGGCGAGCGTAAAATTCAGGGAAACTGGGGCGAGCTTATGCTGGAAAACGTGCTGGATAACAGTGGCTTACGCGCAGGAACAGATTATCAGCGTGAAGCAAGCTTTAATACCGACAGTGGCCGGCAAAGACCTGATGTGGTTGTTTTCTTACCCCAGAATAAACATTTAATTATTGATGCCAAGACGTCGCTCTCGGCTTATACCCGTTATGTTAACGCGGAAGACGAAACAACCCGGTTGCTGGCGTTAAAAGCGCATATTAGCGCTATTAAAGATCGGATCAATGAATTGGCCGATAAAAATTATTACCAGATAGCAGGGTTAAACTCCCCTGAAGTGGTATTTATGTTTATTCCTATAGAATCGGCTTATGTGGCAGCGTTACAACATGATAGCCAATTGTTTCAACAGGCTTTAGATAGAAATATTCTGGTGACCACACCGACAACGCTTTTGACCAGTTTAAATATTGTGCGACAGCTATGGCGCTTTGAAGATCAAAATAAACACACCGCTGAACTGGCGAACCGGGCTGAGAAGTTTTATCAGAAACTAAAAACGTTCTTAGACAGTATGCAAGGTGTGGGTAAGCAGCTTGATAAAGCACGAGAGAGTTATGATAAAGCATTAGGGCAGCTGGTAACCGGTAAAGGTAACCTGATTAAACAGGCTGCAGAATTCAAAGAGTTAGGGGTAGCTGTTAAAACCGAGTTAGATCCTGAGCTGGTTGAGCGCGCAAAACTGGAGTTAGATAGCCGTATTGCATCAGATAGTTCGCGATCCCTGCCAGATTGATGCAGCCAGCTCTGACACGGGCACGTTACAACCCTGTTTTAGCCAGCGGGCAATGGCCTTTGCAGGCTGTGGCAGTGGGTAAGCTGTTGCTGGGGGCCGGGACAGCCAGTCCTGCAGCACATCTGGATTAAACGTATCGAATTGTAACGCTTTAGCCATTTTTACCAGAGTGTAACTATTGTATGCCTGTTCAGTCTGGCCCTGCAGTGGCTTAATCAACATTTTTTTTCCTGAGATTAACGCTTCACTGCATAAGCCAAAGCCGCTATTGCAGATAACGCCGCTACAGTGCTGTAAATCACCTGGAAAAGTGCTGCGGCTTAATGGCAACAGGGTCACATTTTGTTCAGAGCGCAGCTCAGTGATATTGCTATAAAGTTTGAAATGCCAGCTGGGGAAGTGTTTAAGCCAGTTCATGACAACAGAGGTGTCTTCAAACGGCAGGTAGACCAGAATAAACGGCCGTTGGCGTGTATCAGCAGGATAATATTGAGGTTTTATGCTGGTTTCAGGTAATAGTGGCGGCAGTAAATCCGGAAAGTCTGGTTGCCAGTGTACGCCCAGCATATGCTGGGCTGGGGCAAAGCACTGTATCGCTGTGTTTAACCAAAGTGCCGACTGCTTTTCGGCCAGGGGATAACGAAGGGCATATTGCCTTGCCAGTCCCACCGACAATACCCCCTGGCGTTTTGCTGCCCACGCGGTTACCGGCTCAAAATCGGTTAATACCAAATCATACCCCGATAAATCTAACTGCCTGACATCACGCCAAAATGTTATTGGTTTTAAATGTTTAAGAGTTGCTAAACGTTGAACCTTGCCGCGGGCAGTAGTAAAGGTAAAACCGTTGGCCCAGCGATAGTGACCAAACATCTCCATATCAAAAAGCTGGGCCTGCGGGCGGCCGCTAAACATGAAGTCAACCTTAATACCTTGTTGCAGCAGTTCTGGCAGCAAAGCCCGTGCCCGGGTAATATGGCCGTTGCCGGTCGCTTGCACACCATAAAGTATTTTCATTCTGGTCCGGTTTAGCTGTTAAGTGACTTAAACAACGCTTTGCAGCACCAGCAGGGCAATAACACTACCCAAAGCCGCCCCCGCCAGAATATCTGTAGGATAGTGAACACCCAATAGCACTCTGGATAACCCTATACCCGTGGCCAATGATAAATAATAGAAGGTATAGTCTGGGTAATAGGCGGCCAGCAGCCAAGCGAACATAAATGCGGCGGCCGTGTGGCCTGATGGAAAGCTAAAACGGTCAGAAGGGCGGATAGCGGGAGTCCAGCCATGTTGTACTGATCCTTTGGGACGCTCGCGCTGAATGGCGTTTTTCAACAGTAGGTACAAGGGCAGCTCAATAGCAAATGCAAATATGGCATGCTGGATAAACTGCTGTCCCCGGAGCAAATCAAACTGCCATAACAACATGGCAACGATAAGATACAAGTGGCCATCACCACAACGTGATAAGCCCAGGCTGAGCTTTTTAACGGACGGTAACTGGCCAATTAAATTAACCTGAAAAAACAGCCTGGTATCAAGTAATGTCAGCTTTTGCAGTGTATTCATCAGTATTATCTCTGGCGAAACCTGCGGCCATTAAATGCACTTAAGATGACATCTCCATGAAAACCAGATGAAACATTTATGACTAACCATAATCATTTCGCTGCCACGCCTGATTACGTACCACAAAAAGTCCGTTGCACCCGCTCTTGTTCAGAGGCAGGCTGACTGAATGCCGCAAAAGCCGGATCAGCGTCAAAAGGCGCTAACCAAGCCTGTTTTAACTGATTAAATAAACTGAGATCGCCATCTCTGGTCACTTGCTCTATGGCTTGCTGGACTAAATGATTGCGCGGTATCAGCTCTGGGTTAACGCGCTGCATAGCAGTTGCACGGTGCTTGCCAGTCTGTTTTTGCGCGGTGACGCGAGCTTGCCAGTCTGAAAACCAGTTTAACCAACTATTCTGATCATTAAATAACTCACCAGCCTTTTCCGGAGTATTCGCGCTAAGCTGTCGGAAAAACACTGTAAAATCGACCTTATCCTGCTGCATTAATGCCAGCACACTTTTAACCAGCTCTGCATCGTCGGGTGTGGCATGCTCAATACCGAGTTTTGCGGTCATTCGTTGTAAATAAGCCGCCTGATACTGTTGGCTGAACGCTTCTAACGCTGAACTGGCCAATGCTATTGCAGCTGGCTGGTCAGCAGCAAGTAGTGGCAACAAGGTTTCAGCAAAGCGGGTCAGGTTCCACAAGGCAACCGGAGGTTGATTGCTATAGGCATAGCGGCCCCGGCGGTCAATGGAGCTGAATACGGTTTTTTCGTCATAAGCTTCCATAAAAGCACAGGGACCGTAATCAATCGTTTCACCCGTGATGGTCATATTATCGGTATTCATTACGCCATGAATAAAGCCCAGACTCATCCAATGGGCGACGGTTGCTGCCTGCGCAGCAATAACAGCTTGCAGGAATTTAAGATACGGCTTTTGCTGGATTGTACATTGCGGGTAATGACGGGCAATTACGTAGTCGGTAAACTCGGTTAAACGAGCGGTGTCACCCAGTGCCGCGACATATTGGAAAGTACCAATCCGGATATGGCTTTTTGCCACCCGGGTAATAATAGCGCCGGGCAATGCTTCCTCCCGATAGACCGTCTCACCAGTGCTAACCGCTGCTAAAGCACGGGTAGTGGGAACGCCCAATGCATGCATGGCTTCACTGACCAAATATTCGCGGATCACCGGGCCAATAGGCGATCGGCCATCGCCGCCTCTTGAAAACGGGGTAGGGCCGGCGCCTTTTAGCTGAATATCATAAAGTTGGCCATCAGTAGCCTTTACATCAGCTAACAGGATGGCACGTCCATCGCCAAGACGTGGCACATAGTTGGCAAACTGATGACCTGCGTAGGCTTGTGCAATCGGCTGGCACCACTGTGGTAAATTATTGCCGGCAAACAAAGCCAACCCCAATTCACTGGCGTGATATTGCTCAGGTAGCGCAAGTTCATTCGCTAAAGGTTGATTAAATGCCAGCCACTCTGGTGCCGCAACTGGCGTAGGGCTGCAGGGTAGCGAGAACGTGCTGCCCAGTGCGGCCAGGCTATGTTGAGGATTAAATTCTGACATGATTGCTTCTTCTGTTGGGCCATAACTTAGTTTACTTGGCGTAGTGTACTTGTCATAGCGGTCAACGACCAGTATTGCGCTACCCGATACTCTGCATTGAATAATGACGTGTCAGACACATTGCTCTATAGTGATCAGAGAATTATTATCATATAGCAAAGCAGTGTTAATTTGCTTCGGAGATCTTTTTGCGTATTTTCTTATTGATCGTACTCATGTTGTCATTCTCGGTAAATGGGGCTACGCAATTAACCATCTGGCATATGTCTAAGGAGTTGGATACTGATTATAAAGCGATTGCTGCTCGCTATTCAGCCATCAATGATGATGTTAATGTCACGGTGCATTTTTTCCCGAATGAAGAGTTAAAGTCATCAGCATTGCGAGCATTCAATCAGCATTCGTCGCCAGATATTATTATTTTTTCGTCCGATAATGTTGGCTATGCTGATGTAATGCGCTTGTCGGTATTGCCTGCTGATATGATAGCGCCAACGATGCCAGCGGCGGTTAAAGACGCATTGCAGTATCGCAACAAACACTTCAGCGTCCCCCTTTTTGCCGGCAATCATTTACTGATGTTCTACAACAAAGCCTTAGTCGATAAACCTGCCAGCGACTGGCACCAACTAATGGCACAACACCCAACGTTAAAAGCAAAGGGCGTTAAAACATTGGCACTGAATTATCAGGAGCCCTACTGGTTTGCCTTGTTTGCAAGTTTATTTGGTGCAACTCTGGTTGATTCGAACAGCGACAATGCCACATTAAATACCCCGGCAATGCAGCAGGCATTAATCTTTTATCAGCAATTAGCAACAACGGGTGTTGTAAATGGGCAATGTAATTACCGCTGCGTGTCAGAGGACTTTTTTAATGGTGATTATGCCTATGCTGTAAATGGTACCTGGGCGCTGGCTGAAGCAAAAGAGCGTTTAGGAACCAATTTGGGGATAACGTTATTTCCTCAGTTAGATGGCCGGCACATTGCGCCTTTGGCATCTTATATTGTTATGGTGTTTCCAAACAACGCGCTGAGTTCAGAAAAGAGTAACCATATCAAACATTTAGTAGATTTTTTTCGTCAGCCTGAACATTTAGCACCGATAGCACAGAGACATTATCTGATACCGTATTATCAAAGCTATACTGCGATTAATACTGATCAACCTTCCGATATACAAGTAGATGCAAAAATTAATGAACAGAGACGCTTTACGCAACTTATGCCGGCTTCAGCCGCGATGGTGTCGGTTTGGAATGGCATGCAAAAGGGTATGATGTTGTATCGGAATAATACGCTTGATGCAGCAGCAGCGGCGGAACTCATGCAACGGGTGTCAACCCGTGATCAGCGGCTACTTAAGACGGATGTGCAATGAAAAAAAAATGGTCATTGAAAAACCTGCTGATTACTCAGTTTGTTCTATGTGCGATGATCCCGGCGTTACTGTTAAGCAGCTTGTTGATTTCCGAGTTTCGGACCATACAAACAGCAGAACAAATAATAAAGCAGCGTGCCCAGACTGAAAAAGCGCTGTTGCAAGTTGAATTTGAACTGGAAAAGCTTGCGTTACAGTTGCAGCAGTTAACTGCAGACTCCCATGCTGCGTTAGCGGCCAGCTCGGGCATTTTCGCACCAAATGCCCGCAACAGCTTGCTGCAGATTGCTGATCAGCATCCGCTGGCTAAAGCTGTGTTATTAGTGGATACCACTTCCTGGGCCGTTGAAGCGGTACCAATCGACGCGATGTTGTTGTCGTTAGCGCCTATCGAATCGCAATTAGCAGCATTATTTGAACAGGATTACACCGCAACAAAAAGTACTTATCTGGTCTCTTCGGCAGAGTTGACCAAATCGCTGCTAAAGGCAACGACTGACAAAAGGCCGCTTAATCCCGAGCTTAATCCTGAAATAATTCCGGACGTAATTGTTATGCAGCTGCCCCTTAAATTGTCTGATGGCACGGCAAATGACCCACGGAGTAGGTTAACTGGCGCAATTGTCGCGTTTTTGCCCGTGCACAGCATTAAGGCACTTATAGAGCAATATACTGCGGATGCAACATTGCAAAACATATATTGGCAAGACCAGGCGCTTTTAACGACTCTGTCAGCGGATGAGGATAGGGTACTGACCTCAGCAACGCTTGCTGTTCCTGGCTTGGCAACGACGTTAACCATTGATTTTGCAACCAGTAAAACAACAGTACTTAGTGCTATTACTGCCATGACTTACAGGTATACGCTAATTACATTTGTGTTTCTGACAGTGGTGCTTCTTATAGGCTGGTTTTTTGTCAGATTAGAGGTGAAACCCATTACCTCGTTAAATGCATTGGTCAGACGCTATGCCCAGGGCGATTTACAGCAGGGGCAACAGTATTTTCCGTTTTCCGAATTTGAGCAAATAGCTGCCGTATTGCATACCATGGCAGTTAAGTTGCGAGAGCATCAGGAACTACTTGAGGGGAGAGTGGAACAGCGAACCATAGAATTGCAGCAGGCAGTAACCGAGTTAAATAACACCAATGCTGAATTGGTTAAAATGCAGCAGCAATTGGTTGAAGCAGCAAAGCTGTCACAAATTGGTATTTTAGTCGCTGGCGTGGCGCGTGAAATTACCGCTCCCATAACAAAAAGCCTGGAGGCAACTAACGCCCTTCAACAGGAAAACCTGCACATTAATCAGGCGATGCAAAACAATGTACTCAAACGTTCGGTATTAGAAAACTATATACAAGAATCGAAAATGAATATTATTCAGCTTAACCAGCATTTACGGCGGGCTGATGAACTTATTCAAAGTTTTAAAGCGGTTGCGGTAGATCAGTCCGTTGAGCAGCGGCGCAATTTTATTTTGTATGAGTACCTGCAACAAGTGATGTTGAGTTTGCGATATGAGCTGGGGCAATACCAGGTAAAAATTGACATTAAAGGCGACCAGATCCTGGTCGTGCAGAGTTATCCGGGCAGTTTTAGCCATATTTTAACCAATCTGGTGTTAAATTCGTTGCAGCACGGGTTTTCCAGTGACCAGCCGCAATCAATCAGTATCGACTTCAGCGTGCTAGCCGACGGCCAATTACAAATTATTTACCGGGACGATGGCGCGGGCATGCCGGAGCCCGTATTAAACCGGATTTTCGAGCCGTTTTTCAGCATGGCCGGGCAACATGGCGGCAGCGGGTTAGGATTGAGCATCGTTTATAACCTCGTTACCCAACGGCTCAAAGGCAGCATAGTGTGCGAAAGTCAGCCGGGCCACGGCGCTACTTTTATTATTACGTTGCCGATAAGAATTGTGGTTAAACACAGAAAAAATGTAGACGCCTGAATTAAAGTATAGGGTCGCTGCAATCTGACAAATTCATCCAGCCAATGCCGGTGTTACTTTAAACAGGCTTTCCAGTAGCTGCGCCATTGCTCAACCTGTTCAGTGCTTTCCAGTTTTTCATGTTGAATGCTCAGGCTGGTTTTATCTGATGGTTTCTGGCTGATATTAACATTGACCCGTGAGCCATCGGCCAGATTACAGCGCCAGTAGCGCCATGTTTCGGTTTGGCTTACGGTGGGGTTGCCGCTGATTGCTACGCCAGAAAATTCATCAACATTTGCAACTAGCTGCTGCCAAAAAGCGAGCGCATCATCAAGTGATCCTGCCAGAGTTTTACTGACTGACACACTAAAGCGGCCGCTACAATCCTGACCGGGCACACGCCTGCCAATGGCCTGCTCATATTGCACCGTTAACATTTGTGCCCACCAGTGGCTGATTTTATGTGCCGCCAGCAAGGCACTCACAATATCTTTGTGCGCCAACGCGCCGGCGTTAATTTCATTTAACCAATTAAGCCAAAAGCTCCATGGGTGGCCTGTACCAGTTACAACTGCCTCGACAGAAAGTGTGGGTTGCATTTCGAAAGTCCATAATAACGGATGATTTAGAATGTGTTGGCAGATACGCGATGTCAAGTGTGCGAAGGCGCTACCGCTGCATCATTTCGTCCCAGTAGGGTGTTTCGCCAAAATAATCGGCAAAGTAATTTTAGGTTATTGAATTTTAGGCGCAAAAAAAATCTGACTTTAAAGTCGGCTTAGATGTTGGTTGCGGGAGCCGGATTTAGACCTTCGCCCCGCGGTTATAAAGAGGAGCCCGAGGGGTTATAACAGGCACAAAAAAACCTACAAAAAGTAGGCTTAGATGTTGGTTGCGGGAGCCGGATTTGTGACCTTCGCCCCGCGGTTATAAAGAGGAGCCCGAGGGGTTATAACAGACACAAAAAAACCTACAAAGAGTAGGCTTAGATGTTGGTTGCGGGAGCCGGATTTGAACCGACGACCTTCGGGTTATGAGCCCGACGAGCTACCAGGCTGCTCCATCCCGCGTCCGAGTTATTACAACTGAGCAGTGGTTGTAATAGTTTGTTATGCAATGATGGCTTTTTGGTTGCGGGAGCCGGATTTGAACCGACGACCTTCGGGTTATGAGCCCGACGAGCTACCAGGCTGCTCCATCCCGCGTCCG